>Ga0137392_10001385_pt1 | contig 13860 bp, 15 predicted proteins | sample 15con2h34AmetaG_FD_101394 | JGI IMG/M metagenome (GOLD analysis project Ga0137392, IMG submission 101394) | Vadose zone soil microbial communities from Angelo Coast Range Reserve, California, USA - 15con2h3.4A metaG | ecosystem: Environmental > Terrestrial > Soil > Vadose zone > Saprolite... | reverse complement strand
CGGTCCTGTCTGCCACGGCAGCAGAAAATTGGCCATGTCTTCTCACGACCCAAGCGGGGTGCTTGGGCAGAGGGAGACGACCGATGATCCTGAACGACCGATTTCATGCCGACCGCCCAGCCGCTTCCCGCAACGGGCCTCGAACAAGAGCTCTCGCGGCCCGCGCAGTCCGGGCGCTTAGCGTCGCCACAGCCGATGCCCTGTATGCCTACGCAGTGACCGGCAGCGCCTTCGCAACCTTGATGGCGCTCGCCGCGCCCCATTTGGACGTTTTCTTGCGCTGCCTCTTCCACGGGAAGGGGTAAGCCGGGACCTCTGATCTGTCAGCCCCCTCCGGATAGAAACGGGAGCTGATACAAGCGGCCGGTTGCATCGAGGTCCTCGACCTTCCACTCGCCACCAATGCCCTGGATCATCCACCTCAGGAATGCCCAGAGATCGGTATCGACGTCTTCTTCGCTCAAGGGCTCCAGCGCATCGACGAGCGCATAGACCTCGAGCCCGTCGGGAAAGGGCTCTCCGCTGCGACCAACGAACACGAGTGAATAGATCGTTCCGGAGGGTCCGCGGAAATAGCCAGACTTGGACAGGCCATTGGTATCGAGCGAGAAGCGCCGAATGAAGAATTCCTGAAATTCCGGGTAATGGCCGACGCGATCTTCCGCGAGTACGAGTGCAGTTCTTTTGCCGTCGTGGCTTGGCTGTTCGACGATTTCGACCTCGGTCATGGCTTGCTCCCATCAATACGGTCGAGGAAGTCGTTGATCTTCTCCGCGATCTCGGCTCCCGAATCTTCCTGAAGGAAGTGACGACCGGTGACCAGTTCGGGCCCCTCCGCGTGCGGCAACAGATCCTTGAAGCGCGTCGCGAACGTCTTGTGATCAAAGACCTCATCTTCCCGTCCCCAGACCAGCAGTGTGGGGAATTTCGATTTCTTGAGCTCACGTTCGAGCCATTGAAACCGCTCGAGACCACGTGCGGTGTCATCAAGCGGAATCCAGCGCGGCCAGGTCCATGTGAGGAGGCGCGATCCCGGATCGGGCAAGATGCTCTCATAAACACTCTGCGCCTCGTCGCGGAATTTTCCTCTATCGACGACCGACAGATACATTCCGCGACCGGCCAGCGCATTATGCCGACCAAGAAGGTATGGGCCGACAAGGGGTGCGTGCATCATGCGCCACGGAAATATCCGCCTGTGGAATTCCGCCGGCGGAAGCGGCCAGGCCCACGTGCTCATGATCACGAGGGCACGGACGCGGTCGGGATTGGCGAGGGCAAAACCGAGACCTGTCGGGCCGCCCCAATCGTGGCAAACCATGGTCGCGTTGCGAATGTCGAGTTGCCGCAGCAGGCTCGTCAGATTCGCGATGTGGCCGTCAAGGCTATGCGCCTGTTCACGAACCGGCTTCTCGGACAGGCCAAAGCCGATCATATCAGGAACAATGACGCGCCGGCCGACAACTGTCAGTGGCTTCACGAATTTCCTGTACAGGAATCCCCAGGCAGGATTGCCGTGCAAGAGAATCACGGGATCGCCGCTTCCCTCATCGATGTAATGCATACGCCAGCCGTTGACGCGCTTGAACCTCGGCTCGTACGGCCATTCCTCGTGGACAAAGCGCCCGGACTGCACGGGCGTCTTTGCTGCATCAAGCTTCATAGCTTTTCCCCCTTGTGAACGGATCAGCTTATGGAAACAAGATCACCGCCTGGCCGTTGAGGCCACGCAGCCTCGCAACTGCTCCGAGGCAATCGCCGGTCTCGACGTCGAAGGCGACGACCTCGTGTTGAGCCACACAATAGAGTCGGCCATGCGGTCCAAAGCGCAAACCTCGGGGCTTCTGGAACCGCACACCATCATTTGGGACGAGCACCCGCGCGAGACGCCCGTCGACGTGGTCATATTCGCGGATCATCGTCACTGCATTTGCTGCACCGAACGGATGCTCGCTGCTAACGACGATATTGCCGCTTGGCGCAATCGCAAGGTCAAGCGGACTGAGCTCCGGATCTGTCACCCTCCATGACGGCAGCATCCGGCGATCGGAATCGAACGCCAGAATGGTGTTGTCACCTTCTCCGCCCGGTCCGATGCCGGAGGCGAGAAAGAGCCTGCCATCATGCCCGAACGCAAAGCCACGCGGGAACGGAACGACATGGGGCGGCAGGGCATATTCGCCTACCCCGTCGAGTTTTCTGGCGAAGGCCATGATCGTGCGCTCGCTGCGGAGGCCGACATAGTATCTGCCGTCCGGCCCAAAATTGCCGCCGCCTGGATTCAATCCAACGATGCTTCTGCTCGTGCGTACCACATGTCCGTTGCGATCAAGTGCGAGAATCCGATCGGAGCCGCTGTTGACAAGGAGCAATCCATCCACTCGGTCGATCCCAAGTCCACGAGGATCGACGATGCGCGGATCGTTGCCGAAGACGCCAATCGGCTTGCCGTCGTCGGCGAAGGCGAGAATTTTTCCGTAACCCGCGCCGTTCGCACTTGTGACGAGGAGAGTCATGTCAATCCCGGTACATGTTCAAGGCAAGATCTTTTGACGCTTCAAGCTATCAACGGCCGCGATTTGCCCTGCAATCTGGGCAGCATTCTCTTCCTTCCCGATTCAGGCATACCGTGCCAACAGATACGTCAGGTTTGTGCGCATCGGATCATCGACTTCCCGATCGATGCGCTGCCTGCAACATCGTTCATTCCTGCCGTCCAGGTGGCTCCCTTGGCGGCAGGAGCTTGTGGTCAATCAGAGACTGCAGTGCATTGCGGAACGAGACCTCGGTATCAATTGTCTTTGTGAACCCGGCCTGGCGCAGCTTGACGGTGCTGACGAAGGCCCGAGGTCCTTCCGGGGCGCCATAGGCGAAAGCGAAGTCCGCATGCTGGTCGCCTTGGCCAACCAGCTCCCGCAGGTTCCGCGAGCGAAGATCGTACTTTGCGACGATCTTGTTCCAGACATTCGCGTTTTCAGCGAGGTGTGCTGCCAGGCTCGTTGGCGTGTCCGGTCCGGTTTTGACGCCGAGGGTTTCGGCGATGGCCGGCCAGACATTGCGCCACTCGAACACGTCGCCGTTGGTGATGTTGAACGCCTCGTTCGCTGCCTGGGGCGACTGCGCAGCCCAGACCATCACGTCCGCGACGAGGTCTGCATCGGCGGCTTCCCACACGAACGACGGACCGCCAGGAAAGCCGAACGGTTGCCCCTTCTCGCGGCGGATTGCCGCGTAGACTCCGATGGCGGGGATAACGTTCAACGCGCCTGGGGTCGGACCGGTGACGAGCTGCGGGCGTAGAGCCGTGTAATTGAAGCCATGCTTGGCACCCATCTCACCCACATAGGCTTCCTGGTCGAAGAAGAAGTTCGGGTGATCCTTGCGGGCATCACGTTCGCGGGCCGGGATGGGGATCGGGTGCAGGTGCACGCCGTAGACCTTCGTTCCCTGCAGTATGCTGATGTGCTGGAAATTGGAGGCGGTGCGCACGATCGGCGCCACCACGTTGCGCAGCATGGCGTTGTTGGTCTCGATCTGTTCCTTGCTCGACCAGCCAGCGACCAGCTCCGGCTTCTCGTGCAGAGCCGTGTAGGCGATGTGCGTGATGTCGGTCAGCGGCTCGAACGCGCCGCGGGCCTTTTCCTCGTCGCGCAAATCGACCGACAGAAAGTCAATGTCTCGGCCGCTGGGCAGCTCAGGCTTGCGGCGTGAGACGCCGACCACCTCCCAGCCCGCGGCAAGAAACTTCTCGATCGCGGCGACCCCCAGCAGGCCGCTTGCACCTGTGACCAGCACCTTCTTCGGAACGATCTTGCTTTGATTGGTCGTGCTCATGATGCCAAAACCTCGTTGTCTGATGAGGAGCGTTACTCGTGAAGATGGCTATGCGGACGTTGCGTTGGCCTCGAGCCACTTCGTGATGTTGGCCGCGGCATCGCCGTAGAAAGTCCGATAGAGATCTTCGGTTACGTAGCCGATGTGAGGCGTCGCGAGGACGTTCTCCAGCCTCCGGAAGGGGTGATCCAGACCCAACGGCTCCTCCTCGAATACGTCGACCGCGGCGCCGGCTATCCGGCGCGCCTGCAGCGCTTCGATCAGAGCCACCTCGTCAATGATCGGACTACGCGATGTATTGACGAACCTCGCCGTCGGCTTCATCAGGGCGAACTCGGGTGCCCCGATCAGCTCTTTGGTACGACTGCTCAGGACGAGATGGACAGTCACGATGTCGGCCTCGCGGAACAGCGTCTGCTTGTCCACGAGGGTGGCACCTGCGGCGCTGGCTTTCTCTTCAGTGAGGTTCTGGCTCCAGGCGATCACCTTCATGCCGAACGCGAGGCCGATGCGCGCCACTTCTCTTCCGATGTTTCCCAGCCCGACGACACCCAGGCTTTTGCCTCTCAGGTTTGAGCCGAGGCTCGTTTGCCATCCCCCGGCCTTGAGCGAAGCGGCTTCCCGGTCGATGCCCCGCATGCTGGCCAGAATCAGCGACCAGGTGAACTCGATGGTGGGAGTGGAGTCATAGCCGGTCGCGGTGACCGCGATGCCGAGATCGGTCGCGGTCTGGCTGTTGATGGAGGCGTTTCGCGGTCCGGTCGACGCTATCAGCTTGAGGTTCGGTAGCTGCTGCAGGATCTCCATTGTGAGCGGCGTGCGTTCGCGCATGACGCATACCGCGTCGAACGGGCGCAGGCGCGCGACGACGGCTGCCGGGTCAGCCAGGTGATCGTTGAAGACCGAGATCTCCGCGTGCTGCCGCACGGCGGACCAGTCGGCGAGTTGCAGCGCTACATTCTGATAGTCGTCGAGGATTGCTACCTTCATGGACGTCCTCCGTCACTTTCGTTCGGCAGCAAAGAATTCGGTCAGCGCTCCGGTCACTGCCTTTGGCTCGTTCTCCATCGGGATGTGGCCGGCCGACTTGATCCGGATGAGCCGCGTTTCCGGGATCTCCCGGGCGTAGCGTTCGGCATAGTCGACCGTCTGGAATCCGTCGTCTTCACCCCAGACAAGAAGCTTCGGCGTCTTCGACCGCAGCAGCGCCGGCAACATCTCCATAGTATACCGGTGGTCGGCGGCGCCCGCGAGCGCCAACCACGAGCGGGCAACCCTCGGGTCTGTCCAGGGATCGAGATATTCGGTGATCTCGGCTTCGCTAGCGGGGCGCCCAAGCGCCTTGACGACGGACACGCGACGCGCGGCGAGAACGTCGTCCCGCGTCGTCGCGGCTGCCACTGCCGGATCCCGGAAGCGGGCAACGCCGGGCACCGGCCATGAGTCGTACATGATGCCGTTCACCACGGCCACGCGCGGCACCTCCACGGTACCTGCGAGCATCAGATGCTGCGCCACGCCACCGCCGATGTCGTGGCCGGCGACCATGACCGGCCCCTTATGCCCGAGCGCCTCGAGGAAACGCACCAGCCAGGCGGAGAGACGCGGCACCGAAGCCTCGCTCACGATGAGCTCACCTCTGGAGCGACCGAAGCCGGGGAAATCGACCGCCACCGGGCGAAGGCCCGCGGCGGCGATGCCGTCGAGCACGGGCTGCCAGACGCGGCTCCAATAAGTGCCGTGAAGCAGGAGCACCAAGGGACCACCCTTGCCAGCGGTCAGATAGCTGATCGGAATGCCGCCTACATCGACGGTCTCACGTCTCGTCATCGGACGATCCTCTTCACATGGTCCTTGCCGAGCCCGGCGGCTTCGTAGTGCCTGATCGCGTGCTCCAGCTTGGTGAAAACGTCTTCGTATCCAAGCGCCTCGCCGTAGGGATCGACGTAGGTGTACCCGCCGGTCACGTGAAAGAGCGTGGCCATTTCCTTGACGTCGTCCGGAACGACCAGGGTGTGGGTCTCGCCGGGCGGCTCGAATGCGTAGTCGCCTGGGGTCGCGATCCAGTCGTGCTCGAGGTAGCGCCATCTTCCGCGCAGCGTGAAGGCATGCACCGGTCCGGAATGGCGGTGGCGCGACAGCACGCCCGAGGATCGAACCCTAAGGATGTTGATGTAATACCCCTGACTCACGTTCAGGACGAGCGGCCTGAACGCGACGGTCGGCGACTGCGGGACCCATTCGCGTTCGTCTCCGTCAAGCTCCAGCGCGGAGCCGACGAATACATCCGGCACCATGCCTGCGGGCTGGGGCTTCTGGTATGCAACCTTGCTCTGGTCGATGGACCGGCGCTCTGGCGCCTGCTGTTGCTCCGATGACAACGTGATCGCCATTTTCTCCTCCATCATGCAAACGGACGCTGAGAGTTCCGCCTGTCTATCGTCAGGCTGCCGACGCTCTGCTCGCGGTTTGTCCGAACAGGATCTTCTTCCCTTCTTCCGTGACGGTGGGGCGGCTCGAGTACGGCTCGCCTCTGGCGTAGGCCCGTTGCGTCCCGGGACGCTGGCCCACCGTATCGAACCAGCGCCGCAGGTTCGGGAAGTCGTCCAGATTCTGCTGCTGGCGCTTCCAAGGAACGATCCAGGGATAGCAAGCCATGTCGGCGATGCTGTAGCCGTCGCCGGCGACGAATGTGCGGTTTTCTAGATGACGATCGAGTACGCCGTAGAGACGGTTTGTCTCCTTGACGTAGCGGTCGATCGCATAAGGGATTTTACTCGGCGCGTAGAGCCCGAAATGGTGGTTCTGTCCGGCCATCGGCCCCAGCCCGCCCACCTGCCAGAACAGCCACTCTGTCGCAGTCTTAAGGCCGCGTACATCCTTCGGCAGGAAGCGGCCGGTCTTCTCGGCCAGGTACGACAGGATGGCGCCTGACTCGAACAGGCTGATCGGCTCGCCGCCGTCAGCCGTCGCGGTATCGATGATCGCTGGCATGCGATTGTTCGGCGAGATGGCGAGGAAGTCGGGCTTGAACTGATCGCCGGCGCTGATGTCGACCGCGTGGATCGTGTAGTCCAGCCCGGCTTCCTCCAGGAACATCGTGATCTTGTGGCCGTTCGGCGTGGGCCAGTAATAGAGCTCGATCATTTCAGTCTCCTCGGCTTTTCCGCAAAGTACAAGGCCGCGAACGCCGTCCCCTGCCGAAGGCAAGGGGGACGGCTTCGGTCGCGGGTTAGGCGGTGGGTTTGACCTTGCCGAGCGGCGTCCACTCGGCGCCCTTCATGAATGAATCGTTCGGCGTCTCGGCGAGGTGGTTGGTGTAGTTGGAGATCAGCTTGGTCGCAGCGAGAACGAGCACGTCGAGCACAGCGCGGTTATCGTAGCCCGCAGCCTTGAAGGCTGCGACGTCGGCCTGGCTCACCACGCCGCGCTGGCGGGTGACCTTTGCGGCGAACTGGCGCAAGGCCTCGAGCCTCGCGTCGGCGATGGGGCGGCCTTCGCGGACAGCAGCGATCGCGGCATTGTCGACCTTCGCCATGCGCGAGAGGTTGGTGTGACCCGCCATGCAATAGGTGCACTCGTTCTCGTAGATGATGGCGAGATAGACGATGTTGCGCTCCTGCGGCGTGAAATTCGTCTTCTCAGCAATGCCCCAGAGCGTGCTGTAGGCCTCAAGCGCCGCCGGGCTCTCGGCGAGGACGCGGTGCAGGTTGGGCACGAAGCCCCAAGCCTTTTGCACGCCATTCAGAATCTCAGCAGAGGCTGCCGGCGCGGTGGTAGTCTCGTGAAGCGTGAATCCGTTGATCATCTCTCTTCTCCCTTCTTGAACACTGAACGTTGTGGCCGCACCATCACTAAGCGCGCAATGAGCATACGAACGAGACAGGCGAAACGAATAGGTATTATTCCCAAGTGGAATAATGATTTTGCTGGGGCCTGGTTCGACTGCACAGAAAGCCGCCGGCAAGCTGTTGCTTGCCGGCGACTGTTCGACTGATGGCAGGATCATTGCTGCGTGAGGCGCGCCACGTCCTGCTTTAACAGAAAGAGCGATACGGCCAGCAGCACGACATCCTTCATCAGGAAGGGGACGTTGCCGGTCATCGCCGGAAATCCGGCCGCGGGATCCCAACCGTCAGGCATGAAGGGGATGATTGTGACGGTGGCGATGAAGGTCGCGGTCGAACCGGCAGCGCCGAGAATACCGAGCCGCTTGTCCCAGAAGCCGGCGAACAAGAGCGAGCCGAATGTCCATTCGGAAACGCCGAGGAACCAGCTGGCGCCCTGATGGCCGAACACGGGATAGAGCCACCAGATCAGCGGACCGCTGCTGATGAATGGAACGAGCCGCTCGGCCTCATAGGCCCACCACTTCTGGTAACCGAAGAAGAAAAACATGATCACCATCGAGGCGCGAACGATGTGGTAGTCGAGATCTTCTGCGAGCAGGCCGGACCTGCGTAAGGCACCGACAAGCGGATTGAGTGAAGTATTGATAAGCGCGTTCATTGTCGTAACTCCTTGTTTTGAGCACCGACCCGTGCAGTCGCTTACGCGACTGCGGGGAAGTCGATGTCGGTGTCGTTGATGCGGTTGAAGACGTTGGTGAAGACGGTGGTCGCAAAGGCGAGGCTGATGTCGACAAGCTGCGCGTCGCTGTAGCCGGCATCCTTGATCGCGGCGAAATCGGCATCGCTCACAGTGCCGCTCGAGGCAGCGAGCTTGCGGACAAAGCGGATCAGCGCATCGCGCTTGGCATCGCCGGTTGGCTTGCCGTCGCGGATGTTCTTCAGCTCGTCCGGCTTCTGACCTGCGAGCTTGCCGAGCAGGCTGTGCGCGGCGACGCAGTAGTCGCAGCCGGCAACACCGGAAATGACCAGCTTGATAGTTTCCTGATCGCGCTTGGTCAGCGTGCCGGCGGCGAGCACGCTGTCGGCAAGCAGGATGGCCTTCAACGCATCGGGCCCATGGGCGCCGATCGCAGCAAAGGTGTTCGGCACGTTGCCGATTGCCTTTTTGACCTGGCCATAGATTTCGGCGGTCGCGCCGGTTGCGGATTCAAAGCTGGGAACGGAAAGACGAGACATGGTGACACTCCTTGATTGGGGTTGAGCAACGACTGCGGAGTGACTGTATGAACCCGCATTGAGACTTTGAATGCTTAGTACGATCAATAATATGCTCTATCGTCTCACATGGTTTCCTAGGTGTCGGCTCAGTCGACTTCTCTGGATGTGACCGGTGCGGACGAATTTTGCTGCCCCAGCGGAGCACCCGATGCGCCGCTGGTTTCTGTGGGACAGCCGCCCGCCGGCACTTGCACCTAAGTTCAAGCGCCGCGGGCCCGGGGAGTTGCCGCCGCTCTAGCGGTGGCCGGCGGGCGCCTTATGCTTTGCGCCGACAGTTTTTGGCGCGTAGGCCAGCGCGTTGGCTGGCGGCAGAAATGGATTGCGCTGGCAATCGCCGCCGCGTCCAGAGGACGTCGCCTTACATTGCTCCAAAGAATCGAAGCCGCATTGGAGCATGTGGGACAAAATATCCGTACGGCAGTACTCATATGTGCGTGCCGAAGCCGGCGTGGAGGTCGAAACGAAGGCGAGTGCAGGCTGCAATCGGCGCGACGCCTAGTTTCAAGAGCTGTTTCGCAGCAGTACTCGTAGAGGGACGGGACATAGTGACACTCCTTGGGGGTCGAGTTGAGGGAGGCATTGCGGAGTGACAGTATGAATCCGCCACGAGACGTTGAATGGGCAGTGCGGATCATCTATATGCTCAACCGTCTCAAATTGTCCTCGGTGTTCCCGCAATGGATTGGCTCAGCCGATTGTTCGAGATGGTAACGGTGCGCGGCCGGCTCGATCTGCGCTGCTTCTATGGCGCGCCTTGGCGCATCAATCAGGGGCCCGGCGAGTCGAACGAAATCCCCTATCACGCGGTGATCGCCGGATCGGCGGTGCTGGAGAATCCGGCTGGCGGCCGGCCAGTGCAGCTGAAGGCCGGCGACGTCCTGCTGCTGCCAGGAAACCAGCGGCACGTGATGCATGACGGAAGCGGCGCGCGGCCAAAGCCGGCGCGCAATCACCAACACCTTACTCTTGTGATCAGCGAAAACGCCGGCACCGGCGAGCGGCTCGACCTGCTGTGCGGTCACTTTGCGATTGCTCCGCCTCACGATCGTTTGCTGCGCAACCATCTTCCGCCCCTTCTTGTCGTGCACACCGGTGATACCGGCGCCACGAACGCGAGCACGGGAACGGCCGCTCAACTGTCAGGTTTGGTCGGGCTAATGCGCAGCGAGTCGGAAGCCGATCATCTCGGTGGCCGCGCAATGCTGAATGCGCTTTCGACTGCAATGTTCGCCCTGGTGCTCCGACTGGCGAGCGAAGCGAAAGACGCGCCCATCGGACTTCTCGCGGTCGCTGGCAACTCGCGTCTGGCACCGGCGCTGGCGGCAATGTTCAACGAGCCAGCGCGCGCGTGGTCACTGCCGGAGCTGGCACGTCTCTGCAACATGTCGCGCGCGACGCTGGCGCGCCAGTTTCAGGAGAAGCTCGGGCGCTCCGCCAGCGATCTCCTGACCGAAATCCGGATGACGCTCGCCTCGAACGAATTGAAAAAGCCTTCCATGTCAACAGGAGCCGTAGCAGACGCAGTGGGCTATCAATCCGAGGCCGCCTTCCAACGCGCATTCAAGAGCTATATGGGGCTAACACCCGCCCAATGGAGAAAGGGCGGGGAATTTTCGAAAGCTGACCACAGCAGTGCCGGCTAGCATGAGGAGCTTCCCTCCCGGGGACATCCGATCGCGTAAAAGATGAGCCCTTGGGTCCGCCATGCCCAAGTAGAGACGATAGAGCATATAAACGCGACTAACTGGCATTCGAGGTCTGAAATCGACACCGTACATTCACTCCGCGAGCGTTACTCAAGGAGTGTCCAATGTCACGTCTTTCAATTTTCGTCGCCGCCATCGTTCTATCGGTTGCGGTCACTTCAATGAGCCAGATTGCATCCGCAAAGGAGCATCCTCGGCTCCGCCAACCACACTTCACCAGCGAACAATTTCGCCGGGCCAATGCTGCCGTGGTAGCGGTCCCTGAGGTGCCATCAACCATGTACACCGGTGGATGGTCGGCCCCCGCTGGTCGTTGACGCGCGACGATGAGCGTAAACGAGAGGCGAAGCGGTCCTAACACGTCCCGCTGAGGGCGAGTTAGGACCGTTCACTACGCAAGACGATGCAAAGCTGAACCCAGCAACCACGACCCATTCCGGACAGGAATAATCGTTATAGCGGAGACCACCGTGCCGGGTTCGCGATCCCGTACATAGCGTCTAACCGTTCATCCCAACTTCCTTGTCGGAGGCCTTTCCATGATGTCACTGCACTCGGTCGTGATTGCTGAACCGGTCCGTACCGCTATCGGAACATTCGGCGGCACGTTGAAGGACATTCCGGCCGTCGAGCTTGGAGCGACAGCCATCAGCGGCGCTCTTCAAAGGTCTGGTCTGCGGCCGGAGGAGATTGGCACGGTGGTTATGGGAAATGCCGTGCAAGCGGGCAACAAGATGAATCCTGCGCGGCAGGCGGCGATCCACGCTGGACTACCGGTTCAAGTCCCCGCGATGACCGTAAATCGGGTCTGTGGCTCCGGTGCACAGGCGATCGTCTCGGCCGCACACGAAATCCAGTTGGGTTCGTTAGATACGGCCGTCGCTGGGGGCATGGAGAACATGGACGCCGCCCCGTACGTGATAGCGCGTGGCCGGTGGGGCCACCGCATGGGAGACGGGGTCCTCTACGACAGTGTCCTGCGCGACGGGCTCAACGACGCCTTCTCGGATGCACATTCGGGTTGGCATACAGAGGATCTGGTCACGAAGTTTCAGATTAGTCGTGCCGCGCAAGACGAATGGGCGCTGCGCTCGCATCAGCGCTTCTCCGCCGCGCAGGCAGCAGGGAAATTCGCAGACGAAATCGTGCCGGTTGAAGTTCCTGGCCGGAAAGAAGCGAAGACGTTCATGGTGGACGAGCACAACCGCCCGGACGCCACGCTGGAATCGTTGAGCAAGCTGAAGTCAGTCTTCCGCGAAAGCGGGACGATTACCGCGGGCAACGCCCCAGGGCTAAATACGGCCGCGGCGGCGATGGTGCTGGCGAGCGAAGCTTGGGCAGAAAAGCGGGGCTTGACCCCGATGGCCCGGCTTGTGGCGTATGGCATCGCCGCAGTCGAGCCGGGCTTTTTCGGCCTCGGGCCGATCCCCGCCGTCAAACAGGCCCTGACGCGCGCCGGCTGGAGTATCGGCGACGTGGAGCGGATCGAAATCAATGAGGCGTTCGCCGCAATCGCGCTTGCAGTCATGCAGGAGCTCGGACTGCGATCCGACGTCGTCAATGTTGAGGGGGGCGCGATCGCCCATGGTCACCCGATCGGTGCGACGGGTGCTGTGCTAACGACCCGTCTTCTGCATTCGATGCGCCGAGATGGACTTAAGAAAGGTGTCGCCACGATGTGCATTGGAGGTGGCCAGGGAATCGCCTTAGCGGTTGAAATGATCGGCTAGCGCGAAATCGCAGACAATCGTAGTTTGGCGCGAGAAATCGTGGCGCGGGGGAGCGGGGGAGCGCTACCAACCCACGCTGGCCGAGTCGCCGCCTCCCTTCAATCGGCGGCGGTCCCGAGGCCGCTTTTCACGCGTCCGAGATTGCCAAATCCCCTGAAAATTCGCAGCGCTTTCCCGGTTCTTTCTCGATCGCTCGTTCCTGAGGGCCGCGATAATGGCCACAAAGGAGGCATTTCTTCCGGATGGCATGCATCCTAGCGTCCCTGTGATGGGCCAGCTTGCGTATGGCCAATAACTCATGATCCGAAGCTGAAGCGAGCCCGTCGAAAGATGGCCCGCTTCTATGCTCCAGACGTATCACCGCTGCAGCGGATGAAACCGGCCAACTCCCGCTTCTCAAGCGCCTCCAACCGCGCTCTCTTCGTCAATCATTGCCAAAGAGAACATAGTCAGCACCGTGCGGTTAGTCGTTTAGCAGGAAAGACTGTGCCCACTCCCGGATCGGAGGTTGAGCGTCGGATTCCCTGCGCGGCCCAAGCATCGAGATCCTCGATTGCATAGACCACTCGATTGCCGAGCTTTCGATATACGGGGCCAGTGCCGTATGTGCGGTGCTTTTCCATAGTCCGCGGTGACAAGCCGACATAGGTGGCTGCTTCGGGCGTTCTTAGGAGGTGGGCCAATCCTTTGACAAGCGCCTCTTGGGGGGACTGCTGAGGCGGCGTACTCGCATGTTGGGCATCCGTTGCGAACGTAGTCTTTTGTTGGATCCGGTTGCTCATTTTCTTTCCTTTGTGAAATCAGGCCGCGATGCAGCCGATTTCATTTTTGGCATCCCAATGCCGGATTGTCGCAAAATGCCGGAACCATCATCCTCCCGTCAGCGTTCGGGGAGCTTGTCGCTGCTGCCGAGGTTGAATGACCGGCTTGGCGCAGCACCTAGGCAGCCAAGCGGCGCTCCTCTTCGACCTCCTCTGGATCGCCGCCCGAAGCCCTCTTCAGGAAACGAGCCAGAGCGGCCTTTCGTGAATCGCGGTCCAACGCGTAGGCAGTCTGCTTGAACTCTCTACCGTCAAGGAGCCCTTGAATGTAGCCGGAGATCGTGTCCGCAGCCATGATGAGCGCTGTGTCAAGCGTATGGATGTATTTGCTTGTCACCGAACCTTTGGCATGGCCGACCAGAGCCGCGATGGTCACCTCGGTGAAGCCGAGATCGTTGGCGATGCTTGCGAAGCTGTGACGTAGGACGTGCGGCGTCACATCTGATAGCTGGGAGCCCTCGAAGAGGTGCTTCCAATGGTTCGGGAAGCTGCCGAACGCATTGTCCTCCCCCTGCCCCGCAGTGCTGTCCCGGGAAAAGTCACACATAGATGAGCTCCAGCTGATCGAGGGAGAATTTTGGTTTTGGCTTGCTGGGATTGACTGGCGGAGGCTTGTCGATTTCTGCGATCGGAATTCGCG
>Ga0137392_10001374_pt1 | contig 13915 bp, 13 predicted proteins | sample 15con2h34AmetaG_FD_101394 | JGI IMG/M metagenome (GOLD analysis project Ga0137392, IMG submission 101394) | Vadose zone soil microbial communities from Angelo Coast Range Reserve, California, USA - 15con2h3.4A metaG | ecosystem: Environmental > Terrestrial > Soil > Vadose zone > Saprolite... | reverse complement strand
TCGTCCACCTCGATGCCGATGGCGTCGCGCATCGTGGCGTCGTCTTCGCTCTGCGTCACCATCACGACGGGCATGGCGGGATCGATCAGGCGGATTTCCGGCAACAACGCGAGTCCGCGGCGGCCGGGCATCTGCTCGTCGAGCAGCACGATACTGTAGGGCTGGCGCCGCAGCAGGGCGAGCGCGTCGTCGCCGTGCGCCGCCTGCTCCACGGTGAATCCCTGCTGCTCGAGATACAGGCGATGCGCGGCGAGCCCGTCCACCTCGTCATCCACCCAGAGAATGCGCTTGGGGCGCGGCATCCGAGGGAAACTAGTCCGACTGGCGGACCCGGGCAACGCGCGCCTACATTGCCCGCGTGCTGAGCATCCTGCTCGTGCGCTTCAGCTCCATCGGCGACATCCTCCTGACCACGCCGCTCGTGCGCGCCCTCAGGCGGCGCCACCCGGAGGCGCGGCTGGTCTTCGTCACCAAACGCGGCATGGCGCCGCTCGTGGCCGACAACCCGCATCTGTCCGAGGTGGTGACGCTCGCGCCCGACGAGCCGGTGCGCGACCTGGCGCGGCGGCTGCGGGCCCTCGCGCCGACGCACGGGCTCGACTTGCACTCGAGCCTGCGCACGGCGGCGTTGCGCTGGCTGGTACACTGCCGCTGGCGCGGCTACAGCAAGCGCAAGATCGCGCGGACGATGCTGATCGCCACGAAGCTCGACCTGTACGGCCGCGCGGTGCCCGTGCCCGAGCGCTATTTCGAAGCGGCGCGCGATCTCGACGTGCGGCCCGACAGTGACGGCCCCGAGTTCTTTCTCGCCGCGAGCGCCCGCGAGCGGGTGGCGGCGTGGCTCGCCGCGCGCGGCCTCGGCGACGCGCCCATCGCCGCGTTGGCCCCCGGCGCGGCCCACACCACCAAGCGCTGGCCGCCCGCGCACTGGCTGGCGCTGGCCGAGCGATTGCGCAGCGCGGGCCTCGTCCCGGTGATCGTCGGCGGGCCGGACGACCGCGGCGTGGCGCAGCAGCTCGCGGCAGGCGGCCACGGCGTGAGCGCCGCGGGCGAGCTGTCGCTGCAGGAGACGGGCGCGTTGCTCGAGCGGGCGCGCTGCGCCGTCTCGGGCGACACCGGCGTGATGCACCTGGCGACGGGGGTGCACACGCCCGTCGTCGCCCTGTTCGGCCCCACCGTCGGCCAGTTCGGCTTCTTTCCTTATCACGCGCGCAGCGTGGTGCTCGAACGGCCGCTCGACTGCCGCCCCTGCTCGGCCATGGGCTCGCGCCGCTGTCCGCTCGGCCACCACCGCTGCCTCGTCGACATCCCCCCGGGCGAGGTCGCGGCCGCCGCCCTCGGGCTCGTCGCATGACCGCGCCCGGCACCACGCCGCTGGAAGACCGGCTCGTGGGTCTGCTCGCTGCCGCCGCGCGCGGTCCCAAACGCGACGGGTTGTACGCCTTGTGGCTCACCGTGCGCACCGCCGAGGGATTGCTGTCGCCTGCGCCGGTGAGCGCGAAGAACCACCGCCGCCGGCTGCAGACGCTCGAGCACCGCCTCGGTAGTCTCGCACTCGCCGCGCCGTTGAAGCGCGCATTGGTCGCGGCACGGCAGCATCTCGAGCCGGCCACCCCCGACGCCGCGGCGGTGGTGCTCAGCCAGCTCGTGACACCCGCCGGCGAGGTCCTGGGACTCGAGGCCGGGGACGCCGTGGCCACCGCGGCGCGCGCGGCGCGTACATTTGTCCCATGACGCCGCGCCGCTTCGCGAAGCGCCCATCGGTCGAATCGCTGGTCCAACGGGTGGACGAGCAGCGCCCCGGCGAGATCACGGGCGACACCATCCCGTCGGGATTCCCGTCGCTCGACAAGGGGCTGGGCGGGGGATTTCGCCGCCGCGATCTGATCGTGATGGGCGGCGATATCGGCGCCGGCAAATCGGCGCTGGCGCTGGGCATCGCCCTGCGCGTGGCGCAGCAGGGTCTGCCCGTCGCGTTCCTGTCGGGGGAAATGGATGAGGAGCGCCTGATGGAGCGCGCGCTGGCGATCGAAGGGCGTGTGGCCGTGGACGAGCTGCGCAGCGCCAAGATGAGCGACACCGAGCGCGCTGGTGTCGGCGGCGCGGCGGTACGGCTGCGCGGGCTGCCACTCACATCGCTCACGCTCACGGCGGCCGACTTCGAGACGATGGAAGAGAGTCTCGACCCGCTGCGCGCCCTGGCCCTCGTCGTCGTGGATTACCTGCAGTTGGTGCCGACGCCCGCGGGCGTCGCCCGCGTGACCCAGGAAGAAGACATGGCACTGGTGCTGCGGCGTCTCAAGGCGTTGGCGCTCGAGCGCCAGGTGGCCGTGCTCGTGACAGCCCAGATCCCGCGCTTCGATCCCAAGCGCCCCGACCCCCGGCCCACGCTCGACGACTACGGCATGCTAGGCTCAGTGAAGCAGCACGCGGACATCGTGCTGTCGGTGTTTCGCGAGGAGATGTACCGCCCGGGTGGCGGCGTAGAGGGTGCCACGGAATTATTGATCTCGAAGAACCGCAACGGGCCGACGGGATTCATCGACCTCTACTTCTACCGACGGTGGATGCGGTTCGAGGACATGCTGGATCCGGACCGCTGAGCTTTCAGTGCGCCGCCCACGGTGGACTCACCACCGGTAGACGCGGCGCGTTGCCGGCGGAGCGCGCCAGCGATCCCTCCTCGAACAACACGCCCGACGGCACGACGTACGACGCGGCATACCCGCCACCAAAGGCCGGTCCGAAGGACAGGGAGCGCCGGCCGATAAATGGGAGCGTGTACGCGGTGCGCGTCTTGGCAACCGCCACGATGTCCTTGAACGCGGCGGCGTTGATACCCGACACCTCAGCGTTTCGAATGAGCTCCTCGTGACCGTCGGGGAAGACTTTGAACGCCAGCGTTGCCCCGAGCGTCGGTGAGCCGGATGCCGACCCGCGCATCGCCGCAATCAGCGCCAAGGGATTGTCGAACGACGCGAGGCCGGGGTTGGCGACCCGCCGCACTACGATTCCATAGGCGTTGCCGCGTTCGGCCGCGAGCTGCAGCAGGCGCCGCCGCAGGTCCTGATCGCTCAGACCGCTGTCCGCCGTCACAAACAGATTGGTGACCACCGGACCGTTCCCCAAACGGTTTCCGCTGCTGTGGAGAATGCCGCGGACCGGCACGCGCATCGTCAGGAGGGTCTTCAGCACCCCGTGATCCACCACTCGCGTCTCGCGGGCGGCGACGCCGTCGTCGTCCACTCGATAGCCGCCGAGGAAGAACCCGCCAAAACTCGTGACGGTAGGGTTGTCGGTAGCGCTCAAGAACCGCGGCAGCGCGCGTCCGCCTACCTGTACGCGCGTAGGATCCTCGGCTCGCGCCATCAGCGCGTCGAACATCGGATTGTCAGAGAGTGGGCGCCGCGTGCCGATGAGGGTGGGCGCGAAGACCTGGTTGAACACCTCGACCGCGGCTTGCCCTTCGAACAAGATAGGCCCGCTGTAGGCGTCCCCCGGCGTCGCCGTCCGCAGGCGCCCCAGGCGCGCCCCGAGCTCCCGCACGCTGTCGGCCAGCGCCGTCGGCGCGGGAAGGTCATTCGGCGTACCGCCGTACAACACGAAGGCATCAGCGAGCGGCGCGCCGTCGCTCGCTTGGGTTTCCGCCTGGGCCTGGACGGTGACCGTCGGCGCGCTCCGCGTGAACGTGGTGCCCTCGCTGTTCACATAGCGTGTCACTTGGACCGCCGCCGAACACTCGACACCCGAGGCGTAGATGTCCGGCGCGTTCCGCAGCACCGCCGAGAGGTCGCGGGCCAACGACTCGGCCGCGGCGCGGGACCACGGGCGCGCGGTTGCCGTATCGATGATCGCGACCACGCTTTCTCGCGTGAAATCCGGGAGGGAATCGACGTGAGCCTGGCCCAGCACCGCCGCGCGCTTCTGTGTCAGCTGCTGCACGGCCCGTTTGTACGCGCCATCGGTGGCGAGCCACAACTGGCGCCGCACTTCGCGGTAGTTGTCGTCCAGCGGCAATTCCGACTCGCCGCGGAACCCACGCAGGCCGAAAGCGAACGCGCCGCCGCCTGATGCGCCGAAGAAGTTGGAGTTGTCGAAGGCGTAGTCCCCCACGCGCAGTTCCACGGTGAGTCGCCGGTGGGCCCGCTCGTCGCTGCGCACCAAGCCGCCGCGTGTGGCCGCGACGCTCAGCGCATGGCTCTCATCCACGCGGTAAGCGATGAAGTACGGCCCCGGCAGGGTGTCCAGGCGCAACTGTTGCATCGATCGCGCCAGCTCGTCACGCATCGCCCGCATCAACACGTCGTCGCGCGCCGGACTCTGAGCAGCCAGCCCTACCAGCGACAACGCCGCGCCGGCCAGCAGCCGGCGCACCCCGCGCGCCGTCATCGTGGCCGATCCGGCGGCGGCGGCAGGATCGGCCGCCGCTCGTCCGACTTGACCTTGCGCTGAATCTCAACCTGCGCCACCAGGAGGTCGGGCGACACCGCAGACACAGGGACGAATCCCGATTCCGCGCCGCACATGCCGTTAAAGACCGCAGGGCGATCGTCGCCAACCACGATCTTGCTGAACGCCGTGAGAGGCGTGCCGATGAAGTCGACCCCGCGCACCAGCTCCTGGCGGCCGTCGGGGAAAACGCGATACACCATCACGGGGAGCACGTTGAACGCGTTCGGCGTACCGCGGGCCGTGATCGTGAACCCCCCTTCGATGTCGTCGAAGAACAGGCCGAACGGCTTGTGCTCGCTCTTGATGCGATCGATCAGCATCTGCGTGAGCTCGGCGCGCGAGCGCGGCTGCGTCGCTTCAACGATCAGGTTGGACTGTCGCGCGACCGGCATGAACCCCACCTCGCGGCGGCCGTGTCCGTTGGAGTGCGCGAACCCCTCGATGGGCGAGCGCGACATCAGGTAGCTTTTGAAGACCCCGTCGTCCACAACGGTCACGCGCTGCGCCCGGACACCCTCGTCGTCATAGCGGTAGTAGCCCGCCAGTTCGGTCGCACCGAGCTGCCGCAGCGTCGGATCGAAGACCACCGAGAAGCCGTGCGGCAGGATCAACTGGTTCACCTTGTGCTTGAACGTTTGGCCTTCGTCACCGCGCTTTTCGCGATGTCCCTCGATCCGGTGGCCGAACACCTCGTGGAAAAACACGGCGCTGGCGCGCCCGGACAGGATCGCGGGACCCGTGTACGGATCGATGACCGGCGCATGTTGCAGCGCGTGCAGATCGACGATCATCTTGTCTACCGCCCGCAGCACCACGGTGTCACTCGGCAGACCGGCGGGCGTCAGGGCGTAGAAGGATTCGTAGCGCGGCAACTCCATCCCGTCGTCCGCTTTAGAGTAGGCCGACAGGAACAGCCGGTACATCGGCTGCGAGGTCTGGATCACGCTGCCATCGCTGTTCACGTACCAGCGCGTTTCGACTGCGGCGACCAGCTCGGCACGGGCGTCGTAGATGTCGTCGTACTTCGCGAACGGCGCCGTGTACCGCCGGATCCTGTCCTCCCACGCTGCCCGGTCGATCACGAGCGCCACCCGCGCCTCGGCGTAATGCTCCGCGGGCTCCGCAGAGAAGTCGGGGGACGAGTCGTCCGGCTGCACCTGGACCTCGGCGCCCGCGCGGACGCGAGCGAGCTGCTGAACGGCACGCCGGTAGTGGGCGTCGGTGGCATACCAGAGTGCGGCGCGGATCGCGGCCGAGTCGTCGTCGAGCGGCACTTCCGTGAAACGATCGCCGAAGTCGAACGCCTCCTCGAAACCGGCGAAGCCACCCGCGGCCTGGTGGGTATTGTCGAACCGGCGGTCGCCCACGCGGAGCTCGACGTCGAGATGACGCGTGCGCGTCTCCCCGCTTTCGGTGATCGCACCGAACGATCCGACCACGGTCGTGGCTTGCAGCTCGGTGACGTCGTAAGAGATGAAGTACGGCGGCGTGGGCTGCGTGCGCAGCTGCGCCATGGAGCGCGCCAATTCGGTGGACATCGCCTGCAGGACCGGCGAGGGATCGGACGGCCGCGGCGCCGCCGCGACCGCAAGCACGAGGCAGCATCCGAACGCCTGACCGTAGAGCTTCCGCGGGGTTGCCATGATCATTCGACCGTGTGGTCCGATGACAGGAAGCTGGAGGGAGATTGTGTGCAGCGTAAGACCGGCCTACTTCACCGTATCCCCCACCACTTGGGCCCCGATCAGGTTGTAGGTGGTGCCGCGCGCGCCGACGGTGGGATGCAGGGTGATCCACAGTGGCCGCCTTCCCTGCTCCGCGTAGATCGTGACGCCGCCGTCGGGCAGCTTGGCATCGCTCTTCAGCTCCCAGCCGTTCAACCGCAGCACCTGGTGATACCACAGAGCCACCGCCGCAAGCGACGCGGGGCTGGAGAGCTCCACCTCGGCGGCATCGGCGCCAGACGCGACGTTCACCACCTGCGAACCGGGGAAGACCAGCACGCCCTGCAGCACGCGCACCGCCATCGCGCGCGACTCGGCTTCGTGGCGGCGCTCGCAGCCGGCAACGGTGACGGCCATTAGGAGACAGACAATGAATGGACGGGGCATGGGCGAACATCCTACCGGTGGCGGGCGGGTACCGTCAAGTTGTAAGTTGCCGTTATGGCTGGCCACAGCAAATGGAAGCAGATCAAGCGGAAGAAGGCCGTCACGGACGCCAAACGCGGCGCCGCCTTCACCAAGGTGATCCGCGAAATCACCATCGCCGCCAAGCAGGGCGGCGGTGACCCCAACGGCAATCCGCGTCTCCGCACCGCCATCGATGCGGCTAAAGCAGAGAACATGCCGGCGGATAACATCGACCGCGCCGTCAAAAAAGGTACCGGCGAGCTCGAGGGCGTGCAGTACGAGGAAGTGATGTATGAAGGGTACGGCCCCGGCGGCGCGGCGATTCTAATCGAAACGACCACCGACAACGTCAACCGCACCGTGGCCGAAATCCGGCACGCCTTCCAGCGCGCCGGCGGCAACCTCGGCTCTGCCAATTCGGTGTCGTGGATGTTCGACCGCAAAGGCCAGATCACCGTCGACGCCACCCGGGCCACCGAGGACGCGACGCTCGAAGCCGCGCTCGACGCCGGCGCCGAGGATATGACGCGCGACGGCGATCAGTTCATCGTCACCGCGCCCGTCAACCGGCTGCACGCCGTCGCCGATCAGCTGCGCGCCACGAAGCTGCCGGTGCAGAGCGCCGAGATCGCGCTTCTCCCCAAGAGCACCGTGAAGGTCGAGGGCGCGGACGCCAAACGGCTGCTCAACCTGCTCGAGGCGCTGGAGGAGATGGACGACGTGGCCAGGGTCCACTCCAACTTCGACATCGACGCCGACGCGCTGGCGGCGGTGGCCCAATGACGTGCCCGCCGTAAGGATTCTCGGCGTCGACCCGGGGACGTCGGTCACCGGATACGGCGTGATCGAAGCCGGGAACGGGGCGGGGTTCGGCCGCCTGATCGAATGCGGCGTGATCCGCTTCTCCCGCTCGAGCTCCCTGCCCCATCGCCTGCAAGAATTACACGAAGGCATCGCCGCATTGATCAAGCGCCACTCACCCACCGCACTCGCGCTCGAAGACGCCTTCTACCAGAAGAATGTGCGCACCACGCTCGTGCTGGGACACGCCCGCGGCGTGGTGCTGCTCGCCGCGCAGCAGGCCGCGCTGATCATCGCCGAATACTCACCCGCGACCATCAAGAAGACCGTCACCGGCACCGGTGCCGCGCCCAAGGCGCAGGTCGGAGCCATGGTCGCTCACCTGTTGCGTCTGACGAAGGCGCCCGAGCCGTCCGACGCGGCCGACGGCGTGGCCGTGGCGCTCACCTACATGATGCGCGCATGATCGCCTCGGTGACGGGACGTCTCGCCGCGAAGGCCGCCACGGGCGTCGTGATCGAGACGTCGGGCGGCGTGGGATACAGCCTGATCGTGCCGCTGGGCGTGCTGGAGCGCTTGCCCGCGGTCGGCGAAGCCGTGACGCTCGCGACCGAGCTGGTGGTGCGTGAGGACGGCTGGTCGCTCTATGGCTTCTCGGACGACGTGGAGCGCCGTTTTTTCCAGCGGCTCACCAGCGTGTCCGGCGTGGGACCGAAGCTCGCCGTCGCGCTGCTGTCGGCGCTGGGTGTGGAGCGCGGCGCCAAGGCCATCGTCGCGCGCAACGTGGCCCTGCTCGCCTCGGTCTCGGGCATCGGCAAGAAAACGGCCGAGCGGCTCGCGCTTGAACTCGGGGACAAGCTCGGCGACTTTGTGGGCGGGCCGGCGGCCGCGCTGAGCGGCGCCGCCGAGACGGCGCTCAAGGCGCTGGAGCGGCTGGGGTATGCGACCGCGGAGGCCGACCGCGCGTTGCGGCACGCGCTGGCGGGCGATGGCGGCGGCGACAGCGAGACGCTGGTGCGCCGCGCCCTGCACCTCCTCACGAACGGATGATCATGCCACAAACCGCCGAGTGGATCTGCACACGCTGCGGGTCGACCAATCGCAAGCTCGTGCCCGACGGCGCCGTCCGCACGACGGATGAGTGCATCACCTGCCACGCCAAGCACGAGCTGACCCCGGAAGCTCGGCCGGTGCGGTGGCGCGCCGTGCCCGCGCGGTGAGCCGCACGGAAGTCACCACCCCCGAAGCGCTGCCCGAGGAGCGGCTCACCGACGCGGCGTTGCGCCCCTCGCGCCTCGCGGAATTCGTGGGCCAGGCCAAGGTCAAAGAATCCCTGCAAATTGCGATCGACGCCGCCAAGCAGCGTCGCGAGCCGCTCGATCACACGCTCTTCTTCGGACCGCCCGGCCTCGGCAAGACGACGTTGGCGCTGCTCATGGCGCACGAGATGGGCGTGAACATCCGCACCACCTCGGGCCCGGTGCTGGAGCGCGCTGGCGACTTGGTCGGGTTGCTCACGGGGCTCACGCCGGGTGACATCCTGTTCATCGACGAGATCCACCGGCTGCGGCCGGCCCTGGAGGAGTTCCTGTACCCGGCGATGGAAGAATTCCGCGTCGATGTGCGCATCGCCGACGGGCCGCATGCGCAGACCATCCCGATGACGCTGGAGCGCTTCACGCTGATCGGCGCCACCACGCGCTTCGGCCTGCTGACGCCGCCGATGCGGGCGCGCTTCGGGCTGGTCGAGCGCCTGCACTACTACCCGCCCGACGACCTGGTGCAGATCGTGTCCCGCTCCGCGGGCATCCTCAATGTGCCGGCCGACGCGGCGGGCATCGCCGAGATCGCGCGGCGGAGCCGCGGCACGCCGCGCGTCGCCAATCGGCTGCTCAAGCGGGTGCGCGATTACGCGCAGGTGCGCGCCGCCGGCAAGATCACGGGGCCCGTGGCGACTGACGCGCTGGCCCGGCTCGACGTGGACAAGTTCGGGCTCGACGACATGGACGCGCGCATCCTCCGCGCCATCATCGAGCAGTTCGCGGGCGGGCCCGTTGGCCTCCAGACCATTGGGGCGGCAGTCGGGGAAGACCCGGGCACCCTGGAAGAGGTGTACGAGCCGTTCCTCATGCAGCAGGGCTTCCTGTCGCGCACGCCGCGCGGCCGCGTCGCGACCCCGGCGGCGTACCGGCATTTCGGTTTTCCGCCGCCCGCGGGCGCCGCGCAGCTCACTCTGCCGTCGGATCCGGCTTCACCGTAAAGCTCTGCGTGTAGCTCCGGCCGTTCACCGTCAGCTTCGCGGTGAACGTCCCGATCAACGGGGTTCCCCGGCGGCCGAACCCGCCCCCACCACCCGGGCCCCGCGGCACCGGCGCCATCGGCAACCACACCACCCGGTGCATTCCTGCCGCGCCCGAGAACGGCTCCGGCACCGGACGCCACAACGGTGACACGTTGGGAATGCCGTTGCCGCGGCGGCCGGTGGCGGGCTCCGCTGTCGCCTCGGTGGAGAATACGTGCACGCTCGCGCCGCTCGCATCCAGGATCTCGAGCGTGACGGGCCCCGTCGCCGCCGTCTTGAGGTAGTAGTCAATCACCGCCCCCGCGGGTGGATTCTCTGCCTGCGGCTCGTCCTTCTGCAGCGGCGTACCGTTTTCGTCGCCCTGAATCACGTTGATGGCGTCGGCGGGCTTGAACAGCACCGCGTCCGCCGCGATCACGGCGTCCGTGATCTGGCGCAGCGGGCTGATGTCGTCGATCACCCAGAAACCGCGCCCGTGCGTCGCGACGATCAGGTCGTTGCGATAGACGGCGAAGTCGCGCACCGACGTCGCCGGCAGGTTGAGCTGCAGCGGCTGCCAGTGCTCGCCGTCGTCGAAGGAGATGAACGCGCCGCGCTCCGTGCCGGCGAACAGCAGGCCCTTGCGAGCTGGATCTTCCTTCACGACGTGGACGTAGACGCCCGCGGGCAGGCCCGCCGTGATCGCCTGCCAGGTCCTGCCCTGGTCCCGGGTGCGGTAGATGTAGGGCTCGAAATCCTGCAATTGATGGCGGTCGACGCTCGCGTACGCCGCATGCACGTCGAAATGCGACGCCTCGATCATCGTCACCCGGCTCCACGCCGTGAGCGCCGGCGGTGTGACGTTCTGCCAGGTCTTGCCGTCGTCGGTCGTAAGCTGAATGACGCCGTCGTCGCTCCCGGTCCACACCACGGGCGCCGCGAGCGGCGACGGTGCGATGGTGTAGATCACGCCGCGCTTGCCGTTGCGATCGACCGCCGCCGCCGCCGTCGCGTCGAGGTTCGCGGGGACACCCGCGTCGGCTCGGGTGAGGTCGCCGCTGATCTGGGACCACGTCTGGGCGCCGTCGACGGTCTTGAAGAGGTATTGGTTCCCGAAATACAGCGCGCGCGGATCCGCGAGGGACAGCACCAGCGGCTCGGTCCAATCGCCGCGCCCTGTCTCCCCCGCCGGCATCTTCGGCGCCGTGGTGCCGGAGACGGGCCGGTTGCGCTCGAGATCGTAGCGCGTGCCGTTGCCGCCGTACACGATGCCCGGATGGAGCGGGTCACCCGCCGTGTAGCCGCTCTCGCCGCCCGCGCCGATCGGCTCCCAATCGCGCTCGGAGATCTCGCCGAACTTGCCCCGCGAGCGCACCGCCACCGCGCCGGAGTCCTGCTGCGCCCCGGTCACCCAGTAGGGATCGCGCGGATCGACCGATACGTGATAGAGCTGCGCCGTGGGCTGGTTGAGCCACGAGCTCCACGTCACGTTGCGCGGGTCGAGGGTGCGGGCGTTGCGCGTGATGATGGCGCCCTGGTCGCTCGCCACGATCATCGTGTCGGGATCGTCGGCCGAGACCCACGGCTGATGGTAGTCGTCCCCGCCCGGCGACCCCCGCAGCACGACCCACGTCTTGCCGCCGTCCAGCGTGCGGTTCACCGCCACGTTCGGCACGTAGACGATGTCGGGATTCTTCGGATCGACGGTGAGCTTCTCGAAGTACCAGCCGCGGCCCCACAGCGCCAGGTCGGACGACGTGCGCGTCCACGTGGTCCCGCCGTCGTCGGAGCGGAAGAACCCGCCCTGCATCGGCACCGGCGGCGCGCCGCGCCCGGGGCCGCCGGCCGGCGGCGCCGCGGCCGGTTGGGCGCCCGGCTCGGGCACGAGACAATCCACCACCGCGTACACGCGCTGGGGATTGCTCGGCGCGATCGCGACGCCGCAACGGCCGATGCCGTCCGCGGGCAGACCGGCCGTGAGCTGCTTCCACGTATCGCCGCCGTCGCTGGACTTGTAGATCCCGCCGCCGGGGCCGTTGGTCGGCGCGTAGGTGAACCACGGCGGCCGCCGCGTATTCCAGAGGCACGCGAACACGACGCGCGGATTGCCGGGATCGATCGCCACGTCCACCGCGCCGACGTCGGCATTGTGAAACAGCACCTTCTGCCAGGTCTTGCCGCCGTCTTTCGAGCGATACACCCCGCGTTCGGCGTTCGCGGCGTACAGCTGGCCGATCGCCGCCACGAAGAGCACGTCGGGGTTCTGGGGATCGACCGCGATCTTCCCGATGTGCTGCGTCGCGTCGAGGCCCAGATGCGTCCAGGTCTTCCCCGCGTCGTTGGAGCGATAGACGCCGTTGCCGAACCCGACCGAGTCGCGCAGCGTGGATTCGCCGCTACCCACGTAGACGACGTCCGGCGCTGATGGCGCCACGGCAATGGCGCCGATCGATGGGACGGGTTGGGAGTCGAAGATGGGATCCCACGTGCGCCCGCCGTCGATCGTCTTCCAGACGCCGCCGTTCACCGCGCCGAAGTAGAACTCGTTGGCCCGCCCCGGCGCGCCCGCCGCGGCCGCCACCCGCCCGCCGCGGAACGGACCGAGCATCCGCCACGTGAGACCGGAGTAGAGCGCGCTGGGTGGCTGGGCGGTGAGACCCGGAAAGAACGCGTCGGTGGAGGGGCGGAAGGCGCTGGGCGGCAGCTTGAGCCATGGGACGACGAGCGCCGCGGCGCCCGCCTGGCCGGCGATAACGAGGAAATCGCGACGGGGGATGTCGGTGCCTCGAGGTGCCACGGTCGGCTCCGGTGTGCGTGGGGTGAAGGTGCCGCGTTAATTTAGCTGCACTCGTGCTCCAGACCAGCGACTTCGACTACCCGCTTCCCGCCGCGCTCATCGCCCAGGAGCCGCTCGCCGATCGTGCCGCGAGCCGCCTGCTGGTGCTCGAACGGGCGAGCGGCCGCCTCTCGCACCACCATTTCCCGGACCTCCTCGAGCTGATCGCGCCGGAAGATGTGCTGGTGGTGAACGTTTCGCGCGTGATCCCCGCGCGCCTGCTCGGCACGCGGGAAGGCGGCCAACCCGCCGAGCTGCTGCTGGTGCGCGAGGTCCAAGACGGCTCGTGGTTGGCGTTAGCTCATCCCGGCGGCAAGCTCAAGCCGGGCCGGCGCGTGCGCTTCGGCCTCGACAGCGTCGCGGAAATCGAGGAAGTCCTGGGCGGCGGATGGCGACGCGTGCGGTTCGTGGGCGAGCTCGGTGCCCGCGCCACGCTCGCCCAGTACGGTGCCGTGCCGCTGCCGCCCTACATTCGACGCGCGCCCACGCCTGCCGACACCGAGCGCTACCAAACGGTGTACGCCAAGGACGACGGCAGCGTGGCCGCGCCGACCGCGGGCCTGCACTTCACGCCGGCGTTGCTCGACGCTATAAGAAGGAAGGGGACAGCCGTGGCGGAGCTGCACCTGCACGTGGGGCCCGGCACATTCAAGCCGGTGGAGGACGACGACCTCACGCGCCACCAGATGCACGCCGAAGCGTACGCCGTGAGCGATTCCGCCGTGGAGACGATCAACGCGCGGCGGGCGGCGGGCGGGAAGGTCTGGGCGGTCGGAACCACGACGGTGCGCACGCTCGAAACCGTGACGGACGACGCCGGACGCCTGCACGCGCGCGCGGGCGATACCGCCGTGTTCATTCACCCCCCGTATCACTTCAAAGGGGTGGATCGTTTGGTGACGAACTTCCACTTACCACGCTCGACCCTGCTGATGCTGGTGTGCGCGTTTGGGGGTTACGAGCAGGTGATGGCCGGGTATGCGGCAGCGGTGCGCGCGAATTACCGGTTCTACAGTTATGGGGATGCGATGGCGGTGGTGTAGTGTTCGAATTCACTCTGCAAGGAACCTCCGGCGCCGCGCGCGCCGGCACCCTCACCCTGCCCCACGGCTCGGTCGAGACACCCTGCTTCATGCCGGTCGGCACGCAGGGCACCGTGCGCGCGCTCTCGCCCGGCGACTTGAAAGCGGTAGGCGCGCAGATCGTCCTCGCCAACACCTACCACCTGCACGTACGCCCGGGCGAGGATGTCGTCACGAAGCTCGGGAGCCTGCACCGCTTCATGGCGTGGGACCGGCCGCTGCTCACCGACTCCGGCGGCTTCCAGGTGTTCTCGCTGGCGTCGTTCCGGCGCGTCGACGACGACGGCGTCGAGTTCACCAGCCACGTCGACGGCGCCAAGCGCTACCTCAC
>Ga0137392_10001367_pt1 | contig 13953 bp, 16 predicted proteins | sample 15con2h34AmetaG_FD_101394 | JGI IMG/M metagenome (GOLD analysis project Ga0137392, IMG submission 101394) | Vadose zone soil microbial communities from Angelo Coast Range Reserve, California, USA - 15con2h3.4A metaG | ecosystem: Environmental > Terrestrial > Soil > Vadose zone > Saprolite... | reverse complement strand
TGGTCGGGTGGACGAAGACTGGCTTGTTCCGGCGATGGGCTTCGGCGACCGCGGCTCGAATCGCTTCGCCGGGCAGAGTGGGAAACGGCGGATACGAAGCGGCCGTGAACACCTTCAGGCCATCCGTTCCGCCATCGAGGACCTTCTTCGAGGCGGCCAGGGCTCCGGCGGCATCGGTCACCTCCGGCAACGGGATTGGCATGAATCCGAGAGTCTTCAGAACGGTCTCCGGTGGCAACCAGCCCTTGCCGATCAGGACTTCGCCGGTGGAGTGGATTCTCGGACCTTGGATCTCGCCGGACTCGATGCGCTCGCGGATCCGCCGCGTGTTTTCCCACGCGGATCCGGTATCGAAGACGCTGGTGAAGCCATATCCGGTGAGCATGGCTTGAAGCTGGCCGGCGAGCTCGGGCGCCGGAATATTCGCGGCGTCCGCCCATTTTCGTTCGAAGAGATGAATGTGACTGTTCCAGAACCCGGCGACGATCGTCAGCCCGGAGCAATTGACAGTTGGAACGCCCTTGGGAACCTTGATCGATCCCTTGCTGCCAACCGCGGCGATCTTGCCATCGCGGACGACCACGACACCGTTTGTGATTGGACTTTCCGCGGGCCCGGCGTAGATCGTCCCGCCGTTGAGAACGAGTGAGCCGTCTGTCGCTGCGCGCGCTTGACTCGTCATCGGATGGCTCAAACCGTATAGAAGAATCGCGAATCCAAGAACACGACGCATCGCGTTGCGCACCATCAGACAATTCTCCAGTCCAAAGCCTTACATTAACCAAGCGTCAATAAAGCACTCGGAATATCGACTCCCGGTCGGCACCGGCACTCCGATACGATCGCGCCGAATCGGTTCGCCTCGCTGCGTCATCTTCTTTCGAGGCTGTTCAACGATTGCGTAACGCCGACTTTGCCCGTTGACAGACCCGCGGTTCGGAGTAGTCGTCGAACCGAGGGAACCGTGGAACCGCGCACGGCGGTGCCACTGCTCACTTCTAAAGACATCGGGACGACCCGAAAGGAGAGGGAGTCATGCAAAGTCATCAAAGATGGAGCTCAGTATCGATCGCGGCGGCAATCCTCCTCGCGACCATTTTGTCACCATCCAGCGAGGCCCGCCTCGTCGAGCTCGTCGTCGAGCAGCGGGAATCGTTCGTCGGCGGCATCGACTGGGGGGACACGGGGCCGTACGAGCGGCTCCTCGGCACCGCCCATATGGAGGTCGACCCTCGCGATCCGCTCAACGCGCTGATCGTCGATCTCGACAACGCGCCGAAGAACCCACGCGGGATGGTCGAGTTCGGCACCAAGTTCATGATCGTCAAACCGGTGGACATGTCGCGCGGCAATCAGAAGATTTATTACACCGTGAACAATCGCGGCAACGATGGCCTGGTCGCGGCGCAGACCGTCGCCCAGGTGGGCAGCAACGACATCTACCTGCGCATGGGCTACACCATCGTGGACGCGGGCTGGGAGGGCGACGTCATCCAGACGGCTACCAACCTCGCGGCGATTCTGCCGATCGCCACCCAGCCGGACGGCAGCCCGATCCTCGGGTGGATGCGGGTCGAATACTCCGACCGCAACCTGCCGTTGACCGGCGCGTTCTCGCTGACCCTCGAGGGAAATTCCAGCTTCCGCTCCTACGAGACCGCTGACACAGACGCGGCGCACTCGACGCTCACGGTGCGCGATGATGTGAGCTCGCCGAAGATTCCGATCGGGTCCGACCGCTGGGCATTCGGAACCTGCCCGACCGGGAAGGGCAGCTTCACCGCCACCACGTTTGACATCTGCTATTTCGATGGCTTTCGCGCCGACAAAATATACGAGCTCATTTATCCGGCGAAGAATCCCATCGTGATGGGGCTCGGCCATGCCACCACGCGCGATTTCGGTTCCTTCCTGCGCTATGAGACCGCGGACGACGCCGGCAATCCCAATCCGCTCGGGCCTGGCATTCGCCGCGCCTATTCTACCGGCGCCTCGCAGACCGGCGGGTATCTGCGAGATTTCATGTACCTGGGCTTCAACGAGGACGAGTCCCACCGCAAGGTATTCGACGGCGTGATGCCAACCATCGCGGGCACCGACCGGGTCTTCATCAACGTCCGGTTCGCAGATCCAAACATCTGGTCCGACCAGGACGACAGGCATGACTTCCTGCAAACCAGCTATCCGCCGTTTACCTATGCCGTCACCACCGATCCTGTCACCGGAATCCGCGATGGCGTGATGAAACGACCGGAGACGGATCCGCTCGTTTTCCAGACCGATTCCGGCACCGAGCTGTGGCAGCTGCGTGGCTCGTTGAACGTCCAGGACGGCCAGGGGCGTCCGGTCCCACTCCCGGACAATGTCCGGATGTATTTCAATTCGAGCACCGCGCATGGAATGCAACTCACCGGGCTCAACACTCCGCCGCCGGGATCCAACCCCCGCTGCGACAATCCGACGCCCAGCGCGGGGATCGCCGAGACCGCGAGGGCGCTTCTGGTCGCGATGGACCAGTGGGCCGATCAGGGGATCGAGCCTCCGCCGAGCAATTATCCGAGACTGGAAGATGGCACCCTGGTCCCCGTTGGCACTTACGGCGCCTATTTCCCGTCCGTCCCCGGCATGGCGGTGGCAACGATGATGAACGAGCTTGCTCTTCTAGACTTTGGTCCGTTGTTCGGCCGGCTCGGCGGTGTGCTCACCCTGCAGCCGCCGATCTCCGGGCCCGGGTATCTGCAGTTCGTCCCCATGCCCGATCAGGATGGCCTCGACATCGCCGGAGTCCGACCGCTGCAGATTCGCGTTCCCCTGGGAACGAATACCGGCTGGAACGTGCGCAATCCGTCGTTTCGGGCGCCCAACCTCTGCAGCCTGAGCGGCACTCATGTCCCGTTTGCCCAGACAAAGGAAGAGCGGCTCGCCAGCGGGGACCCGCGCGCGTCGCTTCAGGAGCGATACGGGTCCCACGGCGGCTTCGTGAACGCGGTGAGGAGCGCCACCCGGCAGCTCGTTTACGAGCGCTTCATGCTCCAGGAGGACGCGAACACGCTTATCAACGTCGCGCAGGCAAGCGACATCCTGCGCGGGATGAACGCGGATGAATCCGGGCAGGCCCCGGGGCCCGAGGCCCCCAACGCTCAGCGATAGTCTCAGACCAGTCGCGCTGAATTCAGCGGAACGGGAGGCGATCGCGCCGCCCTACGTTTCTAAGGGTGGGAACCGCCCGGCGATTCAAGCGTTGTACATATAGGTCCGGAAACCGGACTCATATGTACAATAAAGCACGAGCATCGACGATCCGAGGGCCGTCGGCAGCGTGGGTTGACGCTCGAACCGTTCGCAGAGCGACCTCACAATGGATGGGTGATGCGCAGTAGCTCTGGCACGGTTGCCGCGCTTGCTACGGCCGGCCTTTTACGCGTAGCCCGATGGGACGGGAGGCGATCGCGCCGCCTTAACGATTGGGACCGCCCGGTGGTTCAAGCGTTGTACAAATAGGCCCGGAAACCGGACTCATATGTACAATAAAGCGCGAGCATCGACGATCCGAGGGCCGTCGGCAGCATGGGATGACGCTCGCACCGTTTGCAGAGCGATCTCAAATCGGTCGTGCGCAGTCGCCCAGCCACGGCGGCCAGGGGATCGCCGCTCGTTCACGTTTTCCGTCGCAGCCCGAGTGTCGGAGGCGATCGGGACATCTTCCGCTCTGTCCCGCTGAACCCATCGGAACGGCGATCGTGCCGCCCTCCGTTCCATCCCGCTGAATCCATCAGCACAGCGATCGCGCCGCCTTCCGTTGTGTCTCGCTCAACCCACACGAACGCCGATCGCGCCGAAGCGGTACTCCGCTCGATCTTCAAACGTTGTACATACAGTGCCGGAAACCGGCATCATATGTACAACGATGGGCCCATCGACGATCGGAGAGCAGGCCCTTCGCTCTGGCGCGCTTCAGCGCCCGATTCACGTTCGCCGAGGCGCCGGAGGTCGAAATCCCGAGCGCGATATCGCCCGGCCGCCCGAGAAGATCCAGCTGGTCGACGAACACGCGCGAGAAATCGGTATCGTTTCCAACCGCGGTCAACATCGCCGCGTCCGCGGTCAACGAGATCGCGGGCAGCGGCTTTCTCTTCTCAATGATCGGGTGGACAACGGGCAGCCGGGGCCGTGCACCAGCTCGATCGAAGGGGGGATGATCCGATCGATGCCGTAGCGAACGATAGCGTGGGTCTGGCCGCCGCGCACCTCCATCAGGACCCAGGGCCTGGTGACGGTTTCCGCGATGCGCCGGGCCAGAATTGCCGCCACTTTGCCGTCCCGGTATTCGTCGACGTACTTCATGGCCGCTGGCTCTCCGACAATCGAAATGCGGCAATCGCCGCCTGACCGAGCGCCAGCCCACCGTCATTGGGTGGAACTCGCCGGTGCAACAAGACTGCGAATCCAGCGGACTCCAAAAGACTCCGGGTGCTTTCGGTCAGGAGTCGATTCTGAAAGCACCCGCCCGACAATGCGACGGTGTTGACTTGGAATTGCTCCCTCGCGCACCGGCAGGATTGGACGATCGCCACCGCCAACGTTGCGTGAAAGCGCGCCGCCATTTCGCTCGCTGGAGTTGCTGATCGCAGGTCTGCAGCAATGGCGCGGACGGTGGGTCGAAGGTCGATCTCCCATGGAGCCTCCAACCTCCATTCCGTCTCGAAAGGGTACGCGGGTGCATCCCCGGGCCTGGCAATCGCCTCGAGCTCGACGGCGGCCTGTCCTTCGTAGGAGATCTCGTCCCTGACCCCGCAGAGCGCGGAGACCGCGTCGAACCAGCGGCCGGCACCGGTGGCGAGCGGCGTCGACACCTTCTTCTCGAGCAACTGTCGCACCGCGCTTCGGCGCATCGGGGCGACCCGTGCGAGGCAGTCGAGGGCCACCCCCGCGTCCGCGAGCGCGGCGGCGGCCAGTCTCCAGGGCTCTCGAATGGCTGCCTCCCCGCCCGGAAGCGCGATCGGGCGCAGGTGTCCGAGGCGGCGAAACCCGGCCAGATCCGCGAGAAGAATCTCGCCTCCCCACAGATCGCCGGCCGGCCCGCACCCCGTCCCGTCGAAGGCAACGCCGATCGCCGGACCCCGGGATCCGTTTTCTGCGAGGCACGAGCCGATGTGCGCGTGGTGATGCTGCACGGCTTGCCGCGGCAGGCCCGATTTCAGAGCCCAGCGCGTGGAAAAATAGTCCGGGTGAAGATCGTGCGCGACCGCGGTCGGCTCGACTCCAAGCAGGCGCGATAACTTTCCGATCACTTCTTCGAAAAACTGGAACGTTTCGATGTTTTCCAGATCGCCGATGTGCGGCGACAGATAGGCCTCGCCGCCGCGAACCAGGCACACCGTGTTTTTGAGCTCCGCGCCCACCGCGAGGATCGGCGGAGCCGAGAAAAGGAGCGGAACGGAATCGGGAACCAGGCCCCTGGACCGGCGAATCGGTTGCGGGCTTTGATCCACCATCCGGAACACCGAGTCGTCCACCCGCGTGTGGATATCGCGATCGTGCAAGAGGAACGCATCGGCGACTGCGGACAACTTTTCCAGCGCCTGCTCGTTGTCCTTGGCGATCGGCTCTTCCGAGAGATTTCCGCTGGTCATCACGAGAAGCGGCAATCCCTCCGCATGAAGCAGATGATGCAGCGGCGTGTAAGGCAGCATCACGCCGATTTCGGAAAGCCCCGGAGCGACGCCCGGCGCTACCTTCGCCCCGGGCTTCGCACGCAGAAGGACAATCGGCCGGGTGAGCGATTGGAGCGCCCGGCGGGAGGACTTGGTCAGCTCCGCGATTTTCTCTACTTCCTCGAGGTTGCGCGCCATCAGGGCGAACGGTTTGTGCGGCCGGCGCTTTCTCCTCCGAAGCGCGGCCACCGCTTCCTCGTTCGCCGGATCCACCGCGAGAAAGAACCCCCCGAGCCCCTTCACCGCGACCACCTTGCCCGCCTGGATTGCTTTGGCCGCCGCCCGAAGGGCTTCGTCTTTCTCGAGCTTTGGTCGGCCCGGCTCGACGAACGTCAGATGCGGTCCACAGACCGGACAGGCATTCGGCTCGGCGTGGAAGCGGCGGTTCCCGGGATCTTTGTATTCCTCCAGGCAACGCTGGCACAGCGTGAACGCATCCATCGTCGTGCGCGCGCGGTCATAGGGCACATCGCGCACGATCGTGTAACGAGGTCCGCAGTCAGTGCAGTTGACGAAGGGGTAGCGGTAGCGCCGGTCGCTCGGGTCGAACAGCTCGCGAAGACACGCGGCGCAGGTCGCCACGTCCGCGGGCACGTTCGCCTGGACGCTTTGCTCCTCGGCGCTCCCGAGCACCCGGAAACCGGTCTCTCCCAGAGGGAGCAGCTCGGCGATCTCCAGGCCATCGATGCGCGCAAGCACCGGCGCTTCAAGCCGGAGGAGATCCGGAAATCTGGCGATCGCACGGGGTTCCCCCTCGATCTCAATCCAGACTCCCTCGGAGTCGTTGCGCACGAAGCCGGCGAGATGGGCGGCACTTGCCAGGCGATAGACCGTTGGCCGGAAGCCGACACCTTGAACGGTACCTCGCACGCGGATCGCGCGACGCATTGCAGGCGAGGCCATCAACCAGCTCCGAGCTCAGTCGCAAGTTTATTCAAGCGCCGAGATTCGACTCGTCGCGTACCTCCGCACCGCAGACGCTGTCAAGCAGGTCCGGCAGCGACGTCACCGGATTTCAACTGGCGTGATCGACGCCGCAATAGAGAGTAGAACGGCCCGAGTAGCCCCAGATGCTTGATCACCACGAGAACGATCACGCCCGACGCCACTGCGCCTGACAAGACTTTGTGCGACGTGGCGTAATAGAGGATCGCGTGACCGGCGATGAGCGCGACGACCAGCAGCGGCAGCATCCAAACGCGCTTAGGCAGGCGGATGTGTCGATTCATCGGTGGCGGGCCTTTGTTCGCAGTCGCGGTGATCACGCGTTGCGAGGACAAACTGCAAGTCTTTGATCCCCACCGCGCCACTTTCGAGAATGCTCAAACCCGCTCCGCTCAGGACGGCAATCATATCGTCCAGCTCGACACGAGGTCAGCGATGCAATCCTGGAAACCACGCTCGGTCTGGTAGCGGAGCAAGGGCTGCGGTCGGTAACGATGCTGCAGATCGCTGAGAAAACGGGCATCGGACGGGCGACCTTGTACAAGTACTTTCCCGACGTCGAGGCGATCCTCTCCGCCTGGCACGAGCGTCACGTGGATGCCCCATCTGAAGCATCTTGCTGCGATTCGGGACCAACCCGGCGAGCCGGTCCGGCGGCTGGAACGTGTGCTCGAGGCATACGCCTTGATCCAACAGGAACACCAAGGCGTTGGCGCTGAGGTCACAGCGCTCCTTCATCGGGGACAGCATGTGGTCCGCGCGCAGCAGCACTTGAGCAAGCTGATCCGGGATCTGGTGACCGAGTCCGCAAAGCTCGGTGAAGTCCGTAGGGACGTCCCCGCTGAGGAGCTCGCAAGTTACTGCCTGAGGGCGCTCTCTGGAGCGAGCACGCTTCGGTCCCAAGCTGCGGCCCGCCGGCTTGTCGCCGTCACGATGGCGGGACTGCGGTCCACACACCGAAGCGAGCGCTGAAGGGGGGGCACCACTTCGACGCGCGATGGATTCTCTACTGTGACTGTTAGTTTCCGGTGGGCTGGGAAGTTGTGCTGGGCCTGACCAACATCGCCCTGGGCTGCTGGATCGCGGCGCATGCCGGCGTGTTTTGATCGAGCGACGGCGTTCCCTTGTCGAGTAAAGCAGGCCTCAATGCGAGCGCGAGAGGACGTTGAACATCCGGCTGCGTCTCGAGTTGCATTAGTCCCTCGCACCGAAATCGAACTCGCCGATAACCCTCAGCATCAGCCCGAACCAAGGTTCTCGGCTGCCCGCGGGAAAACCGTACGGTGCAACGATCGCAACCTTGCCGGGGATGTGAACGACGCTGCCGTTGAAGACGAGCGTGGGTGCCACTGTGAATGGGTTTGTTCGAGTCCAGTCCGCCTCGCCGTCGAGACCGAGGGAGGCCCATCGCCCCCGTCCGAAGTTGAGGAACGCGGTCGTGCTTGCCCAGACTGGAATCAGGTGAGCGCTGCCGCCTCTACCCGCCGCCGCCCCTAGCCCCAGCCGAAGGGTCCACCAGCCGCGGTCGAGGCCGACCCGAAACCCGGCGGAGAAGGGAAGACGCGGCTCGCCCAGGTTGGCGCCATCCTCGATCTCGCCGACGAACCGCCAGGCGATCTCCGCCTGCGCATGGAGCCCGCGATCGAAGTCGTGTAGCAGGGACCAGGACGCGAGCAGCCGCAGGTCCGTGCTTCGCTCGGGAAGGTTGCTCGTGAATGCGCCGGAGTACGCTATTTCGAGCTCGAGCCCGAGATGATCGGTCACTCGACTCTCGATCTCGATCGATCCCTGCCAGAGATTGGTGCCGCCGGTGCGACCGACGAGGGCGGTCAGGTCGACCTCGACTTCACCCGCTTCTGAGCCATCGATGTCGGTGATGCTCTCGCCGAGGACGGGCTCGGGCATCGCTCCGAACTTGCGTCGCTCCTCACGCTCTGTCGGAGCCGCGACGGAGGGCGACGAACAGAGGAGGAGCAACACACACGAGAGGCTCGTTCCTAGAACCGAGCCGCGACCTGACTCGGCTGGTCCGCAGGGGTCGGGTCGGCTGGGTGTGTGGCACGACCGGGACTCGGCTACCGGGTTGAGCGCAGACGACCTGAGGAGGTCGTCGCGGACCAGACCGTAGGACTCCTTCATTGACCCATGCCAGGAAGGGCGCCAAGGGCGGCGTCGCCATACGCGAGCCCGAGCCAGACGGCCCCGACCACGAGGACGAAGCAAATGATGCGAATGCCCCGGACACCTCTGGGGGAAAAGGTTGAGCCGCGGTGAGCTTCGAGTGAAAGCAGCCGGCGCACACGCCACGCAATACCCTCACCAGAGCCCGTCGCCCCCGCGTGGAGGCGCGTCGTCGGGGCGCAGTGAAGCCGCGCTGCTGTCAGGATAGCCTCGGCCAGGTCCTCGGGGGAGGCCCCGTTCGCGACGGCCTCGTCGTCGCGCTGGACCTCGAGAGCGAGCAGCCATGCTGAAAGGCGTTGGCCCGTTCCAGGGATGGGCCACTGCAGATCTGCCGCGAGCTGGGCAAGCCAGATGCGCAGTGGGTCTCGCCCGCGGGCATGCGCTGCCTCATGACCGAGGGCAGCAAGGAGGACCGTGGCGGGTGCCATTCGCCGGAACTCTTCGGAGACGACGATCCGTGGCGTGAGGAGGCCGATTGTGCCGACCGAGAAGCGCGCGCAAGCGTTGGATCGAAGCGCGCTCAGCGAACGAACAATCGCCCGCATCACAGTCACCAGGGTGAAGACAGCGAGCAGATGGAAGGCGATGCCGGCTCGCTTGTCCGCCGGATCGGGTGCCTGAAAAGCCCAGCCGAGGAGGAACGCAAGCACGACGAATCCAGCGAACAGAGGAAACACCAGCCGCCACCATGCGAGAGGCTCGGGCTCCGGCTCGCTCGCCCGCGGCCACAGCCGACCCACGGGAAGCGCGAGAAACCAGACCACGACCCCGAAAAGGGCCGAGGCGACAATGACAAGCAACGCTTCACGCTCCATCGCGTCGCTTCTTTCGCGCCTTGAGCTCCGCCTCGAGCTCGCCGACAAGCTCCGGCGAGATATCCTCGAGTGCCCCGAGGAGCGCCGCGATCGCAGGCCGCGGACCACCGTGCGTGAGCTGTGAGATCAAGTCACGTGCCATTGCGCGATGCGTCTCCTTCTGCCGGGCGACGGCGCGATACGTGTAGACTCGGGCCGAGCGGCGGCGGCGCACCATTCCCTTGTCGACGAGGCGATCGAGAACCTTCGCGATGGTCGTGTAGACGGTGCCCCGCCGGCCGCCGATCTCGTCGTGGAGCTCTCGGGCGGTCGCCGACCCACGAGCCCAGAGCGCGGTCAACAAGGCCCGCTCGAGCTCTCCGCCTGGCAGAACGGGCTCGTTCTCATCGCTCATGCCTGGCCTCCGGTTGCTTTACGGCGCATGTCGTAGACAAGCTACGACGAGCGTCGTAGATGCGTCAAGCGCTGTTTCCGCGGAAGCATCGCACCGCTGAAAGAGGTGACCGGGGGAGTCGCGGCGACCCCGAAGGAATTGCGCCGAGATGGAATCGAACCGGACCGAACGCCTCGTGCTGAGCTGGATTCGCCGGGGGAGCGCTCGGGCTGAGCTGCGCTTTTGTCAGCCACTTGCGATGGCTGCGGAATCTCTGATAACTCCGACCCCCCCTGGGAGGAAGTCTCTGGCGGGCGTGAATTGTTCTGGAGGTGGCACGATGGCAACTGTGATGCGTTTTCCCCGACTCGCCGCTTTGGTTATTCCGCTCCTTGCGCTCTCCGGCGCAGCGCGCGCACAGAACGACTTGTTCGATCCGGTCTGGGCCACGATGACCCAGGACTCAGGAGGGAGCTCGCCCGGTTGCCGCGGATGTCACATTGCGCCTCAACCGTCGTTTGGTCCCTGGTTCGGCGACACGCGTGAAGATGTCCTCAGCTATTTTGTAGTTGGCCCCGGAAGTCAGTTGGTCGTGGGGTGCCGGCAAAGTCGACTCGCCGAGGCACTGGGCCTCATCGACGGTGTACCGCCGTTCATGCCGAGAGACGCCCCGCTGGACGGGCGATTTTGGATGGACGATCCGGTTGCGGGAGTGACGGAATTGACCGATCTCGGGAACTGGCTGGACTCTTTTTGTCTTTAACCGATGGACCGCAGTGCCCGTCCACTCTCTGGACCGACATTGATTGGGACCGGCGTTGTTACAATTTGGCATCCGTCCGGAACGAAGCCATCAGTAGAAGCGGAGAGGCCACCATGCTGATTCCACTGCTCGGCTTGGGCTTCATGCTCGGGGTGAAGCACGCCCTGGAAGCCGATCACGTCGCGGCCGTCGCATCGTTGGTCACCCGCTCCTCTTCCCTCAAGAACACCATCCGGGTGGCCAGCGCCTGGGGGCTGGGTCACTCGGGGGTGCTCGTGGTGCTGGGCTCGATCCTGATCGCGCTCGATACGACCCTTCCCGAAAAGCTCGCCCGCGCTTTCGAATTTGGGGTGGGCGGCATGCTGATCGTCCTGGGCATCGGCGTTCTGCGCCGGCTGCGGAGCAAGCGGATTCACGCGCACGCGCATGAGCACGGGGACGGCGCGCGGCACGTCCACTTCCATTCGCACACCGAGGAGCTATCGAAGCATCCGGCCCGGCATGTCCACGACCACAGCCGTGGGCTTCTGCCGCGCGCGCTGATCGTCGGAAGCTTGCACGGGCTCGCGGGATCGGCGGCGCTGATTCTGATCGCCGTTCCAGCGATACACTCCGCCCCGAGGGCGTTGGCTTATCTGCTCGTCTTCGGAATCGGCTCGGTCCTCGGGATGGTCCTCTTCTCGGTGGCAATATCGCTTCCGCTGCAACTCTCGTCGCGGCACTTGAGCCGCGTTTCCGGTGGGTTGGAAGCCGTGCTGGGCGTGACCAACATCGCCCTTGGTGTTTGGATAGCCGCGCACGCCGGCGCGTTTTGATGGGGTCACAATCTTAGCGCGATACAAGATAGATCCCGCGAGGTCGAAGCTCTCGGCGAAAGCTCGCTCGAGCCTCCACCCGATTCACGTCGAGACCGACGGCTTCGAGGGGTACGTAGAGGCCGTTACGGTGGAGGGGCGCTTGCAGCTCGGCTTGCCGACGCATGTCGAGCTCGACGCCAACCTCCTCAAGTCCGGAAACGCTCTCGTGGATCGCGAGCTCGAGAATCGGCTCGAGGTCCGAAAATATCGTCGGGTCGTTGGCGAGTTGCGCGAGGTCAAGCCCCTCGCCGGCGGGACCGGCTACCACATCCGGGGAGATCTCACCCTCCACGGGGTAACCCAGAGTCTGGAGGCCGATGTCACGCTCCGAGCCATCGACGATCAGACGATCGAGCTCAAGGGTGAGAAGGTCATCGACATGCGGGACTTCGGCCTGAACCCACCCAAGCTTTTCATTTTCCGCGTCTACCCCGAGGTTCAAATCAAGGTCCACATCGTCGCCGTTCTTCAGTCTTGATAGTCGTTCGGGCGCCTGAACTTCCCGCCAGCGCGCAAATTGACACGCGCTTGTACAAAGTCCTAGGACAGCCCTTTGTCCTTCAGGAGGGTTCTCATGCGAAGCCGAGTCTTGCGGATACTTGTGGGCGCGCTGTCCGTTCTACTTCTGTCGAGCTTGGCGGGTGCGCAAGACCTCGACGTCCCCGGTAATCTAACGATGGTCAGCTCCACCGAGACCCAGGGGAACATTTTGAAAGATGGGATTCCCTTCCTTCACGATTTCCCCACGGGCATCGGCAACACATTTCTGGGCCTCTTGGCGGGCAATCTGACGCTCACCGGCGGCTCCAACACCGGCGTCGGGGGGAATGCACTCTCAAGCAACGCCGACGGCATCGCCAATACCGCGACCGGGGCCGGTTCGCTGGGGAGCAACACCAGCGGAAACGAGAACACCGCCTGCGGGCACGGCGCTCTCTTCGGCAACGTCAGCGGCAACGGCAACACCGCGGTGGGAAACCGGGTGCTCTTTGCCAACACCAGCGGAAGCAATAACACCGCCATTGGCTGGAGCGCCGATGTGGCGGCCGGGGATTTGACCAACGCCACGGCCATCGGCGCCGGGACGCTCGTCGACGCGAGCAACAAAATCCGATTGGGCAACGGCGATGTCACGGTGATCGAAGGCGCGGTGGGTTTCACCTCCAGCTCCGACCGCTACCGAAAGGAAAACTTCCTGCCGGTGGACGGAGAGCAAGTTCTGGCAAATATCCGCGGCCTCAGCCTGACGAGTTGGAACTTCATCGGCCAGGATCCCAAACAATTTCGCCACTACGGTCCGATGGCCCAGGACTTCTTCGCCTCCTTTGGGCGCGATGACCTCGGGACGATCGGAACCGATACGACCATCACCTCGACCGACATCGATGGAATTCTCTTGATTGCGGCTCAGGCGCTGGAGAAGCGGGGCCTCGACCAGGTGAAACAAATAGAGGCCTTGCGTAGCGAAAACGCGAAGCTCAGGGGACGGCTGGAAACTGAAAACGCCGATCTCAAAGCGCGACTGGAAGCTCTGGAGCGCAGGCTACGCTGACGATCTCCTCTGTAAAGCGGCGCCGCTAAAAAGCCTACAGACCGGTCCTGTTAATCAGCACCGCGTTTTCGGCTTTGCACCGCCGCAGGAAGCTGGTCTGATCGGCCGCCGTGACCTCTTCCGACACGCATCGCGCCATCGAGGCAGTCTTTCGGATTGAATCGGCCAAGCTGATCGCCGGTCTGGCGAGGCTCGTGCGCGACGTCGGCCGTGCCGAGGAGCTAGCTCACGACGCTCTCGTCGCCGCGCTCGAACGGTGGCCGGAGTCGGGCGTTCCGGACAACCCGGGCGCCTGGCTGATGACCACCGCGAAGCATCGGGCGATTGACCTGGCCCGCCAGAACAAACTGCTCGAGCGCAAGCACGACGAGCTCGGCCAGGAGGGCCAGCTCCGGCAAGAGCTGGCCGCGCCCAATCTCGAGACCGCAATCGACGAGGACGTCGGGGACGACCTGCTGCGCCTGGTGTTGATCGCCTGTCATCCGGTTCTCTCGACCGAGGCGCGCGTTGCGCTCACGCTCCGCTTGCTCGGAGGTCTGACCACCGAGGAGATCGCGCGTGCGTTCCTCGTCCCGGAGCCGACCGTCGCCCAGCGAATCGTCCGGGCCAAGCGGACGCTCGCCGAGGAGCGCGTCCCCTTCGAAGTCCCTCGCGGGACGAGCTCGCCGCCCGCCTCTCCTCGGTGCTGGAGGTGATCTACCTCATCTTCAACGAGGGTTACTCGGCGACCGCGGGCGACGACTGGATGCGACC
>Ga0137392_10001347_pt1 | contig 14025 bp, 10 predicted proteins | sample 15con2h34AmetaG_FD_101394 | JGI IMG/M metagenome (GOLD analysis project Ga0137392, IMG submission 101394) | Vadose zone soil microbial communities from Angelo Coast Range Reserve, California, USA - 15con2h3.4A metaG | ecosystem: Environmental > Terrestrial > Soil > Vadose zone > Saprolite... | reverse complement strand
TACATTACTCGCCTTTGAAGCGAGGTCGGGGTGATATGCCGCCTGTCAATTGAAATTCTTGGAGCAAGATGCCTAGTGCTGCCGCATCTCAATCCTCGCCCGTCGCGCGCAGATAGTCGGTCAGCCCGGGGCTGATGTTCGGCGCGAACAGCTCCTCGACCTTCATGCGCCGGCGCGAGAGTTTTTGCTCGTCGACATAGCTCACCAACGCGTCGAGCGTCGGGCGGCTGCCCTCGATCGAGTAGTCCCAGACCTGCGGGCCGAAGACCGCGCGGGTCGATTCCACGTCGTCGATGATCCACGGCAGGCTCACGGTGAGGGCGTCGGTGTCGTACATGTGCTGATAAGCGAGGTCGCGCGCGCGGCAGAAGGCGCGGTAGAAGCTCACCGCGAGCCAGGGCTTCTGCTCGTAGAGCGCCGTCTTGATCACGAGCGTGTGCATGATCGGGAAGATGCGCGTCTTCTTGTAGTACTCGCTCTCGACCTTGCGGAAATCGCCAAAGAGCCGCCGCACGGTCTTGCCGATCGCCTTCGGGATCATCACCGAGACGAGCGCATCGATCTCGCCTCGCTCCAGCATCTCTTCGAGCGTCGTATCCGCCGGGATCGATTCGAGCCGCACGCCCTCGGGCGGCTTGATCGAGCGGATCGGCTTGCCGACCACCCAGGCGATATCCTCCGGCTTCACGCCGTATTCGTGCGTCAGCATCCCGCGCACCCAGACGGCCGCGGTCATCTGGTAGTCGCCCACGCCGATACGCTTGCCCTTGAGGTCCTCGGGGCGTTCGATGCGGGAATCGGCGCGCAAATAGATCGCCGAGTGGCGGAACGTGCGCGACGGAAACACCGGGATCGCCGTGAAGCGCGTGTCGCCTTCCGAGCGCAGGATCGTGTAGGACGAGAGCGACATTTCCGACACGTCGAACTCGCCGTGATTGAGCATGCGCCAGAAAGTTTCTCCGGGCCGCAGCGGGATGAAGGTGAGATCGACGCCCCCCGGCTGGACGCGGCCGTCGATGAGGGCCTGCGTGCGGTCATAGCGGCCGCAGGCGAGCGTGAGTTCGAGCTTATGCATGGGATCAGTACGATTGAATTACAAAATAATACTCGGATTGCGGATGCACTGATCGCACTCGATCAGGTTGATCTGCTTCGCCTGGATCTTCCACGCGCCGCCCTGCTGCACGACGCGATGGCCGGCCCAGCCGGTGAGCACCCGCGTCTCGTCGCCCCAGAACTCGCTGATCAGGAAATTCGAGCGCAGCATGCGGACATCGTCGCGCGCGGTGCCAAAGACCTCGACGTTGGTGATCAGCCGCACCGTGCGCGAGGCCGGCGCCTGCGACCAGGCGAAGCCGGTGCGCATGCGATAGATGCGATCCTCGAGCCGGCGGCGGTCGTCGAACATCACCGAGATCTCGCGCCGTGGGTCGCCGGCGGCCGGGGTCGAGGGCACCCAGTAGATGCACTCGGGCGTGTACATGGCGAGCCAGTCGTCGTAGCGGAGCTGGTCGAGCAGGCGCGCCTCGCGCTCCAACAGCATGCGGAACTGGTCGCGCGTCGCGAGATCAACGATGGCCCGCGCATCGTCCTGCCAGTCGGAAAAATTTTCGATCAGCTCGCGATAGAGCGCGTCGTTGACGTAATACGAGCTGCGCGAAGGATCGAGCGTCGCGGTCGCCATCTCACGGCTCCCGCTCGATGGCGAGGTTCGGCCGCGCCTTCATCAGCCGCTTCCATTCCTTGAAGTGCTCGCGCATGAAGGCCTCGTCGGTCGCCGGCGCCGTGATGGTGCCGTCGGCATGCGTCTTGACGCGATCCGGGATGCCGAGGCCGCGGTGCATGTAGACCCACTCGTCCTCGAGCGCCATCAGGCCGCGCTGGATCTGCTCGAAGTTGGCGATGTCGTCGACCTCGCCGAAATTGGGAAAGCCCTCCTGCGTGCGCATGCGCAGCGCGTTGATGTCGGTCGCGGCGTCGCCAAGCGTGCCGTCGTCGACCACCATGGTGCCGTACCAGATCGCGTTGGTCTCCTCGACGCTCACCGGCTCGAACACCTGGATATGGTTGCCGAGCAGCGAAAAATTCGGAAACACGTTGATGTTCACCGGCTCGGACCCCGCGAGGTCGAGGAGCGAGAAGGCGCGGTCGCCGAAGCGGCGGATGAAGTCCGCCTCGTAATGCTCCATGCCGGGATGCGCCGACTCGAGCGCCCACAGGCCGCCCGGACGCTTTTCCAGGTTGGGCCGCTTGTCCTTGAAGTGATTGCCGTGGCCCGTGTAGCGCATGTACATGGCGAGGCTGTCGGGCGAGTTCTTGTAATAGGCCATGCCCTTGGCGTTGTCGCCGGCGAAACGGTTCTCCGTTTCGAGCAGCGAACGGTGCGAATAGGCGACGTGATAGCCGTCGCACGAATTATCGTACGCAAGCTTCCAGTTGCCCTTGTAGCGGAAGCGGTTCGCCTCGCAGACCACCACTTTCCCGCCCGGATTGCGGTCGAGCCACTCGTCGATGATCGGCGCGATGGCGCCGAGATGCTCGACGAGCGGCAGCGCGTCCATGTTGAGCGTGCCGAAGATGAAGCCGCGATAGGATTCGACGCGCGGCACCTGGGCGAGATTGTATTTCGGGTCGCGCATGTCGGCCGCGTAGCCCTCCGGCCACGGCACGCCGCGCAGCTTGCCCGTGTTGAGGAAATTCCAGCCGTGATACGGGCACTGAAACGATTTCGAGTTGCCCTTGTCCCAGCGGCAGAGCGTGGTGCCGCGATGGGTGCAGCGGTTGTAGAGCGCGCGGACCTTGCCGTTCTGGTCGCGCACGATGATGAGCGGGCGCAGGCCCATGCGGCGCGTGATGAAGTCGTTGTCGTTCGGGATCTCGCTCTCGTGCGCGAGGTACGTCCAGGTGCCGCCGAAGATGTGCGTCATCTCCGCTTCGAAGATCGCCGGGTCGGTGTAGATCAGGCGATGGGCGCGGTCTTCCTGGACGAGATAGTCCCAGTCGTAGAGCGCGGTTCCGCCGAGCCGGCTGGGCGTCGCATTGATCTTCTCCAGCGCCGTCATGACGTGCGTTCCTCTCACTCGTCATGCCCGGCCTCGTACCGGGCATCCACGTCTTCGAGCAGCTAGGTTAAAGACGTGCATGGCCGGGACAAGCCCGGCCATGACGGATCAGCTCAAAAGAAATCGAAATACTCGTTCTGCTCCCATGCGGTCGGCTCGCTGTCGTCGGACGAGGCGCCGGCTTCCTCGCGCGCGCGCTGGTACCGGCCGGCCTCGGTCCGCTTGAGCTTCACGAAGTAGTCGATGAAGGTATCGCCTAGCTCGCGACGGAACAATGGCTCCTTGTCGAGCGCGTCGAGCGCTTCCGCCAGGCTCTTTGGCAGCATGGTGCGCGCGGCCGCGTATGGCTCCAGGTCGGCGGCCGGCGGCTGCAGCTCGGCCTCGATGCCGGCGAGCCCGGCCACCACCTGGGACAGAATAAAGAGGTACGGGTTGGCGCCCGGCTCGCCCGCGCGGTTCTCGATGCGCGTCGCCGGATCGCCCGGCCCGCCGAGCACGCGCAGCATGGCGCCGCGGTGATCGTAGGCCCAGGTGGCGCGATCGGGCGCGAGCGAGTTCGGCCGGAAGCGGCGATAGCCGTTGACGGTCGGCGTCGCGAACGCCGTCGCGGGCGCCGCGTAATGCAGAAGGCCGGCCAGGTAGGATCGCCCGAGCGCCGACAGCACTTCTCCGGACTTCTCGGGCATGAACAGGTTGGCGCCGTTCGACGCGTCGACCAGCGACTGATGGAGATGCCAGCCGCTCGAATAGTAGCCCTTGAGCGCCGGCTGGCACATGAAGGTCGCGAAATAGCCGAGGCGGCGGCAGAGCTGGCGCGTGGCGGTGCGAAAGAGCAGCACGTTGTCGGCGGCATCGAGCGCGCGCGCCGGCGCGAAGGTGCATTCCACCTGTCCCGGCCCCCATTCGTTCTCGATCGAGCGCAGGTTGAGCCCGAGCGCCTCGAACGCGTCGCCGAGCGCGTCGAACACCGGCTGCATCAGATCCATGTCGGATTCCGAGTAGTAGTGATAGCCGGGCTCGGGCGGCGATGTGCGGATCGGCTTTCCGCGCGTGCCCGGCACGCCGATGTTCTCGTCGGTCAGATGATCGTCGGCGACGCGCAGCAGATACCACTCGATCTCGGGGCCGACCACGCAGGCGCAGCCGCGCTCGGCGAGGCGGCGGAGCGCCTGGCGCAGCAGATGGCGCGTGCAGAAGGGAAACGGCCGGCCGTCGTTGAAATATTCGTCGCACAGAATCCAGCCCGTTCCCGGCGCCCATGGCAGTACGCGAAACGTCGCCGGGTCGGGAACCGCGGTGAGATTGGGCGAGCCCGTCATCTCGTCGAGGCCCATGCCGCCGCCGCGGGTGAACGAGGCGAACACGCGCGCGCCGGCGGAGTCGAGCGTCGTCGTGGCGACGCCGATATTGTGCCCGTTCGCGAGCGCCGAGAGGAAGGCCGAGACCGTCAGCGTCTTGGCGCGCGAATAGCCGTGGGTGTCGCTCCAGGCGAGGCGCACGTAGCGCAGCTTCTCGCCTTCCAGGCGCGCCTTGATCTCGGCGGCCTGCCTGCGCTGCTCGTCGGTCCAGAGGTCGTGCTGCTCGATGAAAGCGCGCCGTTCGGGCATGCCCCACGTTCTCACACAAACGTCAGCGTCAGTCCATCGATGCCGAGCGCGCCATAATCCGAGGACCATGTCTCGCCGGGCGCGACCGGCCAGGCGTCGGTGATCGTGCCGGTGGTGACGATCTCGCCCGCCGCAAGCGGCGAGAACTGCGGCTGGCCGGCGAGCACGCGCGCCAGATGCGCCAGCGCCAGCGCCGGGCTGCCGAGCACATTGGCGCCGACGCCGCGATCGATGACTTTCTCTCCGCGCGAAAGCGTCGCCGTGAAGGTCGGCAGCGTCGCCGCCAGCCTGGCGCGGAGGTTGTCGGTCATCACGACCGGCGTGCCGACGACGAGCGCGCCGTGCAGGCCGACCGCCGCCGTGCAGTCCGCCGCCTTGAACTTCCAGTCGGGAAAGTGGCTCTGCACGATCTCGAATCCGGGCGCGATCCACTCGACGCAGGCGAGCACCGCCAATGCATCATCCGTCACCGGCACGGGCGCGCTGAGCTTGAACACGACTTCCGGCTCGATGCGTGGCTGCACGAATGGCCGCAACGGCAAGGTCGCCTTGCCGTCGCGCGCAACATGCACCGAATTCGCCCAGGTGTGCGCCCACATCGGCTGCCAGACGCCGTAGCGGTCCCAGATCGTCCGATTGGTGAAGCCGATCTTGCGCCCGACCGGCCGCCAGCCTTGCGCGCAGCGGCGCGCCTCGATCTGGCGGAGCACCTCGTAGGCGTCGGCGACGCTGAAGTCCGGCGCGTGCGCCGTGATGGGCGGCAGCATGGTCGCGCCGTCTTGCGCCGCGATCAGCCGATCGGCGATCGCCGAGAGCGACAGCTGCGTAGCTACGGCCATCAGATATCCATCGATATGCGTCAGTATGGAAACGCCCCGCGAGCGGCCGGCTCGCGGGGCGGAGAGAGCGATGCGACGTCAGTTCGCCGCGAAGCAGTAGACCAGGCCGGCGCCGCCCGACGCCTTGAGCTGATCCTGGCTGCATCCGCGCGAGCCGTGCGACGAGTTCCAGGACTTCATGTGCCGGGTGTCCTTGAGGCCTTGCAGGTCATGATGGCCAACGATGGCCGAGCCCTCGCCATTCTTCGTCCAGTTGCCGCAGGTGGTGTCGCCGCCGGCGGTCGAGAACATGCCGTTCGGATCCGAGCCGGTCATGATGTCGTGCTGGTTGACCTGGTCGCCGCGGCCGGGGATCGCCTCGCCCTTCTCGGTCAGCGCGGTCTGCTTGTTGACGTTGTTCGAGGCCGAATGCAGGTCAGCGACGCTCTTCGCCACAACCACGCCCTTGGCGTTCTGCCAAGGGCCGCGGCCGATGCGGTCGCGCGCATTGACGCCTTCGGTGCCGCCCGGCTCGGTCGTGCTCAGATAGGCCTTCCAGTTGGTGGCGGTCGCGCCCGCCGCCTTGGCAAGGTTTGCGCAATGGGTGTCGGCCCCGGCAATGCCGCCGAGGTTCGCGCCGTTGCCGCTTCCAGTGCTGCTGACGAAGAAGGTCATGGCGGCCTGTTGCGCCTGCGCGGTGGCCGTCAGGCCGAGCCCCGTGAGCGCAACGCCGGCAACCAGTGACAATGCAATGCTCGTGTTCATCGCGATCCTCCGGATTTGTCTTGATGGTAGTCACTCGCGGTCGCCCCAGTCGGACCGCGAGCGGACTCTAACATTCGCCATGTGGTGGAACTAGCGGGTCTCCGGACGACCCGATGAACATATCTTGAAGTGCGTATTTAAAGTCGGCGTTCGCCGGCTCCGCTATGCTGCCGTCGACGTCACGGACTTGCGCAACAGCGTGTGCACCTGGTTTACCGGAACGGGTGGGCTGAAGAGATATCCCTGGTATTCCGTGCAGCCTTTGGCGGCGACCGCGCGAAGCTGTGCTTCGGTCTCGACACCTTCCGCTGTCGTTGCCACTCCAAGCGCGCTGCCGAGACCGGCAACTGCCTGCACAATTTCCTGTGCATCCCTGCGCTCAATGTCTTTGATGAACGAACGATCGATCTTGATCTTGTCGAACGGAAAACTGCGCAGATAGCTCAGCGACGAGTAGCCCGTCCCGAAATCGTCCATCGAAATGCTGACTCCGAGCGCGCGGAGCTCATGCAGCGTCGAGAGCGTCGCCTCGTTGTCGTGGAGCAGAACCGATTCGGTGATTTCAAGCTCCAGCCGGCGGGCGGACAGCCCACTCTCGTCCAATGCGCGCGTGACGATCTGCACGAGATTATTGGCCTTGAATTGACACGGCGAAAGATTGACCGCCACTTTGATGCCCCCCGACCAGGGCACGGCGTCCGCACAAGCGGCACGCAGAATCCACTCGCCGAGCGGCACGATGAGGCCTGTTTCTTCCGCGAGCGGGATGAACTCGCCAGGCGGGATCATCCCCCGCATCGGATGATTCCAGCGCACCAGCGCTTCGAAACTATTGATGGTTCCCGTGAGAATATCGACCAGGGGCTGGTAATAGAGCACGAATTCACCGGCGGATAGTCCCTTGCGCAGGTCCAGCTCGAGGGCGCGTCGCGCCTGCAGCCGTGCGTCCATCGCCGCCTCGAAAAACCGGAATGCCCCTCTTCCGTCGGCCTTCGCGCGATATAGGGCGATATCCGCGTTGCGAAGAAGTTGGTCCGGATCATCGCCATCCTCGGGCGACAACGCGATGCCGATGCTTGCTCCGGTGATGATTTGATGTCCTTCGATCTCGACCGGCGTGCCGATGGTTTCGAGAATTTTCCTCGCCAGCGCGCTCGATTCCTCCGGCGAGGCCGAAGGCTGAATGATGGCGAATTCGTCGCCGCCGAGTCTCGCCACCGTATCGACGTCCCGCACACAGCCCACCAATCGTTCCGCCGTCATGCGAAGCAGCGTGTCGCCGATGGGGTGCCCGAGCGTGTCGTTGATCTCCTTGAAATGATCGAGGTCGATGCACATGACCGCGAAGGCCTCGCCACGACGCACGCGCGCCAGACCCTGATCCATCCGTTCGCGCAACAAGGTGCGGTTGGGCAGGTCGGTGAGCGCGTCGTGGCCCGTCATATGGGCGATGCGGGCTTCGGCCTCGCGTCGCTCGGAAATATCTTCGTGGGTCGCGATCCATCCGCCTTCGGACAGCGGCTGACGCGAAATCACGATCGTCCTGCCGTTTCGCAGCAGCCTGCTGTAGACGGCGGCATCGTGCAGAGGATTTGCCCTGCGGTGCTCGGCCGTGATGTCTTCGAGCGCGATATCGGCGTAGCCGATATTCGAGGCGCAGTACGCAATGATGTCTTGCCATGCCGTGCCCGACGCGGTCAGCTCCGGCGGCAACGCGTACATCTCGGCATAACGCCGATTGCACACGATCAAGCGGCTGTCGGTGTCGAACATGCACAAGCCTTGCGACATGTTGTTCAGCGCCGCCTCGAACCTCTGCGACTGCTGGAGGACCTCCTGCTGAGCCGCGCGATGCGCCTGCGCAAGGTTGTGGCGCTCGAACGCGCGATCGAGAAGCGCGTAAAGCTCGGTCGGATGCGCGGTCTTTTCGAAATAGTCGTAGGCGCCTTCGCGGATCGCGGCGATTGCCGTTTCCGTCTCCGCGTGCGCGGTGATCATGATGAAAACGAGGTCGGCTTTCTCTTTGCGCAGCTGCCTGAGAACGTCGAGACCGGAGACACCGCCGAGATGGATGTCGAGCATCACCACCACGGGGCGGAAGCTCGTCACCAAGCCGGACGCCTCCCGCGGATCGGTGCTGTGAGTGACCTCGAATCCGCAAGGTTCCAGCAGATCCACGAGCGAGCCGGCGAACTCCTCATCGTCGTCGATGAGGAGAATACGCCGGCCAGCCGCGATTGCGTCAGGCTGCGGCCGCACGATGGGACTCCAGCAGGACGGTGACCGCTTCCAGGAGCACGGCGGGATCGAAGGGTTTCACCAGCACGCGGTTCGCAACCACGGATTCGGCGAAATGCGTTTCTGCGGCGAATTCGGGCACCAGCAGAATGGTGGGAACGCTCGGCAGCTGGCCGCCCAATCCGAGATAGACCTGGAGCGCCGACAACAAAGGCAGCTGCAAATCGAGGATCAGGCAGTCGCACGATCTGATCAGGAGCTTCTCCTTCGCCTCCTCGCCCGTGCAGGCCACCTCGACGCGATAACCGCTCGAGATCAAAACATCCTTGGTCCTTCCCGCGCATTGCTGATCGTCGTCGGCGACCAAGATCAGCCCGCGCGGCTTGACGGCCTTCAGTGCCTTGATGAGCTCGCCGCTGTCGAAGGGCTTGTGAAGGATACCGAGCGCGCCGCCGTTCAGTGCTTCGGAGATCAGCTTTTCGACGCTGAATCCGGACATCAGGATCACCTGCGCGTCAGGCCGGACCTTGCGGAACTCGAAGAACGTCTGCACGCCGTTCATGCCCGGCAAACGCACGTCCATGAGGGTGACGTCGAAATCGACCGTGCGAAATCGCTCCAGCGCTTTTTCGCCGGTGAGGGCGATTTCGATCTCGTAGTTGTGGCCGACGAGGATATCCGCGACGCTCTCCGCATGATCGCGGTCATCGTCGACGATGAGAATGCGCGGTTTCATGCTGCGGCCCTTTCCTCGACGGCGCCCGGGAGCTTGATGCGCACCGTGGTGCCGACGCCGACCTGGCTGGTCACCTCGACGGTCCCGCCATGCTGCTCGACGATCTGCTTGACCGTCGGCAGGCCGAGGCCGGTGCCGAAGCTCTTGGTGCTGAACAGCGGCTCGAACACGCGCGGCAGGACCTCGGGCGCGATTCCCGGCCCGGTGTCCGAAATGATGACTTCGGCGCCGCCGGCGGCCGCGGACGAAATCCTGATCGTCCGCTCGCGATCCTGCTCCTGCATGGCCTGGGCGGCATTCTCGATGAGATTGATGATGACGCGGCGGAAGCGATCGGCGTCGATGCCGACTTGTGCATTTCCGGCGGACAGCTCGCGCACGAGCGAAACACCGTCGGGGAGCCGCTGCTCGTCGAGCACCTCGCCGAGCCACTGATCGATCGCCATCGGCTGGAGATTGAGGTCCCGTTTCTTGGTGTACTCCAAGAGGTCGGCGACGAGGCGGTCGCAACGGCCAATGCTTCTCTCGATGCGCGAGATCGGACGTTCGAGGTCGATCTGTTGCGACGCGCTCATCTGTCTCAGCGCCACCGTGGTGTTCTTGATCGCGCTCAAGGGGTTGCGCAGCTCGTGCGCGACTGTCGCGGTGAGCTGACCGAGCACGGAGAAGCGCTCCGTCTTGAGAAGCTCGCTGACGTCGGTGAACGTGCGCACCGAGCCGCCATTGGGGAGCGGCACGCTGCGAATTTCGAGGATCACGCCATTCGGTCGCCGGTGTTGGAAGCTCTGATATGAACCGCCTGACTCGCACGGCCGCGTCCATGCCTCCGATGCCGTTTCGGCGTCCTTGAACTCGCCTCCTTGCCGCAGATGGTCGACCACGTCGTCGAATTTGGGCCGGGACGCCGTCAGTTCGGACGGCAATCCGAGCAGTTCGACGGCACGCCGATTGCAAAGGGGCACACGCCCGTCGGCGTCGGTCATCATGATGCCCTGGTTGACGTTTTCGAGCGTCGCTTCCAGCAAGGAGAACGTGTTGAGGATCATTTGCGCCCGTTCGCGCTCCTTCTCCTCGCGGCGCTGCTCGGTCAGATCCTCGTGGGTGGCGACCCATCCGCCGTCGGCAATCGGCCGCGTGGAGATCGAAATGGCGCGACCATCCGGCGCCTCCACCAGCCGGTTCGTGGTTCTGCCTTCGCGCGCCGCCTTGACGAGCTCTGCCGCATGCTCGTTGGGATCGACGGCCAGCGTTCCTTTCGACAAGCGGTGGCTCATCAGTTCGAAGATCGACCGCCCGGCTTCTCCGAGGTGGCGGGGCATGCCGTACATGTCGAGATAACGATCGTTGCAGACGATCAGCCGCGCCGACCCGTCGAACATGCACAGGCCTTGCGGCATGTTGTTGATGGCGGCCTGCAGCCGCGCGAACTGCTGACCGAGCCGATGATCAGCGGCCGCGCCGACCAGACTGATCGCCAGAATGGCGATCGTCACGCTCGCCACGGCGACGGCCAGTGAGGTCGGCGTCAGCGAGAACGGACTGATACTGCGGGTGGGATCGGCCACGATTTCGACCGCGCCCATCGCCGTGAAGTGATGAGAAACGATGGCCAGCGTGAGCATGAGAGCCGCGATCAGCGTGCCTAGCGGGTCACTGCGACGCACCGCCACCGCCAGCGCGAGCACGCCGAACAGCACGCCGAGGATCAACGAAGCCACCACGAGATCGGGCGCCCACGTGATCTGGCCGGGCACCTGCACGGCCCACATGCCGGTGTAATGCATGGCGGCGACTCCGCCGCCGACGATGCCTCCGCCGAGTTGCGCAATCCCCGGGCTCGAGCTGCGCACGGCGACGCTGAGTCCGATGCAGGTCACGACCGCGGCTGCCGTCAGCGACAGGGCGAGAAGCGGAATGTCGTAGGCGATTCCGACGCCCGGATCATAGGCGAGCATCGCGATGAAATGGGTTGCCCAGATTCCGCACCCGGTCGCGGCGCCGGCCAGGAGCAGCCAGCTCACGCGCGTCTTGCCCCGGCTGGCGCATGCGCGGTGAAACACGCTGATCGCGACCAGGCTGGCGAGGAAACAGACGAGCCCTGCGAGCGCGACGAGCCGCAAGTCATGCTCGCCGGTCAGGCAGTAAAGAGTACGGAACATGCGCGCCCCCAATTATTGCTTTGGGGGCTGTCTACGATGGTGCAATTCCTTTTGAGTTAATGCAGACGGCCGGCCGAAACACATCGTTAAAGCACTGTTGCGGCGGGAACGGAGCAAGCCGAGTCACGTTTGCGACACTTCGGCAGTCAACGAACGGCTAACCATCAGCGGGCCTGGAACCTGGGCGTCGTTTATGCGCGGCCGGTGGCCTTGCGCATGAGCTGCGCCGCGTCTGCGGGCTGCGCGTCGCCGGTCCACGCCACGTGCTGGTCGGGCCGAACGAGGACGAGCCGCGCCTCATAGTTTTCCCGTCCGTCGCGGCGGGTGTCGCGCACCACGTTGAGCGGAATGCCGAGCTTGGCTGCCGCCCGCGCGAAGGCCTCGACGGCCCCCTGCTCGGCGTCGAAAGCAAGCAGCGTGAAGCCGGCGCCAAGCGCTTCGAACACGTTGCGGCCCTCGGATAATGTCTGCGGCGCAAGATGATGTCCGGCCCTCGCCTTGAACATGTGCGTGCCATGCGCGCTGCAAACGCCGCTCGCCGGACCTGCCACGACAGGCGAGCCCTCGTAGTGCGGCTCATAGGTGAGGATGCGTTCGTCGAGACCGGCTTCGCGCGTCTTCCACGCGCGCTCGAATTCCTCACGGTTTCGCTCCGGGCTGTAGCGCTCGAGGAATTCGCGGTCCCAGCGGATGCGCCCGGCGATGAAATGCTCGCCGGTCTCCTGGAAGATCGGGCGCCGCTCCTCGCCGTAGGAATCGAGCAGCGCCTCGCCGCCCCATCCTTGCAACACGGCCGCCAATTTCCATCCCAGGTTCCGCACGTCCTCCAGGCCGTTGTTGAGGCCGAACCCGCCATAGGGCGGGTGGCTGTGCGCGGCATCGCCGGCGATGAAGGCCCGCCCGATCCGGTAGGTCTCGGCGACAGCGACGCGCAGGTCCCAGAAGCCGACATGATCGAACGCGCAGGAGAACGGGAAACCCGCGGCTTTCTGGATGAGGCCATGGAAGTCGTAATTGTCGGTCCTCGTGTCCGCCGGCACGGGCGCGTGGAAGAACCAGCCCTCGCCGATATCGATGCGGCCGAAGAACTGCCAGTAGCCTTTGTGCGCCGGGTGGAGCGCATTGTAGGTGGAACGCTCGGGAAACCGCTTGAGGCCCTCGTGCAGCTCGCGCGAACGAAAGACCGCGAGCACCATCAGCTGGTCGAAGTCCGCCCCGCTGCGCCCGATGCCGATCAGCTCGCGCACCGTGGAGCGGCTGCCGTCGCAGCCCACCACGTAATCCGCCTCGAGGACCTGACGCCCGCCGCCGCCCTGCTCCACGATGCTAACGCGCACGCCGCCGGCATCCTGCTCGACCGTCTCCGCCGACCAGCCGAAATGACTTTCAACGCCGGGCAACCCGGCCATTTTCCTGCGCAGCACCTCTTCCATCAGATACTGCGGAAGCCGCTCATTGGCCTGGAAGTAATAGGGCGCGACGAGATCTCGTTGCCGCGGCGCGTACCAGTACTCGCTCATGAGATCGCCGTACGCGATGATGCCGCTGATCGGATAGCCGCGCGGCATGATGCGCGCCGCGCGCAGCTCGTCGGCGATGCCCCAGAAATAAAAATGCTCGAGGGTGCGCTGGGTGAGGTTCTGCCCTTTCGGGATCCGTTGCGGCGCGTGATAGCGCTCGACCAGCGCGCACGACACGTTGCGCAGGCCGAGCTCGACGGCGAGCGCCACCCCGACCGGCCCGCCGCCCACGATCACGACCTGATGCTTCTTGTTCGGCACTGATCGCGCTCAGTTCACCTTTGCGCCGATCGACCGCGCGACGGCTTCCCAGTGCGCTCGCTTCGCGGCAATGAAGCGCGCGAAATCCTCCGGGCTGCCGGGACGCGGCGTCGCGCCCAGCCGCGCGATGATGTCCTTCGCGTCGGGAGAATTCAGCCCGTCGTTGATGGCGGCGTTGAGCTTGCGCACGACGTCGTCCGGCGTGCCGGCCGGCGCCACGATGCCGGTGAACGAGATCACCTCGTAGTCGGGCACGCCTGCCTCGATCATGGTCGGCACCTCGGGCGCGAGCGGGGTGCGCGTCCGGCTCGTCACCGCGAGCGCGCGCAGCTTGCCGTCGCGCACGAGCGGCAGCATGACGCCGATATCGCCGATGGTCAGCTGCACCGCGCGGCTGAGCACCGCGGTCGCAAGCTCGCCGCCGCTGCGATAAGGCACGGCGACGAGGCGCGTCCCGGTGCGCGCCATGAACAGCTCGCCCGACAGGTACGGCAAACCGCCGGAGCCCGCATGCGCATAGGTGAGAGTGTCGGGATTGGCTTTTGCGTCGTCGACGATCTGCCGCGCCGACATCCAGGGCGCCGACGCATGCACCACCAGAAGCTGGTAGCTCTCCCAGACCAGGCCGACCGGCGCGAAATCCCTGGCCGGCTCGTAGCCCGCATTCGCCGATGTCGCCGGATTGATCGCGAGCACGCTGGTATTGCCGGCGAGCAAGGTGTAGCCATCGGCCGGCGCGCCCGCGACCTCCTTGGCCGCGATGGCGCCGCCCGCGCCGCTGCGATTTTCCACGATAGCCGGCTGGCCCAGCGCCGCGATCGCATGCGACGCGAAACGCGCCACCGCATCCGCCGGCCCG
>Ga0137392_10001339_pt1 | contig 14058 bp, 12 predicted proteins | sample 15con2h34AmetaG_FD_101394 | JGI IMG/M metagenome (GOLD analysis project Ga0137392, IMG submission 101394) | Vadose zone soil microbial communities from Angelo Coast Range Reserve, California, USA - 15con2h3.4A metaG | ecosystem: Environmental > Terrestrial > Soil > Vadose zone > Saprolite... | reverse complement strand
AGTGCGGCGGAGAGTTCCTGCACGCGCAACATCACGGCGCGTTGTTCCGGCGAGAGCCGGCTTTCCAGCAAAAACATATAGTCTGGCATTGCGCTCCTTCTGCTTCAGGGTGTCCGCGCTGACTGCGGCGGAGGCACCCGCAATGAGTGTTCCTGGCCCTCCGCGTTAGGCACGCGGATGATGCGCCTTGTAGATTTGCTTCAACCGCTCCTCGACGACATGGGTGTAAATCTGGGTAGTGGCAATGTCGGCGTGGCCGAGCATGAGTTGGACGGACCGCAGGTCCGCGCCGCGCTCGAGCAAATGCGTGGCAAAACTGTGCCGCAGCATGTGCGGAGCAAGCGCCAAGCGCAGACCCGCCAGCCGGCCGTAGGCCGAAAGTATTTTCCAGACGCCGACGCGGCTCAACGCTGCGCCGCGGCGGTTCACGAACAACGCCGGATTGCCGGTCACTTTGCCCAGGAGCTTCGGCCGAGCGTCGCGAAGATACTTTTCGACGATAGCTAGCGCCTTCTTGCCGACGGGAACAATGCGCTCCTTGTCGCCTTTGCCGATGCAACGAACGCAGCCGACCTTCACATCGAGATCGGTGACCCGGAGCCCGATCAGTTCGGACACGCGCAAGCCGGTGGAATACAAAGTTTCGAACATGGCGCGGTCGCGCAAGCCGATGGGAGTTTTCACGTCGGGCTGGTTGAGCAAGCGCTCGACTTCCTCGAGGCGAAGATAGCCGGGCAAGTTGCGGCGGATCTTCGGCGATTCGAGATTCACCGAGGGATCTTCCGGGATCAGCTCCTGGATCTGGGCAAAACGGAAAAAGTTGCGCAGGGTGACCAGGTGACGGGCCACGGTCTTGCTCTCCAGCTTTTGACGATAGAGTCCGGCCAGGAAATCCACCAGATCGTCGCGGCTGACGGCCTCGAGGCTGAGTTTGCGTTTGCGGGCAAATGCATCAAATTTCAGGAGATCGTGGCGATACGCGGCTACCGTGTTGGAGGAGAGTCCCTTCTCCACCCGGACGTGGGTCAAAAATGAGGCGATGGTGGCCGAAATTTCCATCAGGGCTCCAGGTATCCGTCCGTAGCGCCAGCCGTGCGCCGCGTGGCGATGCCGTAAACTTCCTCGATTTCATGGCAGCGGAAAAGCCAAGCGAAGGCGAGATAAAGTGCTGTCGCTCCGAGGATCAAAGCGGCAAAAACAAGAAGCTGCACAAGGAAGCGTGAGTGGATCGCAAAAGTGGTGTAGTAGTTTCCGAACCAGCAAGCCACGCCCATAATGCCGGCGCACAGGGAAACCTTGGTGAACGAGCGCAAAATGCCCATGGTTCCCATCGGGCCATAGCGAAGACGAAAAATAATAAAAAGAGCGAAGAAGTCAAAGAACGTTGCCAGAGCAGTGGCGAGGGCGGGACCGCCGTTCTGGACGCGTTTGTACAAAAAGGTTTGCAGGAAAATGATGTTCAGAACGATGTTGATACACAGAGAGATGGAAGCGATGATGACCGGAGTCTTGGTGTCGCGCGTGGAGTAGAACGCCGGGACGATCAATTTAACGGTGGCAAGGGCGGGAAGGCCGACGGCGTAGTAGAGGAGCGCGCGGGCGGTCAAGCGGGTGGATTCCGCGACGAACTGGCCGTGCTGGAAGAGCACGCGGATGATCGGTTCGCGCAGGATCATCAGGCCGAGAGCTGCGGGAATGGTGATGAAAGCCACGATGCGAACGGAAAATGAGAGGGTTTTCTTGAGCGACTCGTAGTCCTTGGCGGCAGCCTGGTGAGACATCATGGGCAAAATGGCCGTGGCCACGGCGATGGCGTAGCCGCCGAGCACCAACTCCATGACGCGGTCGGCAACATAAAGCGCGGCGAGGCTTCCGGGAGGCATGCGAGCGGCGGTGGCAAACCGTGTGTCGATCAAAAGATTGATCTGGCCGATGCCGATGCCGAAGAGGCGCGGGATCATCAAACGCGCCACGTCCCGAATGGCGGGATGCGAGAACGAGATGCCAAAATTGAACGTCATGCCCCGCCGGACCAGGGACGGCACCTGGATCAAGAATTGTAGGACACCGCCGACCAGGACCCCAATCGCGAGCGACTTGGCTGGGTCTCCTACGTAATGCCAAACGACGCCTACCGAAAAGAGAATAGTGGCAACATTCAGCAGGACAGGAGTGGCGGCGGGCAGACCAAATACGTGGAAACAATTGAGAATGCCCATGGCAAGCGCCGCCAGGGCGATAAAGAACAGATACGGAAAGATGATACGGTTGAGGTCAACCGCTTGGGCGTGAGCGGCGCCTTCGCCGGAAAACAATTGCACGACCGCGGGCGAGAAAACCATTCCCAGAATGGTAATGACGGCAACGACGAGCGAGAGAGTCCAAAACAGCCGGTTAGCAAAATCCCAAACCTCCTCCTTGGACTTCTCCCGCATATAACTGGTAAACACGGGAATGAACGAGGCGGTCATGGATCCTTCGGCGACGAGGCGGCGGAAGAGATTGGGTATACGATAGGCAAGAACGTAAGCGTCGGCGGCAAAGGAAGTGCCCAGAAGGAGGGTGATGCGCTGGTCGCGGACGTAACCGAGAATTCGGCTGGCGACAGTGACCAAAGAGATGATCGAGGCCGATTTGAGGATGCTCTTTTTATCGGTCAACGGGCGGTACTCCGGGGCCCTAACCCTAATGAAAACAATGACTTGACAGGAAAAACGTGCTTAACATAACATACATTTTGCCGATTGGCAAATCTGGCCATCCGGACCGGGAAACGCGGAATTTTGAAGACTAAAACCCCAGCCTCAACGCACAAGAAGGTTATTGTTGTGCTCGCCGACAAGAAGCCCTTGCGCGGCTACCTGAACCCTGGACGGCTGGGTCAGGCCGATCCCATCGATCTGCTGACGCCCGAGGGGGAGCACCTTGAGGTGCCGCTGGCGCGCGTGCGCTCGATTTATTTCGTGCGCGAGTTTTCTGACGACTTTGAGCCGGAACGCAAAGCCTTTCTGAGCCGGCCAAAGCTGGACGGCTTGTGGGTGAAGCTGCGTTACAACGACGGAGAAACGCTGGAAGGCGTTGTGCCCAATGATTTGCTGTCGCTGCTGGATAACGGGCTGCAAATCACCTCGCCGGACTTGAATTCTTCCACGGACCGCATCTTTGTTCCCCGCGCTGCGCTCACCGAAGTGACCGTTCTTGGCGTGGTAGGTGTCGCGCGGAGAAAACCGGCCGCTGCCGCCGCTTCGGTATCGCAATCCCGCCTTTTCAATGAATAGGTGTGGCCGCCGCTCCGCTGTACTTCCCTCTTGGCCCTGTGCGAGACTCGCAGTCAGCCCCACAAAGTTTTAAGGGATTTGAGGAGCCTTCTCCATGAAACTCGCTGAAGTTGCGCAAAAATTGGGATGCCGATTGGAAGGCTCCCCGGAAGTCGAGATTCGCGGGGTTGCTGGAATCGAGCGTGCCGAGGACGGCCAGATTACCTTCCTTGCAAATCGGCGGTACTTTCCCTTGTTGAAGACCACGCGGGCCTCGGCGGTTCTTGTCGAAGAAGGAATTTCGCTGGATCGCGGGGCATCGCTGCCGATGCTGGCCGCCCTGCGCTCGCTTAATCCCTATTTCGCGTTCGCTCAGGCGATCGAGCTTTTCTACCAGCCGCCACGGTATTCGCCGGGAATTCATCCGACGGCGATCATCGCCAAAAGCGCAAGCATCGGGGAGGGAGCGCACGTCGGACCATATTGCTATGTGGACGAGGACGTCGAAATCGGCCGCAACGCCACGCTTCACAGTTTCGTAACTGTCTATCGCGGCGCAAAGATCGGCGATGATTTTCTTGCCCATGCGCATGCCGTCGTCCGCGAATTCTGCCGCATCGGCAATCGCGTGATTCTGCAAAATGGAGTGGTGATCGGCGGCGATGGGTTAGGTTTCGCGAAACAGAAAGACGGCACCTGGTACAAGATGGCGCAGTCGGGGCCAGCCGTGCTTGAAGACGACGTGGAGGTGCAAGCGAATGCTTGCGTGGACCGCGCTACCGTTGGCGAAACCCGAATCGGCCGCGGCACCAAGCTCGATGATCTCGTGTTGATTGGACACGCTTCGCAAGTGGGGTCCGACACCATGCTCTGCGGACAGGTAGGCCTGGCCGGTTCCACCAAAGTTGGCAGCAACTGCATTCTAGCGGGACAGGTGGGCACCGCCGGCCACCTGACGGTGGGGGACGGCACCGTGATCACTGCTCAGAGCGGCGTTCCCAACGATGTTCCACCGCATTCGCTGTATTCCGGATATCCGGCGGTGGAAAATCGTGAATGGCTAAAGACCATGGCCGCGCTGAATCGGTTGCCGGAATTGCAGAAGCGGGTCCGCGAACTCGAAACGAAAGTGGAGCAACTCGAGGGACGTTGAAGAATAGATGCCACGGACCGCGCCTCAGGTCGCGCCGGGAAAACCAACGGGCCGCTGGTCCGGCGGCAGTGCCGCGGCCATCGCATCGCGAACTTGTTCGTTGAGGGCATCGCGCTCTTCCAGAGAATACTTCGAAGCATCGATCGGCTCGAGAAATTCGACGAGAATTTCGCCCGGATGAATGACTAGCGAGTGTTTCTCCATGATGCGGTGAGCGCCCGAGCAGGCCATCGGAACGATCGGCACGCCCGCTTTAATCGCCATCACCACCGTCCCTTTCTTGAACTCCCGCAGCCGGCCATCGGGACTGCGTGTGCCTTCGGGATAAATTAAGAACGATTGCCCGGCCTTGAGGGCTTCCGTGGCTTTCTCCACACTGGCAACTGCTGAATCGCGAGCGCTTCGATTGACGGGAATGAAGTGCGCCGACAGAAACACATGCCCCACAATGGGCCATTTGAAAAGTGATTCTTTCAAGAGAATGGCGATTCGTCGCGGGATGGCGCCAACAACTGCGGGCGCATCGGCGGAGCTCGTATGATTTGCCGCAAAAAGGCAAACGCCCGGAGGGATACGCTCAAGGCCCAGCACGCGAACTCGGACACCAACGGCGCGCACAAAAAACATCACGCCTTTCACGCCTGCCCAATAGATCGGATCCGGATTGCGCGTGATCCAGGTATAGATGAGCAGCGGCGGCCCGACGATCAGGACATACAGGGACAAGAAAACAGTGATGAAAAGAGTCCGCAACATGGACAGGCAAACTTTCTCGAATCCCGCAGTGCGGGTCAAGCGAAACGTGGAATCCAACGCGGCATCAATGAACGACGGCCACGCTGGTCTCGCCGCGAAGCATCCCTTCGCGAATGTGCCGCGCCTTTTCGCTGGGCCGTGGATCTTCGACCACCTGGTAGAGCGTTTCCTTAATTTCACCAAGCCGGAATTCGATCGTAAGCTCCTTATCTTCCCGGCGGACCCGCAGCTTCAGGGAATCGCCTGCCGACTGCTCCTGTAGCCAGCGATCAACCCGCCGAGGCGCTTCTCCACCGTCCCAGTTGACGATGACATCTCCGGCCCGCAAGCCTGCCGCTGCTGCTGGACCTTCGGAATCAACGGAGTTCACAACGAACGGCCCGTTTTGTTCGTGTTCCATGGAGAAACCCAGTGCCGGTCTGCGGTGCTCTGTAGTTCGCAGAGCCAACCCCGCCAACGCCAGTATTTGCTGATAGGGGAACGGCTCCGTCCCCGCTACGTATTTTGCGAAAAACTCCTCGAACGAGCCACCGGCGACGCTTTCCGCGGTCAACCGAACATCCAAGCTGTCGCGGTACGTTTTCCCTTGCTTGGCAAAATGGGCGTTCATCGAGCGCATGACATCGTCGAGGCTCTTTTCGTTGCCGGTACGGTCGCGAATCAGGATATCGAGCAGGTCTCCCAGCACTTGCCCCTTGGTGTAATACGAAACGCTGAATTCCGGCTGATTGTAGAGGGGATATTTTTCCAGCCAGGCATCCAGGCTGGACTGCTCGGCGCTTTGCCAGCGGTTGGCCAGGCGCCCTTCCAGCTCGGTGATCTGATCGCCGAGGGCCGCGTAGAACTGTTCTTTATTCCAAATTCCGCTGCGCACCAGCGTGTACGACGCGTAGCTGTTCGTCACCCCCTCGGCAAACCATAGCGCGCGCGTGTATTGCTCCTTAGTATCGTCCACCGGATACAGCGTTGCCGGCCGGATGCGCTTCACATTCCACAGGTGAAAGAACTCGTGCGCCGCGACATTCGCCAGATATTCATCCGAATAAGCGCCAATCGCGGTGGAATTCGCGTGCTCCATGCCACCGCCGCCGGCTCCCCTGCCGAAGTGGATAATAAACGTGTAGCGTTCGAACGGCGCGTCATCCATGAGCTTCAGTTCATACTTGCAGATTCGCCGCAAGTTTTCCTCAACCACTTTCTTCCGCCAGTTTTCGCCGTGAACCACCACAGTCACCGGAGGCGTTACCTCGGGCAACTCGAAAACTTCAATTTTCCCAATTTCAATTGGGCCGTCGGCGAGCTCGTCATAGTTTGGCGCTCTGAAAGTATCCACATGATTCCGCCCGCTGACGAAGGACGTGTGCAACAGGGCGCCCGCGGCACTCCATATCGCTGAAGAGAAATTGACGGTGAGTTCGACCTCTTCCCCGCGACGTGCCAGCACATAAAAAAGAATCATGGCCGGATTGATGAAGGCGTGCTCGGCGTTCAGTTGCGACGCAAAGGGGCCAGTCTCGTCCCAGTAGGTCCCGTAAGAAATCTTGATCGTTCCCGACCCCTTGATGCGCCACGTTTGCTTGTCCACTTTTTCGATGAACGCTTTCTGGGAGCCGGCGAATGCCTCCACCTGCTGCACGTGGCTGCTGAAATCGCGGATCTGGTAGAGCGTATTCCACGCCGGCATCCGCACGATCACTTCGCCGGTCACTTCGGGAATGGTCATCGTCACATGGAAGAGATGTTTCTCGGGATGTTCGAGGAGAACCTCATATTGAATAGTTGCCCTGGCCGAAGAGATGAACGTCAGAAAGAGAAGAAACCAAATGCTGGCGGGAATCAGCACCCTGCTTCGCGCGCGCGGAATTGTCACCGAGTCTTAGCCTCGCCGGCAAGTTGCGCGGTCGCGCCGAGTTTCTTCACAACTTTTTCGCACAAGCCATCAAAGCTGCCGTTGGACATGATGAGCAGGAGATCTCCCGGCTTCGCTTCACGCGCAAGATGCTCCGCAATGGCGTCGGAACTGGGAAACACGCGCGCGTCTTTGCCAAGTGCACGGACGCTTTCCGCTACCGTCTCAGGATCAAGCCGATTTTCGCCGCCCAGTTGCTGGGCGCGAAAAACGCCGCCGAGAATCACGCGGTCGCCAAGGGCCAATGCCTTCGGCAGCGCATCCTGAAACACTTTACGGCGCATGGAATTTGACCGCGGTTCGAGAATGGCCCACAGGCGGCGTCCCGGCCAGCGGCCGCGCGCGGCTTCGATGGTCGCTTTCACCGCCGTGGGATGATGAGCGAAATCGTCGACCACCAGGATACCCCCGATTTCGCCCCGCACATCCATTCGGCGTTTCACGCTGCGAAACGTCGCAAGCGCCTTGCCGATGTCCTGCGCTGAGATGCCGCGTCCCTGCGCTACAATCAGCGCCGCCAAGGCGTTCAAGACGTTATGCCTCCCGGTAGCTGCCAGCGTAAATTCTCCAAACGATTTTCCCTGATTCGCGACGCGAAACCGCATAGTCTCGCCATTAATCGCAAAATCGCTCGCCACCCAATCATTCCCGGCGCTGAATCCATACGTTCCCACCGGGCAAAAGGCCTTTTCGGCCGCGCGTCGCAAAGCTGGGCCGGAATCTTCGGCGTCACCCCAGATCACCACGCGGCCGCGCCGCGGAACAAGATTCACGAGCCGGCGAAAAGCCAGCTGATACGTCTCAAAATCGGGATAAATATCGGCGTGGTCGTATTCGAGCGAAGTAATGATCAAATCATCGGGATGGTAGTGAAAAAATTTGGGCCCGCGGTCCCAGAATGCTGTCTCGTACTCGTCGCCTTCCAGAATGAACTCTTTCCCGCCGCCAAGCCCATAACTCTTGCCAAAGTTTTCCGCCACGCCTCCGACGAGAAAATCCGGACGCTTGCCCGCCGTGTGGAAAATCCACGCAAGCATCGCCGTGGTGGTCGTTTTTCCATGTGTTCCGCTGACGACGATGGAGTGCCGTCCGGGGAGAAACACTTCCTCCAGAATTTCCGGCATTGAGCGATACGGAATCTTTCGATCCAGCACTTCCTCTAATTCCGGATTCCCTCGCGCGATGATGTTCCCGATCACCACCAAGTCCGGCGCCTGCCGCAAGTGCTCCGCATCAAAAGAGTGGAAGAACGGTATGCCAAGACTTTCCAGCAGGGTTGAAGCGGGCGGATAGACTCCGGAATCCGATCCGGTCACGCGAAAACCGCGCTCGCGGAGCATCCCGGCCAGCGGCGCCATCGCCGATCCGCCGATCCCGATCACATGCACGTGCTGCGTTTCGCTCAAGCCACCACCGCCGGTTCCAGGAATTCGAGTGTGCCTTCTCCATCCGCGTCCAGGCGCGCCTGGATGCCCAGCGGTATCGTCAGCATGGGCCGCATGGTATGCCCAATAGGAGCGCCGAAGACAATCGGTATCCCCAGCGGCCGCAGGATGCGCGCGCAGACTTCCCTTACGGTAGGTGCTCCGGCCACGGCGGGCTCGCTTTCCGGAAAGTCTCCCAGCACAATTCCGCGAACGCGTTCTAATTTTCCGGCTTGTTTCAAGTGCATCAGCACGCGGTCCACTTGGTAAGGCTTCATACCACGGTCTTCGAGGACGAGGATAGAATCCTTGGTGTCTAATTCCCACGGCGTCCCGATGGTGGCCTCCAGGAGAGTCATGCATCCGCCTAAAACTCTGCCCAGGGATTGCCCCGCCAGGACGGGTTCGCCCCTCAAACGCAACTTCCAGCCGCTCTCCGTTTTGCCCACCGCTTGAAGAAAGGAGCTTTCATCGTAGCCCTTGCGCGAGTCCGCACCCGCGCTGAGCCCCGCGGCGACCATGGGACCGTAGAAAGTGATCCAGTTGCACTGTTGCCACAGAAAAATCTGCAAAGTGGTGAGGTCGCTGAATCCAATCACGCATTTCAGATTCACGAGGTTCTTCTCCAGGCCAAAGTCCAACAGGTAATTTGATCCGTAACCGCCGCGCAAAGCGACCAGCCCGTCCACCTGCTCGGAATTCAGCGGCCCAAGAAAACCATTGGTCCTCTCCAGCGGCGGGCCGGCAAAGTAACCTTCCGCCTTACTGTCCTGATTGGCGACGACCTGAAAACCGTGCCGCTTCAGTTCTGCCAGCCCCGCAATCATGGCCACGGAATCGGCGGGCGAGGCCGGCGCGAACACTCCCAGCCGCGAACCGGCGGCGAGCGCTTTTGGTTTTCGCGGAGCTCCATTGCTTCCGTTCATTCTTGACGGCCCTCGAGCGGAACCACCTCGCTGATCACGCCCTGGCGATTGAGCTTCGCGAGTATCTCCTCTTGCTGCTTGTGGGTCACATCCGCCTCGAACTCCACGATGGAAGTGGCGCCTGCCATGGAAACGCGAAAGTGTTGCATGGGAATCTTCAGGCCTGCCATCATCCGCTGCACTTCCGTGGCGACACTCTCCGCGTGACTTGTGGTAATCCGGAACGCCATGAGCCGGCACTTCAAATTGAAGTATTGCTCCGCCCAGCCGATGACGGTCAAGCCAAAGAGCACCAGCCCTGTCGAATACGCCGCGACAGCATAAAGGCCGCCCCCAGCGGCCATGCCAATCGCGGCCTCCACAAAGATCGTCGCCGCAGTGGTCATCCCCAGAACGCCGCCCGATCCGCGCAGAATAGCACCAGCTCCAAGAAAACCGATGCCCTGTACGATATTGGAGGCGATTCGCGTGCCGCTGGTATCACCAAGCCTGTGCGCGATTTCGCCGGACAAAATGGTAAACAACGCGGTAGCGAGACATACAAAGAGGCTCGTGCGAACACCCGCGGGCCGCCGCCGCACGACGCGTTCCAAGCCGATGATCGCGCCCAGCGCCGCCGCAACCGTCAGCCGTAGAATTATTTCGTGAAGAGAAAGCATCGCCCCAGCGGCCCACCGCCCGCCTGAACGAAATTCTAGCCATTTACAATTTGAATTGCGTCAATTTCGCAAAGTGCCGTGCCCTAGCGTGTATCTCGCTGCGCTTCAAGTGGCGCAGCCGGTCCAGGCCGAATTTTTCCACGGCGAAACTCCCCATCACCGAGCCGTACACCATGGCGCGGCGCAGCGAAGTCTCACTCTTATCCCCGCAGCCTGCCAGGTAGCCCATGAAGCCACCGGCAAAGCTGTCACCGGCGCCGGTGGGATCGTGCGGCTCTTCGAGCGGAAATGCGGGCACGCAGAAGACTCCGCGTTTGTCCACCATCATCGCGCCGTGCTCTCCTCGTTTCACAATCAGCGTCGCCGGCCCCATCTTGAAAATATGCTTGGCCGCGCGCAGCAAATTATGTTCGCTGGAAAGCTCGCGCGTCTCCGAATCATTGATCATCAGGATGTCGACGTGCTTCAGCGTTTCCCGGAGTTCCGCGTTGGAGCGCTCGATCCAGTAGTTCATGGTGTCCAGCGCCGCGATTTTGGGGCGCTTCTTCACCTGGTGAAGCACGTCCCGCTGCAAATCGGGCGCGATGTTGGCGAGGAACACGTACTTGGAGCTGCGATACTTTTCAGGCAGCCGCGGCTTGAATTCCGCGAACACGTTCAATTCCGTCGTCAGCGTTACGCGCTCGTTCAAGTTCTGCGAATACCTCCCGGCCCAGAAAAACGTCTTCCCGGCGGCGCGTTCCAGCCCGTCGATATCGATGGTGCGCCCGTGAAAAATTCGGGCGTCCACTTCCGTGAAGTCGTCTCCCACGATCCCAACGAGGTTTACGTGCGTGAAAAAACTCGCCGCTACGGCGAAATAGGTGGCCGCGCCGCCAATCGCGCGCTCCACTTTGCCATACGGACTCTCCAGCGCGTCGAACGCGACGGAACCCACAACGAGTAAGGACACTCTGTTCTCCTAAGAAATATATTTTCCGATGATGGCGGCGAGCCGCTTCTTCGTCGCCTTGGGGACAATCTTCAAATCGGTAACCAACGCGTGCTGAAGAGCCGCTCCGCATTTGCACGACCTGCCCACGGGCAGCTCGCGGACCGCGGTTCGCAGCACCTTCTGCGCGTTCTCTGCGTTTTGACTCAGGGTGGCCATGATCTGCGATGCCGTCACTGATTCGTGCTCCGGGTGCCAGCAATCGTAATCGGTGATCATTGCAATGGTCGCGTAGCAAATCTCCGCTTCGCGCGCCAGCCGCGCCTCCGTCACGTTGGTCATGCCGATCACTTCAAAGCCAAGCTTCCGGTGCACCTCCGCTTCGGCCAGCGTCGAGAATTGCGGTCCTTCGATGCAGATATACGTTCCGCGGCGATGGACCTTGACGGCCTCATGCACGCAGGCGTCCGCCAGAAGGGCGGACAACTGTCCGCAGGTGGGGTGGGCAAACGCCACGTGGGCAACGATTCCGTCTCCAAAAAAAGTCGAGACGCGATTCTTGGTGCGATCGAAAAACTGGTCGGCGACGAGAAGTTCACCCGGCCGCAAGTCTTCCTTTAGCGAACCGACCGCGCTCACGGAAATAATGCGTTCGACGCCCAAAAGCTTCATCGCGTAAACGTTTGCGCGGTAATTGATTTCGCTCGGTAGGATGCGGTGCCCGCGCCCGTGCCGCGCCAAAAATGCCACTCGCTTTCCTTCCAGCGTCCCCAGCGCGATCGCATCCGAGGGCTCGCCGAATGGCGTCTTCACGCGAACCTCGCGCGTGTTCGTCAATCCGCCCATCGAATAAAGCCCGCTCCCTCCAATGATGCCGATTGCCGCCTGGGCAGCGGGTTTTGCGCCCCTCAACTTTGAGGCCTTCTTTGCCGCCATCTTCTTTTTCTCCTCTAGCCTTGAAGGCCGCTCTTTTTTAGAATTTCGTTCACCGCGGAAAATGGATCTTTCTTCCGGTCCGCGACTTCCGCCGCCAATTCCGCCAGCCGCACCTCCCCACCCGCTCCGCCCAAAGTCCGCTCGAGCAAACGAGATTCGAGCAGTTCGATCAAGCGGTTTTTCCAATGCTCGATATGCTTCCGTTGACGCTCCCCGCTCGATTCAAAATGTTTCTGGAATTTCGCGACCGTCTCACCCAATTCCTCGATTCCCTTGTTTTCCGTCGCCACCGTGCGCACCACCGGCGGGTGCCACCCGTCGCGCGGCAAGACTAGCGAAAGCATCGCCAATAATTGCTGCTCCAGCCGTTCCGCGCCTTCCCGATCGGATTTGTTCAAAACAAAAATGTCGCCAATCTCCATCAAACCGGCTTTCATGTTCTGAATGTCGTCGCCCAGCCCCGGCACCAGCACCACCAGCACGCAATCCGCCAGCCGCACGATGTCAATTTCATCCTGGCCCACGCCGACCGTCTCGATCAGCACGTGCTTCTTCCCCGCCGCATCCAGCAGCAGCGCCACTTCCGCTGTAGCCCGCGCTAACCCGCCGAGGAATCCCCGCGTCGCCATCGAACGGATAAACGTGCCCGCATCGCCGGCATGCCCCTGCATGCGAATCCGATCTCCCAGAATAGCGCCGCCGGAATACGGGCTAGTCGGATCCACCGCGATGATTCCAACTTGTTCTTGCTTCTTCCGGTGATAGCTCGCCAACCGGTCCACTAGCGTGCTCTTCCCCGTTCCCGGCGCGCCGGTAATGCCCGTGAGGTAAGCCTGGCCCGTGTGCGGAAAAAGCAGCCGCAGCAACTCCTCCGCTTCCGGCTGATGGTTCTCAATCGCCGTAATCGCGCGCGACACCGCGCGCACATCGCCGGCGCGCACGCTCTCCACCCACTTCTCAACGGGCGGAGTCATACTTTTCCTGTGGGGCCTTTTGGAAAGGGCAGGCGCATCTCCCTATTATTTCTTCCCAAGGAGCTGCCGGGCAATCACCAACTTCTGAATTTCGCTGGTGCCCTCGCCGATGGTACACAACTTCACGTCGCGGTAATACTTCTCCGCGGGATAGTCCTTGATGAATCCATATCCGCCGTGAATCTGCACGCACTCGTTGGCCACGCTCACTGCGATTTCGCTGGCAAACAGTTTGGCCATGCTCGATTCTCGCGTGAAGCGCACGTCCTTCTTATCCGCGAGCCACGCCGCCTGATAAACCAGCAGCCGCGCCGCTTCCACCTGCGTTGCCATGTCCGCCAACTTGAACTGCACCGCCTGAAACTCGCTGATCGCCTGGCCAAATTGTTTTCGTTGCTTCGCGTACTTCGTGGCCGCTTCAAGCGCGCCCTGAGCCATTCCCAGCGCCAGCGCGGCAATGGAAATGCGTCCCCCATCCAGGATTTTCAAGCTCCCGGTAAAGCCTTCGCCCTCCGCCCCAAGCAGGTTTTCCTGCGGTACGCGGCAATCGTTGAAAATCACTTCCGAAGTATCGCTCGCGCGCATCCCCAGCTTGTTTTCTTTTTTCCCCGGCCGGAATCCCTTCATCCCCTTTTCCAGAATGAACGCGCTGATTCCGTGCGAACCTTTCGTTTTGTCTGTCACCGCCATGGCCACGCAATAATTCGCATAGTGGCCATTCGTGGTAAACGTTTTCGCCCCGTTGAGCACCCAATGCTTGCCGTCGCGCACGGCCGTCGTCCGTGTGCCCCCCGCGTCCGAACCCGCCTCCGGCTCCGTCAGCGACCACGCCCCAATCGCTTTCCCTGAGGCCAGCGGCACCAGATATTTCTTCTTCTGCGCTTCCGTTCCGAACTTGAAAATGTGGTTGGAACACAGCGAATTGTGCGCCGCAACGATCAACCCCACCGAGCCATCCACGCGCGCCAACTCTTCAATGGCCAGCGCGTATTCGATGTAACCCAGCCCCGCGCCGCCGTATTCTTCCGGAAAAATCACGCCCAGCAGCCCCATCTCCGCCAGCTTGGGCATGATCTCCATTGGAAAATGCGACGCCTCGTCCCACTCCATTACGTGCGGCGCGATTTCCCCCT
>Ga0137392_10001333_pt1 | contig 14078 bp, 13 predicted proteins | sample 15con2h34AmetaG_FD_101394 | JGI IMG/M metagenome (GOLD analysis project Ga0137392, IMG submission 101394) | Vadose zone soil microbial communities from Angelo Coast Range Reserve, California, USA - 15con2h3.4A metaG | ecosystem: Environmental > Terrestrial > Soil > Vadose zone > Saprolite... | reverse complement strand
GCCGAGGTCAACGGCCACGGTTCGCCCCGGCCTGCTCAGATGAGACCTGCCCAGCTAAAGCCCGCCCAGTTAAGGCTCGCCCAGCTGAGGCCTGCTCAGCTGAGGCGCCTATCTTTCGCTTCAGGAGCATTGAGGTTGGTGGCCATGTCGGCGAGCGTCTGGTCGAACGCGGCCAGCCTGGCGGCGGGGATCCCCTGGGTGGCCTGGGCGATGACGGCATGGCCTGCGGCGGCCAGTTCGGGTTCCAGGGCGCGAGCGGCCGGGGTTAGGCGGTAGCGGGTACGGCGGCCATCCTGAGGGTCGGGTTCTTCCCGGACGAGGCCATCGCGTTTCATCCGCGCGAGGGTCTTGGCCATCGTGGACTGGTCGACGCTGGCGATCTGGCACAACTCGCGCTGCGTGCGCCCGTCGTGCTCGTACAGGGCGAGCAGCGCGGGGAACTGGCCAGGCACTACCCCGTGAGCGGCGATGCGTGCGCGCAGTGCGGCCTCGAACAGCCGGGCGAGCCGGTTGACCTGGTAGCCGACGGACGACGCCGGCCTCAGCGGCGCGGCGGTCACGGCTTGCTGGTCGGCGGTAATGGCCCGCTGCTTGGCGGTCATGGCTTGCTGGTCGGCGGTCATGGCCTGCTGCCCGCCGGCTGCGGGAGCCGGGGTGACCTGTGGCGGCGTGCTATCCGCCGTCCGTCGCGGAAATTCAGCACGAGCAACGACAGGTTCAGGGTGCCGAACAAGAACTCGGTGATCTCCAGGACGGCGAACGCGCTGCCCGGAACGGGGGCTGCGGCCAGGTGATCCAGGATCAGCGCGCATGGGACGAGCACCAGCAGCCCCACCGCGGCGGCGGCCTGCAGGCGTCGCTGCTTGCGGGCCAGCACGGAGGAGCGGGAGCCGGCGCCTAGGCGCCGCCCAGTCAGGCCGGCGGTGGCCAGGCAGGCGATGAGCAGAGGCAGCCCGAACACGATGGCGTGCCGCAGCGTGCGGATGTCACCGGTGCCGCCCAGCAACTCCGTCACCCCGCTGGAGACAAGGAACGTCGTGATCACCGCGATGGCGGTGACGGCGGCAGCGACGTGGACGCGGACGAGGAGCGGCTTCGGCATTGCGGCCTCCTTTTACATGGCTTGCCATCTACTATGACATGGCAAGCCATGTATTTCAAATCGGGCCTGCCGAAGCGACACGCACGCCGACACGCGCGCGGACCCGGGTCGAAGGCGGCACGGTGTCGCACACTGGGGTTATGACCCGGCTCCTCGGAAGCAGGGCCGCCGGTCTGACGGCGGTGCCACTTCCGCCGCGGCTGGCCAGCGCGCTGGATGGCTTCGGCCGGCACCTGGCGGCGGAACGAGGGCTGTCCACGCACACGGTCCGGGCCTACCTCGGCGATGTCGGATCCCTGCTAGAGCACGCCAGCCGGATCGGTGTCGGCAGCCCAGACGACCTGGATATCGGGGTGCTCAGGGGGTGGCTGGCCGACCAGCACGCCACCGGCCACGCGCGGGCCACGCTGGCGCGCCGCGCGGCAGCGGCGAGAACCTTCACGGCCTTTGCCTGTGCGCGCGGCTGGCTCGGCCCTGATCCCGGGGTCCTGCTCGGCACGCCGAAGACGCGCCGCCGACTCCCCGAAGTCCCACGTCAGGATCAGATGGCCGCCGTGCTCGCCGCCGCCGGCCGTCCTGGTGCAGCGGCCGCGCCGCACCCTGGGCCGAGTGCCGGCCCTCCGGGTGCCTCTGGCCGTCCGGGTGCCGCTGGCCGTCCGGGTGCGACTGGCCGTCCGGGTGCGACTGGCCGTCCGGGTGCCATCGGCCGTCGGGGTGCCATCGGCCGTCCGGGTGCCGCTGGTCCAGAAGGTGCGGCTGGCACCGCCGCCGTGGCGGACGCGGCCGTGGCGGGTGCCGCCGGCGCGAGCGCGGGTAGCACAACCATGAGCCGGCCGGAGTGGGCCATGGGCCTGCGGGACACCGCCATCATGGAGTTGCTTTACGCAACGGGCATCCGGGTCAGCGAGTTGTGCGGGCTGGACATCGGCGACCTGGACCAGGAGCGCCGGACGGTCCGGGTGCTGGGCAAGGGCGGCCGGGAGCGGACAGTGCCGGTGGGCTTGCCGGCTGTCCGGGCCGTGACCGCCTGGTGCCGCGACGGCCGCCCGGTCCTGGCGGGCCCCGGCAGCGCGCATGCGATCTTCCTCGGCGCACGGGGCGGCCGGCTGGACCCGCGGACCGCGCGCCGGGTAGTGCATGCGTGGATCGCCGCCGTGCCGTCGGTGCCCGACGTCGGCCCGCACGGCCTCAGGCACGCGGCAGCGACCCATCTGCTGGAGGGTGGCGCCGACCTGCGGAGCGTGCAGGAGATCCTCGGCCACATCTCCATCGCGAGCACCCAGATCTACACCCACGTGTCGATCGAGCGGCTTGAGTCTGCGTACCGCCAGGCCCACCCCCGGGCCTGAGCGAACAGGTGGGCGTAAAACCTGTGGACGTAAAGTGAACCTGTAGACTAAATGAAGGCCGCAGGAGTCTGCGCACCCCGCGCATGTGCTCTTCCGGCCAATTCGCGCGTCCGCTTGCCGCCTGGATGTCGGTTCGGCATCCGGCGGGACGCACTCCACCGGTCCGCGGCTATTGCAACCGCGGCGGGTGCGCCCGGGCGCCAGGTACTAACCGAGAGCGTCAGCGTGCTCGCACGCGGCGCGCAACAGGAAGGGGACCACCGGCATGGCCCCGGTTGTCACCATGAGGCAGCTGCTTGAGAGCGGCGTGCACTTCGGGCATCAGACCCGGCGCTGGAATCCCAAGATGAAGCGGTTCATCTTGGCCGAGCGCAACGGCATCTACATCATCGACCTGCAGCAGTCGCTGGATTTCATCGACCACGCGTATGAGTTCATCAAGGAGACGGTCGCCCACGGCGGCACAGTCCTGTACGTCGGCACCAAGAAGCAGGCCCAGGAGGCGGTTGCCGAGCAGGCCCGCAGGGTGGGCATGCCGTTCGTGAACCAGCGATGGCTGGGCGGCATGCTGACCAACTTCACCACGGTCTTCAAGCGGCTGCAGCGGCTCAAGGAGCTTGAGGAGATCGACTTCGACGACGTCGCGGGCTCGGGCATGACCAAGAAGGAACTGCTCCACCTGCGGCGTGAGCGGGACAAGCTGGAGCGGTCGCTGGGCGGGATCAGGGACATGTCCCGGGTGCCGAGCGCGTTGTGGGTGGTGGACACCAAGAAGGAGCACATCGCCGTCAGCGAGGCGCGCAAGCTGGGTATCCCGGTGATCGCCATCCTGGACACCAACTGTGACCCGGACGAGGTCACCTACCCGATCCCGGGCAACGACGATGCGATCCGCAGTGTCGCGCTGCTCACCCGTGTAGTCGCCGATGCGGTCGCGGACGGCCTCATCGCTCGGGCCGGCGCGGCCGATGGCGAAGAGAAGCCATCCGTGCAGCCGGCGTCCGGTGACATAGGCGCCGAGGAACCGCTGGCCGAGTGGGAGCGTGACCTTCTCCAGCGCAAGGCGGCAGACGACCAGGCTGCGGCCGCCACCGCTGAGGCTGCGGCCGCCACCGCTGAGCCTGCGGCGCTGTCCGCCGCGGCCGAGGCACCGGCAGCCGAAGCCCCCGAGGTTCCGGAAACCCCGGCCGCCCCGGAGGCTCCGGCCGCCCCCGAGGCGGCAGCACCGGACGCGGCAGCACCGGACGCGGCAGCACCGGACGCGGCAGCACCAGACGCGGCAGCACCTGACGTGGCGGGCGAGGCCGCAGCGGGCGACGCTGACGCGGCCACCGCCTCGGCCGTGGCGGAGACGGTTGCGGCCGGCGCCGGGAACGGGACGAGCGAATCCGGGTCCGGCGACGCCTGACGTCAGGCCGCGCCATAGGCATGGGCGCCATGGGCAGGCGGCCCACCGGATGACCAGACAGTGAGAGATGAGGACATGGCGAACTTCACCGCCGCAGACGTGAAGCGGCTCCGCGAGCAGACGGCCGCGGGCATGCTTGACTGCAAGAAGGCACTTGAGCAGACCGATGGCGACTTCGATGCCGCCGTAGAGGTCCTCCGGCTCAAGGGTGCCAAGGACGTGAGCAAGCGGGCCACCAGGACCGCCGCCAACGGCCTGGTCACCGCCGAGTTGGACGGTACCTCAGCCGGGGTGCTCGTCGAGGTCAACTGCGAGACCGACTTCGTCGCGAAGACGGATCTGTTCCAGCAGGCAGCGGGCGAGATCGCGCGCGCCGCGCTCGAGCACAAGCCAGCCGACCGGCTCGCCCTGCTCGGCTTGGAGGTCCGCCCGGGCGTTACGGCACAGCAACTCCTGGAGGAGGCCAGCGCCTCGCTGAAGGAGAAGCTGGAAATCGGCCGGTTCGCCCAGTTCCAGGGCGGCTATATAGCGAGCTACCTGCACCGGTCCGACCGCTCCCTGCCGCCCACGGTGGGCGTGCTCGTGCAACTCGACAAGCCCTCCGCGGAGGCGGGGAAGGACCTCGCCCAGCAGATCGCGGCCATGCGCCCGCAGTACCTCACCCGGGACGAAGTGCCCAGCGATGTGGTCGAGAAGGAGCGCGCCATCGCCGAGCAGGTGACCCGGGACGAGGGCAAGCCCGAGCAGGCCATCCCGAAGATCGTCGAAGGCAGGCTGAACGCGTTCTTCAAGGAAGTCGCGCTGACCGATCAGCCGTTCGTCAAGGATCCGAAGAAGGCGGTCAAGCAGGTGCTCGCCGAGTACGGGGTCACCGTGCGCGGGTTCGCCCGGTTCCAGGTGGGCCAGGCCGGATGAACCATTGCGGGGCTGCTCAGTGACTGCAGGCGAAGCAAACCGCGTAGCGGACGCTTCCCGCCCGGCATCAGCGGGCGGGAAGGTCCACCATCGCTGGCGCCGGGTGGTGGTGAAGCTGTCCGGTGAGGCGTTCTCCGGGGATGAAGCCCTGGGCATCTCGCCCGACGTCGTGTTCCACATCGCCAAGGAGATCGCCGCCGCTGTCGCGGAAGGGGTCCAGGTCGCGGCCGTGGTTGGCGGCGGCAACATGTTCCGCGGCCGGGTGTTGGCCGAACGCGGCATCGACCGGGCCAGGGCCGACTACATGGGCATGCTCGGCACGGTGATCAACTGCCTGGCTCTCCAGGACGTGCTGGAGAAACTCGGTGTCGACACCCGTGTGCAGACCGCGATCACCATGGGGCAGGTGGCCGAGCCTTATATCCCCAGGCGGGCCATCCGGCACCTGGAGAAGGGCCGGATCGTGATCTTCGGTGCGGGCCTCGGCGCGCCCTTCTTCTCCACCGACACCTGCGCCGCGCAACGTGCCCTGGAGATCGGCGCGGAGGCCGTGCTCAAGGGCACGCTGGTCGACGGCGTCTATGACGCGGATCCCCGGACGATGCCGGATGCGGTCCGCTTCCACCAGCTTGATTATGGCGAGGTGCTGCGCCGGGAATTGAAGTTCATGGATGCGACCGCGGTGAGCCTGTGCATGGACAACGGCCTGCCCATCGTCGTTTTCGACCTCATGGAAAAGGGCAACATCGTGCGGGCGGTGCGTGGTGAGAAGATCGGCACGCTGATATGCCGCGCGGGAGATTTCTGATGCCTGCCGACGCAGACTGCGAATGAGACGGGCCCAGGACGCACAGGAGCCGCAGTGATAGACGAAACCCTCCTCGAGGCCGAGGAGAAAATGGAGAAGGCCGTCGCGGTCGCCAAAGAAGAGTTCGCCACGATCCGCACCGGCCGGGCGCATCCGACCATGTTCAGCAAGATCACGGCCGAGTACTACGGAACGCAGACGCCGGTGAATCAGCTGGCCTCGTTCCACATCCCCGAGCCGCGGATGGTCGTCATCCAGCCGTTCGACAAGTCCTCGCTGGGCTCGATCGAGAAGGCGATCAGGAACAGCGACCTCGGGGTGAACCCGTCGAACGATGGCGCGATCATCCGGGTGGTCTTCCCCGATCTCTCCCAGGATCGCAGGAAGGAATACATCAAGGTCGCGCGGCACAAGGCCGAGGACAGCCGGGTCTCCATCCGCAACATCCGCAGGCACGCCAAGGACTCGCTGGACAAGCTCATCAAGGGCGGTGACGCAGGCGAGGACGAGGTGCACCGGGCCGAGCGGGAGCTCGACGACCTCACTCACACGTACGTGGGGCAGGTGGACGAACTGCTCAGGCACAAGGAAGCCGAGCTCCTCGAGGTGTAGGTTGCCCCCCGGCCAGCAAGGCGAACCCGGCAGCGAGGGCGAGCCTGGCAGCGAAGGCGAGCCTGGCAGCGGAGGCGAACCCGGCAGCGGAGGCGAGCGCAAGCCGGCCCGGGCGGGCCGCAATCTTCCCGCCGCGCTGGCCGTGGGCTTGGCCCTGGGTGCTATCGCCTTGCTCACCCTGTTCACCGTCAAGGTCTTGTTCCTGGTGGTTGTGGCCGTCGCCATCGCGGTGGCGCTGTGGGAGCTCACCCGCGCGCTGCGCGCCAGGGACATCCGGCTGCCGCTGGTGCCCGTCGCGGCCGGCGGCGCGGCGATGATCGCACTGGCCTACTGGCGAGGGGAGCGTCCCCTGGTGGCGGCGCTGGCCGTGACGGTCATCGCGGTCATGTCCTGGCGGCTCCCCGGCGGCACCGAGGGCTATCTGCGGGACGTCACGGCCGGCCTGTTCGCCCTGGCTTACCTGCCGCTGATGGCCTCGTTCGTGGCGCTCATGCTCGCCCCGCCCGACGGTCCCAGGCGCACGGTCGTGTTCCTGGTGCTCGCGGTGTGCAGCGACATCGGTGGCTACGCCGCCGGCGTCCTGCTCGGCAGGCACCTGATGGTGCCGCTGATCAGCCCGCACAAGACCTGGGAGGGTTCCGCCGGCTCGGCGCTCGCGTGCGTGGTAGCGGGCGCGATCATGCTGCCCACTCTGCTGCACGCCCAGGTCTGGCAGGGAGTGGCGCTGGGTGCGGCGGCGGTCACCGCGGCGATCCTCGGCGACCTGTCAGAGTCGATGATCAAGCGGGACCTGGAAATCAAGGACATGGGAACGGTGCTTCCCGGCCACGGGGGCGTCCTCGACCGGATCGATGCCATGCTGGTTTGCGCGCCCGTGGTCTGGCTGCTCCTGGTGATCTTCCTACGTTGACGTTTGCCGTTTCGCGGCCAGGGAAGATGCGTGCCCGTCTCGTTCAAGAAGCTGGACGAAGATGGGAGCAAGCATGTTCAGGCGGCCGATAAGTCTGGTTGGGCTCATCTACATCATCGTTGGCATCGTGGTTGCGTGGAATCGCGGCTACATCACCGTCGGCCTGCTGAAGGCCGTTCTGTCCGCTCTCCTCGCGATCTTCCTCTGGTTCCTGGTGCTGCTAGGGATAAACATGCACGTGACCGGTTAAGCACACATCTTTACCGAACGTATCGACGGTGCTGCTGCTCTTTACCGAACGTATCGACGGTGCTGCTGCCGGCCCCCAGCGCGACGACGTGCTGGGGGCCGGCACTCGTTAGGGGGCACGCTCTAGCTGCACGCGCTGCCGTTGACGCTGAAGCTAGTGGGCACAGTGTCGTTGGCCGTCCAGGTGCCCTGGAAGCCGAACGAGGTGTTGCCGCCCGGGTTGATGGTGGCGTTGTAACTGAGGTTGGTGGCGGTGACGCTGGTTCCGGACTGGGTGATCGCGGCGTTCCAGGCGTTCGTTATCTTCTGGTCGCCGGGGAAGGTGAACTTCAGCGTCCAGCCGCTGATCGCCGAGGTACCAGTGTTGTTGATGGTGACATTGGCCGTGAACCCGCCTGTCCACTCGTTCTTGGTGTAGGTGACGTGACAGGTGCCGCCGGTGCCCCCGCCGCCGCTGATTGTCCAGGTGAAAATGGCCGAGCCGGAAGCGCCTGTGGCGTCGTTTACCGTGACGGTGGCATTGGATGTCCCGGCTGTGGTTGGAGTGCCGGAGATCAGCCCGCTGGCTGAGTTGATCGACAGCCCTGCGGGCAGGCCAGCGGCGGCGTAGGTCAGGGTCTGGCCCGCGGCGGAGTCGCTGGCGCTGATCTGCACGCTGACCGCGCTGCCCACGGTGCCGGTCCGCGCACCGGGGTTGGTAACTGTGACCGTGTTCCCGCCGCCGCCACCGCCGAGGGCGGTCTGCGTGGCGGTGTAGGCGGGCTTGGGGTTGTAGTTCTGGTCGTACATGGTGGCCGCGCCGAAGCCGGAGAAGAAACCGGGTATCCAGGAGTCGGCGTCACCGACACCCCACTGGGTCACGCCCACGCAGCGGGTCACCGCCAGGCAGTCATTGACGACCGTCGAGTAATCGGTGGCCTGCTGGGCCAGGTTGGCGCTGGTGGCCGGCAGCTGGATGCGGTCGTCCAGTTCGGTGACCGCGACGTCAACGCCCAGCGCGGCGAACCGCTGCATGTTCGCCAGCATGGTCGAGGGGACCTGGCCCAGGATGAAGTGGCTCTCCAGGCCGACCCCGCTGATCGGGACGCCCTGCGATATCAGCGACTGCACCAGGCTGTACATCGCGTTGCTCTTCGCGTTCTGGCCCTCGATGTTGTAGTCGTTGAGGTAAAGCTTGGCGTTCGGGTCGGCGGCGTGCGCGGTCCTGATCGCGTCGGCGATGTAGCCGCTGCCCATTGCGTTGGAGAAGGCGTCCGCCCGGAAGGTGCCGTCGTCGTTGAACGGCTCGTTCACCACGTCCCAGGCGTACACCTGGCCCTTGTAGTGATTGACCTCCGTGGTGATGTGGGTCTCCATCGCCGCCTGCACCTGGTTGGAGGGCAGGCTGCTCACCCAGGACGGAAGCTGGCTGTGCCACACGAGGTTGTGGCCGCGTACCCGGTCGCTGTGAGCCTTGGCGAACGCGACGATCTGGTCACCGGGGCCGAAGTTGAACGAGCCGTTGGACGGCTCGGTGGTGTCCCATTTCATCTCGTTGCCCGGGGTGACCATGTCGAACTGGGTTCCCGCGACGCCGGTGAGGGTGGAGTTGCTGAGGTTGCTCACCACGAGGGCAGTGCCGAAGTACTTGCCCTTCGCCTCGGCCAGCTGCCGCAGCGGCGTGCCCGCAGCGGCAGCGGGAACAGCCGTCGCGGCCACCCCGAGCGCCGTCGCGGTCATCGCCGCGCTGGCCGCCAGCATGGCCAGTCTCGATACCGCACTGCGGCGGCGAGGCAGTTGTCTGTGCATGCTGACGCCTATGTCGTTTTCCACGCTCCATCTCCTCTGAAAGTTTGCGGAAACTTTTTCGGCCTGCAACCCAAATTAAGGGCGAAACTGGCCGATACCGCAAGGATCAGCGATCGTGAACTGCGCGTTTGCAGGCGACAATCATGAAATGTTTCGCGCCGTGCGCTGGGTGAGCCCCGTGCGCCGCCGCTAGTGACACGCCTTAGGCGTGTCCCGTGGATCTTGGCCGCAGCAGGCTGAAGATCCGCGGGACCCGCCTTAGGAGCCGACGACCCAGCTGCGGCGCTGCGCGGCGAGCTGGGTGACCAGGCTCGCCGACCCGCGCTCCTTGGCGAATAGCCGCTCCCGCTCGCTGATCGGGACGATCCACAGCCACCGCACGGGGTCGCCGCCGAAAGAGAACCCGGACAGGTCCGGGACGTCCGGCCCGAGCAGCCGGGCGGGCTCGTCGAGCAGCAGGACCGCCGTGTTCCCGCCGCCGAGCGGGAAGGTCGCGGGCTCGTGGTACCACCTGATGCTGTGGCCGGGCCCGAACCAGGTCACCGCGCGCCACGGGTACTGGGCCAGCCAGAGAAAGATCCGGGCCGCTTCCGGGCTCGGCATGGTCGTGGCCAGGGCAAGCTCGATCCGGGCGCAGGAACTGGCGTCCTCGGCGTACTGCTCGATCACCGGCATCCGCTGGCAGCTCATCCCGATCGTGGTCAGCACGGTGAACGGGCGGCTGCGGGTAGGCGGCCGCTCGGACACCCCGGCGATCGGCTGCTTGCCCGCGCTGACGTCCCAGTAGCGGGCGCCGGGGCCCAGCCGGCCGAGCAGATGGCCGAGCACGGCCTTCTGGAACCCACCCCAGGCGTCCTCGCTCGCCCGCCATCTCCAGAACGCGGTCGCCCGGTCCGCCCTCGGGCCCAGGCCCTCCATGGCGTCATCCAGCGACCAGCCGAACGGAGTCTGCCCGATGACATCCCGGCTGTAGCCCGGCATGCCCCGGGCCATGTCGCACCAGCCGGGGATAGCGGCGAGCAACTGCCCTCCTTCGACGATGGCCACGCCGTCGCCCTCCTCGAACCACAGGGCGCGCAGCGTGCGGGCGTCGAACGCGGGCCTGCCGGCGGGATGCTTGGTGTGGTCGGCAGGCATCATCGGGGCCTGCTCCGCGGCGAACTGGTCCGGCTCTGTGGTGGCCGGGGCCTCCTCATGATTGGCGATCCAGGTGGCGGCGACCACCGTGGTGTCGTCGTACAGGTACGCCGCCGTGGTCACTCCGTCGTACTCCACGACCACCCGGCGGCTCGCGTACGGGCTCTCGCCCTCCAGCAGGATGTCCGGCCGTCCCGGGCGCGCGGCGAGCCTGTTACTTCTCGGCCCTTTGCGCAGCGTCGGCATGTAGTGAAATCTACTGATTCGCCGCAGGTCATCATGCGTCGTAGCCGGATATTGTTAAGAAGTTTGCAACGGCCCTTACCCAGCCTGGGCGGGCCGGCCTGCCACGAATGGAGCACCGGGTGCCGGGACACCGCTCTGCGCTGCGGCCGCCGCGGCACCTGGCTGACCTGGACCCGGCCGCGCGCCGCGCCGCCGCTGCGGCGCTCGTCGGCCTGCCCTTCCGGGGCGACCAGTTGTCCCGGCACTACTTCGCGCGGCTCACCGATGATCCCGCTGAGATGACCGACCTCCCGGCAGCCACCCGCGCGGAACTGGCCGGCGCGCTGCTGCCGCGGCTGCTCACCGCGCGGCGCGAGCAGACGTGCGATGAGGGCATGACCCGCAAGACGCTGTGGCAGGCGTTCGACGGCGCGTATGTCGAATCGGTGCTCATGCGTTACCCGGGCCGGGTCACCATGTGCGTGTCGTCGCAGTCCGGATGCGGCATGGCGTGCCCCTTCTGCGCCACCGGCCAGGCCGGCCTGACCAGGAACCTGTCCGCGGCCGAGATCGTGGCGCAGGTGGTCGAGGGCGCGCGCGTGCTGGCCCGTGGCCAGGTGCCAGGCGGCCCCGGCCGGGTCTCGAACGTCGTGTTCATGGGTATGGGGGAGCCGCTCGCCAACTACGCCAGCGTGCTGACGGCCGTGCGGCGGCTGACCGACCCGGTTCCGGACGGGCTTGGCATCTCCCAGCGGTCGGTGACCGTGTCCACGGTCGGCCTCGTCCCCGCGATCCGCAGGCTCACCGCCGAGACGCTCGCGGTGACCCTCGCCGTCTCGCTGCACGCACCTGACGACCACCTGCGGGACGAGCTTGTGCCGGTCAACAGGCGCTGGAAGGTGGCCGAGGTGCTCGACGCGGCCTGGGACTACGCGACGGCGACGGGCCGGCGGGTGTCCATCGAGTACGCGCTGATCCGTGACGTCAACGACCAGTCGTGGCGGGCCGACGCCCTCGGCGACCTGCTGGCCGGCCATCTGGCCCACGTCAACCTGATCCCGCTCAACCCGACTCCTGGCTCCCGGTGGACCGCGTCGGAGCCCGGGGTGATGCGCGAGTTCGAAGCCCGGCTCGCCGCCCAGGGCATACCGGTCACTGTCCGCGATACCAGAGGCAGCCAGATCGACGGTGCCTGCGGCCAACTCGCGGCGCCGGCCATGGCGGCACGCCGTCCTGGAGTACCGTAGTCGATCATGTCAGCCAAGGATGTCCTGGCTAAGCGCTACCACGAGGTCGCCTGGCGGCTGGTGCACCATGCCTGGCGATCGATGCAGCAGGCGGGGGAGATCACCGCGGACACCCCCGCCGGGCGCCGGTTCGCCGCGTTCGGCGCCGGCTCGACCATCAGTTTCCCGGCCGGGTCGGTGTATGGCGAGAAATGGATCGAGATCGGCGCGGGCACCATGATCGCCTCGCAGGTGACGCTCTGCGCGGGCATGCTCCCCGGGCAGGACCTTGGCGAGGTGCCCGTGCTGCGGGTCGGCGACCGCTGCGTGATCGGCCGGGGCAGCCACATAGTGGCGCACCAGTCCATCGTGATCGGCGATGACGTTTTCACGGGCCCGTATGTCTACGTCACCGACCAGAATCACGGTTATGCCGACCCGGACGTCCCGATCGGGCGGCAGTGGCCGAGCAACACCGCGGTCTCCATCGGCCCGGGGACCTGGCTCGGCGCGGGCGCGATTGTCCTGCCTGGCGCGTGTATCGGCCGGAACGTGGTGGTGGCCGCCGGGTCGGTGGTGCGCGGCCAGGTACCCGACCGGTGCGTGGTCGCGGGTGTCCCGGCCAGGGTCGTCCGCGAGTACTCGGCAGGCGCCGGATGGGCCCGGCCATCCCCAGTTCTCGGCGAACGTGCCTGATCAGGCCGGAAACTGGTCACGTATCTGTCACGATGGGGACAGCCGCCGTCGACCGCGGCGGCGAATCCGATAGTGAGGTCGCCGCACAACCGGGAGTGAGCACATCCCGGGCGGCCTGGCCGGGACCCCGAGAGGGCATGTGGAGGCATCAAGCGACCTCGTCGCGAGTGCGGCGTATCAGCCTGAGCCGGCGGCCGTGGCCGCGGCGCGGCGCTTCGTGCGCGAGACCCTGCAGTCCTGGCTCGCGGAGCAGGCCCCGGAGGGCCGCGGGATAGTGGACGACGCGGTCCTGCTGACCAGTGAGCTGGTCACCAATGCCGTGGTGCACGCCGGCACGCCTGTGCAAGTCACCTGCAAGCTCGCGGATGGCGGGCTGGAGGTGATGGTCCGCGACAGCCTCCCGGCCAGTATGGTTCCGGGCCCCGTCAAAGACGAGAACATTCCCGCCGAACGCACCAGCGGTCGCGGACTCCTGCTGCCTTCTGCGCTCGCGTCGGCCTGGGGGGTCACCTACGGGCGGGCGGCCAAGGCGGTCTGGTTCCGGATGGGCCTGCCCGGTGCGCGGGAAGACGATTCTGGTGCTCACCCGGCCGGCCGGCCCCGGGCCAGCGAATGGGTGCCGCGGCTGCCGGGCGGGTCCGGCTATGACGAGTCGCTGACCAGCGCCGTCGAGTTGGCGCTCGCCACGCTGACCGCGGACGCCGCCTGTGCCCTGGTCCCCGACGAGGACGGCGACCTGCGGCTGCGCGCCGCGGCCGGGGACGACCCGGCCGGGCTGCTCGCCGCACCACCCTCGGTGCTGACCGCTCCTTTGCTCGTGGACGGCCGGGTGACCGGCGTGCTCGTGGTCGCGGGGGCCCGGCCCGGCCAGTTCGCCGAGCGTGCCGCGGACCAGCTGCAGCAGCTGGCGGACCGGGTGGCCGGGCCGCTGGATCGGGCCAGGCTGGCCGAGGTCGAGATGATCAGGAGGGTGAGGGACGGCATCGCCGCCGAGGCGAACGACCTGCTGGCCGGGCCCGTGGATCAGGACGCGATCCTGGCCCTGGCGGGCCGGGCTCTGGTGCCGCGGCTGGCCGCGTGGTGCGCCGTGCTTCTCGCCGGGCCGGACGGGACGTTGCAGCCCGTTTATGTGCGGCACGCCGAAGATTTTCGTTCTGCTGCTTTGTCTTGGGTTGTCGGGCGGGCATGTCCGGTGGCGCCGTGGGGCGCGCGCCGGGCGGAGGGCGGTCCGGGCGCGGCGCGGGCCTGGCCGCTCGCCGCGGCGGACCTGGACCGGGCGCCGCCGGGAGCGGTTGAGCTGGCCGATGGCGGTGCGTGGTGCGTGCCGCTGGCGGCGCGAGGCGGCACTCTCGGCCTGCTCGCCATCGGCGGCCCGGCCGTCGGAAGGCTGCCCAGGGAGGTGGCCGGGCTGGCCGAGGACCTGTCTCTGCGGATCGCACTCGCGCTGGATGGCGCGCGGCTGGCGGCCGGGCAGGAGCTGACCAGCGCTGCGCTGCGGCGCAGCCTGGTGCCGCCTGAGCTGCCGCGGATCCCCGGTATCGACCTGGCCGTGGCGCATGACCTCGCGGCCGGGGGCAGCGAGGCGGGCGGAGACTTCTGCGATGTGTTCCCGGTGGGCGAGGGACAGTGGAGGATCGAGGACGGGGAGGGATG
>Ga0137392_10001328_pt1 | contig 14097 bp, 17 predicted proteins | sample 15con2h34AmetaG_FD_101394 | JGI IMG/M metagenome (GOLD analysis project Ga0137392, IMG submission 101394) | Vadose zone soil microbial communities from Angelo Coast Range Reserve, California, USA - 15con2h3.4A metaG | ecosystem: Environmental > Terrestrial > Soil > Vadose zone > Saprolite... | reverse complement strand
TCGCGGTACGCCAAGTCGGCCTTCCCGCCCCGCCGGAATGGCAGGGCGGAGCCGAGTAAGACGGCGTCGCGGGGGGTGGGGGAAAGGTTTTGAGAAACCTCAGCCCAGGTGGGGGAATGGTTTTGAGAAAGTCCCTACGAAGTGGTCCATAGGTTTCGAGAACCTACAAATTGGGAGTGGGCGCGTTCGCAACTCCGTGCCTGATTGGGTAGTCCCGTACGAGGAGCACCGCAGCAGTGGACGGACCGAATGGTCAGGACCTCCTCCACTGGGGCAGGTGATCGAATTGAAGTTGGAGGCCTGTTCATTTCGCATCTCCCTTGCCAAAGAGCGTAATGCGCGCCCGACGCGCTTGGCGAGTTTGAGACGTGCGCCCGCGTGGCGGGGACCCGTGCGTCTCGCTTGAACGAACCTCGTGACATCAGCGAAGGCTTCGCGGAGAAAGAAATACCGTCTCGGGTCGAGTCTCTTCATCGCCTCGGCGCGCGCGAGCTCAGGGTCTGACCACGGCGGCTGCTGCTTCTTGCCTGGCGAGCTTGACGTTGTTGGCACCGATTTCCCCTGAACCGGTCCTAGCAAGTTGAGGCCTCTCCGTGAACAGCCTTTCTCAGCTGTCCCACTCGTCAACTCGAACTGCGTTTAGATGGCATGAGACTCGACGCAGACGCCCGCCGCGCCATCGCCACCATCCTCGCCCGCGGCATCCGCCGCCTCTTCGAGAAACCGCTCTCAGAGCCTTGCCTTCCTGCCGAGAGAGAGCGTCCATGCTCAGGCTTCGGGCACGGTGCCCGAGGCCAGAGGGAGAAGACCAATGGCTGAGAGCATCGTCGCCCAGATCGCGGCGCTGAAGCAGATGACGGTCGGGCAGCTGCGCGAGGTGTACGCGGAGAAGTTCGGAGAGCCCTCGAACTCCCGGAACAAGCAGTGGCTGTTCAAGCGGATCGCCTGGCGCATCCAGGAGCTGGCCGAGGGCGGGCTGTCGGAGCGGGCAGGAGCGCTCGCTCCTGCGTGTCGTCGAGACGCTGAACGGTCGGGGCTGGCGTACGAAGACCTGGGTGACGCGCAGCGGCGCGCGCCATGAAGGCAGCCGGTGGGAAAAGGCGGCGGTGCGCAAGCTGCTGACCAACGTGACCTACATCGGCAAGATTGAGTACCGGAGCGAGGTTCACGGTGGCGAGCAGCAGGGCATCGTGGATGACGACCTGTTCGCCCGCGTGGGCGAGATGCTGGGCGAGGGGCGCCGCAACGGAACGGCGCGCGGACGCAACAAGCACGGGTTCCTGCTGCGCGGGCTCATCCGGTGCATCGCCTGCGGATCCGTGATGACCTCCTCGGTCACCGCGCCCCGCGGGAAGCCGTACCGGTACTACACCTGCACGGGGGTGAACCGTCGTGGGCGGACGGAATGCCCGGTGCGAACGGTCCCCGCTGAGGCGCTCGAGCGATTCGTGGTCGACCGCATTCGGGAGATGGGGACCGACCCGCTTCTGCTGCGGGATACCCTGGATGCCATTGCCGCGGACCGCGAGCAGGAGAAGCCGGGGCTCCAAAAGGAGCAGCGGATGCTCCAGGCGGAGGGCCAGGTCTGCCGGGGCGAGGCCAAGAAGCTTGTCGCCGTACTGGCCAAGCAGACGGGCGGCGATGGACGGTCCATCACCGAGCGGCTCGGAGAGTTGGATTCGCGGGCGGCGCAGGTCGACCGTCGAATCGGTAGACGCCACAGGCGCGGGTCGCTTGAGCAAGCGAGCGACGCCCTGGCTGCGCCTCATCCGGCCTTCGAAGCCGCGGGCCGGGGGTTCGACTCCCTCCAGGCGCGCCAGTCAACGCGGCGTTCTCAGGCACTCTTGGGCGCGTGTCCTCATTCGCTGTCCTGTTTCAGTGGCCGACGCCGACGAGCACGTCGCTCGCCTCGGCGTCGCGCACGGCCGCGTCGGCGTCGTCGGGAAGGAGGAAACGCTCCTTCACGCTCCGCCGGACGAAGTGCTCGACGGCCTTCACGTAGCCCTGGTGGCTCTTGTACAGCTCCTGGAGCGAGGGCCGCGGATCACCTGCCGCCTTTGCCTGCGCTTTCGTCACCCGCAAGGGCAGGAACATGCCGTTCAGCTCGCAAAGCTCGCCGTCGGCGTAAGGGGCGCGGCGAAGGTTCCATCCGGTCAGCGTCGCGGTGGGGACGCCCACCACGGGAACCTCCACGCCGCCGAGATCGATTCCGACCTCGCTCACCCGGGGCACGAGGACGCGGTAGGTCGCGAGGACCGGAGGATGGCCCCAGTTGGTGATGATCCCGCGGTTCTGGGAGACTGAGGGGCCGAAGTCCAGCTCGCCAAGCGCATTGAAGAGCCCGTTGTACGTCACGCCGGGGATCGCCGGAAAGCCCACCTCGTCGCGATCCTCGGGGGGGACCAGCAGCTGCTCGTCTACCGTCGCGCGGCGGCTCGGCGGCGCCTCGATGCCCTTCGTTGCCCACTCGTCGAGATCCGTGAAAATCGCCCGCAGCGCGGGACCGACGTACACGGGATTGTTGAGCTGCTGGCACAAACCTCGATCCGGGACCGAACCGAATCCGCTGAAGTGCTGGAGCCCCACGATCACGTAATGCCGCGCGTTCTTGGGCAGCTTCACCTCGTGGCCGAAGCCGTCGGTATCGACCAGCGAGGATTGCGCCCACCAGTACTCGTTCGAGGTGTCGGTCTGCACGAACAGCGGATCGGTCGCCGGCCGCTTCAGGATCCCGTCGGTGAGCGGCCCTTTCTCGATCCCCAGCGCCACCAGCGGGTTCACGCGGACGCCGAAGTTGAAGGGGAACGTGACCTGCGGAATGAAGCGGTCACGGTGCTCGGTGGACCAGGGATGGACCTGCCCGAATCGGTAATTCAGCCCGAGTTTCACCGCTCCGGAGATGTGCGCATGGACCGCGTCGAACACGCGGCGGCCAGCCAGATCCTCGTTGAAGCCCTGGTAGACGTAGTCTCGAATGTAGACGCCGGACTGGGACGCTCCATACAGGATCGAGGTCGCGACCCCTCCGCGGGCGGCGAGCGGATTTCGCATGCCGGCGTCGTCCGCCGTCCGGTGTCTCAGGAACGAGGCGAAGTCGCGCTGCGCCGCGTATCCCAGCCCCATGATGCGGGTGTCCTCGGCAACGTAGTTGAGCTGGTACACCATCCCGGTCTGAAAGCCGCCGGCGACGCAGAGGTGGTCGCGGTCGGGGAAGGACCACTGGGCGTTCGGCACCGGGGTGCCCGCCGGAATCGGAGGCGCGGAAGGCCGAGGCGAGTCACTCGGGCGGACGAGCAGCTGATCGTTCGCCTTCTCCGAGAGGACGGCGGGATAACCCTTGATCCCCGGCGAGCCGCTCAGCGGCACGCAGCTGGTGCCGCCTCCCTCGGGGAAGCTGAACTCGTCGGCCAGCTCGATGGTGATCTGCTGAGTCACGGGGGTGCTGTCGGGATGCAGCGGAGCCGGCACCCGGAGCACGAGGCCTCCGCCACCGGGCTGTACGTCCGCCCCCCAGCCCACCCAGGCCATCGCGAAACCCTGGTTGAGGAAGAAGCCGTCGCCGAAGTCGGCCTGCGAGGTCGGATCGTTGTTGAAAGGGCTGTTCGCAAACGAGAGGAAGAGAAGGAGATTGCCGCGGTTGTTGATCTCCGAGACGAGCTGGTGGTTCCACTTCGAAAGATCGGTCGGGTGCAGCAGCATGTAATCGGCATCGAAGGACACGAGGCCGTCAGCGTTCCGCGGCGCCAGCTCCAGATCGGTGATCCCGGCGTTGCGCGGATCGGTCGAGTCGATCTGGAACTCGACCGTGCCTCGCACCTTCTCGTACGCTCCTCCCGAGCCGAAGGCGTGGCCTCCGGCGACGATCACGTCGCTGACCGGATGAAGGAAGACCTTCGTCGGCTTGGCGAAAGCGGCGCCTGTGCTCCAGCAGAGCCCTGCGGCCCACAGCGCCAGCAGCCGAAACATGCGAAACCCGCTCGACCGGTACGTCGCAACATTCGCGTCCATGGTTTTTTCCTCAATGACGCAGTGGAATGCAGATCAAGGCAGTCCGATGTCCCTCGCCATCTCCTGGATGATGATGGTCGCGGCGTCGTCGGGCAGAAGCAGGCCTTCCTCCACCTGATCCTCCACGGCCTCCCTCACGCGCGCCATGTATCCCGCCTTCGACCGATAACGCTCCTCGACCGAGCGGCGCGGATCGCCCTTCCGATCGGGTTGGTGTACCGCGAAGGGAACGTACTGTCCCGACAGGTCGCACAAGTCGGGATTGCCGAAATTGACTTTGCGGGTGTTCCAGCCGGAGTAGGTCCCGAGCGGCACACGAACCTGTGTCGAGCGGACCCCGTCGACGTCGTTGCCGTCCGCATCGACCTGAGGGAGCAACTCGCGGTACGTGAAACGGACGGCAGGTGGCTCGTCCATCACGCCCGAGACGTCCCTCGCGTCGAACCGCGGTCCGCGATCCAGCACCTGCCGGCTGTTGAAGTTTCCCACGAAGGTCACGCCGGGGATGCTCGGGAACGCGACGCGGTGGGCGGGCACCAGAGTGCGATGCCGGAGTGTCGGATACCGGCTGTGCGGCGGCGTCTTGCCGTGCGCCACCCAGTCGCGCAAAGCCAGGAACAACGCGCGGAAGTTGTACGTATAGGAGTTGACGTTGCCGAGCTGCTCGCAAACCGGATTCTGCGTCGCAGCGACCGCGGGCTGCGAACCTCCGTGCTGTGCGCTAGCAAAGAGATAGATGCGCACGTTCTCGGGAATCTCCAGGTCCTCGTCCGCATCGGCATCCACTGTCGTAAACGACATGCCGGCCTGCCAGTACTCCGTGCTGCTGACGGTGTTGAAGATCTTCGGACAGGTGCGGCTCCGCCGGCAGCGGTCGAGCAGCCCTCCGTCGATGTGCGCAAAGCGGTCGTGCGTATCTCCCCAGGTCGTCGGCGATTCCTGCCCGGGGAATTGCTTCTCCGTGTGCTGCGTGCCCGCCAGGCGCGTGGGCTGCGCGAAGCGGATGTTCAACGAGATGCGGTAGCTGGCGATGTCCGGGTCGAGCCCGTCGAATACCAGGTTTCCGTTCTCATCCTCGTTGAATCCGAGACCGATGAACGTGCGCAGGAAGCGACCGCTCTGGGAGATACCGAAGCCGATGGTGCTGTGGATGGCCCCGGCAAGAGGATTGGTTGGCCCCGAGTGTCGAGTGCTGCCGCGCAGGAAGGAGACCAGGTCTCGGGTAGCCGCAAACCCGATCCCCATTACCTTTGGATTCTTTCCCGTATAGACCAGCTCGTAGATGTGATTCGTGTCGAATCCGCCTTGCGGGCAGACCCTCGTGGCGCTCGGAGTTCCCGGGAATGGGTTGGTGGCGCTGCAGTCGGCGAACGCCCATTGACTGCGCGGAATCAGCTCCTTGGGATCGTTATGGTGGATCCGTCTCGTCAGCGTCGCCGTCGAGTTGTCCAGCGTTGCGGTTTCAATCGGCGCGGTGAGCGCATTGCCGGCGAGTGGCTCGGACGGCACGGCTGCCGCCGGGGTGTATTCCTGCCGGACCTCGCCGATGATCGAGGATCCGTCTTTGTGGTGCGCAACCGGCACCAGCGTCATCACCTGCCGTCCGCCACCCGCGAGCGCGTCGCCCTGCCACCCGCTCCAGACCAGGATGAAGCCCTGCTTCTGCAGAAAGCCGTCCCCGGCAGGATTTGCGGTGGTCGTCCCGACATTCAGGAAGGAAGTGATGAGCTTGTTCCCGCGGTTCACGACGTCATACACGAGGGTGTGGTTGCTCCTTGCCAGGTCGATAGGTTTGAGGACGGAGAACGTCATCGCGTACTCCACGTTCCCGCGGACGTTTCGCGGCGCTCTCTCGATGTCCTGGATGATCCGGTTGAGGGGATGGTGCGGATTGATCTCGCCGGTGACCACGCCGTCGAGCTGCTCGTAGGCCCCGGCGCTTCCGAACGTGGTGGCGCCAAAGGGCGAGCTGCTGGTGAAAGTGATGCCTGTGACCTCGGCGCGCGCGGCTGTGCCCAGCGCGGAAAGTGCAAGTCCGGAAACGATCAGGAGGCGATTCCAGCGAGAAGACGCCATGGCGTTCCCCCTCGGGGCCACCGTCGGAGCTGCTCGATGTTCGGTCCGGGCCAGCGCTGCGAAAGCACTGCGCAGCAGCAACCGTCAAGACGCAACGCGCAAGCAGCCTTCGACCTTCGTCGGTCCCGCCTCGAGCTCCCAGAGGCGCACGAAGTCGTTGAGCCCGCATCACGACGCGCGGCCGATGGCGCGCGGCTCGATTGCCAGAGTGATCAGCGACGCCGCCGTGCAGAAGGTCGTGCTGGTGATGCAGTGGTCCCCCCGCCAGGTCCCGTTCTCTCGCTGTATGGTCGCGAGCCGCGCGCGGATGTCCTTGCGGAACCCCGCCCACTCGGTGCCGCCGAGTGCGGCCTTGGCCTCCGCGGTCAGCATGTTCGACACGTGCTCCTCTCCTCCGTAGGTCCCGAAGCCGCGCAGGACGTTTTCGTTGGAGAGCTGCACGGTGCCGGCCTTGCGCGCCTCCTCGGCGCGCTTCTTCAGCTCAGGGCTCCCCGGCGCGTCCGACTGCGCCACCTGCGCGGCCGCCATCACGCTCGCGGCCACCGAGTAGAGCTGCACGCCGGCCGCATCAAAGAGCGAGTTGCTCAGGGCGCTCCAACGGAGACTTCCGGCTGGTGGGGCAGGTCTCGATGGAGCGCCGGCACAGCTCGACGGCGGCGCGGAGGTCTCCTCGGCGGTGCCGCTCGAAGCCGCTTCGCCACAGCTCGAGTGCCTGGGCTCGGGCGTCCTGTGCGAGGGAGGTGTGCGAAGCGATGAGCTTGCGGGGGGCCTTGCCCTCTTCCACCTACTGCTCGATCGCGGTCAGCGTGCTTCCCCCTTTCGAGATCGGCACACCGAGGTATCAGCGCGCTGCGGCGCGCTCTTTGGCCGGTACGCCCTCGCACAGCCCGCGTCCGTCTGCCAGGACGACGGGCCGAGCGGCCTGGGCACGCCGAACGGGACGGGCGGCTTCTGAGCCGCAGGCCTCGAGACCTCGCGCTGGATTTCCAGGACTGAGGGCCCATTCAATACTACACCGGCGGGGAGTAGGTTCCCCCCTCCCCGCCGGGTGCCTGCGGCAGGGAGAGGGAACACTCCATGCAGAAGATTATCTCCGCAGCCGCACTCGCGCTCCTCAGTCTTACGGCGAGCCCCGCCCGGGCAGCTCGCGCTCAGGGCCCGCAGCTCTCCAGCGCGCGCGACCAAGCCGCGGCGCTCCAGAACGAGTCGGTGGGCGGACCCTTCACGGCCGTCTGCGACTCCTCGACCTCGTTCGGCTCGAACACGATGACGAACTGCGACAGCACGGTGCTTCCGCACAACGAGACCTCGATCACGGCGGATCCCGCGAATCCAGCTCACCTGGTGGGCAGCTCCAACGATACCGAGCTGCCACCGGCCGGCACGAGCGGGTCGACAAAGAGCGTGCTCGGGTTCTACACGAGCTTCGACGGCGGCCGCAGCGGCGTTCGAGCCCGTGCTGGCCGCGCTCCAGGACGATGACTTTGGCACGCGGGCACATGCGGCGATGGTACTGGGAGTGCTGCGTGACGCTCGGGCAGTGGAGCCACTGATCGAGACGGTACGGCAAGACAAATGGGAAAGCCGCGCTGCCGCTGCCGAGGCGCTGGGTAGGATTGGCGACTCACGCGCGCTGGAGCCCCTCATGGAGGCCCTCAAGGACCCCGACGCGCAGCCGCGCGCGGCCGCAGCCGAAGCGCTGGGCCGGATCGGGGACCTGCGGGCCAGAGCCTCTCTCGTTGCGGCGCTGGACGACGAAGTCGAATACGTCCGAGCCGCTGCCGCGCAGGCGCTGAAGGCGCTCGATGTCGCCGGCCGCTCGGACGACCCGAAAGGACCGGACCGGCTGATCACCGGGCACTGAAGGCTCCGCACGGGTACTCGACGCGGTCAACTCTTCGCGCGAAGGTGCCCTTCGTGCCGGCTCAGCGCGGATTGTCTACTGGACGTCGAGCAGGACTAGGGGACGCTTCGGAACGGTGACCTATGGCGCAGATTTGGCTCTATCACATAAACCCTCGCAGTTCGCAAAGGTATAAGTACGGTTGGAATACGGCAGACCCCAGGACGCTGCTGACCTCGGGCGACCGAAAGTGGCCGGCCCTACGAACAAGGCTGACCCGGATGACAGGGGACTCCGTTTTCGTATTCATGAAGGGGATGAAGACCAAACCAGATGGAGTCTATGTCGCGGGACGCGTGACGTCCGTTGACCACGACGCGGGTGTCTTCGGCTGGTCACCACTTCAAAGCCTCAGCAACCGTCTTCTCAAGCGCCCGGTGGTCGCAGCGGACGTCCGTGCAACTTTTGGCCGGCTATACGGCGGGTCACTGCAACTGCTTCCAATCGAGAGGACCGCCCGATGGATGTCGCTGGTCCGCAGCAAGCGCACACCATCTGAGGAGTCTGCGGATGCAGCCGTCGACGCCGCCACCTCCGAATTGGAGACAGCCGGCCTGAAACAGGGCTTCGCCTCCTCGGCGGCACTCCGAAAAGTATTGGAAGACTACTCGGTGTCCTTAGCCGTGGCCTACTACAAGAAGCGCGGCTTCACCGTGGAGCTTCTCGGGAAGCCATACGACCTCAACTGCGTCAAGGGACAGCACCGCCTCTTTGTCGAGGTGAAAGGCACGACCACCTCGGGCGAAGAGGTGCTTCTAACACCCAATGAGGTCGAGTTCACCCGTCAGAACGCAGAAAAGATGGAGTTGTTCGTCGTCTCGGGCATTAACGTGCTGGACACTGGCAACAGGCTCGTGGCGTCAGGAGGAGCGAGCTGGCTTGTCTCGCCGTGGAGACCAGCGTCGCGCGACCTAACACCAATCGGGTTCTCGTGTGCTGTACGCGCGCAAGTGAGAGTCGGCTGAGGCCGCTAATCGCCGGCGAGGCCCGAGACGACGAAGCCGATGGCAAGTATGAATCCGCGGCTCAGTAGTCCGCCAACGCCGCCCTGTTACGGAGGGTTGACGTGCCCTGCGGCCCTTGGCATCGCCTTTCGACGGCAAGAAGCTACTAAGCGGCGGCGATGGTTGCCGATGCTTCCGCTGCTTGTTCTTCGGCACCGACTTATTTGCGGAGCGCCGCCGGGTTGAGCCGAATGCCGCCGGCATCAGACGCCATCGCACGCCGCTACGAAGCGCCGCTCGACTGGGCGCCGGTACGCCCACAGGAGCAGCACGGTCCAACCGAACATTAAGGAGGCACCGTACCCCATGGCGAAACGGTAGCTCCCGGGAAGGTCGCGGAATCCCCACACCCAGGCTGCGAGCCGCGGAATGAGCATCGGCAGGAGCGCCGCGGCGTCGGTGATCGCTCCAGCGAGAAACGCGATGCGGAGAAGCCGTTCTTCAGACGACGCTGGCTGCATCGTGCCTTCTCGCGCTATTCAGCTTGACCCACCGGGCCACAAACCACATTGCGGCGAGGACTGCCAGGTGCTCCAGGATCTCCTTCACGACCTTCTTCTCGGTGATGAAAGCCGGGACGGGGGAACCTTAGGCGTATACTGTTTGGCATGCGGGACGAGATTGTCATCGACCTTCGACGCACCCAACTCCTCGCCGTGGACGCCAGCCTCACGGATGCCGGGAGGTCCCTCCTCCGCGCCTCGCGCATCCCCTCGGCATTCGTCGGCGAGGTTCGTGCGCTCCTCGCAGCGGTCGCGGAACTCGAGCGCCGCGTGCTGGCGGATGCGCAGGGCGCGGTGTAACAGCCGGTGCCCGCTGCTACGCCTGAAATCGTCGCCAGATGCGACCTTGGGCCGTGGTTTAGGCCTGCATCGTTCTCCGTTGTGTTAACCCGCCGCGATACTCGCACGCGGTTAACACAAAGAGAGTTCGTGATCGCGACTGGGCACCACTCTGGATCACGAACAACCGCACCTAAGTGCTTGATTCTCGGACCACCGAGAGAAATCCGTTCTAGATCGGTGTCCAATGGGGAGCCAATTTTCCAGCAGTTACGTCGTCGACTTGTTGTCCGATGCGTCCGTTCTGTGGACCTTCTCCGCTGGTGTTTACTGCACCGGCACTGCACCTTCCGAGGGCAGCGAGCAAACGGAGCCGAAGCAGCTCCGGCGGAAGTCTCGCGTAGACGCGATCGAGCATGCGCGTGTCCTTGTGCCCCATGGTCGGCGCGCTGAGCTCGTTGGGGACGCCGTCCGCGCGCAGCCAGGTGGAGTAGGTGCGGCGGAGATCGTTCGGCGTGCAACGCGGGATGCCGGCGCGCGCGCAGGCGCGCTCCAGCGTCTGACCGAACTTCGTCGGCGGCAGGAAGAGGCGCTCGTCGCGCCCTTGGGCGTGCTCGAGCGCGAAGTCGAGCAACTCGCGCTGCCAGGTCGCCACGATTGGCACCTTCCGCCAGCGGGTCGCGCGCTTCGAGCCGCGCACCTGGACGAAGAGGCGGTCGGGCGAGACGTCTTCGCGCAAAGCGCGCTCCGTGGCCGCAGCTTCGGCTGACGTCGCGATGGTGAGCTTCTGCGGACCGTATAGCCACCGCTGGTTGTACCGCGCTGCAACGCGGTGCGCAGCGTTCCCTTCGGCAGCTCAGTTTGGTCCCGTGACACCGCGGTCTGCTAGGTGGCCGCAAGGACCAGGACACGCCCCATGCTGAAGTATCAGGAAGTATTCGTGCCGGGTGGCTTTCCTCGTCACACTTACAATCCGCGCATCGAACTCCAGCTTGAGCACCGCTTGAGCGAGTCGCGTAGAAATCTCTGCAAGCTCGTTACAGTCGTCGGCCAGACGAAGTCTGGAAAGACAGTGTTGGCGCGAAAGGTCTTGCCTCGCGATGAGTGTGTCTGGGTCGACGGAGGCACTGTCGCGGCTGAGGATGACTTCTGGCACGTCGTGCTCGAGCAGCTAGACCTGTTCCAAGGAACGCAAGAACAGGCATTCGATGAGACGACATCTACGGTCGGAGGGAAAGCGAGCGCTGATGCGAACTTCCTTGTTGCCAAAGGGTCGGGCGAGCTTAGCGGGCAGGTCGCGAAGAAGAGAGCATCAGGCCGTGTCAAGGCGCGCTCCGTCTCGCCGCGCGTCGCTGCGCTTCAAGGCCTTAGTCACCATCGCGTGCCCCTCGTCGTCGATGATTTCCACTATCTTCCGCGCGACCTCCAGGGCAGCATCGTGCGCGCGCTCAAGCAGCTCATCTTCGACGGGTTACCGGTAGCGATCATCGCCATCCCGCACCGTCGCTACGACGCGGTGAAGGTTGAAAAGGAGATGACCGGCCGGATCTCGACGGTTGAGATACCGGCGTGGATCGAGCCCGAACTGCGATTCATTCCCGGTACGGGATTCCAGTTGCTGAGCATGGACGTTCCGGATTCCGCTGCTCAACGGTTGGCCGAAGAAGCAATCGGCAGCCCCCATCTGATGCAGGACTTCTGCCGGACCATTTGCAGGATGGTCGAGGTGGATGGCGTCACGAATCCCGATCGGCTGCGGCGTACGCTTGGCAATTTGACCGACGTATTCCGGGAAGTTGCGGAAACGATTGGGCGCCCCATCTTCGAGAAGCTTGCTCGTGGTCCCCGTCAGCGCACGGATCGTATCCAGAGACAGCTCAAGGACGGCAGGTCCGTGGACATTTACGAGCTGGTGCTTCACGCTCTAGCACACCTTCGTCCGAGCCTCGTGAGTCTCGAATACGAGGACCTCCGTGCAGCCATCAGGGACGTGTCGGCTTCACAGATTCCGCAGCTTCACGAGGGGTCGCACGTGTCCTGAGGCACATGGCGAGCATCGCTGCGAGCGATCAAAGCTCGACTCCTGTCATCGACTTCGAGGAAGCCGACAAGAAGCTGCACATCACTGACCCTTTTTTCGCGTTCTACCTGCGGTGGGGCGAGCTTGGGCCGCCGAAGGGCAGCTCGACGCCCGCGTCGGTCTAGAGAATGTCAGGGCGACTGGGGGAACTGACGTGATGGGAGTATCAGAGAAGCTCGCGCGAGTTCTGTCGACGGCGTTTGTCCCGGGTGCACAGTTCAGCGCCTTAGTTCTCGAAGTCCGCACCGTCGGTGAACTCTTTGTCTCAAGCGGCCAGATTGTCGCCTGCGACCCTCTCGTCTGTCCGGAGACCAAGCCATTCACGAGAACAGTTCCGATCGGATCTCACCCGGTAACCGTCAGCATCGCGCGGTTTCCTGACGGAGATGAACGAATCGGGTGTGCGATGCTGAAGTGGAACGATTCGCCGGTCACTGACTGGGAGCCGGCGTTGTTACCCGGTCAGGATCCCACGAAGCTGAAAACCGATGAGTTCTTCGCCTATCCAGTCGATGCCGGTCTTGGTTGTTTCATGGATCAGGATGCTGCCATGCTTCTCATTCGACGCATGGACGAGCTTCGCGACAAAGATAGCGACTCGAACTACTTCGACGATGTCCTCGAAGCTGAACTCAACGTGAACTACAAGCATACGCGTGACTGGACCAATCACCATCCTGTTCCAGACCGACCTCACAACGTGATCATCTTCTCATCGGGTGACGGCGATGGACGATACCCGAGCTTCTTCGGGATGGCGTCGGGAGCCGCGACCTGCTTGGTGACCGATTTCTGCATTCTGCCAGGGTAGCCGAAGGGCTCATGCCGCGTGGTTCCGCAAGTACTCGATGCTCCCCGGCAGGTCGCGAATCATCCGAAGCAGGATGTCCATCGCCGCAGTTTGAACGTTCCTACCCGATTCCCAACGGGATACCGTGTTCGCGCCCAACCGGAGCAGTTGCGCCAGGTCGGCCTGCGTAAGGTTAAATCGCTCCCGGATCGCCCGGATCTCGTCCGCAGAAAGCAAGCCGTGCTTCCTGCGATAGATCGCGATCGCGTCCTCCGTCAGCCGTTTTGAGTCCTGAAAGCGCAACACGACCTCACCGCAGTTGCGGCAGTGGAGGTGAGCAGCGGACGGAACGGCAATCTCCTCGCCGTTGACGGGCAGCCGCAGGGTGCCGCGCCTCTCGACCATCTGGGTCCCGCAGGCCGGGCAAGCGTCGTCCGGCAGGACCCGTGCGCGGCGAGCCAGTGAGGCCTTCTGGTTACGCATCTTCTTCATGACCTTCACCTGCGTCCTCATGGAACGAGACCACGATGCAATGATTCCGAAGGATGACCTTCACGTACAGGACCGCTCCGGCGAGCAGGGGCTTGAACACATAGGCCCATTCGCCCGTTGCGGGCGACTTCAGCCGTCCAGCGGAGTCCTCGGGTGACAGGTTCGCCAGGACGTCGCATGCATCCTGTTCGTCGAGGCCGAATTGCAAGCCGGCCAGCTCGCGCCGAGCTTTCAGGGTGAAGAGGACCCTCTGCGCGAGCGCGAGTTCCCGGGTGCGCGTCAGAACAGTGCGAAGCCAGCGTGGGATGAGGTGCCGTTATCACTGTTTGGTGGATTATGCATATGGTGAAAACTGATGTCAAGCACTTGAGCAGCAGGCACCTTGCGCCCCTTCGCCAATGCGCGCTCACGTCTCGGGAGTCACCGCTGCTCGGACTTACTGCACCGGCACTGCACCCTGCCGACGTCCCGAGTGGTTGTCCTGTGCTGACGGCACCTTAGGCGCAGAGGGCCACGGACTGTTAATCCGTGGGTCGCTGGTTCTTCCCTCATCCAGTAGAACATCGCCCTACTGAGGCTTAACACAGTCTGGTCGCCGTGCTACTCGCGCCCTGCGCGGTTTCTGCCCTGAACTCCGCCACCTTGCGTGCACGCTCGCTTTGGCGGGCCGATTCTCTGCCTGTGCGCACTCGTTCTGGGGTACCGGAGGACACCGGGAGTGTCCTGCGGTGCAGCGGAGGACACCGATCTAGAACTCTCGCGGGAAGAGAGCGGCAGAGAACGGCAGAGAGTGGTTAACACAGCCGGCCCATCAGACGTCGCGGAGTCAGCCGGAAATCGCCATCATGAGGAGGCGGCCAATTCGCCGCCCAGGGAGCGATCGATGGCGACCGGGACCGTGAAGTGGTTCAACGATGCGAAGGGATTCGGTTTCATCACGCCTGACGGCGGCGGCAAGGACG
>Ga0137392_10001317_pt1 | contig 14149 bp, 15 predicted proteins | sample 15con2h34AmetaG_FD_101394 | JGI IMG/M metagenome (GOLD analysis project Ga0137392, IMG submission 101394) | Vadose zone soil microbial communities from Angelo Coast Range Reserve, California, USA - 15con2h3.4A metaG | ecosystem: Environmental > Terrestrial > Soil > Vadose zone > Saprolite... | reverse complement strand
TCGAGACCGGCGAACGCCCTATTCATCGATCCGGCGACCCGTAACCTCGATGCGACGCATGCGCTCGATCCGGCCCGTCCCACCGACGAACGACGACGTCAGCCAGCTCGTGAGGCTCACGATGATGGCGCCGAGCGTCGCGGACCCGAGGCTCGCCACATGGAAGCCGGGGACGAGCCAGGCGACGAGGGCCAGCGAGATGCCGTTCACGATCAGGATGAACAGTCCCAGCGTGAGGATCGTCAACGGCAGCGTCAAGATGATAAGGATTGGCCGGATCACGGCGTTGACGAGGCCCAGCAGGAATGCGGACAGGACGAGCGCGCCTGTACTGGTGAACCAGATGCCGGGAAGCAGTTGATCCGCCACCCAGAGCCCGAACGCGGTGATGACGAGCCGAACGAGAAAGCCTCTCATGGCGCGGAAGATAATCGCGGGGGCGCGCCCGCGCGCCCGGCGACGAATCGGGCCGTCATCCCGGGACGCGCCTGCACGCCCAGTTTCGCGTCGAACAGGATCGCCCCGCTGACCGAGTCGCGGCGGGCGGAAGCCCAGGCAAGCGACAGTCCGGCGAAGGGGCCGAGATCCGCGGGCCAGCCAGTCACGATCGCCTGCTCGGGCTGGCCGAACCAGCTCGCGCTGACGGTGTCGGCATGCGGCGCGCGAAACACGATCTTGCCGCGAAACACGCACTCGCGACCCACGAGCACGGTCGTCGTGTCCAAGACGATATCGCTCAGCCTGAAGCGATCGCCCATCTGCGGTGCATCCGGGAATGTGACCGTGTCACCACGCGCGACGACCCAATGGCCCGCGTAGGGAAGCGAGTAGCGTTGCAGCCTGGAGAACTGATGGCCAGAGCAGGGATTTCCCGGACCGCACGCGCTCAGTGCCAGGACCACGCACCAGAGAATGATCATTGAACAATGTTCAACGATCATTGATCATTGATTATTGTTCATTGATCGGTCGTATCTCTTGCCACCGCGTTCGTCTGCTCGATCCCTGCGCTCGTCGAGTCGCCGACTCGCATCGCCTTTCCGACGCCGCGGGCTCCCGGGATCCGCGACTGGGCCAGAATGCTGTCGCGCTGGCGCTCGGTGAGCGTGTCCCGATTGACCCCATTGACCGTCTGGGCACTCGGTTTGTCCGAGTCCTTGCCGCCGCCACATGCGGCTATGATCGCAACCAGCACGGGCACGAGCACCTTCATATCTTGGCTCCGTATTGTGCGGTCCTGACAACTTTGCGTCCGTGCCCTACACTTGCAACTTCTCAACCGGAGCAGTCGAGATGAGCCAGCGCGTTCTCTTCGTTCTCTTGCTCGGCACGGCCTGCCGCCCGGTCGCTGACCGGCTGGCGCACGGCACCTGGGTCGACCTCACCTATTCCTTCGATTCCACCACCATCTACTGGCCGACCGCGGAGCCCTTCCGGCTCACCGTCGTCTCGGCGCAGCGTACACCGGGTGGCTACTACTACGCGGCCAATAACTTCGCGGCTGCCGAGCACGGTGGTACGCATCTCGATGCGCCCGTGCATTTCGTCGAGGGGAGACACACGACCGACCAGATTCCCATCGAACAGCTGATGGGACCAGCGATCGTGGTCGACGTTTCCCATCAGGCGGATTCGAGCCCCGACTACCGCGTCACCGCGGCAGACTTCGAGCGCTGGGAGTCCGCCCACGGAGCGATCCCCGCCGGAGCCATCGTCCTCATCAAAACCGGATGGGGCAGTCGTTGGCCTGACCGCGCGCGCTACCTCGGCACGACCAAGACGGGCACCGCGGCTGTTCCGGAGCTGCACTTTCCCGGCATCCACCTCGATGGCGCGCGCATACTCGTCCGGCGCAAAGTCAAAGCGGTTGGAGTCGACACGCCGAGCCTCGACAACGGCCAATCAACGACGTTTGGCGTCCATCGTCGCTTGTTCGCCTCGAACGTTCCCGGATTCGAAAACGTCGCGAATCTCGATCGGCTTCCTGCAACGGGCGCGTTCGTCATCGCGCTGCCGATGAAAATCAAGGGTGGCAGCGGCGGCCCGTTGCGAATCGTGGCGCTGCTTCCTTAAGCCGGCAGGCCTTTGCGCAGAACGTCTTCCACGACGTCGGCGAAGCGATCGATCTCCGCCAGCGTCGTGTAGACGTTCGGCGTGATGCGCAGGCAGTTGAACTCGGGATGGGCGATCGGCGTGACGATGATGCGATGCCGGTCGAACAGCAGACTCGCGACTTTGCCGACGTCGAGTTGTGCGGGTGTAAATGACGCCAGCCCGCAGGACTGAGCCGGATCGTAGGGCGTCAGGAGCTTCACGCCCGGCAGGCGCTCCAGCCGTTTGGCCCAGCGATCGCGCAAGAAGCGCAGCCGGGCCGCTTTCCTTTCCGGGCCGATCCCGTCCAGAAAGTCGAGCGCCTCCGCAATCGCGTTGTGATTGGCGGCCGGGTGCGTGCCGATCTCCTCGAACTTGCGGATGTTCTCGTTCATTTCCGGCGGCGCCGCCATCATCGGCCAGATCTTGCCGATCTTTGCGCGTCGCACGTACAGGAAACCGGTCCCGATTGGCGCGGTCAGCCACTTGTGCAGGCTGGTGCCGTAATAATCGCAGTCGAGTTGGTCGCGGGTGAACGGGAAATGCGCGTAGGCGTGCGCGCCGTCCACGATCACTTCAATCCCGCGGCCGCGAGCCATCTGACAAATCCGTTTTATCGGAAAGATCTGGCCCGTGAGATTGGTGATGTGACAGACGTGGATGACCTTCGTGCGCGGCGTGATCGCCTCTTCAAAGCGGCGCGCGAGGTCGTCCTGCGAAGGGGGCGGCACGGGGAAGGTGATCTGTTTGAGGACGATGCCGTCCCGGCGCTCCCGCTGTTTCCACGTCGTGATCATGCGCGGGTAGTCCTGCGTGGTCGTCAGGACTTCGTCGCCACGTTCGAGCGGCATACCGAGCTGCACGATCTCGAGCGCCTCACTCGCGTTGCGCGTGATCGCCATCTCCTCGGGATCGCAGCCGAAATTGCCGGCGAGCCGGCGCCGCACCGTCTCGATCTCCGGTTCGATCCACGCCCACATCGTGATCGCCGGCGCCTGATTCGAGACTGCGAGATAGCGCTGCAATGCCGCGTACACGACTCGCGGACTGGGCGCGACGCCGCCGTTGTTGAGGTTGATCATGCCGCGGTCGATGTCGAACGCCGCCTGGATTTCGCGCCAGAAGTCTTCGTCTTGAGCGACATCGGCGGCGGAGCGGCCATCGACGCCGTGAAGCGTCGGCAGAATGCGCGACAGCGCGTCGTTGCGAAGCGCGGGGAGTGTAGCGCCCGCGGCGAAGAGGGAGCTGAGAAAACGGCGACGGGTGGGCATCAGGGGCCTCGCGGGATTCGACGGAGCAGAACGGTGTACGCGAACGCATTGACGACGAGCACGAATGTGCCGAGCAGTGCTTGTACGCGCGGCGTCAGGCCGGACGGGTACATCGTGGGCAGGAGATAATGCTCGATGAACCCGCCGCTATAGCCCTGCTGTCCGGCTTTGGCGCGCAGTGCGTTTTCCATGGGTGTGAGCGGACAAATCCAGCCACGGTACTCGATGAGTACACCCCAGATCGCGCACGGTACGTGGACGGCGGCGACCCATCTCCAACGCCACGCGAGAAATCCGCCGAGCACGACGAAGAGGATGAACAGCGCATGGATGGAGATGACGGCGTTCGCGAGTAACCGGTAGAGCACGCGTAGGTAATACGGCAAAACCCCCTGCCCGGCCAGAGCCGGACAGGGGGCTTTACCAAACCGTCAGCCGTCTACAAGCCGGCGAATGTCGTGACCGGCAGGAACAGTCCTTCGACGGCCTTTTGGAATGCCTCGAACGCGTCGAAGAGGTGACTGAGCGCTGCGAGCTCGGCGGCCGTCAGCGCTTGCCCGCCCGCGTCCTTCCACTGCGTTGCGGGATTGGTCGGGTCACCGCTGATGGAAGCCACCGGGTGGCCATCCTGGTTGACAGTGACGTCGACCAGTGCACTGCCGGTGCTCGTGTTGATCGTGATGCGGCCCACCGCCTGAATCGTCAAGCCGTTCTGAATGAGCCGGAAATCGGCGTTGATCACGATGTTCGGATTGTTGACCGCCACCGACTCGTTCATGATCAAGGTGATCGCTGGATTGTTCAGCGCAAACACCGCGTGCGCGGTCGCATTGTTCACGTCGATCGTGAGCGTCTGATCGAACGTCAACGTCTTGTTGTCGGCGCCCGTGAGCCCGTTCGAAATTGAGCCGCTCGCCGCCGCCGTTGCCGACATCTGGCCGGTCGGTTGCAGCGAGATCGTGTAATCGATGTACGTCGGCGTACCACCGGGGCCTTTGACCAGGACCTGGACCTGCAGCTTGCTCGCCGTGCTCTGATCGAGAATGTCCAGCGTCCCGATCTGCGTGACCGGCTCGATGACCTGATCGTTCAGACCGACGGCGTAGAGAATGAACCGAACACCGGTGAGACCGGTGACGGTCGTGCCCAGCCACCGGTACTGGTGGAGCGTGGCGTCCCACTCGTAGACGCGCCCGTATAACGAGTCGGGGATGACGCGACCCTGGGCCGCGGCGACGCTGAGGTTAGGCAGTTGCGCCTGCATGCTGCGAGCCTGCAGGAGGCCAGGCAGGAACATCCGCGCGCCGCTCAGTTGGAGCTGCGGGCGCACCGTCGCGAGCAACGAGGCGACCGGACCGATCGCCGGCGCCTTAGCCGCGCTGAGGTTCAACGTGGCGGTACTGAAGCTGCGCGCGACCTGCGTGTTCACCGCCGAGTCGACCGACGCCAGGTTCGCCGACAGCGCGACCGGATCCTTGAAGTCGACCGGCGTCACGGCTTCTTTACACGCCGCCGTCGCCAAGGCGAGCAGGATTCCGGCACGAAGGAGCAACCGCATACTGCCTCCTGACAAGTGAGGTGAGGAAGAGCTCAGAATTCTGCACGCGCGCCGAGCGGGGTCGCTGTGACCCGTGGCACGCCGAGTGAGGTTAGACGATTACGCCACCACCGAGCAGCCGCTCGTCCGCGTCATACAGGACGCCCGACTGCCCCGGCGCAATCGCCCGAACCGGCTCAGCGAGCTGGAGCGCGATGCGGCCGTCGGCTTTCGCAGCAATCGTGCCGGGCACCGCGCGCGCCCGATAGCGGCATTGCACCCACACCGGATCACCGGGACCGAGTGGCTCGGCGAGCCAGTTGACCTCCTCCAGGGACAGGGCGTGTCCGAACAACTCCGCGCCGCGGCCCACGACGACCTCGCGCGTCGCGGGACGGATCGCGACGACGTACATCGGTTCGTCGAATCCGCCGGGCAAGCCCTTCCGTTGACCGACCGTGTAGCGCGCGAATCCACCGTGTGCACCGACGACATCTCCACTCGTCGTGACGAATGCTCCCGGTGAGAGGGCCGGCGCATCAGCGGGAAGACGCTGCTCGAGCACCGCTACGTAATCGTCATCGGGCACGAAACAGATTTCGACCGACTCGGCCTTCTCGGCGGTGACGAGCCCGAGTCTTCGCGCCACCGCGCGTGTCTCCGCTTTCGTCAACTCACCGACCGGGGTGAGCATGCGCCTTACGACCGCGCGATCGATGCCCCACAGGAAATAGGATTGGTCCTTCTGCCGGTCGAGCCCGCGGAACAGCGCACCATCGCGCGCCACGGCGTAGTGCCCCGTGGCGATCGCGTCGCAGTCGAGCGCGTCGGCGTGATAAAGAAAATCGCGGAACTTGGTGAACGAATTGCAGCGCACACACGGAATCGGCGTGCGCCCGCGCGCGTACTCGGCGACGAAGTTCTCGATCACATCGTGCCCGAAGCGGTCCTCGAGATTGAGGACGTAGTGCGGAATCCCGAGCTTGTGCGCGACGAGCCTCGCATCGGTGATCGAATCGAGGGAGCAGCACGGACGATCGGGAACACTGTCGCCGTAACAGAACAGCTTCATCGTCGCGCCGATCACGTCGTGACCCTGCCCGACGAGCAACCCAGCGGCGACGGAGCTATCCACGCCGCCGGACATCGCGACGAGCACTCTCATCGGTGCAGGACCGTTGCGAGCGACCGCACCTTCTCGACGATGCGCGGGAGCGCGGCGGCGACTGCGTCAACGTCGTCGCTGGTGCTGTCCTTCCCGAACGAGAAGCGCAGAGCGGCCACGCCCAGGTCGCGCGGCACACCCATCGCGGTCAGCACGTGCGAGGGTTCGACGGCGCCGGTGCTGCAGGCGGAGCCTGACGAGCAGGCGATTCCGGCGAGATCGAGATGCATCAGGAGCGCTTCACTGTCCGTCCCGGGGATCGAGACGTTGGAGATGTGCGGCGCACGCTCGCCCTGCCAGCCGTTGATCACCGCATCCGGCACGATCGCCAGGACGCGGTGTTCCAGCGCGTCGCGCAACTCCCGCAACCGCGGCGTGAGCGCCCGTTGCTCCTGTGCCGCAAGCTTCGCGGCGGTGCCGAGACCCACGACGCCCGGCACGTTCTCCGTTCCGGGTCGAATGCCGAACTGCTGGCCGCCGCCGTGAATGATCGCCTCGACCGCCTTGCGGTCGCGCACGATCAACGCACCGATGCCCTTGGGGGCGCCGATCTTGTGGCCGGAGATGGTGAGGAGTGTGCAGTTGACGTCGCCGAGCGATACCGGAAGCTTGCCAAAAGCCTGGACCGCATCGGAGTGGAACAACACGCCCGCATCACAACATCGGGTGGCCAGGTCGGCCACCGGCTGCACCGTCCCCACCTCGTTGTTCACCCACATCACACTGACCAGCGCGACGCCCTCTGCCAGGACGGCGTCGAGCGCCGCGCTGTCGACCACGCCCGAAGCAGAGACGGGCAGAATGACTTCTTCGCCACCCAGGTGCTTCACCGCATGCGCGGCAGCGAGCACTGCCTTGTGCTCGGCGGCGGAGACGACAACCCGGAATGGGCCGTCCCGATCCCGAGCGGCGAGCGCCGCGCCGATAATCGCGAGATTGTCCGCTTCCGTGCCGCCCGACGTAAACACGACCTGATTCGGCTCGGCGCCGACGGCGTCGGCGATCGCGCGCTTCGCCTCCTCGACACCGGCGCGCGCGGCGCGCCCGAATCGGTGCGCTGAGGAGGGATTGCCGAAGGCTTCCTTCCCGAGGTAGGGAAGCATTGCCTCCAACACCTCCGGCCGCACCGGCGTCGTGGCGGCGTTGTCCAGATAAGTGAGGCGCTTGGTCATGGAGTTTGCAATTTAATGACACCCTGAAGGCTCTGCTTAGATGGACTGCACGCCAAGATCGAGCACATCGTCGACCTCCTGGGTCTCGGCGGTATAGAAGGGCTCGCCATAGCGCCGGCGGATCAGCGATCCGTAGTGCGCGGACTGCACGCGGATCAGCTCGTACAGATCCTGGCCTGTCGGGAACACTTCGCCCGCAGCCTTGGCGCCGTCGAACTGGGACGAGTAACAGCGAATCGCCTCCATCTTTTTCTCGAACACATCCGAGATGTCCACGACGAATGTGGGCTTGACCGGGTCCTCTCGATATGCGAGGGCATACAGGAGTTTGTACGGCCGGTGCGCCTCGCCGCCCTTTCCCGGCGCGTACTTCGCGAGCCCGGCGAGATAACAGGCGTCCCGTCCCAACTCCGATGCGACGCGGTGGTCCGGATGCCGGCCGACGGGGAAGGGAAGGATCACGACCTTCGGTTTCGTGCGGCGAATCAATGCGACGACTGCTTCTCGCGACGGTTCATCATTCGCCAGGTGCGCGTCGCGCATGCCAGCGGTGAGCCGGAGTGCGACGCCAAGCGTCTTGGCGGCGCGCTCCGCTTCCGCGGTGCGGGTGGCCGCGTCGCCGCGCGTGCCCATTTCGCCCTGCGTGAGATCGATGATCCCAACGCGGTGCCCGGCGCGCGCGGCTTTCGCCAGCGTGCCACCGCACGTGAGCTCGACATCGTCGCGGTGGGCGGCGATGGCGAGGAGATCGATGTACTCACTCATACCGGAGCGCCTCAACGGGATCGAGCCGCGCCGCCCGCGCCGCCGGCGCAATCCCAAAGACCAGTCCGACGAGAATGGATGCGACGGTCGCGATGACGGCAGGCACGACCGGAACCGTCGTACTGAAGTCCAGGAGCCGTTTCAACACTTCACCGACGCCCAAGCCCAGCACGATCCCGATGATGCCGCCAAGCAGTGTGAGTGTCGCGGCCTCGACCAGAAATTGCCACAGGACCGCGCGCCGCGTCGCGCCGAGCGCTTTGCGCAAGCCGATCTCGCGCGTCCGGCTCGTCACGGAGACCATCATGATCGCCATCACGCCGATGCCTCCGACCATCAACGCGATGCTGGACAGCACCAGCATCACAAAGAAGAACGCGAACGTCAGGCTGTCGAAGATACTCAGGACCTGGTCGGACGTGAGCAGATCGAAGGTATTCGGGTCACTCACGCGCAGGCCCCGCATCCGTCGCAGCGTCAGCGTGGCGGCATCCATGGCGCGCGTGACGGTGACCTGCGGCTTCGGCTTGACGAGAATGATCAATGAGTTCACCTCGTCGATGAAAAAGCTGCGGCGCGCGGTTTCGAAGGGCATGATCGCCGCGATCTCCGGTGTGCCCGGGACTTCGAAAATGTTCGTGGGTCGCTGCCACACCCCCACGATCCGAAACGGATGTCCGCCGATACGCACGATGCGGCCGAGCGGATTGACGGCGCCGAACAGCCGGTCGATCGTCCGCTGCTCGACGATCACGATGGGCTCGCCACCGCGCAGCTCGGCCGCGGTGAAGGAACGGCCCGAGGGGATCCCACCGCCCAGAATTTCCATGAACCGGTCATCGGCACCGAAGACGCCGAGGATGCGCGTGTGATTGCCGCCGTACTCGAACCGCTCGAACAGCTGCGTCCAGATCGCGGCATAATGGATCTCGGGAAGCCGGGCGATGGCCTCCGCCTCCTGCGGAACCAGCTTGGGCCGGATGCGCACTTCGCGCGGCACCGCGTCGGGATTCACACCGGTCGTCGAGAAGTAGCGGAGCACACGGAACGTCGTCGGCCCGACGACCTCGAGCGTATTCACGATTTGCTCGCGGAATCCCGCGACGATGGACGCCATCGCCATCACCGTCGCAATCCCGATCACCACGCCCAGCACCGTGAGCGCGGAGCGAAGCTTGTTGGCGCGAAGCTGCTCGAAGGCGATGCGCCAACCCTCGCGAACCGAGTGAAGGGCCATCTATTCCTGGCGGAGGGCCTCGATCGGATCGAGGCGCGAGGCCCGATGGGCCGGATAAACGCCGAACGCCACGCCGACGACGATGCCCAGGAGCAGCGCCAGGCCGATTGACCACGCGGTCACGCGAGCCGGCAACGGGGAAAGGATCTGCACGAGTCCGGCCAGGCCGGCTCCGACCGCGAGCCCCGCGATCCCGCCCAGCAGCGACAGCGTCAGCGCCTCGGCAAAGAACTGGCGGCGGATATCGCGGCGCGCGGCGCCCAACGCCTTGCGAATGCCGATCTCGCGCGTGCGCTCCGTGACGCTCATGAGCATGATGTTCATGATGACGATCCCGCCGACCACGATCCCAATGACGACCACCGCGGGCACCACGGTGAAAATGACGCGCGTGAGCTTCCCCCAGAAAGCGATCAACCCTTCGCCCGTGTCCACGGTGAAGTCGTTATCCGTTCCCGGCCGCAAACGGTGCGCGATACGCATCGCCTCTTCCGCCCGCAACATCGCCGGAGCGACACCCGTTGCCGTCGCCATTTTCACGGAGATCACCATCGTCTGCCGTCGCCCGTACATCGCCTCGAACGTCGTCAACGGCAGCATGACAAACCCATCCCACGACTGGCCCAGGACCGTGCCCTTGCGCGCGATCACGCCCTTCACGATGAGCTGCATGCCGTGCACGCGGATCATCTGTCCGACCGCCGCCGCCGCTTCACCGAACAGCTTTTCGGCGACGTCGTAGCCCAGCACCGCGACGTGGCGCCGCTGTTGCACGTCGATATCCGTGAGCGGCGCGCCCGCGGCAAAGGCGTAGTCCTGCACGAGCACATAGGGTGCCGTCACGCCGAAGATGAAGACGTCGCCCGTCGTGCGATTGCGCCATTGCACGTCGGCCATCGGTGTCGGCCAGCCTGACTGCAGGGCGATCGCCTCCGCGTCGGGCACCGCGCGTGCGATATACGCCACGTCTTCGGGCGCAATGATCGGCCGGCGCTGGATCTGCTTCCACGCCTCGTCGTCGATGAAGCCGACCTGAATGGGATCGCGACGAATCTGAAACGCGTTGACGCCGACGATTGCCCCCGCGAGGCGCTCGCGCACGTAGGCGTTCATGCCCTGAATGACGGCGACGACGGCCACGAGGAATGCGACCGAGACGATGATGCCCAGCAGCGTGAAGAACGAGCGGAGCTTGTGGCTCCAGACCGTTTGCAGGGCGAGACGGAGGGCTTCGAAGAGAGGCATGGCCTTCAAACTTAAGGCGGCAGGGGCGGCAGGGGCGGGAAGGCCGTGCCGCCTTTGCCGCCATTGCCGCCCCTATTCGTACCGCAGCGCCTCCACCGGATCGAGTCGCGCAGCTTTACTCGCGGGATAAATGCCGAACAGGAGCCCCGTGACGGCCGCAGCGGTCAGCGCGACGACGATCGAGCCGATCGGCACGTAGGCGGGCACCGGCGTGAAGCTGTGCAGCAAGATCGCGATCAGCCAACCGAACACCATGCCGACGAAGCCGCCGACGAGCGTCAGGGTCGCCGCCTCGACGAGGAATTGCCACATGACTTCGCGCCGCGTCGCTCCCAGGGCCTTGCGGACCCCAATCTCGCGGGTGCGCTCCGTGACCGAAATCATCATGATCGCCACGACACCGATGCCACCCACCATCAGGCCCACCATCGACAGCGCGATCATCAGCACGCGCGCGACGCGCGTGAAGCTGTTGATGGCCTGCACGTACACGTCCTGGCTGATGGCGTCGAAGTTGCTTTTTTGGCCGGGACGCAAGCCTCGCATCGTCCGCATGGCCATCGTCACATCGTCCATCGCGCGTTGCAGGGAGACCGAATCCTGCGGCACGACGAACATGCTCATCCATCCGGGCCAGAATTGCAGATCCTTCACGAAGGTGCCGTGCGGAATCATGACTTCCGGGCGATCGGCTTCGCCGAAGAGACGGGGCGGGGGATTGTAGACGCCAACGACGTCATACGGCAGCCCACCGATCCTGATCCGCCGGTTCATCGGGTCGCGCTGCCCAAACAGGTTCTCGGCGAGCTTGTCGTTCACGACCGCGACATGGCTGTTCGCCGCATCCTCGAGGTAGGTAAAGGAACGACCGGGATTGATCTGGCCGCCTTCGATCTTCGGCCAATCGGCGTTGCGACCGCGGATGCCGATTGTCGAGAGGCGGTGGCCCTCGAAGTCGATGTCGGCCCTCGTGAATTCGTCCACGACGACGAACGCGATCGTCGGGAGTTGCGCCAGACGATTGGCTTCTTCCATCGTGATCGGCGGCCGCCGGCGCCATGGATTGGGATCTTCCGGGTCCTGGTCGTTCTGCCCGCCCCAGTAGCGCCCGACCCAGAACGTTTTCGGGCCGAGCGACGACAGCATGTCCGAGATGCCCTTGTTGAACCCGCTGATCAGGGCACCGATGACCATGACGACCGTGACGCCGATCGCGACGCCCAGAATCGTGAGCGCGGCGCGCATCTTGTGTGCGCGCAGCGACGTGAGCGCGATCCCGACGCCTTCGAACAACGCGGTCACGGGTTACTCCTGACGCAGCGCGGCGATCGGATCGAGCCGCGCGGCTCGGGTGGCGGGATAGACGCCGGCGACGACGCCGACGCCCGCGCCCATGATGACACCGAGGATGACGGACGTGGGCGACACGCTCGCCGGCAGCGGCGAGATCGCGTTGATCAACACGGTCAGACCAATGCCGGCAACGATACCGAAGGCCGCGCCGACCGCGGCGATCGCCGTCGACTCTGCGAGAAACTGCCGCAGCACGTCGCGGCGGCGCGCACCGAGCGATTTTCGCAGGCCGATCTCCCGCGTCCGCTCCGCCACGGCCATGAGCATGATGTTCATGATCACGATCCCACCGATGACCAGCGAGACGATCACGATCCCGGGCATGACGATCATGAGGATGCGGCTGATCCCCGCCCAGAAGCGCTGGATGCCTTCCGATGTGTCCAGCACGAAGTTGTCGTCCTGTCGCGGACGCAGGTGGCGGCGGCTGCGCATGATGCCTTCCGCCTGCGACATCGCTTCACGCATCTCGGGGTCCGAGCGCGCCTTCACGAGGAAGGCATCGAGAATCCCGGGGGGATTCACGAGGTTCTGGGCCGGCGAGAGTGCGGGCACGACGACAAAACGATCGAGCGGGAATCCCATCAAGCTGCCCTGCTTCTCGACGACGCCGATCACGCGATAGGGCACGCCGCCAATGCGTACGTTGCGACCCAACGGGGGGCGATCGACGAACAGGCGTTGCGCGACGGCGTCACCCAGCACTGCCACCGGCACCCCCGACCGATTCTCCTGGCCCGTGAAGGCTCGGCCGACCGCGATGCGCAGATTCTTGATTTCGAAGTAGCGCTCACTCGCCGCCGTGAGGTCGATGTCTCGCGCCTCTTTGTTGGCGAACGAGACCGTGACGTTATCGCTCGACTGCCACGCGGTGATCACGGGAACCGTCAGGCCTTCGTTGATCGCCTCGGCGTCACTAAAACGGATGCGCGGGCGCCGCCTCCAGGACCGCCACACCGAGTCCGGGACGTTCGGCACGAACATGGGCTGGCGCCGCAATTGAAAGGTGTTCACGCCGTAGAGCGTCTGCGCGAACTTCTCGGTCATGTACCGGTTGACGCCGTTGGCGATCGACCAGGCGCCGATCAACGACGCCACGCCGATGAAGACCCCGAGGAGGGAGAATCCGCTCTTCAGCTTCTGCGCGCGAATCGTTTGGAGGGCGAGACGCAGTGCTTCGAAAATCGGCACTTAGGCGGCCTTCAGCTGATCGGTGGCGACGAGGCCGTCCCGCAGCGTGATGACGCGGGCGGCGTGCGCGGCGATGTCCTGTTCGTGCGTCACCATCACGACCGTCTGACCCTGGCGGTGCAGCTCCGCGAACACGCCCATGATTTCCGAGCTGGTCGTGGAATCGAGATTGCCGGTGGGCTCATCGGCGAGCAGGATGCTGGGCTCGTTCACGAGCGCGCGCGCGATCGCGACGCGCTGCCGTTGACCGCCCGACAGCTCGTTCGGCTTGTGATCCATGCGATCGGCGAGGCCGACCCGCTCCAGGGCCCGCGCCGCCTGCGCGCGGCGGCTCCGCGCGGAGAGGCCGGCGTAGATCAGCGGCAGCTCCACGTTGTGCAGCGCGTCGGCGCGGGGCAGCAAGTTGAACGTCTGAAAGACGAACCCGATTTCCTTGTTGCGAATGCGCGCCAGCTCGTCGTCCTCGAGGTCACTCACTTTCTGGCCGTTGAGCCAGTACTCGCCGCTCGTAGGGGTGTCGAGGCAGCCGACGAGGTTCATCAACGTCGACTTGCCGGAGCCCGAAGGCCCCATGACCGCCACATACTCATTCTTGCGGATCTGCACGCTCACACCACGGAGCGCGCGCACCAGCTCGGAGCCCATGTCGTATTCACGCGTCAGCTTGTGGGCCAGGATGATGACGTCGGGGAGCGGCGTGTCCCCGGTGCGGAACTGCTGCACCGTGCTCACGAGCGTTTCGCCTTCGCCGTGTCGCTCGATTCCCGGCTGGGACGCACGCGTGCGCCTTCCTTGAGATCGCGCACCGCCTGGTACGGGCCGGCGACGATGGTGTCACCCTGATGCACTCCATTCACGACTTCGAAGTGCTCCTCGCCGGCGATCCCGACCTTCACGGGCCGGAACGTCGCAACGCCGTTGTGCACGATGAAGACACCTTCCGACTCCTTCTTCTTCGTTCGCTTTGATGTGTCTGCTGGTGTCGCTGCTTCGGCCGCCGGCGGGGAAGTCGATGCTGATCGCTGCTCCGTCGACACCGGCGTGTTCTCGCGCACCGTGAGCGCGATGATCGGAATCGCGAGCGCCTGCTTGCGAGTGTCCGTCACGATACGCGCGGTAGCG
>Ga0137392_10001315_pt1 | contig 14154 bp, 15 predicted proteins | sample 15con2h34AmetaG_FD_101394 | JGI IMG/M metagenome (GOLD analysis project Ga0137392, IMG submission 101394) | Vadose zone soil microbial communities from Angelo Coast Range Reserve, California, USA - 15con2h3.4A metaG | ecosystem: Environmental > Terrestrial > Soil > Vadose zone > Saprolite... | reverse complement strand
GCTCGTCCCGCTGCTGAAGCTAGGGCCCAGAGCAAACGCAATCAGGGTCTCTCAGATTCGAAATCATACGCAGACCAGCGGCAGTGAGGCTGATCGACAGTGTTCTCAAACAGAAGAGCCAATCGGTTACGAAGAGGATGAAATTGAAAATGATTTTCAAAAAAAGTGCAGGAAGGGTGCAAAATTCGCCGCACATACGGCGTTTTCGGCTATACTCGGCGAGATAAGTTGTTTATTTTCGTTGGCGTTGGAGTTTTTCACCCGCTTTCGAGGCGGATCGTTTCAACCACTCACGCACCTCTCCGGAAAGCAGTCGTTGGACTCAGTCGTCGGTCTTCGGCGGTCAGCAAAATCAGCTGGTCTATTCGTCGGTCGCTGACGACCGAGGACTGACGACCGACGACTGTTCTCCCGACTTTTCTTCCCGCCGCAAGCGAAAGAACGACTGCAATAGCTCCGCGCAACGGCCTGCCAGCACGCCCGCGCGAACTTCCATGCGGTGGTTCAAGCTGGGCTGATTCAGCACCTGCATCACCGAATGGATTGCGCCTGCCTTCGGGTCATCGGCGCCATAGACGAGGCGTTTGAGCCGGGCATGGACCAGCGCGCCGGCGCACATCGCGCACGGCTCAATTGTAACAAACAGTTCGCAGTCTTCCAGGCGGTGGTTGCCGAGTGCGGCACCGGCTTCGCGCAGGGCGACCACTTCGGCGTGGGCAGTGGGATCGTGATCGGTAAGATTGCGATTGCCACCGCGGCCGACGATCTTGCCCCCGCACGCGACCACTGCGCCTACCGGGACTTCTCCGGCTTCCAGCGCGCGTTGGGCGGCGCGGAGAGCTTCTTCCATGAAGAGTTCGTCGGAGTTGGTTTCATGGTTGGTTGGAAGCATGTTGGTTGGAAGCGGGTTCACGCCAGCTCGGTTCTTGGTCAGTCGCTCCGGTGCGTCAGTCCATCTGGTGCTGTGCCAGCATCGACGCCAGCAGCGGGAGGTTCGGGCGCAGTGGTTGGTTCACGAAAATATATTTTCCCGCGCTTTCGGCCAAAAGATATGTGGAGTCCGGCGGCAGGTGGGAAAGGGCGTCTTTGCGGAATTCTTCCGGGACGAAGATAAACACGCGGTTGGGACTGCTCCAGAAGGCAGGGAACTGCTGATCGTCCAAGAACGTGGGAGGAACGTCGGGATAGTTCGATCCGATTTCCAAGTTGGTGCCGAAGCGTCCGTTATAGATCCACACGTGGCGATGGGTGTAGAACGGAATGCTCGAGCCGGAATTGAAATCGCCATACTGGACGACCTGGTCCTGGGGACGCAGGTAGGGAAGGATGGAGTCGGCTAGCGCCCGGGAGGACATCCGCGGCTCGAATCGCTTGAAGGCCCAGTTCGCGGCAAAGAAAAATAATCCCATGCCTAAAGCCAGGGTGAGAGTGGCGGCTGAGTTCTTCCAGCGGCGACGTAAGCTCCACGCTCTGCCGAAGCCGACAATGAACAGCAGCATGGCGAAAATTGCCGGACCGCGGAGGGCAGCGAAAGTCTGCGGCGTCAGATCGAAAATATGGGCCATCGAGAGACGATAAGTATCGAGGTCGTGGTACTGGAGCAGGTGCGAGATACCGCCCTTCGAGGAGACATCCAGCGAGTCGAGCACAAGATACCCGAGGACAACCGTCGCGAGCAGTCCAACCACCGCCAGTCCGGCTTGAAGACGAGGCAACCAGCGGTCGCGGGCTTCTTCAGCGTCAGCCAGGCCTACAGCAAGAAGGACGGCGATCGCGGGCCAGGCGCCGAAACTGTAGTACTCCATGCGCGAGCCGCTGGTGAGCGAGAAGAAAAACAGAATCAGCCCAGCCCAGATGAATAGCAAAAGCCGCGCCTGCTGCGCCGGTTCCATTGTCTTCCCCCAGGTTTTGCGCCGGGGAAACTCGCGGAACGCATAGTGCACGAAAAAGCTCCAGGGAAAGAACCACACCAGGTGCAATGCCCACCACAGCAGCAGGGGGACGGCTTCATAATCTGGCGGATATCGGGTGCCGAGGGCGCGCTTAAGATGTTCGTTAATGAAATAAGACCAGAGAAATCCCGGCGAGCGATGTTCGGCCAGCACGTGCCAGGGCACGGCGATGACCAGGAAGATCAAGGCGCTGGAGAAAATCCGCAGCTCGCGCCAGCGTCCCCAGCCGCGGGTGAACAGGATGAAGAAAAAGATCACGCCGAGCGGAAACAGCACACCGATCAAGCCGAGCGTAAGCGCGGCCAGGGCCATCACCACGGAGGCGCCCCAGTAGCCGACGCGCGGGCTCAGGGTGCCATTCCATGCGCGCAGGAAAAGGTAGAACAGGGCGGTCAGTTCGAGGGCAAAAATCGCCTCCGGAACCATCACGCGGGTAAAGAGCCACGTTCCGACGCTGGTACAGATGACCAGCCCGGAGTAAAAGGCCGCAGTCTCGCCAAACCAGCAGCGGGCCAAAAAATACACCATCAGCACCAGTCCGACGACTGAAAGCACCAGCGGCAGCCGGGTCTGGAACGCGCCCTGTCCGAAAAGCTTGTAGCTGACCGCAACCATCCAGTAATGCAGCGGAGCTTTTTCGAGGTAGCGAATTCCGTCCTGATACATGACCACCCAGTCGCCCCGCTGAAGCATCTCGCGGGAGACCAGCGCGTGCGACGCGTCGGCATCATCGAGCAGTGCCGGCTGGGCGGCAGTGGCGACGTAGATTCCGAGAGATAACGCGAGCAGAATGAGGATGGAGAATCTGCGGTTCATCTAGGGTCGAAAACGTTATTCACCTTTCGTCACGCGGGCCGGGAGATAGAGGGTCAGGACGCTCATTGCGGAACTGCTAATCATAGCATCTGGATGGGCGGAGGGACGGTCGGGCGCTAGGACTACGGCTGCCCGCCCAAGTGGAATTTGGCAAGGACCGAGCGGGAGAGGCTGCTGAGATCCCACGCTTCGCGAAGCGAGCATCCGAAGCCCTGGGGGCTAACAACGAGCAACAAGGGTGAGCCACTTGCTTAGAATCCAAGTGACGCAGCCCGTGATAGAGGTAATACTTGCCGACCATGGCGACGTTGAGTCTTATGCACCCGGGTGGGCACCCGGCAGTTCACGTATGACTCAAGTCCAGTGTTCGATATAGCAAGAAGATGAACACTAGCTCGTAGGCCGTCCCAAGCAGGGCAAATGTCGCGTGGAACTTTCGATTAGTGGTCTTAATCGCCACCAGGCTTAGCACGATGTACGCAACCGTCCGCACAGAATACAAATTCCCAGGGTGTGCAGTTACGCGGTTCCTTTGATCACTGTGTCCAGCACATCGACCGCAAACAGCGCCGCCAGCGCCGCAAACATCCATTTCCTGCGCGAATCGAAATAGCTGTCGAATCGGTCGTAATCGCCCATCTGTTCCGGAAACAATGGCGCACACAGCAGGTAGAGCAAGACCGCGTACACGGCCACGAAAAGATACAGCGGAAAGGTCCACTGCGGCACGCTCTCCAGCCTGAATTCCCACCACCAGAAGTGAATCAGGTAGAGAAACAGGAAGAACACCCAAACCAGGTGCACCCAATACGCTTTGTTCTTTCCCGGATGTTCCACGATTCGCGCGATCCCTCGCAGCAGATGGGTAACACCCAGGCCGACGATCATCGCGAACACCACGCGCACGTGCAGGTACATGTCCATGGTCAGTTCACCGCGCCGCTATCATACATTTCCCCCAAACGGCGCGGCCCGTAGAAGTTTCGGTTTCGATGTGCTCTGGGCGCTTTTCGAAATCGGGCCGGACACTGCAGCTGGCAATGGGCCGTGACGTGTACACAGAAACAAGTCAAAAGGAGGTACCGAAGGCGGCTGAGGCCAACTCGTGACGCAGTGGCCCGAACTTCTCCAGCTTTCCTATGACAATGGTAGAACCGGGGTCTGTATTGAGATCTTTATTGAGTGTGGGATACGACTTAGTCCAGTAGTCCGGTTGAGGGGAAAGGGTCTCACGAAAGTCCATTCGGAAAAAGAAATCCGACCCTCCAAAAAACGAAGGGTTGGGGCACCCGGTTTTAGTTCTGCCCCGACGGTTCCCCGGGGTCGAACACGGTGATATCGGTCCACAGATTCAGAGGGTCGACCCACCAATTGAAAAATCCGGAGAGAAGCGCTTTGGCATCGCCGATTATCACCCAAAAGGTAACGCCTCCATCGTGAGGCGCGACACTGCTTACCTGGAAGTGAGCACTGCCTACGAATCGTTCCGGGGCTGAAGGGTCAAAGAATAAGCCTTCCTGGCGCGGGGAACCTTCGCTAGCCGTGATTACTACGAACGAATCGTGGCGGATTGCATCCCACTGGAAGTTGAAGCGGGCCGTCTTCTGCGGTCCCCAGAAATGCCTAAAGTGCTGTGCCATAGGACCTATCCCCGTCGTCTGGGGTCAATTCCTTCACCCGGCTTCGGAGGGCGTACCACCAACTTGCCGTTTAACGGAAAAGCATTCAGCAGTATTGTGAAACCACCGTCCGTCGTCGCATAAGCGGTCCCGATACGCTGCCAAAAATTCTCCTCTTGTACTTCTGCCTCTGGCGGCTTCTTTGTTGCCTCAGTGGGATGAGCCGCACGAACCGTCCGCGCAGCCTCGATCACGCTGAACACTGGCATCCAATCCGATTTCTCCATTCGTTCACTCCGAGCGGCAATCAGTATACAACAGGGAGGTGGGCCGATGGCCCGGCTTACCCCGGTCAATCTTACCCTCGAGAGTCATCTATAGGGATAGGCCGGGATCCCCGGCAAGCGCGGACTGCATCGCTCCCGAAGCGCCCCTTCCCGGCCGTAAGTCCAAGCAGGCAAAGATAGCTTCCTCATTATACTTATATTATTGTACGCACATTAATGCCATAACGAAATGTTCCACGTGGACCATTAGGTCAATTTGCGGGCTTAGGTATCCCCACCCTTCAAGAAACGAAGGGCGTGGGACCCTCAGGCCATGGTGGCGTAAACTTCGAGGTATTCCGCTTTGATTACCGTGTGATCGGCGTCACCTCGGTTGTTGTTGGCCCAGTGCTGGGTGAGGTCGTCGGCCAGGGCTTTCTGGGCGGGCTCGTCCAGGCGCGCGAATGTGGTTTGGGTGGGGCCGAAATATTTTCGGAAGAAGGCTACTGCGTCCGCGGGGCTGAAGGGATAGTCGAAGAGCAGCTCCTGTTTGCTGGTCTGGAGGCGCGCGATTTTTCCTTCACCCGAACCCAGGCGTTCGGCGACGACCTTTCCGACTCCCCAAAGGGACGGGGGCAGCATGCCGGGCGGAGGCGGGGCGTGACGTGCGGTGATCTGGAACATCTGGCCTACGAAACCTTCCGGAGTCCAGTTTCCCATTGCGATCAAGCCGCCGGGGCGACAGACGCGCTTGAGCTCCGAGGCGACGACCTCGGGACGCGGAGCGAACATAGCTCCGAACATGGACAGCACTAGGTCGAACTGGCCGGCGGGGTAGGGGAGCTTTTCGGCGTCTCCCTCGATGAATTCAATTTTCAAGTTTTCTGACGCGGCGCGCTGGCGAGCCTGTTCCAGCAGGTTGGGAGCGATGTCGAGACCTGTGACCTGCGCCCCAGCGCGGGCGGCGGGAATCGATTGATTGCCGGTGCCGCAGGCGACATCCAGCACTCTCATTCCCGGCTTGAGATTGAGTCGGGTGACGAAGTCTTCGGCTCCTTGCGAGTTAAGGCGCGCGATTTGACCGAAGTCGCCGGCCATCCAGGCGGCGCGCATGCCTCTTTTCAATTCTGCCAAGCCATCGGGTAAAGCTGCCATTACTACCTCCAGAGCAAATGAAGTTGAGAAGAGTATAGAGGCAACGGCGGTATCTTTTCATCCACTAGTCGGGGATGCCGACAACCAACGCCCGCCTGCGAGGTAGTTGAGCGTCTGGAATTTCCGCTATGAATGGCACCTCGAGGCCCAAGCGGGCGCATTCGTGAAGCGCGGCATCGTTGAAGAAGTAGACTACGTCTCCTCCAAATCGATCTTTCAGCCGGCGGCGTTCGTCGAGATCGAACGGGCTGGCTGAGTAGACTTTCAGATCCTTCACCTCATCTACGGTCGCGCCAAGTTGGCGTTGGAACTCCAGTGCTCCTTGCCTTACTTGCGCCATGGTGAAGGCCACAACATGATATGACATAAGCCTGGTTCAACTAAGCTTGGTTCAACTCGCCGAGCATGGCTCCGCCGGGCGGGTGAGGGCACCCGCCCCTACGTGTGCACTGTCCGCCTCACGTGTGCAGTGGCGGGCCCGTCAAAGACCTGCCTAACTCTCCATTTGTATTTGCAGGACCTCACCTGGGAGCCGCACCATTCTAGACCGGGGTCCAGATCCAGAGTCCAGGCGATTGAGGTCCATAGGTCGACGCTCGCGTGTTTCAAGGGGAGAGTCGTCAGCCTGCATTCTTTCGATCCGAATGCCAAGGGTGCGTTCCAACTGGTGCAACTCCGCGCGCTGGTCTCTGGTGAACAGGGTGGAAGCCACGCCTAGGTTGCCTGCGCGACCGGTGCGTCCGACCCGGTGGATGAAGTTCTCAGCCACCTCGGGCAGATCGTAATTGATGACTTGGGCGATGTCCTCAACATGAATGCCGCGCGAAGCCAGATCGGTCGCTACCAAGATCTGGTAGCGTCCCTGCTGAAATCCCGACAGGGCCGCGGTGCGCTGGGATTGCGAGCGGTCACCGTGAATCATGGCGGCTGCGAAGCCTTCGCGGTTCAGGTTCTTCGCCAGACGCTCTGCGCCACGCTTGGTGCGGGCGAACACGAGACAGCGACCGGTTTCTTTCGAAAGTAAACGGTGCAGGATTTCCTGCTTGCGATCGGCGGCCACTTCGAAGGCCTGGACGCGCACGTTTTCAGAAGGCTTCAGGGTTGATCCGAAGGCGAGCCGCACCGGATTCCTCATGTAGTCGTTGACCAGGTGCACCACCGAAGCTTCGAGAGTCGCGGAAAAACACAGCGTCTGGCGATCCTTGGGCAGGACGGCGGCGATGCGGCGAATGGCGGGAAGAAATCCCATGTCCAGCATGCGGTCAGCTTCGTCAAGGATGAGCACTTGAAGGCTGCGGAAATCAATGAGCCTGCGATCGAGGAAGTCTTCCAAGCGGCCCGGAGTGGCGACTACCAGGCGCGCGCCTCTGCGTAGCGCAGTCAATTGTTGCCCTTCGGACAGGCCGCCTACGACCAGCACCGCTGGCGTTAGTCTGTTTCCGCGCAGCGCGTTGTACTGGTCTACCACCTGCATGGCCAGCTCGCGCGTCGGAACCAGCACGAGGGTTGAAATTCCGGGCGTGACTTTCCCCAACAGGCGTTCTATGACCGGGATCAGGAAGGCCAACGTTTTGCCGGTTCCCGTCTGCGCCGTGGCCAGTACGTCTTTGCCGGCGAGCGCTTGCGGGATGGCAGCTGCCTGAATGGGGGTCGGGGTTGAAAACTTAGCTAGTGACAATCTCTCCTGGGTATAAGGAGAGAGAGGCAATTCTGAAAAACTCTGCATTGATGGTTATTCTCTTTTTCTGTTGGCGGAAGCGATCGCGGCGCGCACACGAGCTTCCGGGCGAGCACAGCAACTTGCATTGCCATTTTTTAATCTACGCCGAAGACAAACGGGAGGGACTCAGGCGGGAATTCAGGTGAAAACCGGAGCAACCGCACCACAACCGTGGTATTAGACGCAACAGTAGTGTATCACGGGGGCGAAGCTTGGAGATCGGATGGCGGGGTAACTTTGGTGATGCATCGGATACGGTGGCTGGAAGCCTTAGGGGTGGGTTGAAGGTTTTTGCTTGGCGCTGTGGCCTAAGGCTACCAGGAAGATGGCGCCTTTGCCTTCGGCGTGGGGTGAGAAGAAGTTGGATACGTCGTCGTCGAAAAACGTGAGGCCGGTGGCGCCCAGGTGTTGGGCGTAAGCCGCCAGGTAGAGCTTGCCGCCGAGGATGCCGGCTTCGAGTTGCACGGCGCGATATCCACGATTGCCGGAGCGCTGAAGTGTGGGGCGCAGGTCGGCCAGGAAGAAGACGTCAACGGCAGCGTCGGCGGGCAGAGCTTGCTGCAGTCCCAGGTATCCGGCTTGGGAACGGAAATCTCCCTGCTTCAGACATTCGAGCGATTTGCGGCCGCGGTGGAAGACGTATGCTCCAGGCCCCAGACCTTCCACGGCGTGAACGATCAAATAGAGGTGGTTGAGTTGCGATCCCACGGGATCGAGGAAGTCTGCAGGTACACCGCGCGTGGCCCGGTCGAGCATGGTGGAGAGTTGCGCCAGGGCGATGGGCGTGCGGGCGAACTTGCGGCTGGAGCCGCGCCGCAGGATGACCTGCTCGATGGGATCGCGAGGCGTCTCCGCGTCGTACAAAGGTTGGAGCTGAACCACTGGTTCCTTGGGAGGCGGGGAGATGATCAGCGGAGTGCCACCGCGCCAGGCCGCAACTTCCGCGGACGAGTGCAGGGAGGAGGCAGCATGCATTTCGCGCATGAGCGGATAATCAATTTCATGGCGCGAGAGTGGGACGGTTTCGAATCCGAGAGGGGAGACTGGTGTCGGCGGTTGCTGCGGGACCGCGGAGACGTGGCCGAGCGGCACCAGGGAAAAAGCTACCTCGCGCCGGGGATCGACATCGAGCAGAGCGTTCACGGTGTCGTCCACAAAGCCGCATACTACCTTGGCGGGCAGACCTAGCGCGGTGCCGACAGCCAGCAGGTTGGCGAGCAGCGTGCCGTTGTCCCAGCCGAAGTGGCGGTAGGTGCGGTCCTGATACTTCCAGGCATTGCGCCAGTAGGTGCAGGTGCAGACGATAGTCAGCGGAGCGTTAGCGATGCCGGGTTCAGCGGCGGTGGCCTCGATCAGGACGCTGCGATAGTCTCCGGCGCGCAATTTTCGGAGACCAAACTCGGCGGCGGCGAAGTGATAGACGCCAGCTTCAAGGTTGGCGAGATCGCCGCAGACCAAATACAGCTCGACCTCATACAGTGCGCCCGTGCATGCGGCAGCACGAAAGTAGATTTCTCCGCCCGGATATTTTCTGTGACGGGTGATGCCTGCGGAGAGATAGAGCAGTTGGGCTACGGCTTCGAGGTCGGGCGCCGAATCGGTTTGTGGAGGGACGCTCTCGGAGATTGCCGAGAGGGCAGCGATGCCGGTCTGACGCACATCGGCGGGCAATGGCGACGGCTCCAGAGTGGGGTAGATCTTGAAGGGTAAGGGCTGGTTGTTGAAGTCCAGGAAATGCTGGCTGTTGCGGACGCTGGTGTAGGAGTGTTTGGTGGCGTTGTGGTAGCTTCGCGCGATTTCGAAATGTTGGTTGTCCGGCATGCGGTGTGGCTGTGATGAGCATACTCTCCAACCGGTGTCATCCCGTACTCGGCTTCGGCCGGGTGAAAGGGCGCCCGGAGGGGCGCCTCATAGCAGCCCAGCGATTTGTCGCTGGGTACGGATCACAGAACGTGATGTCCCATAGGAACGACTGAAACCAACCATTACGGTCGTCCCTACCGGACCCGGTTCTCTTCGGACGTCCACCCGGCGCTGAGCAGCGCCGGGCCACTATCGGCTGCCCCTCCGGGGCTTCACGCTTTCACCGAGCTGAAAGTGGTGCGAGATGACGCCGGGTTGTCATATCGTGAGTTTCAGGCCAGCAAGACTGGCCGGCCGGATAGCTTTTGTGAGAGCAAGGCTTGGTGGTATGCTTACCGCAATATGGGGATACCCAGCCTGCTACGCAAGATCTTCATGGTGGACCTGCTTCAGGGATTGAAGGTCACCTTCCTTTATCAGAATCCGAAGGAGATTTATACCGAGCAATATCCGCTTCAGCGGCCGCAAGTGGCGGAGCGCTATCGCGGGGCGCCGCGGCTAAATGTGAATCCCGATAACAATGAGACCATGTGCATCGCCTGCGACCTGTGTGCGCTGGCGTGTCCGGAAAATCTGATTGTGGTTTCAAGCGAACGCAACGAGAAGACCCGCCGCAAGGAACTTACCAACTTTACCTACGATCTAAGCCGCTGCATGTTTTGTGGTCTGTGTGAGGACGCTTGTCCGACCGACGCGCTGGAACTGACCCAGGATTTTGAGCTGGCCAGCTATACCCGCGACGGGGCCATCTGGAACCGCGAAATGCTGGAGAAAGGACCGCAGCCAACACAGTATAAGAGGTAGTTGTTGATCGGTTGTGGTTTGTCGGTGGTCGAAACCTTCCGCCCCCTCTCGAGGCGCGTCCTCACCAAGTCCGCGAATGAGACGGGGGGCCCCTGCTTTCATCAGTAGGATTGCTTGATTTTCGATTTCACGCTGCGGGCCAGCTTCTCAATTTGTTCGGCCTTTTTGAAGGTATCGGCAGCCAAGATACCCTGACTGGATTTGTCTACGGATTCCTTTAGGTCGGCAGATAGCTGAACCAGCTTTTCCGTGTCGCGTTTGATTTCCACTTGAAGCATTTCGTTGGCCTTTTTGGCCCGTTCCCGGTCCGCTTCTTCCTGAGTCCGCACGGGTATGTTCGAGGTACTCGGCCCTTGCTGGACCAGAGGCGGGAGGTGTATCTGCCCGCCGCTTTGACCGAAAGCGACAGCGGCTACGCAGGCTAACAAAAGGGTTAGTGAAAAAATTGGATTGCGCATGACGAACCTCGTGTGAAACGTCTGTTCCGACGTACTATACACCGACGGCGGACTTCCTTCCGCGCACCCTGTACGACATAGCTGTATCTCGTCCAAAAGGCGGTCCAGGGTATGGTTCTTCTCTGAACCAGTTGCGCAGAGGTGGGCACCGAATCGTCACCTATGACTGATGACTAAAGCCTAACCGCCGGCTGTTGTTGCGTCATGCAGTGCATCGCGCCAAAGCCCCAGATCAGGTCTCCGGAATAGATGCCTACGACTTCACGGTCGGGGAAGAGGTCCGCCAGGATGTCCAGCGCGAAGCGGTCGTTGGCATCGTTGAAGACCGGAACCAGCACTATCCCATTTGCGATGTAGAAATTGGCATAGCTGGCGGGGAGACGGCGTCCTTCGAATACGACTGGACCGGGCATGGGTAGTTCGATGATGGACAGAGGTTTGCTGTCCTGGTCCGTGGCGGCCCGGAGGCGGCGGATGTTTTCCCGCAGTGGCTCGTAGTTGGGATCGTTGGGATCAGACTCGACGGCGGTGACAACCGTGTCCGGAGAAACGAAGCGGGTGATGTCGTCCACGTGACCATGAGTATCGTCGCCGGCGATGCCGGAGCCCAGCCAGATCACGTTCTTGACTCCCAGGTAATCTGAGAAAAGGTTTTCGTAGTCGTTGCGGGACAGGCCAGGATTACGTTGCTGTGTCTTGCTGAGCAGGCATTCTTCCGTGGTCAACAGGGTACCGCATCCGTTGACTTCGATGGAACCGCCTTCGAGCACGACCCGCGATTTGCCTTGAAAGGGGCGGATTTCACGGGCTTGGGCAGCTCTGGCCATGCGGCTGCCGATTTTCTCGTCGTGCTGATAGTTTGGATATTTGGCCCAGGCGTTGAAACGCCAGGTGAGGGCGGCGAGCTTCGGATCAAACAGCAGGTCCCTCGACGGTGAGGGATCGTTCGCAAGCGAACGACCCTGCTTCGCTCGGGATGACAGCTGGGGAGCAGCTGCTCCGACGACAAAGGTACAGCCAGAGTCGCGGGTCCAGACGCGGTTCGTCGGCCAGCGACGAAAGCGAACATTTTTGCTGAGGGCATTCGCCTTGCTTAGTACCTTGTGTGCGTGCTTTTCCGAGGTCGCGCTATTGACGATCAGATCGATGCGCTCGCGCCGGCCCAGGTGGCGGACGATTTCCGCGTAGACCCAGGCGATGGGTTCAAACTTGCCGGGCCAATCGCCGCGGTAGTGCGGCCAGGCGAGCCAGGTGGAAGCGTGGGGCTCCCATTCGGCGGGCATTCGGAGTTTACGCGGTGCGGGTTTCGTCGGGCTCATTGGGGACGTTGAATTCACGGAGCGGATGGCTAGCTAAAAGCCTGGCGAGCCCTGCTCGCCCTGGACGGGTCCCTTCGACTTCGCTCAGGGCAAACTCCGACCCGTCCCTACGTGGTTCCCGCCAGACTTTCAATCGATCAGCCTGCTGGTGATCTGGGAGTAGCTGTCGATGCGGCGGTCGCGCAGGAAGGGCCAGTTGCGACGGACATCTTCCACGGCAGCCAGATCGACTTCACCTACTAGAACTTCTTCCTTGTCGTGCGGAGCTTCGGCGATCATGCGGCCGAAGGGGTCGCAGAGGAAAGAGCCGCCCCAAAATTCCAGGCCGACTCCGGAGGCGGCGTTACCTCGTATGTCGCCGGTTTCATGCCCGACCCGATTTACCACGGCCACGAATACCCCATTCGCAATCGCATGGGAGCGCTGAATGGTGCGCCAGGCATCATGCTGAGAAGCGCCGAACTCGGCCTTCTCCGAGGGATGCCAGCCGATCGCGGTGGGATAAAAAAGGACCTGAGCGCCTTGCAGCGCCGTAAGTCGCGCGCCTTCGGGATACCACTGATCCCAGCAGACGAGAGTACCCACGCGGCCGACGCCGGTGTCGAAGGCACGGTAGCCCAAGTCGCCCGGGGTGAAGTAATACTTTTCGTAGTAAAGCGGGTCGTCGGGGATATGCATCTTGCGATAGAGCCCGCGGAGAGTACCGTCCGTGTCGAAGATAACGGCCGTATTGTGGTACACGCCGGGCGCACGTTTCTCGAACAGCGAAGCGATGAGGACGATGCGAAGCTGCTTGGCCAGCGCGGAAAGCCGCGCTGTGACCGGGCCCGGAATCGGCTGCGCCAGATCGAACAGGCTGGAATCTTCACGCTGGCAAAAATACTGGGTCTGGAAGAGTTCCGGCAGGCAGACAATTTGCGCGCCACGCGCCGAGGCTTGATGGACCCTGTCGAAGGCCCGTTGCAAATTCTGGTCGGGATCGGACGTGGTTGACATTTGTACCAGTCCGATTTGGAACTTCTGCGGCAAAACCGAGGCCTCCTGGGAAGACAAAATAGAATAACAGTTCTCGGTTTTCAGTTGTTGGTTGTCAGACGTTGTAGCAATAGCTTGCGGGGTTCTAGTAAAGTAGTGCTTCGCAAGCGGGGGGTGCAACTTGAAACATGACAATCATGACGGCGCAGGAACGGAGCGCCATCTTCATGATCCGATCGAAGACCGGCTGATTCCACTCGAGCCTCTCGACCTCAAGAAAGTACATTCGATCGATGACCTGTTGCGGGCCATGGCCAAGACCGCGTTCACCGGCCGGCAACTGGGCGAAGCCGTCGACGTTCTGGAAGCAATGGCGCGCGACAAAGACTGTTTCGTGGTGATGACCCTGGCCGGAGCCATGACTGTGGCCAAGCAAGGGCTGATCGTCGCTGAATTGATCGATCGCGGCGTTGTGAATGCGATCGTCTCGACCGGCGCGTTAATGGCACATGGGTTGGTGGAAGCGACTGGGCGCGCTCATTTCCGCTACAACCCCGAAGTTTCGGACGAGGAACTCTATGAGCGGGGTTACAACCGCGTTTACGACACTCTGGAGCCGGAGCAAAACCTGGACGACGTGGAGAAAGTGATGTTTGAAGTGCTGGAACAGTGGGATCCGAGCGAAATACTCTGTTCCTACAAGCTCAACCGTGCCATTGGAGAATTTCTGGCTGAGCATGCCAAAGGCCAACGGGGAATTCTGAAATCGGCTTTTGAGAAGGGTGTGCCGGTCTTCGTGCCCGCTTTTACCGACTCCGAGTTGGGACTGGACGTTGCGCTCTCCAACCGCGTGCGGGAAGCGGCAGGCAGACACAAGCTTCGCTTTGATCCGTTCGAAGATCTGGAACACTTCGCCTCAACCCTGCTGCGCCAGAAGCGGCTGGGCATCTTCACCATCGGCGGGGGGGTGCCGCGGAACTGGTCGCAGCAGTTTGGGCCATTCATCGAACTGCGGCACCGGCGAATGGGAGAAAATGTACCGCTGAAACGCTATCACTACGGTTTGCGGATCTGTCCCGAGCCAGTGTACTGGGGCGGATTGTCAGGGAGTCCGTATAGCGAAGCGATCTCGTGGGGGAAGTTCGTGCCGCCGGCGGAGGGCGGCAAGTTTGGCGAGGTCTTTCTTGATGCGACCGTTGGCTTGCCT
>Ga0137392_10001313_pt1 | contig 14162 bp, 13 predicted proteins | sample 15con2h34AmetaG_FD_101394 | JGI IMG/M metagenome (GOLD analysis project Ga0137392, IMG submission 101394) | Vadose zone soil microbial communities from Angelo Coast Range Reserve, California, USA - 15con2h3.4A metaG | ecosystem: Environmental > Terrestrial > Soil > Vadose zone > Saprolite... | reverse complement strand
TTGGAGTAGCGCTGCGGCGCCAGCAGCGCGATGCCGCGCACTTTCCGCGCCGTGATATAGGGGAGAGCAGCGGTCACCGAGTCGAACAACAAATCGACGCGGCCGGCGATCAGATCCGGATAGGCCGCTTGGGTGCTGCGATACGGCACCTCCACGATCGTGGTTGCGGTCAGCTTCATGAAAGCCGCGGCGACGATCTGCTGGCCGCTGCCCGAGCCCGGATGCGCGACGGTAAGCTTGCCGGGGCTCTGGCGGCCGTAGCTGATGATCTCGGCGAGATCCTTTTGCGGCAGGTCGTTGTGGGCCACCATCACGTAGGGAAACGTATAGACGAGCGCCACCGGCACGAAATCGTCGGGCTCGTACGGGACTTTCTGATAAAGCGCAAAATTGAACACGATATTGCTAAGCCCGCCCACCACCAAGGTATAGCCGTCCGCCGGCGCTGTCGCCGCTGCCTGAGTGCCGACGAGCGTTCCGGCGCCGGTACGATTTTCGACAAAGAAAGTCTGGCCGAGCTGCTCGCTCAACTTATTGGCGAGCAGGCGGCCGATAATGTCGTAGGCGCCACCGGGACCGATCGGCACGATAATCCTGACCGGACGATCCGGATAGGTCTGCGCCTTCGCGCCGCCGGTCAAGGACAAAGCCAGGACGGCAAGTGGCATGGCCAAACATATGGCCCACGAACAAAAGAATTTGCGGAACGGCACGGAAGTTCTCGGCTCTGCTTTCACGACCCCGTCTTTACAATATCCGGCCCTAGCCCCAAGTGGAACCGCGCACATCGCATAGCCGTTGCGGCTTTAGCGGCGTGACCGGCGATCCGGACGATTCCTGCCAATCCCGGGCCTCTCCGCGATTGCGTCGAGCGACGCAAAGCGTATCCTGCTGAGCTCAAGCCCGGAGCGTGGCATGAGCTTTGGCGTCAGAGCGCTTGGTATATTGGCGATTTTGGCCGCGACGGCATTGCCGGCACGCGCGCAGGTGCCGTCTGGATTTCCTGCCAAACCCATCAGATTCGTCGTGCCGTTCCCGGGCGGCGGCATCAACGACGTGCTTGCCCGCATCGCGGCCGACAAACTGACCGCCCAATGGGGCCAACCCATCGTCGTTGAAAACAAGACCGGGGCCGGCGGAAATATCGGAGCCGATTTCGCGGCTCAGGCGGAGGGCGACGGTCACACGCTGTTCATCACGCCGCCGGGACCTCTCGCCATCAATCAGAGCCTCTATCGGCAGCTTTCCTATCGGCCCGACGATTTTGTCCCCATCACGGTCCTGGCGGCGGTAACCAACCTGATCATCGTGCGTCCCGACATCGGCGTTAATACGGTTGCGGAGCTGATCGCCTTAGCGAAACAGATTCCCGACAAGATCACCTATGGGTCGCAGGGCAACGGATCGACGCCGCACCTCACCGGCAGCATGTTCATGACCTTGACGGGAGTCCGCATGGTCCATGTCCCGTATCGCGGCGAAAATCTCGTCATCAACGACATGCTGGGGGGCCACGTCGACGTCTTCTTCGGCAACATCGCGTCGGCGCTGCCCCATTATCGCGACGGCAAGCTCAAGGTGCTGGCGGTCGCCGATGTCAAGCGCGCGGCGTCGATCCCGGATGTTCCGACCGCCGCGGAGGCCGGATTGCCGGGCTTTATTTCCACGTCCTGGTTCGCGGTCGCCGGTCCGCCCAAAATGCCGCCCGCGCTTGCGCAGCGGATCGCAGCGGACTTTGCCGACGTGTTGAACCTGCCGGACGTGCAGACAAAGTACCGTTCGCTCGGCGCCGAGCCCGTCGGCACGACGCCGGCCGAAACGGCGGTGTTCGTCGCGTCTGAAACCGCGCGCTGGCGCGAAGTTATCGCTAAGAACAACATCCGGATAGAATGAGCGACGAGCAATCTGCCTCCTCCCTACCCTCCCCCGCATGCGGGGGAGGGTAGGGAGGGGGCAACGGACCCAAGCCCGATGGAACAACTTGACCTGCGCCTCTATGCCATTGTGGATCCGGAAAACACCGGCAGCCACGATCTCGTTGACCTTGCCCGCGCGGTCGCGGCCGGCGGGGCGACCCTGGTGCAATTGCGCGACAAAGTGAGCGACGACGCCCGCGTGATCGAAGAGGCGCGCGCGCTGAAGGCCGCGCTCGCGCCGTTCGGCGTGCCGCTCATCGTCAACGACCGGGTCGATGTGGCGCTCGCCGCGGGGGCCGACGGCGTGCACGTGGGCCAGGAGGACATGGCCGTCGCGCAGGCGCGCCACGCGCTGGGGCCGGCGCCATTTATCGGCCTGTCGATCCGAACGGCCGAACAGGCAGCCAGCGCCCCGCTTGCGCTTCTCGACTATGTCGGCATCGGCGGCATCTACAGCACCACATCGAAGACCTCCGGCAAATCGCCGATCGGCCTCGACGGACTGCGCGAGGTCGTCCAGGTCTTGCGCGGCCGCATCGGCAACTTCCCAGCCTGCGGCATCGCCGGCATCACGGCAGCCAACGCCGAGCCGGTGATCGCAGCCGGCGCCGACGGCGTGGCGGTGATTTCAGCGCTGTCCCATCGTTTCGACCCGCAAGCGGCCGCGCGCGAGCTGCGCGCCGCTGTGGATGCGGCGCTCAAAGCGCATGCCCCGAAGGTGCCGGCGGTCGGGGCACATGGCGCCGGCGTATGACGACGCCGATTGCCGTCACCATCGCGGGCTCGGATTCAAGCGGCGGCGCCGGCATCCAGGCCGACCTGAAGACGTTTTCCGCGCTTGGCGTCTATGGAGCGTCGGTGATTGCGGCCCTCACGGCCCAGAACACCAAAGGCGTCACTGCCATTCACGAGGTTCCGCCGGCTTTCGTTGCCGCCCAGATGGACGCGGTGTTCTCCGATCTTGCCGTGGGCGCGGTCAAGATCGGCATGCTCGGCAATGCCGCCGTCATCATGGCGGTGGCCGCCGGCCTTGAGCGCCACAAGCAGACCAATGTGGTCCTCGACCCCGTAATGACGGCGACGTCGGGCCGCCGCCTGCTCGCGGGAGATGCGGTCGAGGCCTTGCGCAAAGCGCTTCTGCCGCACGCTCTGGTCGTCACACCGAATCTGCCTGAAGCGGCGGCATTGCTCGACGCTCCCGAGGCGGCCGACGAGGACGAGATGCTTGACCAGGCGGACCGCCTCCTCGCGCTCGGCGCCAATGCCGTGCTGATGAAGGGCGGCCATGCCGGCGGCGTGGAAAGCACCGACCTGCTCGTCACGGCCACGGCGTCGATCCGCGTCATCGGCGAGCGCATCGCGACCCGCAACACCCACGGCACCGGCTGCACGCTCTCCGCGGCGATCGCAGCCGGGCTCGCCCGGGGCCGGGGGTTAACGGAAGCCGTACGCGACGCCAAGGAGTACATCACCTCGGCGATCGGGTCGGCCGACCGTCTGTCAATCGGGAACGGGCCCGGGCCGGTGCATCATTTCTTCCGATGGTGGTAGAGGATCGAAACGATCACGAACACGTCTGAGCTATTGTGCGCCGCAGCGTTAATCGCCATATTGCGGCAGCAAACGTGCCGCTGCGCGAAAAGGAACGAAGCCGCAGGTCTCTATCACAATCATGATTCCTTTCCTTACGCAGCATCGCCAGCGATGGAAAACGGGCGCTTACTCGTGGCATCGCGTTCCCTGGCCGAATTCAGGCCGGGGTCCTGCGTTCGACCATCTGATTGAAGTTTGTGAATTCGGGTCCAATCCCGGCGCGCTCCGCATGTTCAAGTACGTTCCGGCGCGGCGGAATTCCGCGCTGGTGGTTGTGCTGCATGGCTGTGCACAAACGGCCGCGAGTTACGATTTGGGTGCCGGCTGGTCGACACTGGCGGATCGCTACGGCTTCGCGCTCCTGCTTCCGCAGCAGCGGATCTCCAACAATCCAAACAACGGCTTCAACTGGTTTCTTCCCGGCGACACCGAGCGCGGGAAAGGGGAGGCGCGGTCGATCCGCGACATGATCGAGACAGCGATCGTCGAGCACGGCATCGACCGCCGACGCGTGTTCATCACCGGCCTCTCTGCTGGCGGAGCGATGGCTTGCGTCATGCTCGGCACCTATCCTGAGCTGTTTGCGGCTGGCGCGGTGATCGCGGGCCTGCCGTTTGGCACGGCGACGACGCTCAACGAGGCGTTAGAGAGCATGGTTCATGTACGGGCCCGTTCTGCGTGCGAATGGGGTGATCTGGTCCGCACAGCATCGCGGCACCGAGGGCCATGGCCGCGCCTTTCGGTGTGGCACGGCGGCGCCGATGCGGTGGTGAAACGGGAAAATGCTGATCAGATCGTGAAGCAATGGATCGACGTGCACGGCCTCGGTCACGAACCCGCGCTCGAAGAAATGGTCGACGGATATCCGCGGCGGGTCTGGCGAAATCGCATGGGCGCAGATGTTATCGAGTTGTACGTGATTCCCGGCATGGCGCATGGCGCGCCGCTGGCGACCGGCAGTGACGAGAAGCACTGCGGCGTTCCCGGCGCTTTCCTCCTGGATGTCGGTATTTCGTCGTCGTATCATATCGCAAGATTCTGGGGCCTGACTAAACAGGCGCGCAAGCTTGATTGGATTTTTGCCAGATGGGGTCGCAACTCTCGTTCGGAGGCGGCCGCCTCGCCCGCTGTTGCGCGAGATGCTGCTTCCAAAACAGAGCTCGCAAAGCCGCGACAAGCGAAAGGCTCTTTGCGCGGACAGTCTTCGGCGGGCGCAGCTCTGATCCGACTTGCGAGATGGCTTCGCGGTTGACTGGCCTCTAGCGCGGAGGCTGGAAAATCCCAAGCGGGTGCAATAGGCTCCGCAAGCTCTTCGCTTGCCGCAGCGGTAAGCCGTGCTTCACTTGGCGCAAACCGCGCGGTTGACGATTACACGACCAATCCGTCGGCAATCGGATGTCACTTCCTGGGAGGAACCTATAATGCGGATGTACTGGACTCTGGTCGCCGGATTGGCCGTCGTGCTCTCTGCGCCCAGCCACGCACAGCAACGAACCGGGCTTGCGGCGGCCGCCGACGCCATGGGGGCGGCGAGCCTGAACTCGATCGAGTTCACGGGCAGTGGCAATGTTTTCAGCTTCGGACAGGCCTTCGAGCCCGGCGAGCGCTGGCCGCGCTTCATCCAGCGCACCTACAGCGCTGCGATCAACTACCAAACGCCGGCGATGCGCCTCGTTCAGGTGCGCTCGCAGGGCGAGCACCCTCCGCGCGGCGGCGGCGCCCAGGCGGTCGGGGCGGACCAGCGCACGGTTTCGGTGGTCAGCGGCAAATTCGCCTGGCAGGAAGCCGGCGCCCAGGCGACCCCAAATCCCGGCGCTGCCGGCGATCGCCTCTACCAGTTGTGGGCCACGCCGCATGGCGTAATCAAAGCCGCCATCGCCAACGCGGCCCGCATTGAGGGCAATACCGTGACATTCACCCTCGATGGCCGGGAGTTCAAGGCGACGCTCAACGCCCAGAACGTGGTCGAAAAGGTAAGCTATCTTTCGACCAATGAAGTGGTCGGCGACTATCCGATCGAAATCGCCTATTCGGACTATGCAGACTTCGGCGGCACTAAATTCCCGCGGCACATTGTGCAGACGGAGGACGGCCACCCGACCTTGGACATTATAGTGAACGACGTGAAACCCAATGCCGCGGTGACGATCGCTGCCCCGGCAAATGTCCAGCAGGCCGCGGCACCGCCGCTCCGCGTAGGCGTGGAGAAGCTTGCCGACGGCGTGTGGTACCTCAGCACGCCGAACGCGCGCAACTGGGCGGTCGAGTTCAATGACCACATTGTGGTCGTCGAAGGCATCGGCAGCGAGGCGCGCTCGCTGGCGGCGATCGAGGAAATCAAGAAGGCCATCCCCAACAAGCCGATCCGCTACGTCATCAACACGCACGCGCACTACGACCACGCCGGCGGGCTTCGCACCTATGTGGCGCAGGGTGCAACCGTGATCACGCACGAGCTTAACAAGCCGTTCTTCGAAAAAGTCTGGGCGAGGCCGCGCACGATCGCACCTGACTCGCTGTCGAAGGCCCCCAAGGCCGCAACCTTCGAAATCGTCAGCGACAAGAAAGTGCTCACCGACGGAACGCGGACGATCGAGCTCTACCACATGAAGGGGACGAGCCATAACGTGGCGAACCTTCTGGTCTATATGCCCGCGGAGAAGCTCCTGTTCTGGGCCGACGGCTACAACCCGCCGGCCGGCGACGACCCGCGGGATCCGGCGCGTACGCCGGAGCAGATGATCGATCTCTACCGCGTCATCACCATGAACAATCTCGACGTCAAGACGGTCGCGCCCGCGCATGGCTCCGGAGCGAAGCCCTATGACAACCTGAAGAAGGCAATCGGGCTTGTCCCGCTGTGACCGCGGCGGCGTCATTAGAGCGCGTTCCGATGAGACGGAATCACCTCTCCAGCGTCATGCCCGCGCTTGTCGCGGGCATCCACGTCTTTCTTGCGGGCTTTCAGCTAAAAGGCGTGGATGGCCGGGACAAGCCCGGCCATGACTCGCGAGAGAGACCAGGTGTTTCAACTGACCGGAATCCGCTCTGATCCGGATTTCGTTCTGACAGGGAGGATCAAATGCAAAAAATCATGGTGATGTCTATCATTGCGGCGGCAACGACGATCGCAACGGCGGCGTCCGCCCAGACGTCGACCGCACCGACCGGCCCCGCCTTTTCGACGCGCTTTTTCACCACGCCTCTTGAGAACGACCCGTCGCGCGAGGTGCGGCTGCAAATGCAGCTCCATCTGCCCAACCGCCCGGGTAATCCGTTCCATACGCACAGCGGCGATCAATGGGAAGCGGTTATCGAGGGCGAGATCACCTTCAGGTCAGGGGACAAGAGCCACGTGTCCTTAAGGCAGGGGAATCCGTCTACATTCCGCGTGGAACGGTCCATCGCAACGAGAACAAGAGCACCTTGCCGACGCGCACCATGGAGCTCCTGATCATGGACAAGGGTAAGCCGCAGAACACCCCCGCCGAGTGAGCCGGAAGCATGTCACGTCGGCGGCAGAGCTCAACCGAGAAGATCCAAGTTTATCTTCACAAGGAAGAGCTCGACGCGCTGCGCCGCGCCGCCGCGCGGTCGGGGCGTAGCGTCGCGGAATTGGTCCGCGACGCTATCCGCAAGGTTGTGCTCAAACCTCAGGCCGCGGGCCCGGTTGCTATCTGGGATGGCGAGCCGAAGTGTCCTTCCACTGAACACAATATCGTCTACGATGGCCCGTGATTGTCCTATGTCATCATCGCGGCGGGCAAGCAACTCTCTGCTCGGCAAGTTCAAAATTAGCTGGAAGCAGTAAATTCAGCGATCACCTCAATTTCGCCCACGAGCGCTGCGTTGAAGCGGGTGAGATTGTCTGCAGGAATCCAATACTCGCGGTGGGCCTTTCCGCCGGCGTCGTGAACTTCGTAGTTGTCGAGAAACGCCTTGGTCACACGAAAACGGGTGACGTAGCCTTTACCGGAAGCGGGCGCGTTCCAGTCTCGCGCAATTTTGATGGCGTATTCCTCGCTGAGAACCGGATAGAAAATCGGCTGCTCCGGCAGGCGCGGCGGAAACGCACGCATGCCCGAAGCGCGGATCAAAGCGAGTTCAGCGGGGCCAACCGGCCGCCAAAGCGTAACGCTGTCCTCGGATATTCGACGCTACCTGCTCGGCTTCCCTGATGGCCCGGCCGGCCCCTCATCGCTCGGCGGCGCTACGGGCGGCGCACTTAGATCAATCGGCGGCCGATCGGGCAGGAACGGCCGCTGTCCCGCCAGTTCCGCCGGCGCGTGGCCCCAGGGGCCAGTTAATGGCGGCCCCGGCTGCGGCGGCTGCTCGGCCGCGCCGCCCCAGGGGCCAGTCGGTCCCGGCAGCGCGTCCATTGGCGCCTCCTCCTCCGGACCCGGGAGCGCCAGCGGACCGGGGTCATGCCCGCCCATCACGTCGACCAACGCCTTGATGCGCGCCTCAATCGACGGATGGGTCGAGAACAAATCAGTGAATTCCTCGCGCGGATTATCGACGCACATCTCCATGACGGCGGAGGTGGCGCCCGCAAGCTCGCCGCGGCCTTCGATCTTGCGTAGCGCCGCAATCATGGCGTCGGGGTTCTTGGTGAGCTCAACCGAGCCGGCGTCGGCGAGAAACTCGCGCGTGCGCGACAATGCAAGCCGGATCACGCTGGAAAGCAGCCAGGCGATCGCGACCAGCACGATCGCGATCACGATGGCGATGAAATTCCCACCTCTGCCGCGATCGCTGTCGCCATCGCCCGATCGCCTCCTGCGGAAGCCGCCGTAGAACCACAGGCGGAAGAACATCTCGGCGAAGAACGCGATCGCGCCCGCGATGATCACCGCGATGACCAGCATGCGGACGTCGCCGTTGCGGATATGCGTGAGTTCGTGACCGAGCACCGCCTCAAGCTCGGCGTCGTCGAGCGCCGCCTTGAGCCCGGATGTCACCGTGATGGCGTATTGCCTCTCATTCATGCCGGTCGCAAAGGCATTGAGCGCGTCGCTTTCCATCACCTTGAGCTTGGGCGTGGTGATGCCGCGCGAGATGCAGAGGTTTTCGAGGAGATTGTAGAGGCGCGGCTCCTCGGTGCGGCTCACTTCGCGTCCGCCGGTCAAAAGATCGATCATCGTTTGATGGAAGTAATACGCGATGACGATCCACACGATGGTCCCGACGGTCGCCACCGGCGCCGCGGCGATGAGATCCTGCCAGGCCTTGCGCGCGAGGTATTGCAGCGAGGCATTGTAGGACATCGCCTCTCCGGCGAGCGCGCCCGCGTAAACCAACAAGTATACGAGCCCGAACAGTCCGAGCAGCAGCGCGATCGAACGCCGCTTGTTGGACTCGATGTGGCTGTAAAGCCCGTAGGCCGCCATGGTTTTAAAACTTCACCTGTGGCGCCTCCGCGACGGTCTTGCGCTCCTCCCCGAGATCGAAAAATTGCTTCGACGCAAAGCCGAGCGAGGCCGCGAACAGCGCCGCCGGGAACTGTTGGATGCGGGCGTTGTATTCGCTCACCGCGCTGTTGAAGAAGCGCCGCGCGGCGGCGATTTTGTTTTCGATGTCGGTGAGCTCGGCCTGCAACTGCTGGAAATTCGCGTTCGCCTTGAGGTCGGGGTATGCCTCCGACAGCGCGATCAGGCGGCCAAGCGTTCCGCTGAGCTGCTGCTCGGCCGCGGCCTGGGCCTGCGGGCCCTGCGCCGTCATGGCGGCGTTGCGGGCCTCGATGACCGCTTCAAGAGTGCCGCGCTCATGCGCCGCGTAGCCCTTCACGGTCTCCACCAGATTGGGAATGAGATCGTGGCGCTGGCGCAATTGGACATCGATGTCGGCGAAGGCCTGGCTTACGCGCTGCCCCATGGCGACAAGGCCATTATAGACGCTGATGAGCCACGCCACGATCACGACGACGACACCGAGGACGACCCAGCCAGTGGTAGACATATTGTGCTCCCTGATGACTCCGGTCCCGACCGCGCCAAATGCGGGCGCCGCGCTTCACCCCGTGCGAAGCGGTTGCCGAATCATAGCGGCGCGCGTCCCAAAAATCGCCCCCTATGTTTGTGGCGCGACGTTTCCACGGGTTGCGGTTGATTCACCGTGACACGCTATCGCCCCATCGCCACGATTTGCGTCGCCGATAGGCATCGGGGTCGCGCCGCGCCGCGATATCCGTCACAACGCCTCCGTCTGTGCACAGTTTCGCCGTGATGGCGCTTTTGACGATTTTCGGCGGCGCCAGTACGCGCGCATCAATCGATTGCGGCTTGCCGCGCGAGAGCACCACGTAGGAGAACTTCTCGTCTTCGAACGGCACCTCGGCGCCCTTGATGTGCAGGTGATCGCGCGAACGCGGCAGCCGCTGGGCGAAATGACACCAGTCCGGCGGGCGTAACGGGCACGGGCGTTCATGGGGGCATGGCGCTGCCACATGGGCGCCGGCCGCGATCAATTCGCCGCGCATGTGCAGTACGCGCTGATAGCCTTCCGGCGTGCCGGGTACGATGACGACGAGCGCGCCGGCAGTCGCGGCCCAGAGCAGTTGCGCAAACCGTGGAAGCTCGCCGTCGGCGATTTCGCCAGCCGCATAGCTCGCGACCACAAGGTCGGCGGGTTGCGCCTCGGCAAGCAGCACGAGTGCGTCGCCCTGCCGGTAGGATCGTTGGTGGACTACGAGCCGAAGCGCTTCGCTGTCCGCTTCGGCCATCAGGCGCAACGCTAAGTCTTGCAAGGAAGCATTGGCGTCGATGAGGCGAATATCGACGATGGTTTCGAATGCCTGAACCGCCGCGAAAGCCGCCGTTCCGGGGCCCGCGCCGACATCCAGCATGCTGCGCGGCTGGAACGCCGGCAACGACTCTCGCGTCGCATTGAAAACCGCCGCCGCGGCCGCATAGGTGGCGGGCAAGCGGGCGAAGGCATAAGCCAAAACGTCGGCGGCGGTCGCAATCCGGTGAGATCCGCCGCCTGCCCGGTAAATGCGCGACTGAGCCGCCGCCCGTTCGGCGATGGCCTTGCGCGACATGCCCTCTGCTAACTGCGCGAGCCCGGCCTTGAGGTCTGGCGGCAAATCGGGGGAAAGGCGCATCAAAGGAGCTTACGCATCCACAGCCAGCACTTCGAGATGAGGCGGCACATTGTATCGTTACGTGGTCATGGCCTCATGGGACTGGCATTAGTCGTTTTTTTATGACCGATCCAACGTCCATGAAGCTCGTGAGCTTGCTATCAACGGCATGAAAGACCGCACATCCCGACTTGACGGTTCACAAAATCGATGAACCCTCGAAGAACATCCAGCTCTGCCAGCGCTTTCGTCATATCCACGGATGACATCGTTAGACCATGGGGCTGCTGGCGGGTATCATAGATCGTGCTGTTTCAGGATCGCCGACATCGCGGCCCCATTGGAGCGAAATTGAATGCGGTGTTGGGAACTGCCCCATGGACGAGCCAAACCTCATAGAACGATTCGAGAACAAGATCAACAAATGTGACTGAATCGCTGTTGAGCGACGGGTCAGAAGATATCTTTTCATCCAATAGCCTATTTGTCGTGACATTGTCTGGCAATCATGCTATCCGTGCAATAGGAGGCAATATGGCTCAAAGCACCAACCGTACCGAGAAGCTCGATCTTCGACTAACCCGGGCCGCGAAGCAGACATTGCAGGCGGCCGCAACCGCCGAGCACAAGTCCGTCAGTGAATTCGTGCTCAATGCGGCGCTCGGCGAGGCGGAAGCGCGACTCGCCGATCGTCGAGTCTTCACGCTCGACGGCAAAAAGTGGGATGCGTTCGTAGCCGCGCTTGACGCGCCGCCGCGTCGTCATGCGCGCCTTGGGCGGCTGTTTCGCGAGCCTTCCGTGTTCGATCCCAAAAGCGGTCCTTGATGGATTCGCTTCACATCGAGAAATTGAATCGCACTCACCTGGTCGAACAATTCATCTGCGGATACCCGGAGCTTGACCGCTTTCTTATACGTCATGCGCTGCAAGCCCAACAGGCAAATTCCTCGCAAACTTACGTTGCCGTCAGCGAGGAGGAGGTGGTCGGCTTCTACACGATAGTTGCCGGCGAGGTTCAACACGTGCAAGCGCCGGAGCGTGTTGTCAAAGGTATGCCCCGCCATCCGATTCCGCTGCTGGTGCTCGCGCGCCTAGCCGTCCATTCAAAAGCGCAGGGCCGCGGCATTGGCGCCGGGCTGTTGCTCGACGCTCTCGGGCGCACGCTCCAGGTCGCCGACGTCATCGGCGTGCGCGCGCTTGCCGTGCACGCCAAGGACGATCGAGCTGTTGCTTTTTACCGTCATTTCGGCTTCACGCCGTCCCCGACTGATGCACGCCACCTGTTCATGATCGTCAAAGATATCCGACTTGCCGCCGGAAAACAGCCGTGAAAACCACCTTCGCGAACGACATCGACGTGGCTTGTGCCTTCGGCGCTACGCCACCGCCTCGCGTATCTTGACGGCATCCTCCAGATCGACGGAAACCAGCTGCGACACGCCGCGCTCCGCCATGGTAACGCCGAACAAGCGATTCATCCGCGCCATGGTGATCGGATTATGGGTGATGATGATGAAGCGCGTCTCGGTCGATTTCGCCATCTGGTCCAAGAGGTCGCAGAAGCGGTCAACATTATGATCGTCGAGCGGCGCGTCGACTTCGTCAAGCACGCAGATCGGCGCCGGATTGGTGAGAAACACCGCAAATATCAGCGCCAACGCGGTGAGTGCCTGCTCGCCGCCCGATAGGAGCGACAGCGTCGCCGGCTTCTTGCCTGGCGGCTTGGCGAGGATTTCAAGCCCCGCTTCCAGCGGGTCATCGTGCTCGATGAGTTGCAATTCTGCGGTACCGCCTCCGAACAGGTCCGTGAACAGTCGCTCGAAATGGCCCTTCACCACGTCGAAAGAGCCGAGCAGCCGTTCACGCGCCTCACGATTGAGACTCTGAATGCCCTGGCGCAGCCGCTTGATCGCCTCGACGAGATCGTCGCGCTCCGAGGTCAACGTTGTGTGCTGGGCCTCAACTTCGCGCAATTCCTCCTCGGCGCGAAGGTTGACGGCGCCGAGTCGCTCGCGGTCGCGCTTGAGCTTTTCCAGCTCGGCCTCGATGGCGGCAATATCGGGCAGGGGAGTATCGGCCGTAAAGCCGGCCAGCGTGGCGAGCGTTTCTGGCTCAACCTCCAGAATTTCGCGGATCTCGGTGGCGAGGTCCACGAGGCGGCGCCTGACCGCCTGATGGCGCTCCTCCGCACGCGCAGAAGCTTCGCGCGCCGCCGAAAGGGCTTCCAGTGCAGCACGCGCGGCGCGGTCAGCGAGCGTCAGCGCATTTTCGCCTTCGGCGAGGCGATCGGCCGCTTCACGGCGCGCGAACTCTGCGCGCTCGATTTCGCCCATCAGGGCGCGGCGCTTGGCTGCGAAGAGCTGCGGCGTGTCGACCAGGCTTTCGTGCTCGGTCTTGGCCTCGGCAAGACGTGTCTGGATCGTAGCGATCTGCGTTGCAGCGCCGTCGCGGCGCGCCCGCCAGTCGGCGACTTCGGAATCGATCGCAACCATCCGGCGTTGCGTCAGCTCAAGCTCGCGGGCGAGCGCCTGGGCTTCGGCGCGCACCTGGGCGAGCCGTCCACGATCGTCCGCCACCTTGGCGCGGGTCTCGGCCAACCGCGATTCAAGATCGGCGGTGGCCGGGAGACCCTCTCGCGCCTCCGCCGCGGCCGTGCACGCGGCGTCCGCTTCCGCCATGGCGGCGGTGAGTCGTGCCTGTGCCTCGGCCAGCGCGGAGCGGCGCGAAGTGATACGGTTGAGCTCGCGTTCGGCGGCGGCGTGCCGATCGCGAGCCGCATCAGCTTCGCGTTGCAGGTCGCGCCAGCGCGCCCGAGCGGTATTCTCGGCATCGCGGGTCGTCGCGACTTCCGCCTCGGCGGCGGTCGCGGATTCGCGGCGAATGTAAAGATCGGCGCGCACGATGCGCAGTTCTGCCTCGATGTCGGCGAGCCGGTTGCGCCCGGCGAGACGGCGGGCGGCGCCGGTCGGCGCATGGGCTGCGACCGCATAGCCGTCCCAGCGCCACAAGTCGCCTTCCTGTGAGACCAGCCGCTGTCCGGGCTTGAGAGCGCCGACGAGGCGGGCGCCATCGGCGCGGACGACGACGCCGATCTGTTTCAACCGGCGCATCATGGCGTCCGGCGCGGCGGTGATGAAGCCGGACAGCGGCTGCACCCCTTCCGGCAATGCCGGATCGGTCGGATCGACCGGCGCGCCGCCCCAATGCATCGGCGCCGCGGGCTCGACCGGAGCATCGAGATCGTCGCCCAGCGCGGCGCCCAGTGCGGCTTCGTAGCCTTTCTCCACCGTGAGCAGGTCGATCACTGGCGGCCACAGCTTCTTGTTGTCGACGTGCAGAACGCGGGCGAGCGTTTTGGCCTCCGTCTCCAGGCGATGGACATTACGCTCCGCTTCGCTGAGTGGCTGGCGTGCCACATCGAGGGCCTGGCGGGCCGCGGAGTGGGCGGCCTCCGCGCGCAAGGCTTCGGATTCCGCGGCCGTTACGGCGGATTGCGCGGATGCTGCAGCCGTCGCCAACGCCTCGATATCGACTGCACGGGCCGCATCGGCCATCAGTTGGTCGAGCTCGGT
>Ga0137392_10001311_pt1 | contig 14176 bp, 15 predicted proteins | sample 15con2h34AmetaG_FD_101394 | JGI IMG/M metagenome (GOLD analysis project Ga0137392, IMG submission 101394) | Vadose zone soil microbial communities from Angelo Coast Range Reserve, California, USA - 15con2h3.4A metaG | ecosystem: Environmental > Terrestrial > Soil > Vadose zone > Saprolite... | reverse complement strand
TGGAGACGGACGTCTCGCGTTTGAAAATCGGCGCGAGTTTCTGGAAGAAAATGGCGATGAATTCCTGGGACTCCAGCAGGCGCTGGGCCGCCTAGGCTCCGAACTGGAAAACCTCCCGTCAAAACCGGAAGAGATATTCAATTTCGGACGCAGGGCGCAGGAGTTACAGGTGCAGCTTGGCTTCATAATGGAATCCGAGGACCGCAACACGGTTTTCTGGATTGAGCGGCGGGGCGGCAGAGGGCGCGCCGGTGCTGCAAATGTATTCCTCCAGGCCACGCCGATTGATGTCGCGCCTATCCTCAAGACCTGTCTGTTCGATAAGCTGGAATGTGCTGTATTGACTTCCGCTACGCTGGCCGTTGGTGGAGGTTTCGAGTACATGCGGCGCCGCCTCGGACTCGAGCATGTGCGTGAAGTAGTTCTCCAGTCCCATTTCGATTATGCCAGTCAGGCCATGTTTTATGTGCCTCCGGATTTGCCTGATCCACGTACTCCTCAATTCGCGCCACGGGCAGCGGACCGCATCCGGCGTCTGCTCGAGATTACGCGTGGTCGAGCGTTTGTGCTGTTCACCAGCTATGCCCAGATGAACGATGTGTATAACCGGCTTTTGGGTGAACTCGATTTTCCCTTGCTGTTGCAAGGTGACGCGCCAAAGAATGTGCTGCTTGAAGAATTTCGTTTGACGCCCCATGCAGTTCTATTCGGCACATCATCTTTTTGGCAGGGTGTTGATGTGCAGGGTGAGCAGCTAAGTTGCGTGATCATCGATCGTCTTCCTTTTGCCGTGCCCAGCGATCCGGTGGTGGCGGCACGGGTTCGGGCGATTGATGCGGACGGCGGCAACGCCTTCTTTCAATACCAGGTTCCGGCAGCGGTGATTACCCTGAAACAGGGTTTCGGACGCCTGATCCGGTCGCTGCATGATCGCGGGCTGCTGGCGCTGCTGGATAATCGTATTCTGAAAAAGACGTACGGCCGCGTGTTCCTGGACAGCCTGCCGCAGTATCGCAGGACGACGGACATGGCGGACGTCGAGCGGTTTTTCGGGGCGGTCTAGGCAGCCAGTTCTGGATTTGCGCGGTAGAATATCCAATTAAGCTAGCGCTGGCGTGGCCTGTATTTATGCAGGTGAGCCGAGAGGGTCAATGTTCGAAGTCACCGTGGAAGACTCGTTCGCCGCAGGACATTACCTGCGCGATTACAAGGGCAAGTGCGAAAATCCGCACGGGCACAACTACAAGGTGCGGGTCACGCTGGCAGGCGAGCAATTAGACAAAGCCGGTCTGCTGCTCGACTTCAAAGACTTGCGTGACGTGATGAGGGATGTCATCGAACGGCTCGATCATCAGATGATCAATGATGTCGAACCTTTCAAGGAATTGAATCCTTCGGCAGAAAACCTGGCCAAGTATTTTTACGATGAGGCCAATTGCAAGCTGGACCGTGTGACCCAGGGCCGCGTGCGGGTGAAGAACGTTACGGTCTTCGAGACCGACACCACCACGGCGACATATTCCGAGTAAGACGAGATTGAATCATTGAGCGATTGAGTGATTGATTCATCGCCACGATCCAATGCTCCGGTCGCAATGAACCGATGATTCAATGACTCAATCGCGCAGGCAATCCAGTGCAGATCACGGAGATTTACAAATCGATCCAGGGCGAGTCCACATACGCCGGACTACCCTGCGTGTTCGTACGCCTTACCGGCTGTAACCTGCGCTGCACATGGTGTGACAGCGAGTACACCTTTACCGGTGGACATCGCATGACGATCGAAGAAGTGGAAACTGAAGTCGCGGGCCTGAGTCCGGGGGGCGGGTTGGTTGAAATTACCGGCGGAGAGCCGATGCTGCAGGAGCGCGACGTTGCGCCATTGATGGAGCGTCTATTGCGGTCTGGATATACCGTGCTGCTTGAGACCAGCGGTGAACGTCCGCTGGCAAGGGTGCCCAACGGTGTGATCAAGATCGTCGATGTAAAGTGTCCAAATTCCGGAGAGCCGGACACTTTCGATTCTGACAACCTGGATGCGCTCAGACCTCACGATGAACTGAAATTCGTTTTGAGCGACCGAACCGATTATGAGTTCGCACGGGATTTTGCGGCGCGGCACGATCTCTATTCACGAGTGAATGCGGTTCTGTTTTCGCCGGCCTTCAGCAAAGATGCAGCAGGCGCACGTGATACAAGCCAATGCCTGCTCGACCCGCGAGAGTTGGCCGAGTGGATGCTTGCCGATAATGTTCCGGCCCGGCTGAACTTGCAGATCCATAAATTTGTCTGGGATCCAGCACTGAAGGGTGTGTAAGCAGCATGAGATCCAGGCTTCTGCACTTGGCAATAGGCGCTGATTATCGCTAGATTCAACTGGGAGCGACAGTTATTGGACATATTGCAACGCACTTGGAAACGGCATCTAAACCTGATGAGGGAACAGCCACAACGAGCGGTTGTGCTTCTAAGCGGGGGAATGGATTCTTGTGTGTGCGCGGCTGTCGCCGCACGAGACTATGACGCCGCGGCGCTGCACATAAGCTACGGGCAGCGCACCGAGGACCGCGAACGGCAGTCGTTTCTCTCAATTTGCGACCGTCTGGGAATCCAACAACGATTGGTTGTGCGGAACGAAGCACTGAGTACGATCGGCGGCTCGGCATTGACAGACCGCGGCATTGCGGTCCCCGACTCGACCGGCGATGAATCACAGACTCGACGTCTTCAGAAGTTCGCGAAAAAAGAAGACGAGATTCCAGTTACGTATGTGCCCTTTCGCAATGCTCATTTTCTATCGGTTGCCGTGAGCTGGGCTGAAGTGCTAGGCGCGCAAAAGATTTTTATCGGTGCAGTTGAGCAGGACAGTTCGGGATATCCCGATTGCCGTCCCGAATATTACCGGGCGTTCAATGAAGTAGTAAAAGCAGGTACGAAAGCAGGGCTTATTGAGATCGTGACGCCTCTGATTGCGATGCGGAAGGCTGAAATTGTGCGTCTTGGTCTTGAAGTGGGCGCGCCCTTCGATTTAACTTGGTCTTGTTACAGTCGCGAAGACCGCGCCTGCGGGGTGTGCGACAGCTGTGTGTTACGTTTGCGGGCATTCCAGGACGTGGGAGCTGTGGATCCAATCCCTTATATGGAAGCCGTGGGGCAGAAGTAGCGATACGACAGATTCAATTTCCAATTGCCGCATTTTGATCGTCAATTGAAAATCGCAATTCGGTTTCGAAGCCGGGAGGCCAAAATGAAGCAACGTTTCGCAGTAATTGTGCTCGCTATCCTGATCGCTGGGCTGTGCGTGCCTCCAGTCTTTGCGCAGGCTACGGGCAGCGTAAAGGGCGTAGCCAAAGATGTGGATGGCAACCCTATTACCGGTGCCACTGTTGAGTGGCTTAGCGCCGACACCGGGCGCAAGTACACGCTCAAAACCAACAATAAAGGCGAGTATTTCTCGTTGGGGCTCACACCGGGCAAATACAACGTCAAGCTGAGCAAGGACGGGAAGGAACTCTGGCATTTTAACAATGTCACAGTCACCCTCGACGAGCTTACCCTCGACTTTGATTTGAAGAAAGAGCAGGCCACCGCCGGCCAGAAGCAGGGAATGAGCGCGGAACAAGTAAAGCAGCTCCAGGAACAGCAGGCGAAGGCGCAAAAAGAGCAGATGACGGTCAAGGCGCTGAATGAGAAGCTGGCGGCTTCTACACAGGCCGCTCAGGCCGGAGACTACGATCAAGCGATCAACGTTCTGAAAGAAGCCACGCAGATGGACCCGTCACGTGACCTGCTGTGGTTCAAGCTTGGGGATTACTATCGCATGTCTGCGACCAAACAGACTGATCCCGCCGAAAAAACCAAGCGTGTCGAGGAGGCGATTGACGCGTATAACAAGGCCATCGCCATCAAACCGAGCGGCGCCTATTACAACAACCTTGCCGAGGCCTATGCCAAGTCAGGCAAAATCGATGATGCGGTGAAAGCCTATAGCCAGGCAGCCCAGGTAGATCCCGCCGGTGCCGCACAGTATAACTTCAATACCGGCGCCGTGCTCACCAATGCTGGCAAGGTGGACGACGCCATCCAGGCATTCGACAAGGTTATTGCCGCCGATCCGACAAAAGCAGAAGCGTACTACTGGAAGGGCGTTAACATGATTGGCAAGGCCACACTGAACGGCGACAAAATGGTCGCTCCGGACGGAACCGCCGAAGCCTTTCAGAAGTATCTGGAGCTGCAGCCCAGCGGTCAATTCGCAGATCCGGCGAAGCAGATGCTGGCCAGCATTGGCGGGACCGTGCAAACCAATTTTGGGAAGAAAAAGGGGGCCAAAAAGTAAAGAAGCTATGAGCCATCCCGTTTTGCAGCTCGGAGCTGCTAGTCATCCACTCAAAGGACAACAGGGCACTATTATGAGGGCGGCCTTAGGAGCCGCTTTCCTTTGCTCTTCTGGAAAGAAAATACTTTGCGACCGCCGGCACGTCTGGCGCTCCCTATCTCCCATGCGCAAACTTATCCTGTTACCAAGGTCTACGTACTTATAGTCCTTCGCCAGCGTCAGCGCTCGCGCTACATTAAGAGCTTGGACTGGCCTGAAATCCTCTCCCTTCTGGTTGGTGAATCCCTGTACTGAGGAGTTTGATGGCGGCACCAGGCAATGCTCCGATTTCGGTCGAGCTCGAGGGTATCTCCGGCTCCGGCGCCGTGGATACACATGCTCTACTGGGAGCAATGCTGCGTGCTTCTGAGCGGGTGAGCGACCTGATTTTTTCGCCTGGTCGCCCACCTCAAATTGAGGTTCACGAACAATTGATTACCGTGCAGGTCCCGGGGCTGCAGTTACTTAGCGCGGACGACACGCGCCGCATCGCGGCCGACTTGATTGGCAGCAATAAGCAGGCCATCACTACGCTCCGCGAACAGGGGTCTTGCGATGTGTCCTACAGCTTGCGAGGACTCGCCCGCTTCCGAGTGAATGTTTTTATTCAGCGTGGGAGTTGCGCAGTCGTGATGCGAGTCATTCCCACTGTTCTGCCAGACTTTGCTTCGCTGCACCTGCCTCCTCAAATCGCCGACGCCGCGCATGTGCGCAGCGGCATCGTGCTCGTAACCGCTCCCACGGCGGGGGGGAAATCCTCAACTCTGGCCGCCCTGTTAGACCGAATTAACGGCGATCATTGCTATCACATCATCACCGTAGAAGATCCTATCGAGTTTCTGCACAACCACAAGAAATCGACTATCCACCAGCGGGAATTGCACAGCGACGCGCCGAATTTCGCTTTGGCCTTGCGCGCCGCGTTGCGGCAGGCTCCCAAGGTAATCGTGGTCGGCGAAATACGTGATCGTGAAACCATGGAAATTGTGCTCGAAGCCGCCGAAACTGGCCACCTCGTGCTTTCCACCTTGAATACCATTGATGTGTGTAAGACCGTGGACCGCATTGTGGGCTTTTTCCCTGCTACCGATCAACAGTCGGTGCGCGACCGATTCGCCAAGACCTTCCGCTACATAATTTCCCAGCGGCTCATCCCCAAGGCGGATGGCGGTGGCCGCATCCCGGCGGTGGAGATCCTCAAGTCCAACGCGCGAACTCGCGAATGCATGGAACATGCAGAGCAATCCGGTAAAACTCTTCTTGAGGCGATAAAAGCCGGCGAAGGCGAAGGCATGCAGCATTTCGACAGTGAGATCGCAAAGCTGGTACACGCCGGGATTGTGGACCTCGAAACTGGATTGTTATACGCCAGCAACCCCAGCGTGCTGGGGCAGGAACTGGCGAGCAATAGTTGATTGAATTTTCCCTAGTCTAAGAAGTCACCAGTAGGCGATTCGAAATTTTCTTCCCTTGCTCGTATCATCTGCTGCATGGCTGCGGCCCCTGAAAATCCGCTAATCCTCAGCTTTGAAGAAGCTCGACACCTGGTGGAACAGCGTGCCACCGGGTTATGTACCGCCAACCAATCGAGGCCCACAGAAACGGTGGATCTGCTGCATGCGTCAAGGCGTGCGCTGGCTGAACCCATAAGCGCCGACCGTGACTTCCCGCCATTCCCTCGAGCTACGCGCGATGGCTATGCGGTGCGGAGCGCAGACTTGGAACGGCTTCCAAGGACGCTTGAGGTTATCGGCGAGATCAAGGCAGGAGCCGCGCCAGATCAACTCCCGGCGCAGCTTCAGGCCGGGCAGGCGGCTGCAATCATGACGGGCGCACCTGCACCACTCGGCGCCGATGCGATTGTCATGGTGGAGTACACCTCGCGTCAGGGAAATCGAGTCGAAATAACGAAGGCGGTTGCGAGCGGGGATAACATCGTCCCCACGGGCGCGGAGGCACGCCGGCAGGATCTCCTGATCGAGGCCGGCACTCTCTTGGACGAGGCCTCAATCGCGGTTGCAGCGTCTGTCGGCAGATCAGAGTTGCGAGTTTATTCGCGACCGCGAGTTGCGGTGCTTTCGACAGGGGATGAAGTCGTCGGCATCAATACACAGCCCGGGCCCAATCAAATTCGTAATTCCAATAGCTACTCCCTGGCTGCCCAGATTCTGAACGCCGGGGCAGAGCCGGCCCTGCTGCCGGTTGCGCCAGATGAATCTAGGCGCTTGAAGGAATCGATCGAAGAAGGTCTCAAGAGCGATCTGCTGCTTTTGACCGGTGGTGTCTCGATGGGGAAGTACGACCTGGTGGAGCAGGTTCTAGTTGAATTGAAAGCAGAGTTTTTCTTTACCGGGGCTCAGATCCAGCCGGGACGTCCAGTGGTGTTTGGCCGCGTGAAGGATAGTAAGTATTTCTTTGGTCTGCCCGGCAACCCCGTTTCTACTATGGTAACGTTCGAGCTTTTCGCGCGGCCATTGCTGGAAGCTTTGGCGGGCATGACGCCGCGACACTTGGTTTTTTTGCATGCGCGCTTGAAATCGGAGATCAAAACTAAAACCGGACTCAAGCGATTCCTGCCAGCTCTCCTATCAGGCGAGTTCGAACGCAGCGAGGTCGAACTAGCGCGCTGGCAGGGGTCGGGAGATATCGCGGCAACCGCCCGAGCCAATTGCTACATCGTGATCCCTCCGGACCGTGAGCGGATCGCTGCCGGAGAATGGGTACCAGTGTTGCTGCGATAGAAGTTGTGTCAAAAGCGTTTCGTAGCCTCTGTGGTCGGTTTGTCCGACTTGAAGCCACTCTGCTTCACCTTCCTCTTTTCTAATAGCACAACTACATGTGCAATGGCCGCATTGCCGGTTCCCATGCCTTCCGGAGTTTTGGCCTTTAGTCCCACGACGTCTTTTGAGATTTTCAGCAACTCGGCGACGCGAGCGCGAATGGCTCCTGCGTGAGGACCGATCTTAGGCCTAGCCAGGATCAACGTGGAGTCTAGATTGACAAGGGTGTAGCCCGCGTTACCCACGCGCTTAAGGGCCTCCTGCAAAAAAATCATCGAATCGGCGCCCTTCCATTTCGGCTCCGATGGAGGGAAAAGAGATCCAATGTCAGGAGCAGCGAGGGCGCCAAGTAAAGCGTCCGTGATGGCGTGTAGGAGCACGTCTCCATCAGAGTGTCCGCCCAGGCCCTTGTTATGAGGCAGAATGACGCCGCCAATCTTAAGCGGGATGCCGGATTTAAACTCGTGCGAGTCCCAGCCGTAACCAATTCTCACTCAACACCCCGTTTCGGTAGCTAACAGCTACTGCGGTTCACGTGAAATGAATCGGCGCACGCATGGATCAAACTGCCGTTTTCCGTTTCAGATAGAACTCTGCCAATTCCATATCCGCCGGCGTCGTGATCTTGATATTGCTCGGCGAGCCCATCACGACGGCGACCTGATGTCCGGAGCGCTCTACCAGCGATGCTTCATCCGTGCCGATGAAGCCGTCAGCAGTCGCCTCGTCAAAGGCCTTCTTGATCACACTGTAGCGAAATCCCTGAGGTGTCTGCGCCATTACTACACGTTCACGAGGCACGGTGGCAGTGATGACCGCCCCCTCGGCGGTGCGCTCTACCTGTTTGACCGTGTCCACGGCCGGCATTCCTGCGATTGCAGCGCCATATTTGTCCGCCGCTTTGACGACGTTCTCAATGATCTCCTGATCGACGAATGGCCGAACCGCGTCGTGTACCAGGACCACATCCTTCGGCGTTGCACTTACCGCAGCAAGTGCATTCGCGACCGACTGCTGCCGGTGCTCGCCACCCGTCACCAATTGAATGTTCTTGTGGGAAATTTCACCCATCTTCTCCAGTCGCGCCCGAAAGCTACTGATTTCGTTTTCGCGCAGTGCCACATAAATTTCCGAAACCTGTGGGCTGGCTGCGAATTTGCGCAAGGTGTGAATAAGGATCGGAACGCCATCAAGCTCGGTAAATTGCTTGGATGGCGTAGATTTCTTTCCCTTGGCGCTGGGTGCAGAAGCCATTCGTGTCCCCAGACCGGCTGCGGGGATGATGACTACGACCTTCATAAAGGGCGATCAGTATACGGCTGTGTCAGTAGCAGTTCAAATTGGAGGTTTACTTCGGCGGCTCCCAAAGTTCAATGCGGTTGCCCTCTGGATCCATGATCCATGCAAAACGGCCGTAATCGTAATCTTCGCGATGCGGATCGATTTCGACACCTTCTTTCTGCAATGTGTCGAGCAAGGCATCGAGATTGTCGACCCGGTAATTGATCATGAAGCTGCTGCGGCTGGGATTGAAATACTTGGTGTCACGTGGAAATAGTGCCCAAACGGTCACACCCTTCTTTTGACTATCGTCTACCTTCCGCCACTCAAACATCGCGCCGGAACCGTCGGGCGCGCGCGTAATCCCAAGATGTTCGTCATACCAGTTGTAGAGTTTCTCGGCGTTGTCGGCCTTGAAGAAGACACCGCCTATTCCGGTGACACGTTTCATAAAAGAACCTCAAGTTTAAAATGCCAGACGCGAAAGTCATGATGGGGATTTGCGTCTGTACACCGCGCACGATGGGGTATCTCTTGGTCCCCTTTGGGAGAATGCTTTTGGCCAATTCCCAATCTTGCTTGTGTCGTGCAATTGCTCCCTAGCCAACACTCGATGCCAAGGTGCCATCATACAAGATGGCTCGCAAGCGGCACTATGGGTTGGAGTTAACCGGACCTAAAAGGATCAGGTTGGCCCGTGACTTGCAGAGCTTACTTGCCTTAGTGGAAACCAGTTGAGTAGGGGAGACGAATGACGCGAAATCGCCTTTGGTTAGAAATTGTCATGTTATCTGCCAGTGCCGCATTGCTACTGGGCTTCGGACTTGCCACCGTTGGGGCCAGCGCCGCTTTTGGTTTTGCGGATGACCAGACCTCTCAAACGGTTCAGGTGGACAAGTACCAAGGAAGCGCTGCTCAGAAATTTTCTGGAGTGGTGACCGATTCCATGTGTGCCGCCAAACATGACACCTCCATGAACCAGAGCGCCGCCGGCTGCACCCTCGTCTGCCTAAAAAAAGGCGCAAAATTTGCTCTCATCGATGGCGAAAAAGCTTACTTGCTAAGCGGCGGCGACGAGTATCTAAATAAGCTCGCAGGAGAAAGGGTAGTTGTGTCAGGGACCCTCGAGGGCAACATCATCAGGGTCAGATCGGTAGACCAGCCGCGTCCATAGTTCCCAGGAACTGATGCTACCTTGTTTTATTCCAACGGTCGGTCCAGCATCATTGGCTGGGCCTTTTTCACTTCAGGAGGCAAAGAGCTGTTGGCCAAAGCAGCAGTGTTGGTCACCACCGTGTTAGCCATCCGCGACGGTTCCGGCCGCAGAGCATTGCGCTCGTCCCATTTACCGAAAATCATCTTGCCCGCAGTTGTTTGCAGCACAGATGTAACCGAGATATCGATGGTCTTGCCGATCATCTTGCGCGCGTTGTCCACTACCACCATGGTGCCGTCGTCCAGGTAGGCAACGCCCTGGTTGTATTCCTTTCCTTCCTTCAGGATAAACACCTTCATGCCCTCGCCCGGCAGCACGATCGGCTTCAGCGAGTTGGCAAGTTCATTGATGTTCAGTACGGCCACACCTTGCAGTTGGGCGACCTTATTGAGGTTGAAATCATTGGTAATGATTTTGCCCTCATAGACCTTGGCCAGCTCAATGAGTTTCAAATCGACTTCACGGACGGTCGGGAAGTCATCTTCCACAATCTGGATCTGGAGCGAAGCTACTTTCTGTAGCCGTTGCAAGATATCAAGCCCTCGTCGCCCCCGGTTGCGCTTTAGCGAATCAGCGGAGTCCGCCACCAATTGCAGTTCGCGCAACACGAATTGCGGAGTAACGATTATGCCGTCAAGAAAACCAGTCTCGGCAATGTCGGCAATGCGGCCATCGATGATAACGCTCGTATCCAGAATCTTGTAGCTCTTCTTGCCCTGCTTTTCACCACCAAAAACCCCTCCCAGAGCCGCGAGGTTCAGCAGTTCGCCCTTGTTGGCGCCCACGATTAATCCCACGTAGGCCATCAGCAGCATGACCATGATCTGCAGGAAACTTTGGGTGTGGCCGTCTGGGATGCTGGTACGTATGACTAGCGCGAAAAGATAAGCTCCAAGAATTCCCAGGATGCTGCCGATGGCCGCTCCGATGAGACGTTTGAGGCTGATGAGACGTAGCCGCCATTCGAACAGAATGACAGCCAGGCCGATTAGGACACCTACCCCGGCGTCGATCTTGGCGGTCAGACCGAATGGTTCAATCAGGTAACATGCAACTGCAACGATTAAAACAAATAAAAGGCGGACCAGAACTAAGTCCACAAATTACCTCCATCGGAGAAGCGAGGTGCCTACTAGCACTAGCTCTCATCCCCGTGCTGACCGCGCAAGTGCCGAATAGTCGGCAGTCAGCAACATCTAAAAGCGGAGCTTATAAATGAATGAATCGACGCTCCGCTCCCCGTTCGAATTACGACCGGGGTAGTGGCAACATGTACTGACGAAGTATATACCCGCAATCAAATCCCACGCTGTCGAAAACCTGCGTCCGAAGCATCGCATGGACAAGCCCTTTGCGCACCACCGGTAACCCGCGGATCTGGTTGGGCCTGACTGGTACACTCGGTAACATGAAAGCGCTCGTTATCAGCCGCTTAGGCGGTCCAGAAGTTCTCGAGATACGGCAGGTTTCGGGGCCGTCAGCCGAAGCCGGGCAGGTGGTCGTTAGGGTCGAGGCCGGGGGGCTGAATTTCGCCGATATCATGACGGCGCAAGGCGGATATCCCAGCACACCCAACCCACCACTGGTAGCCGGCCGCGAGTTCTCCGGTGTCGCGGAGACAAGCGGCAAACGAGTGATGGGCTACATCCAGTGGGGTGCGTTCGCCGAGAAAGTGGCCGCCCGTCCTGAACTGCTATGGCCTGTGCCCGACGAGTGGAGTTCCAAAGAGGCCGCTGCTTTTCCCGTGAACTACTTCACTGCTTATTTCGCGTACTGGAAGGCAGGCCTGATCGGGACACGTGGTGGCGCCCGTGTGCTGATCCATGCAGTTGCAGGTGGTGTAGGCACCGCAGCGGTCGAGATCGGCAAAATTCTTGGGATGGAGATGTACGGCACCTCCTCGTCCGATGAAAAACTGGCACGCGTCAAAGAACTCGGGCTTCAGCATGGCATCAATTACAATCGTCTTGACTACGAGGATGCCATAAAAGACGTAACCCACGGCGAGGGTGTGGACGCAGTATTCGAAATGCTAGGTGGCGAGCACACTGCAAAGAGCACGCGCTGCTTGCGCGATTTCGGGCGCGTCATCATTTATGGTTCGGCTACCGGCAAACAAGCACAACTCGATACCCATGCTCTCTATGCGAAAGGAGCCAGCATCCACGGACTCTGGCTCACCTACCTGTCGGCAAAGCGTGACTTGATGGCTGAGGCCTGGCAGCAACTTTCGGAATGGATCAAGCCAGGCAAGTTACATCCTGTAGTGGGACACGTACTGCCTCTGGAGCGCGCCGCGGAGGCCTATAGATTGCTGCTTGAGCGCAAGAATTTTGGGAAAGTAGTTTTGAAAATCTGACTGCAAAAATACCTACGCCGTTTTCGTGGAAACGGAGGAAACGGAATCCTGCATCGCTGATGTTGTTTTTGCCAGTTCTTTGCAGAGATAAATAATCTGACCCACATGATGATAAGCATGGGAGGCACAGCGCAGCAGAATCGAAAACCGGTCCTTTGCCTCAGGTTCGCGCTCCGCAGAATACGCTGATGACCAATCTTCAGTAGATTGCTTACTGACAGTCCCAATCACCATTGCGATCGCACGATCAAAGTCGGCCAGCACCTTTTCCTTCGGCCTCTGTTCCGCATCGGTGAATTCACGATCACGATTCCGAATATATCCGGTCGCCGCGATGCGCCCGCCGATGTAGTAATTCAGATTGCCGGTCAGGTGTAGAAGTAAGTGTCCAACACTATTCCCGTACGAATATGGACGACGCCACAGTTGCTCCGTCGAGATTGGATCTACCAGTTCGTGTACCTTCCTTCGAATCATTTCGTAGTGGTCCGCAAGTGCGGAAGCGACTGTGGAGGAAAGAACGTTCATCTGATTATTCCTTTCGGCGGGCGTCGCTGATTTCGGCTTAGAACTACCTTAGAAGCTGCGGTACTGCTCTCACTCAGTTCGTTTCCGAACAAACAGTGGACAAGTTTCCAACCCTCGTCGTCTGCTTCTAATCAATGTTTACTACAAACAAGATACATGAGGACAAGCGCTTTGCATTGCTTGTTTCACCCAAGTTGATTCGAACTCACAAAACAGATAACTGTTGTGCCTCCTCCTGCGTTGCAAATTCTGCTAACCACGATGTGGCAGCAGCGTCCAATGTTTAGTCGCGATCAGGGATTAAGTGGAACTTCTCGGCGAAGGACGCCGTATCTTGACGCGAACGCAAGAACAGACGGGATAAAAATCCAAACGGATTTTCCAAAGTAAAAAACTACGCGGGGTTAAAGGGACTGTCTCGCGCTCGGTTTGGCGGCCCAGGCGAGAACAATCCCTGAGAAGAGAGCACAAGGCCTTGCGGCCCGGCTCGTCTGCTTAACCCCGACGCGCAGCATTGTAGGCCTTTCGCGGCAGAACGCAAAATACTTCCGCGGTTGGCAAGAAGCAAGGCCGCCCAGAACCGGTTCCCGACGCATTTTCGGGAAAGAATGAGGAGACCGTATGAAGCAATCAGTAATCTTCAAGGGCCTGCTGCTGGGTATGGCTTTGCTGCTGGCGAGCAGTGCGCTCGCGTCCAACAAGGGCTCAATGAACGTTCAGGAATCCCTCACCGTAAGTGGAAAACAACTCTCTGCCGGAGACTATCGGTTGCAATGGGAAGGGAGCGGTCCCAACGTAGAAGTAAATATTTTGAAGGGCAAGAAAGTTGTCGCAACTGTCCCGGCGCGTTTAGTGGACATCAGCCCGTCGCCCTCGTCCAACGCTGCGGTCGTGAGAAAGAACGCCGATGGAAGCAAGACACTCACCGAAGTCCGCTTCTCCGGCAAGAAGTTTGCCCTGGCCCTTGGCGAAGACACTGCCAAAGCCGACACAAACGAGACCACCAGCAAGTGACTGCAGTTACATCATAAAGACAGACCAAGGGGAGCATAGCACTCCCCTTGTTTTGTCCAAATTCCTTACCCGAGCGGAAAACAAACCCAGTCGGATCGAGCTTCACAAATCAATTTGAAGCCAGCACGTCGTCGTAGTAGTTAAGCACGGCCCGCTTCGGTTTGTCCTTCAAACCGCCGATTGGAACCTTTTGCTCCACGCTACTGTTGCCCGCTAGGGTTGCACGCCCTAGGTTGACCATGCGCCCGTCAGCTAACTCCAAATAGATGGGGACCAGCATGCGAAATCTGTCATCTACGTTCGACTGGGTAATCTTGAAATTGAATAGCACGTTTCCGCCGGGATCTTTGTCGAAGGAGTAGTCCATCTTGTAGCTGGGCAGTGCGGTGCCGTAGACGTACTCGTCGAAAAACCAATCCATCTTACCGTTGCCCACTCGCTTCATTTCCGCGGTCATGTGTTTTTCTACCATGTCCTTGAAGTCCTCCGTGGTCGCTGCATGGCCGGAGTAGGTTTTGACGAAATCCTGCAGCGTCTCCTTGAACCCCTTATCGCCAGTCTGGCGGTCCCACATCATCATCCGAACCATGTGGAGAACGTAAGCCCCTTTGGGATAG
>Ga0137392_10001310_pt1 | contig 14193 bp, 8 predicted proteins | sample 15con2h34AmetaG_FD_101394 | JGI IMG/M metagenome (GOLD analysis project Ga0137392, IMG submission 101394) | Vadose zone soil microbial communities from Angelo Coast Range Reserve, California, USA - 15con2h3.4A metaG | ecosystem: Environmental > Terrestrial > Soil > Vadose zone > Saprolite... | reverse complement strand
TACGTTGCGCCAGCAGCGGCACATTCCCATCAGATTGCTGCACGATTCCCACCCCAGATTCTCGCACCCCGAGGGGGTCATTATTGGACGCGAAAGGGGGTCACGATTGGAAGCGATTTGACAGGACTTTGATCCGTGCAGCGAGTGCGATGGCGCCTGAGGGCTAACTGAGGGACCCGAAGGCCGCCCTTGATTGCCTGCCGGCGAGTGGACCGAATTAACGGCCATCGGCATCATGGCCCCGCTGAAAGAGAAGGCCCTAATCTGTGGCCTGGATCAAATTCCTGCCATGTTGCATCTGAAGACAGTCAAAAAAATACACCGGCCCCTAAATGGATAGTCAACCCAGTCTGCGGATCGTGCGTAACACCAAGTGCGGCCCCGAACCGTTGCGAGTCCTTGTTCGAATTGGCGATTTGCTGCCCCGTGCTAACGGCTTTGGTGATCGCGGCAATGTCGTTGCTGTGAAGGTTGTACCACCTAAGCGGATTGTTGGGCGCCGAACGTATGTCGCTCGCTACACTCACGAGTCCCCCATTGGCTGAGTTGAACACGCGACCCAACTCATCCGGAAATGGCAGCAGTGCCCTGCCGTAGCTGAGGTTGAAGCCGACGGATCGGCGCGTTACGTTCGCCGAAGTTCCAAAGTTGAATCCTCGAAAGACAAGTCCCGCCGAGAGGTCCTGGTTAGCTGGATTGAACCCGACCTTTATTAATGGGTCTCCAAGCCGATAGCGTCCCAGCGAAGCCTCCAGATTGCCTCCGTAGTCATACGCCAAGCTCGTGCGGAAGGTCCCCGGGCTGTAGACTAGATTCACCCTGCTCGTGTTTGCGTCGAGACTCAGTACCCACAGCTTCATCTGAAGGTCCGGAGGGAGCAGGCTATACTTGATGTCGAAGAAGTCTGAATCGCCCATGATGATGCTCCGATCGAGGGCAAAACTCGCACCACCTTCGCACGTTGGTCACTTTGCTACGCCGTTTGGTTCAACTGGATCTGGGTGTTCTTCCTCTGGTACCGGAAAGATAGCGGCCGTCCGGAGCAGTCGTGCGGCTTATGCCCATGAGGCATTCCGAGCTGGCCGCTAGGGTAGTGGCCCGCCGGGGCGAGGCTATGGGCGGGCTCGCTCGGCGCGGTGACTGCTCTCCCGACGCATGAATTTGGCTAACGAATAGCATGAATAATGCTCGCTTGGCAGCGCGCGCGATACGGATAAAACGCAGAACTCTCTTTATTAGCTGAGGATCAGCCGAGTGGCTTTAACAAAAGGTGAGGTTCCAAACATGAAATCGAATTTGAAAGCGATATTGCCAGCAATTGGCGTCGTAGCGTCGCTAGTGTCGCCGGCTCTTTCTGAGGTGAAGCACCATGCCTCGACCGCAACGCCGAGTTTCGATACTTGCGAGGCCCTGTCCGTGGAACGCGGTGTGTCACCTCTCCAGGGCGGCAACTCCAGCAATCCGTATGCTCAATACAACGCGTTCATGCGCGCATGCCTTGAGGGTAAGATACCTCTCTCTTCCACCTCCGACACGCTCGGACAGTTCAGGCGGGCACACCAGGGCAACTGAAGTGAGGACATCGGCCGGGTCCCCGCCCCGAACCGCGTCCGTTAGCCAAGCGCCCCGCCGCCGCCCTGCTGGCTTGCTAGCCTCGCCGGCACGCTTTGCCTGCTGCCGCCGCCAGAATAGCACACTAAGCGTGTAACCGCCGTCGTGCCGCGTGGTCCGGCGTGCTCAGAAAGGCCCGCGTCAACCGGCGCACCGGGCGGCTTGCCGCCGCGTGCCAGCCGGATAGCTAGTTGCCGCGGTGAGGGTTGCTGGCCCCTCAGCGCGTGGGTGGTTTCGCCTTCTTTTCGCGCCAGTAACGGATCGCGGCTATGATCGCAGTATACAGCACCGAAATTCCACCAAACATTGCCCCAAACACTGCGCCTCGTATCCACGCATCGGCCACGCCAAAAACCGTACCAAAGATGGCGCCACCAATAGCGCCGATGATTCCGAAGAGCGTCGCAAACATTATCGTGAAGGCGAGTGTCGTACACGTCCACTCGCGGATTTCAGAGATGATTGTGCTGATTCGCTGCAGCATATCGTCCTTTCCTATACAGGCGAAACTTGCTTAGCAGCTGTTGCCACCAGCCATCGGGCGCACTGCTGGCTAGGACCGGCACCGCAATAACGGCTTTGCCGCGTTCCACACACCCATGCGTTATTCCGAGCTGGCCGCTAGGCGAGGGAGAGGCCGCTCACGCACTACCCAGACGAATTGTCAAGGATTTGTGCGCAAAGATAATTTCAATACACGCCGGCCACCGGCAAGAAAGAGAAAAGGCGGCGGCAGATAGTAGGGGGACAACTATCTGCGCCGCTAGTCGTATCACGCAAAAGGAGAGATGATTGTCTCTCCCAACTGCCCACTGCATATGGTTTTTGTTGATAAATGGTATTGAAATATTTGTCAGATATTAACATTGCTGTTAGGTACAAAATAGTTCGATTAGGTACAAAATTGTTCGGACTGCTGCGCCGCCACCGCAATGACGGTGCAGCTCCTTCGTTCAATGCATCCCCGCAGACTGCACGAGCTTCAGCTGCGCTCGCATGGCCCGCATTTCCTTGAGGGATTTTTACAAACCGGGGTTAAGGCTATGGCTCGAAAGGGAAAGCCGGTTGAAGCGATCGCCTACATGCGGACCAGCTCGGCGACAAACGTCGGTGCCGACAACGACAGCGACAAGCGCCAGCGTGCGGCTATCGAGGCGTTCGCCAAGGCCAACGGCTACGTTATCGTTGACGAGTTCTACGACGCCGCGGTGTCCGGCGCCGACCCAGTGACCGAGCGTAAGGGCTTCGTCGCGATGTTGGACCGTATCGCCGGCAACGGCGTCCGAACCATCATCGTCGAGAGCCCGGACAGGTTTGCCCGTGACCTGGCGGTGCAGCTTGCCGGCCACGACTGCTTGCGCAAGCTCGGCGTCACCCTGATCCCGGCGACGGCACCGGATTTCTTTGTTGAGGACACGCCGACCGCCGTGCTTGTGCGGCAGGTGCTTGGCGCCATCGCGCAATTCGAGAAGGCGTCTCTTGTGGCAAAGCTCAAAGCAGCCCGCGACCGCAAGCAGCGTGACACGGGCAAGCGTTGCGGCGGCCGGCGGACGTACATGGAGCGCGAGCCCGCTTTGGTCGCGGCAGTCAAGGCCCTGAGCGGCGAGCGCCCGCGGTTGTCCCTAGCTCTCGGTGCGGCTTGCCGAGCAAGGCTACACGCACAACGGCAACCCATATCCGGCGATGTCGGTGCGCAACGTGCTGGCAGCCGCGTAGCGCGGGCCGTCCGGGGGCGGTCACCCCCTGAGGCGCGCGCACGCCCGGGCGGCGGCAGACCCTCGAAGGGACTCGCGAGGTTCGGCTGGGGTCGCCCCCACTCGGTTCACCCCAGGGAAAAAATTTGCGCTTGACCTCGCTGAAAGCGGCGACCGTCGCCTGGCTGAGAGCGCTTCGCCGCGGAGGGGTATCTTGGCTGGCCAGCGGGCCCTTAAGTGCGAAGCGGGCGAGCGGGGGATAAGGGGCAAAACAGCCCCCTCCACCAGCAACCATTTTCACCCGCGAAACCGAAGCAATGCCTATAGGCATTTGTTTCGCAGTTTCGCTTAGCGGCCAGGAGATAGTTTCGGGTAGTTTCGGGCGGTTTCATCGCGGTTTTGCGCCGTTGACAACGTTTTCGGCTGGATAGTTTCGCGACAGTTTCACCCCCCCTCCGAAACTATGGTCGGGTTGCGGTTCTTGTAGACTACAACCCTGCTGTCAGGTGCGGATTCCGGCGATCGCGGACAGGGTTTCCGATTGATTACGGACAGTGATTCCGATCGATCGCGGACAGTGGCTCCCGTCTTTAGCGCTGCGGCAGCGGTCGTCTTGCGCTCTCTAGAGCTTACGAGGGCTCGGGGTTCCCCGGCAGCAGCTTCAGCTTGTCCACCATTCGGCAGAGTTCTGGGACCGATGCGGCTTTGATCTTCCGCATCGCGTTGCTGCGATGTACCTTCACCGTGGATTCGGCGATGCCCATCTCGCCGGCAATCTGCTTGTTCAGCCGGCCCTCCACGACCCGAATCAGAATTGCGCGCTCACGCGGCGTCAGTACTTCGAATCGTGCCCTGAGCGCGCTCAGGACTTCGTCATTGTCGCGGCCCACACGGTCGCGAGCGAGCCCAACATTTATGGCATCCAGAAGATCCTGGTCCCGGAACGGCTTCGTCAAAAACCCAATGGCGCCCGCCTTCATCGCCTGCACGGTCATCGGGATGTCGCCATGCCCGGTGATGAAGACGATCGGGAGTGTGACGCTCGCCGCGGCGAGATCGCGCTGAAAATCCAGTCCGCTCCGCCCTGGTAACCTCACATCGAGGACCAGACAGGTAGGGCAATCGGGCGGGTCGGATCCGACAAAGTCGGCAATCGACGCAAACAGCCGGGGATCCAGGCCCGCGGACCGCAATAGTCGTCCGAGCGATTCGCGAAATTCCTGATCGTCGTCGATGACGACCACGCAAGAATTTGAATCCGGCACCGCTTTCGTTCGCGATCGAAGGTCCACGGAAAGGTGCATCGGTCCTCTTGCAAGCTCTGTTGCCGCCCTTTTTGCCGATCCTAGCCTTAACGTATCCGCTTGGATAGGCCGCAGCCGGCTTCGGAGGAGCCAGTGGTCTAAACCAAGGTTTAGAGTTCCAGGATCGTCACAGTGCTATTCTTGGCGCCAGAAGCGGTGCTCACCCGCGCTCTCGGGCGAGGCGCGCTGTGGCCGCGAGTGACGGACTGGAGGTCATATTGTTCGAGCAATCACAGATCTCGGTCGTCGATGACGACCAGTCTTTTCGCGACTCCATGCGAAGGCTGCTCAAGTCGCTGGACTACGCCGTTGCGGTATTTCCGTCCGCCGCCGAATTCCTCGTATCCCCCAAACTCGCTGCCACGGCCTGCTTGGTCGCCGATGTTCACATGCCTGCCATGACGGGTATCGAGCTTTACAAACATCTGATCGAAAGAGGGGATCCGATCCCAACGATCCTCGTCACCGCGTATCCGGATGATGGCGTCCAGGAGCGCATGCTGACTCTGGGGGTCGAGTGCTATCTCCGCAAGCCGTTGGTGGAGACTGTCCTGATCGACTGCCTTCGTTCTGCCGTCGCGCGCGGCAAGGCGCCTTGAGATGCGTCATGAACCGTCTATGTCAAGCCGGCAGAGTGAATCTGAAAAATGGCGCCGCAAGACTGATGCGCGTCCGCCCGCTGCGATACCGAGGCCTGGACTGTCACCTTCGCACACTGTCACCTTCGCTAGGAGACGCACGCTCAAGCAAGTGCTAAAATTCGGACATGCTTGTGCCGAGTTGTGGGATTCTGCAATGGATCTCGGCAACACGCGACTGATCGTCTCGATACTTGCGGGAGGCGGCGAGATGGGAGTCGGGGTGGCTGCTCAGTAGTAGTTTTGACCGGACACGGAGACACAATTCAGGGCCCAGGCTTTCGTGTCTGCGGCGAAGTCCCTGGTATCTCCCAGTGTCGACTCGAAAACGGAGTCCGACAGATGACAGCATCCGCCTTGTTGGGCGCTGGTGGGGAAAATGACTCTTTAGAGGTGTTGTGGGAAGACGCCGAACGTGTCTTCTGCAAACTATGGCGCGATGATGTTGAGGGCCATAGGCATGCCTTCATACCCATCCTTTCCGGCGTTGAGCATCAGACGCATGAGAGCATCAATCGTCTCACACACGAATACGCACTTAAGGACTACCTCGACTGTGCGTGGGCGTTGCGGCCGGTGGAGCTCGTGCGCGAGCGCGGGCGGACGATGCTGGTTGTCGAGTACACAGGAGGCGAGCCTCTCGATCGCCTTATCCGCCAGCCCATGGAGATCGGAAGATTTCTACGACTCGCCGCCGCTCTGTCTGCCGCACTTAGCCGGCTCCACGCACGTGGGCTCATTCACAAAGACATCAAACCAGCCAACGTGATCGTAAATTCCGCGACTGGGCAAGTCTGGCTCACGGGCTTCGGCGTTGCGTCTCGCCTCCCGCGCGAGCGTCAGACGCCCGAACCTCCCGAGTTCATCGCAGGAACGCTGGCTTACATGGCGCCGGAGCAGACGGGACGGATGAACCGCTCCGTCGATGCGCGCAGCGATCTTTATGCGTTAGGTATAACTCTATACCAGATGGCCACCGGCGTGCTGCCGTTTACAGCCGCGGATCCCATGGAGCTGGTGCATTGCCATATCGCGCGCCAGGCCGTGCCACCCGCCGAACGGACTCCAGGCGTGCCTGCAGCAATCTCGGCTGTCATCATGAAGTTGCTCGCCAAGACGCCGGAGGATCGATATCAAACCGCCGCCGGTGTGGACGCCGACCTGCGACGCTGCCTGACGCCGTATCAGCTGGCCGTCAGCATCGAGCCTTTTGCTCTGGCGGCGCACGACATCCCTGATGTCCTCCGAATTCCAGAAAAGTTATACGGGCGCGAGCGGAGCATCCAGGCGCTGCTTGCGGCATTCGAGCGCGTCGCCACCGAAGGCAGCTCCGAGCTGATGCTCGTCTACGGATACTCCGGAATCGGCAAATCGTCGGTCGTCAACGAGCTGCAGAAGACGCTGAGCCTGTCAAAGGGGATCTTCGCTGCGGGAAAGTGCGATCAATCCAGGCGCGACATCCCGTACGCCACGCTCGCCCAGGCATTGCAGGCCCTTGTGCAGATGATCCTTCGCAGCAACGAAGCGGAGCTCGCTCGCTGGCGCGATTCCATCAGGCGAGCCGTGGAGCCGAACGGCCAGCTCATCGCGAGTCTCATTCCCGAGCTGGAGCTCGTCATCGGCAAACAGCCCCCGGTCCCGGACCTGCCACCGCAAGACTCGCGCAACCGCTTTCAGATGGTGTTTCACGGCTTCCTCCATGTGTTCGCCCGGCCCGAGCACCCGCTGGTGCTGTTTCTCGACGACCTGCAATGGATCGACGGCGCGACACTTGCTCTGGTCGAGGACCTGGTCGGTCAGCGCGAGACGCGCCACCTGCTGCTGATCGGAGCTTATCGTGACAACGAAGTCGGGCCCTCGCATCCGCTCGTGCTGGCGCTTGACGCGCTGCGCCGGACGGGCACACGTGTGAACGAGATCGTCCTTTCGGCGCTCGAGCTCGATGATCTGGGCCGGCTTGTCGCGAGCGCTCTGCATTGCGACGAGCAACGCGTGCGTCCGCTCGCGCGCCTGGTGGCCGAAAAGACCGGCGGCAATCCGTTCTTCGCGATCCAATTTCTGACCGAACTCGCCACTGAGGCGCTTCTGTTATTCGATGCGGGTATCGCGGCCTGGACCTGGGACGTCGCGCGCATTGCCGCCAAGGGCTACACGGACAACATCGTGCAATTGATGGTTGTGAAGCTGAAGCGACTGCCGGCTGCTGCACAGGAAGGTTTGAAGGAGCTCGCCTGCCTCGGCAGCATCGCGGACTTCGCGACACTCGCCATCGTGCGCGAGAGCTCGGAGGAAGAAATCCACTCGGCGTTCCGGGACGCTACGAAAGCTGACCTCGTTATTCGCCTCGAATCTGCTTACCGGTTTGCGCACGACCGCGTACAGGAGGCGGCGTACGCACTGATCCCGCAGGCGTTGCGGCCCGAGGCGCACCTTCGGATCGGACGCCAGTTGCGCGCGGCGAGCGCATTGGAGCCCACGTCCGAGCGCGTCTTCGCAGTGGTCAACCAACTGAATCACGCCGTCGATCTGATCGCCGACATCGAAGAGAGAATGGCGCTGCTTCGGCTGAACGTCCTCGCCGGCGTCAAAGCGAAGGCCGGAATCGCTTATGGCGCTGCGCGCGACTATCTGGCACAAGCGGCGGCGCTTGCTGCTGCAGATGCCTGGACGCGGTACTACGACGCGACGCTCGAGCTTTATCTGGGTCTCGCCGAGTGTGAATACCTGGTGGGCAATTTTGATTCGGCCGACCAGCTGTTCGAGCTGATGCTCGGCAATGCGCGCTCCGATCTCGACCGCGCCCGGATCTACAGCTTGCACATGAAGGTCTGTCAGGTCGGCAGCGGGTACGACAAGAGCCTCGTCCTCGCGCTCGAAGCACTGCAGCTGTTCGGTGTCACCTTTCCCGAATCCGACGATGAGATCCAGGCAGCCGCGGACGCGGAGTTTCGAACCGTATCCGTCAACCTGGGTGAGCGCCGCATCGGTGATTTGCTCGATGCGCCAACAGCGGACGCCCCCGAGGTGCGGGCCATCATCGATCTGCTCGTCGATGCGGTGCCAAGCGCATACAACGGGAGGCCAAAGCTGTTTCCGCTGGTGGTCATGAAGGCGGTGAACTTCTCGCTCCGCTACGGCAACACCGACCAGTCCAGCTACGCCTACGCAGTGCATGCCCTGATGCTCGTTGGGGTCTACGGCGAAATGGCGCAAGCGTTCGAGTTCTCCGAGATGGCGCTGCGGCTCAACGAGAGATTCAACAACGCACGCCTGCGCGGGACGCTCCTTCATCTTCATGGCGACCATGTCAACTTTTGGCGCCGTCATTTCGCGACCGGCGTGCCGATCCTGGAACAAGGGTTTCGCGCATGCCTCGAAGTCGGCGACTTGGTCTACGCAGGCCATCTGGCCTTTTTATCGGTCTGGCAGGCGATTGAAAGAGGTGACGCGCTAGAAGAGGCGCGCACCTTGGCGGCGCGCAATGCCGAATTTGCTCGCCACAGCCACAACGACGCCGTCTACCAGACGATCCAACTCGAGCAGCAATTCGTCACCAGCCTGCAGGGAAGGACGAGCGATCCGCTGAAGTTCGACGCGGCCGGCTTCGACGAGGCCGCGTCACTCGCCACGATTGCAAAGGCTGCTTTCGGTTGCGGCATCGTCTTCCATCCGATCATGAAGCAGATCCTCGCCTTCCTGCACGGCCGGCATGCCGAGGCTTTGGATGCCGCGCGCTCGGCGGAGCCAATGCTTGGCGCCGCGATGGCGACGCCCATCGAGGCGACCCATCACTTCTACCACGCCCTCACTCTGACGGCGCTGTACCCAAGCGCGCCGCCAAATGAGCAGGCGCAATTTGTCAGTCTTCTCGAGGGCACGCTGAAGAAGCTAAAGCTCTGGGCCGACAACTGTCCGCAGAACTATCACAACCGGTACGCACTGGTATTGGCGGAGATCGCTCGGATCGAAGGCAGGCCGGCCGAGGCCATGGACCTGTACGAGGAGGCGATCCGGTCTGCCAGGGACAACGGTTTCGTTCAGCAGGAGGCGTTGGCTTTCGAACTGGCTGCGCGGTTTTATGCGACCCGCGGCTTCGCAACGTTCGCTCACGCGTATCTGAGGAACGCGCGTGATGGCTACTTTCGCTGGGGCGCGCAAGGCAAGGTGCGACAGCTGGATGAGACCTACCCGCAGCTGCGCGATGAGGCCGCTGCGCCGCACGCGCCAACCGCGATCACGGAGACGGTGGAACACCTTGACCTCGGGACCGTGGTCAAGGTCTCGGAAGCGGTATCGGGTGAGATCGTCCTGGAGAAGCTGATCGATACGCTCATGCGCACGGCAATCGAGCACGCCGGCGCCGTGCGAGGTCTGTTGATTCTTCCACAAGGTGATGAACATCGGATAGAAGCCGAAGTCACAACTCGCGGCAATGAGGTGACAGTCGATTTGCGACAAGCGAGCGTAACCGCTGCAGATCTGCCGGAGTCCGTTTTCCGCTATGTCCTGCGGACCAAAGAGAGCGTTCTGCTGCCTGATGCCTCGGGCCAGAATCCATTTTCCGTGGATGACTACATTCGCGAGCACCACGCCCGGTCGGTCCTCTGCCTGCCGATACTCAAGCAGACCCGATTGCTTGGGATGCTATACCTTGAGAACAACCTCACGCCTCACGCGTTTACCCCTGCACGAATGGCCATCCTCAAGCTGCTCGCCTCGGAGGCGGCAATTTCGATGGAGAACGCGCGCCTGTACCGGGATCTCGCCGAGCGCGAAAGCAGAATCCGACGTCTGGTGGACGCCAACATCATTGGGATCGTCATTTGCGACGTCGAAGGTCGAATTCGTGAGGCCAATGACGCGTTTCTTCGCATCGTGGGATACGACCGTGAAGATCTCGTGTCGCAACGCGTCCGCTGGACAGATATGACGCCACCGGAATGGCGCGAGCGTGACCAACAGCAACTGGTGCCGGAGCTGAAGATGACCGGCAGCTTGCAACCGTTCGAAAAGGAGTTCTTCCGGAAGGATGGCAGCCGCGTGCCCGTGTTGATTGGCGTGGCTGCGTTCGAAGAAGGTGGGCACCAAGGTGTCGCGTTCGTGCTCGACCTGACCGAGCGCAAGCGCGCGGCGGACGCACTACGCGCGTTGCAGATGGACCTGGCACATGCGAATCGCTTGGCAACGATGGGACAGCTTGCCGCCTCCATCGCGCACGAAGTCAATCAGCCGATTGGTGCGACACGCAACAACGCCCATGCGGCGCTGCGGTTTCTCGCCGGAGACCCACCGAACCTGCCAGAAGTCAGGGAGGCGCTCGAGTGCGTGGTGAACGACACCTACCGAGCGGGCGACATCATCGGGCGGATTCGCGATCAGATCAAGAAGGTGCCTCCCCGCAAGGAAGGGGTCGACCTGAACAACGCCATCGAAGAAGTGATTGCACTCGTGCGAGGTGAGCTGTCAAAGAATCGCGTATCCGTCCACACGCAGTTCGGAGAAGGGTTGTCCCCAGTTCACGGAGATCGAGTTCAACTGCAGCAGGTCATGCTAAACCTGTTCCTCAACGCAATCGAAGCCATGATCGGCGTCGACGATGAGGTGCGGGAACTGGTGATCTGCACCGAGGCGAGCCCGTCCGAGGGCCTGCTCGTCGCGGTAGGCGACTCGGGATCCGGCATCGCTCCTGAGGATCGCGAGCGGATCTTCGACTCCTTCTACACCACGAAGGCAGGCGGAGTGGGGATTGGACTCTCGATATGCCGTTCCATCATTGAAGCCCATGGAGGACGATTGTGGGCGGACACGCATCAGCCTCGCGGCGCCGTTTTCAAATTCACGCTGCCGGCACAACTAAACCAAGGTTCAGTACGCCCAACAATAAGTCCATCCTCCCAGTCCATTGGTTGAATTTGACACCAAACTATTTCGAGTCCGTTCGGAGTCGCATTGTCGGTCCTGTTGGAGCCAAGGAAACACCCGTCAAAGTGGGTGATTGAGTATCCGCTGATAGCTCCTTGAGCATCAATTACTCCAGACGGGGAAGGTGGTCCGCTCGACCGTCAATAGCAGGGACCGGCCCCCGAAACCATTCGATCTCGAGCTGCAACGCTCCTCGGCGTGTCGCGTCCAGCGAGTTGTGGCTGCCTTTACCAAACATGTAGACCAATGAGCCATTGTGTAATCGACGCGGACCTCCGCGTGCACTGTAATCCCACCCGGGTTGTGAGCCTTTGCAGGCACATCCGAATCCAACCAACAGTTGCTAAGGAGTTCGTTATGCAAAAGATGCCCAGCCTCAATCGCCGTCGCTTTTGCGGTGCTGCAGCGGCAACCGTTGCTGCGGGCCCGGTAGGTCTTCCCAGTCTTCTTTTTTCAGAAAGGAGTACAGCTATGGAAAACGCTCCACAACAGAAGGGTAGTGATAAGACCGTTCTTCGTCCGTTTCATGTGAATTTTCCGGAAGCAGATCTCGCCGAAATGCGCCGGCGCATCATGGCGACACGATTCCCCGAGAAGGAACCCGTCGCTGATCATTCGCAGGGCGTGCCGCTCGCCACGATTCAGGAACTCGCCCGCTATTGGGCGACGGACTACGACTGGCGCAAGTGCGAGGCGAGCCTGAACGCCCTCCCGAATTTCGTGACCGAGATCGATGGGCTCGACATTCATTTCATTCACGTTCGTTCGAACCATGAAAATGCGTTGCCGCTCATCGTCACGCACGGATGGCCCGGCTCGGTCGTCGAGCAGCTGAAGATCATCGATCCGCTCACCAATCCCACGGCCCATGGCGGAAGTGCATCGGACGCATTCGATGTCGTGATCCCGTCGATGCCGGGCTACGGCTTCTCCGGCAAGCCGACCACGACCGGCTGGGACCCGACCCGCATCGCACGCGCCTGGACCGTGCTGATGAAGCGCCTCGGATACCAGCGGTTCGTCGCGCAAGGCGGCGATTGGGGTGCATTCATCACGGAGCAGATGGGCGTGCAGGCGCCGCCGGAATTGATCGGCATCCACATCAACCTGGCTTCCGCCGTGCCGGCCGAAATTTTCCCAGCGCTCGCCAGCCACAGCCCGCCGCCAGGTCTCTCGGCCGAGGAGAGCGAGGCATTCGAACAGCTCGACTTCTTGTTCAGCCACCGACTGGCGATGTTTCAGGAGATGGCGGCCCGCCCGCAGACGCTCTACGCAATTGCCGACTCACCTGTCGGGCTCGCGGCTTGGTTGCTCGACCACGACGCGCGCAGCTTGGCGATGATCGAACGGGTCTTCGACGGGCAGCCGGAAGGCCTGACGCGGGACGACGTTCTCGACAACGCCACGCTCACTTGGCTGACCAACACGGCGATTTCCAGCGCTCGTCTCTATGCGGAGAACAAGCTTCCCTTCTTCGTCCCGATGGGCGTCAACATTCCTGTCGCCGTGAGCGCCTTCCCGGACGAAGTCTACCAAGTCCCGCGGACTTGGGCAGAACGTGCGTATCCCAAGCTCATTCACTACAACAAGCTCCCCAAGGGCGGGCACTTTGCGGCCTGGGAACAGCCGGCGTCCTTAACTGCAGAGCTACGGGCGGGGTTCAAATCGCTCCGCAAATCGATCTGAAGCGCGCGGCGCGCTTTGCGCGCGCGCCGCCATTCCTGACAGGCAGTCTTCTCAAGGCTCTAGCAGCCGCGCTGGGCAATGAGGAACAGTCTGAATTCTTGGCCTTCGAGCTTCGTGCCGCGTTCCGAACCCTTCGCGTTTAAGACCGTCTGTGAGGCGGGCACAAGAGACCGCCGCTCCGAACCGAAGATGGAGACTACTTACATGAACGAAAAAACTGATGACCCACTCGAGACATCCCGTGCGCAAATCAGCCGCCGCGAGGGTCTCAAGCTCGGCGCAGCGAGCGTCGTGGCATCGCTACTGCCGGGAGTTGCGCCGGCCGCGGCGCAAACTGGATCACCACCGCAAACTCCGAAGGAGAACACCATGACCGACAACATCGCTATTCGTCCTTTCCATTTCGAGGCGCTGCAGGCGGACCTCACCGACTTACGCAAACGCATCACCGCAACAAAATGGCCCGAGCGCGAACAGGTCGCCGACGCAACGCAAGGCGTGCAGCTGGCGACGATGCAGAAGCTCGCGCAGTATTGGGCGGACAAGCACGATTGGCGCAAATGCGAGGCGAAAATCAACGCCGTGCCGAACTTCATCACCGAGATTGACGGGCTCGACATTCATTTCATTCACGTTCGCTCGAAGCATGAAAATGCGTTGCCGATGATTGTCACGCATGGCTGGCCCGGCTCGATCATCGAGCAAATGAAGATCATCGATCCGCTGACGAATCCGACCGCCCATGGCGGGACCGCGGCGGATGCCTTTCATCTCGTGATTCCGTCTCTGCCGGGCTACGGGTTCTCAGGCAAGCCGACGGCGCCGGGATGGAACCCAGTCAGCATCGCCAAAGCGTGGGCCGCGCTCATGCAACGTCTTGGCTACACAAAGTATGTGGCGCAGGGCGGCGACTGGGGGAATGCCATTTCGGAGGTGATGGCTTTGCAGCAGCCACCGGGATTGCTCGGCATTCACACCAACATGGCGGCGACGGTTCCGCCTGACGTTTCGAAGGCGCTTTCCGCCGCCGGCCCGCCGCCCGCCGGCCTTTCGCCGGAGGAAAAACACGCGTGGGATGGGCTCGATGACTTCTATAAGAATGGACTGGGCTACCTTAACGAGATGGCGCTTCGTCCGCAGACGCTCTACGGCATCGTCGATTCGCCGGTTGGTCTTGCGAGCTGGATACTCGATCACGACATTCGCAGCTACCAAATGATCGCCCGCGTTTTCGACGGCAAGCCTGAAGGGCTGAGCCGCGACGACGTTCTCGACAACATCACGCTCTATTGGTTGACGAATACCGCGATCTCTTCGGCGCGTCTCTACTGGGACACG
>Ga0137392_10001303_pt1 | contig 14237 bp, 9 predicted proteins | sample 15con2h34AmetaG_FD_101394 | JGI IMG/M metagenome (GOLD analysis project Ga0137392, IMG submission 101394) | Vadose zone soil microbial communities from Angelo Coast Range Reserve, California, USA - 15con2h3.4A metaG | ecosystem: Environmental > Terrestrial > Soil > Vadose zone > Saprolite... | reverse complement strand
GTTCCACAATTCGCGAAGCCGAGAAGGAGGGGACAGCGTGGGCAAAGATCGGCGAACACTTGACGGTCGAGTTCATCGACTGGTCGGTCGTCCTTCGCGGCGGCGTTGAGGAACCAGACATGAAGAAGATCGAAGAGTCGGCGGCGGTCGCGGAGAAGTGGGGACAAGCCGGCGACGTTGTGATGCCGTACATCGGCGCCGAGCGATACCTGTTCGTGCGGAACGTCGCGCCATATTCGATCTTTCCATTTTCGGCGCCCCAGCGCGTGAAGCTGATGACGAACACACTGATGACGATGTCGAGACTCAACGTTTCCGCCGTCACTCGCTATATCGCGTCGCAGGGCTGGACCCTCGTTCATCCGCCTGAGTTCTATGTCGAGGAGGCCAGGAAGGTGCTCACCACACCTCCGGACGACACGGCAGAGACCGCGTTCGACAAGCTGCCGGTGACGCCGCTAGCAACGTTCAAGAAAGGCGCACTGACGCTCGACCTTCCGGCGACATGGGCAGTCAGACTAGCTCAAGAATATCTCGCACCTCGTACCGTTTTGGACGTTTTCGAGTCGTTGCTACGCACAGGCCCATCCAAGGAAACCGCCACGCTGATCAATTTCGACGGCGAATCGGATCAGTGGGACTGAATAGCTCCGATGACAGCGGTGCGCGGAGCGAAGAAAAGCTGACCGTCCCCGCGGCGTTTTGCCCGCGCTTAACGCGCGCGCGTCATGGGGGTAGTCATGCCAAACCCTAGGTTGCTCGCGTCGGGAGTGCTGGCGGCCTGATGCGCCTGGTCTGGCGCAGCGGCTGTCGGCCAGCTTCAACCTATTCGGCGCAGAGACCGCCAAGCGCCTGCGACGATTACGATCCCCGTTTCTGAGCGCGCCAGGAGACTCCGGTCGAACCTTCGAATCTTTGGGAGCGACACAGGCCGTTCAGCTCCATGTCTGCAGGCGGAAGCAGAACATGCAGACTGAGTCACGAGCTCTTCTTCGCAGTACGCGCCGTGAGTGCTTGATGAGCCTGATCGGCGACCGCCACGTCGGAGCTCTGCTCGAGTTTCACAAGCAATGGCCGATCCTCGGGCTCGAGGAAATAGGAAAGGACCATCACTGCCCGGGCGACGTGCCGACCCTGCTCAATAGACTCGTGCAACCCCTTCCGCACCGACTCCCGGGGATATTCTGCTAGCCGCCGAATCTCGTGTTCACTCAGCCACCGCGCCTCGAACACAAACGCGAGTTCCCTTGCCAGGAGCGCACTGGCGTATTGTTCGTCTCCGTGGTCGAAGAGCACTTGCCTAGCCTCCACCGCGGGATCCAGGAACACCTCATGCTCGCCCCGTCGCAGCGCTTGGGGTGGCAAGGGTGGTCGAGCAGCGACCTCGCGCAGGAATGCTGTGGCATCCGGCATGTCGAACATCGCGATGGCACGCAGAATGTCATCCGTGAATGGTACTGGATTCTGCAATCTTGTCGTCGCGACTTGGACCACGCGATCGAGCAGCGCCACGCTTCGGATCAGGATGCGAGGTTCATGCGGCTGGCGCGGAGCGCCGGAGCCATCCAGGCCCTCGCCCATTCGGAATCGCCCGCCGATGTGCGCAATCGCGTTGACGAGGAGCGGCCAAGAGGCCGGATCGTCGGTCAAGCGCTCCGCTGCTGCAACGCCGGAGTCGAGACCCAGGCGCAACACCGCCACGAGAACCTCGCCCGGAAGCCGGCTCTTTGGATAGTGACGTTCGAGAGCGTCTATTGCGACCGGACCTCCCATCAGGCCGAGCGCATCGATGAGGTCATATTCTCGGTCTCCTCCGTCGGCTCCCGATGAAGCCGCGACCGACTCGAGCATCTCGGAGAGCTTCTTTGCCGCGGGAACGTACCGGAGCGATCCAAGCGTACGCGCCGCCATCATGCGGACGTGAGCGTCCCCGTCATCGAGAAACGGCGCAAGCTGGGGCGCGGCCGAGACGGCACCGATCCGTCGCAGAGACTGGATGGCGCTGAAGCGGTGTTCCTTCTCGGCCAAGCGCTGGACAAGAAATGCAGTGAATCCTACCCGCGGAACGTCGCCAACGTAATGAACGATATCTCTCCGCAACTGCGCATCGGAGTTCTCGTAGAGGGTGCGAATCTCTACCTCGGTCAATGAGGAGAGAAGCGGTCCAAGGCTGGATGAAGCCATCATGAAAGAATTCGGGAACCTGCGAATCGCCTGCGCACACTTGGTGAAGAGCGAACCTTCCCGAAGGAGCCTGCTCCATTCGACGCCTACCGCGACATGGTCGAAGTCTGCCGAATCGAGCAACGTGCTCACGAACCCGACCAGCGCATCGTGCGGAAGCATGACAAGATCAGAGGTACGCGGAATCATCGCGCTCCAGATCCGGTGAATCGCGTCTTCTCCTGAGCCGCCGTCGCGAGCCGCACGGTATGCGGCCAGCGTCTTCTCGACCGAGTTCGCATACACGGCGATCGCCGCCTGTCTGTTCAGGAACACCAGCGCATGATGAGCAGCTTCGTCGAGCGGCGCTCGATCGAGTTCGGCCTTCAGATAGCCGATCACGAAATCATCTCGCAGCAAGGCAAGGACATTGATATAGCGATGTCGATCGGCAGTGCCCCCCCAGCCATCTTCGAGTTGGCCGCGGGCATGCTGTCGCAGGGCCTCGCGAAAGGGCAGCGAGAGCGCGTCGATGCGGCGCACCGTTGCGGGCTCGAACCACGACGACTGAAACGGGAAGCAAAGGGTCGCGACATGTGCTGCGCCCGGCACCTCAAGCTCGAAGAACAGCTCGGCGGCGGCAAAGACCCAGGCCCGGCGCCCTTCCTCGCTCAGCGCACTGAACCACACAACCGCCGCGTTCCGAGCGCGTTCCGTGTGAATCGCCTTGAGCAACCGGATTCCACGGTGCACGTCCGAAGGGAAACGGCTCTTCAAGAGTGCATCGACGGTGTTGAATGCGATATCGACCATCGCGATATCTGTCGACCCCCGTGCCGCGATGACGCACGCTGTGACCGGCTGGCGTTGCGCGAGCGCGAGGAGGACAGGCATCGTTTCCACCGTGATCGGGACGCGCTTTGCGACCCGTTCGGCGTCTTGCGGCGTTCCCGCCAACGCCAGGATGCGTTCTGGGCGATCGAGAAGGGCGCGCTCTGCGAAGTGTTCCAAGAAGAGCGCGTGACCAAACGAGATGCCGGCTCGTGTCCGGCTGAGCAGGGGTGTCTGCAGGGCACGCGAGAGGACGCTGTTCTCGCCGGAGGTGATATCGCCCGCCAGGTCTCTCGCTTGCTCTTCGTCGACGCCGGCAGCGCCCGTCTCGGAGAGCTGGACCGCGAGCGAAATGAAGAAGCGCTCGACGCGCGCCGGCCGCGGACCCGCCCGTTCTCGCGGAGCCTCCCGCAGATATCGGCAACGAAGTGGTCAGCCACTCTGGCGATGAGGTCGGGACCGGAGCGATCGAGATTGCCCACTCTTTCGAGAACCAGGGCCATTTCGATGAACAGCGGGTTGCCGGCCTGCTCCCGGGAGAGATGATTCTCGATCGATCTGCTTGCTGCCTCCGACGCGCCCAGAAGGGCGAGCAGCTTTCGTCGCTCGTCGTCCCGCAATGGGCCCAACCTCAGAACATTCTGCTCGGAGTTAAGGTCGGGAACGAAGACGGACAAAGCGTCCTGCAGCTGCTGCGCCGCCTCGGTGCGAGAGCACAGCACGACATGCGTTAGTTCTCCGACGGCCGATTTACGAAACGACCGGAGTGCGCGCTCGATGTAGCTGTAGTCGCGACTCTCGTCCGCACCATCAAGAAAGAGCAGCAAGTGCTGCTTCTCTCGGAGGAGTAATGCCGCTAGCTCCGGCAGACGCGCCGGGTCTGCTGACTTGTATGCGGCGAGCGAAACGGCTGCGCTGAGCGGATCCACCGATTTGTCGACTAGGTCCAGCGCATGCAGCCACACTGTCGGCTGGACGACGGCGAAGCGGCGAGCGTAATCGATGGACCAAGAAGTCTTCCCTTCGCCGCCCTCGCCGAGCAGCAAGGTGGTTCCCCGCGGGTCCCTTCGAACCCGCTCGAAACAGAGGACGTCCAGTCGGAACCGTCGCAGGAACCTGCCATCGCTGACCGAAGAGCTGCGTCCGCGAGTCGCGATCTCTATCGTTTCCGACAGGGTCGAGAGCAGGCTTGCGAGGGTGTGGGCGCCGATCGGAATCTTCAGGAAGCGCTGCCGGATGTCCTGGCGGTCGCGCGACAGGATCGCGGCAAGTCGCGCGCCATCGACAATTTCGAGCCGCACACCCGCGGTCCTTGCCTGGTCACGGAGACTCGTAAGATCGGCTTCTTCGACCGCGCGATTCGTGCAGAGAAAGATCCTGTCGGCCGCGGGACTCTTACCGCGAACAGACCGGAAGTCGCTTCCGAGCTTTCCTGCTGTGTCGCTCGCCTGGGTCGTATATTCGACGGCGATGGTCGCTTCGCCGGCAGTCAGACCGACGAAGGAATCCGGTACGCCTCTGCGCGTCTTGCCTTCGCGGGTTAAGCCGAACGGCTTCAGGTTTCGCAGTTCAGGGAAAGCCCAGGGAAGCAATTCGTCTCCCAGCTCCTGAAATTCCCCCTGCTCCAACAACTGCAGGGCTTCGAAGGTGTCTTTGATCTCGTCCTTCATGGGGGGCTCGACGCCATGTGGGCGCGGGATCTTCGTGCAGCCGCCGAAATGCGTCCAGTGGGTCAGACGAGAAACACTGCAACTGCTATCGCATTTGCGCATCACCTTCGAAGTCTAGACCCGCAACGTGCACGGGCGCGTGACGTCGATCGGGAGCCCAGGGCAGGTCGAGGTGAGGGTCGACGCTGAGGAGAATGCCAACTCGCCGGACCCACCCCCCGGCCCCGCAGCGCGCGTTGGCTATGCTCAAGGCGGTCTCTAGAGAGGCGATGCGCTGCTCATAGCGAAACTGCTGCGCCTTACCGCGCAAGGGAACTGACGCCATATCGTGGAGATTCATGGACGGGCTCCCTCGCCAGGTCAAGGGTCGCCTGTTTTCCAGCCACCTCACGAGTCGTCGCGTCGTCCGCCGGCCTGGATTGACTCGACGAACGCAGCCACAGAACTTGGCTTGAGCCAAAGGGCGTTCACAACGCGGAGGTGCTCGAGACGTCCTTCGGAGCAAGCCCGGCGGAGTAGGTACTCGGGGATTTGGAAGCGAGCGGCGGCCTGCACTGGTGTTAGCAGGGCGGCCATTCTGGAAGACGCTTGTTCTACATGCGCCCGCGCGTTGCTGACCACGGGCTGACCAAAATTCTTGTGCTGGCTTGGTTCGGCTAGCATCAGGGGTGTCGACTCGTCAGTCGATGAGCCGAGAGATTCCGCAGGGTTGACACGCTCTGCTGTGGCCTGCAAGCCTTCTTCCGGTGCCTCATAACCCGAAGGTCGCAGGTTCAAATCCTGCCCCCGCAACCATGAAACTCACGGGCCTCACTGGCGTTTCGCTGGTGAGGCCTGCGAGCTTCGGGACCCGTTTTCAGCGGACCGGACCTTCCGGTCCGGATACCTGCGATCGGTGAGCGCGGGCTGGGTCAACTGGGCGCTCGAGAGCTTCATGGACGAGGCGGCGCACGCAGCGGGCGTCGATCCGGTGAAGTTCCGGCTCCGGATGCTGGATGGCGCGGGACGGAACGCCTGATCGAGGCCGGACGCGGTCGGCGGCGCGCGCCGGCAGGCGGCGGTGCTCGCGCGCCTTGCGCAGAAAGTGAGCTGGGGCAGCGCGCTTCCCAAGGACGTCGGGCTGGGCATCGCTACCACCTCCGGCCAGGAACGCGGCATGCCTACCTGGGTGGCTTGTGCGGCGCGCGTCCGGGTCGACAGGAGCAGCGGCCGCGTTGCCGTGGAGAAGCTGACGCTCGTCGTCGACGCCGGCACCATCGTCCACCCCGATGGCGCCGCAACGCAGGTGGAAGGGAGTGCGCTGTGGGGGCTGAGCATGGCGCTGCACGAGGGGACGGAATTCGTCAACGGCCAGCCGAAGGACACGAACCTCAATTCCTACACGCCGCTGCGCATGAACGACGTTCCGGAGGTCGAGGTGGAGTTCATTCCGAGGCCCGGCGACGTTCCGGTTGCCCTCGGAGAGCCGGGGACCACGGCCGTCGCGCCGGCGATCGGAAACGCGATCTTCGCTGCGACCGGCGCCCGCTTGCGACACCTGCCGATCCGGCCCACAGCGGTCCTCGAGGCGCTCGCCGGCCGGAAGTGACAGGTATTCGAGGGCGCAGCGGTCAGGGGGGAGCTGCCCGAAGCGCGCGCTCGATGGCGCCGAGGAGCGCCCGGTCGCTGAAGGGCTTCTCGAGGAACTCCACCACTCCAGCGGCCAGCGCCCGGTTGCGGATGCTGGCCTTCCCGTGTCCCGTCATGAAGACGATGGGGATCCTCGCGTCGAGGCGGTCGAGTTGCTCCTGGAGCTCAACCCCGCTCATGCCGGGCATCTCCACGTCGAGCAGGAGGCAATCGGCGCTGGAGAGCCGTCCCGACTCCAAGAAACTCTCCGCCGAGGCGTGGGTGTCGACCTCGTACCCGGCCGCCGTCAAAAGTTCCTCGAGCGCGCCGCGCACGGATGCGTTATTGTCCACCACGACGACCCTGACGACCCTTGGAGCGTTCAATGCGCCTCCTCGGTCCCCGAACTTATGCGCGAGGCGGCCGTACACGTAGCGGCCGACGAAGTCATACGTCGGATCGGCGTAAGTGAGGAACGAGTCGTAGACGGCGGGCGGGGCCGCGTCGAACAGGTTGCGCACCCCGCCGGCCAAAGCGGTTCCCTTCCTTGCGGGACGATGCGTAGCAGCAATTTACCGGCCGCGCAGTGAATTCTTGCGTCGCCTCGCCACGCTGGTCCCGCCGCCGCGCGCCCGGCTCATCCGCTACCACGGCGTGTTTGCGCCCGCCTCACGCTGGCGCAGTCAGGTCATCCCGCCCTGCGCCTCAGCTGTGCCGTCCGAGGATCCTGCTCGAGCCGCGACTGGGACTCCGCCCGGTCAAGCCACTGCAGAGGTGCGGCGCCCTGCGGACTCATCGCGCATCCCCTGGGCCGAACTGCTGATGCGCGTCTTCCGCGAGGACGTGCTCGCCTGCCCTTGCGGCGGCCGCCGCGTCGTCCTCGCCTACCTCACCCAGCCCGGGCCGGTGAAGACCATCCTCGACCATCTCGGGCTGCCGTCCACCGGGCCACCTCTCGCGCCCGCCCGCTTCATCGCTGGACCGGTCGAGGAGACCTGGCAGGACGACGTGCCCGTGCTGCAGCAGTCGCTGCGCTGAGAGCGGACACTGGTCCTCTCTCGTTCCCTACGCCTTGAATTCACCCTGCGAGGCCGGTGCCTGGCACGGCCGCGGGCTGGTCTGCTCCGGTTCATCCCTGCGCGGCCGGTTCGCTGCTCATCAGAACTTCTGCGCGATGCGACCCCAGACGTAGCGGCCGACGAAGTCGTAGGAGGGGTCGGCGTACGTCAGAAACGAGTTGAAGACCCTGGGCGGATTCGAGTCGAAGACGTTGCGCACGCCCGCGGAGAACGAGGTCGCGCCGCCGATCGAGCCCCCTAGCGCGTAGGCCGCGTAGAGGTCGAACGTCATGTTGTACGAGACGTGATGGGCCGGGTACGGAACGCCGGTCGTCGGGTCCTTGTTCTGATCGGCGCACAGGCCCGCGCCAGTGGCGCTCGTTCCCGACGGAGGGGCGCACTCGTCGAAACCACCAGTGTACCTCGCCCGTACGCCGCCGGAGAAAGCACCGCGGTCGTAATCGACGCCCGTGTTGAACCGCACCCGCGGCGTCACGCCCAGCGGCTGGAAGAAGGAGCTGACGTCGTAGTTGCCGGCGCCTTGCACCTTCTTCCCGTTCGGCAGCACGAGGTCCTGCTTGATCAGGTACGTGCCGTCGAAGAGCAGCCGGAAACGGCCGGCGGTCGTCGGCAGCGCGTACCGCAGCGCCAGGTCCACTCCGCTGGTGAGCACCGATCCGGCGTTCTGCGCGATGTCCAGCACGTTCTGGATCATCCCGCTGGAAGGGTCGCGCGTGATCAGGCTGCACTGTCTCGGGTCTGGTGGCGCGCTGGATCCCGTCGAGGCGGGATAGCAGGCGGCGAGGACGTTCGCGGTCCCGATGAACCTCGCGATCGCGTCGTTGAGCTTGATGCGGTAGTAATCGGCCGTGATCGAGAGGCCCTTGATCTGGGGTGGCTCGATGACGGCGCCCGCGGTCGCGGAGGTCGCCGTCTCGGGCTGCAGATCCGGGTTGCCGCCGAAGATGGACGGGAGCACGAAACTCGTGTCGCCGTTGTTCACCGCGCTCGCCCCGCCCGGCCCGGCCGCGCACTGCGCGCGGAGCCCCGCGTTCGAGGCCTGGATGCGAGCGCAGGGATCGGTGGCCAGCTCCACCGTGTTGACTTGGCCGAGATAGAGGTCGTCGAGGGTGGGCGCCTTGAATGCGGTCGACCAGGTACCGCGGAGCGTGAACCCCCGGACGGGTCGCCAGCGGGCGCCGAGCTTGTAGGTGAAGTTCGTGCCGTACGACGAGTAGTGGAACACGCGTCCAGCCGCCTGCAGCTCGACGTCGTCCGCGAACGGAACGCCGCTCACGACCGGCAGCACCAGCTCGGCATACGCTTCGTTGGTGTTGAACGAACCCTTGGTGGGCTGCCCGATGAAGTCGAGGGAATGGGTCGCGACCGCGATCGCGTCGGGCTGGACGCCCCCGTACTCGCGCCGGAACTGGTACCCGAGGGCGATGCCGGCAGGCCGGTCGGCGGCGATGGTGAACAGATCGCGGCTCAGGTCGGCATTGACGACGGCGAGCTGCGACCAACCGTCGTTGAGGGCGGTGTACGCGCCGAGCGACTGCGCCATCGCCGGGGTGACGCTGCCCACCCCGAACAGATTCACAGGTGTGCAGTTCGCGATCGGCGCGGCCGGCGTTCCGCAGCGCCAGACTCCGCTGGCGTCCTGGAATGCCGGGCCGATGCCGGCGCCGAGGGTCGTCGTCTGGAGCGATCCCAGGCCGTGGGAGGAGCTGGACGTGCGGCCATAGCCGAAGGACAGCGACCAGTCGGTGCGCTCGATGGTGCCGTCGAGGCTGCCGTTCAGCTGGATTGTTTGCGCATCGCTCTCACGTTGTCGCGGCCCCGTCTCCAGAAGGCGCTTCGCTGCGTTGGCAATCGGGACGCCGAACGGGTTGTACGGGTTGGTCGGGTCGAGGGGCGTCTGGGCGAAGATCGTCTGGAATGGCTCGGGCGCGGCCTGGTATGCCGAACGGCTGTCGACCCACGCCGCCTGCAGTCGCGCGGTGGCGAAGTCCACGAGGCGGTAGTCGCCGCTGGCGAAGAGAGACAGGCGATCGTTGGGCGTAATGAGGTAGTTGACGGCCTGGAAGTTGTAGCGGTCGTTGACTGGCCCGCTGTCGATGTACTTGCGCCAGCTCAGGCCGGTGGCCGGGTCGGTCACCACCGGTTCGCCCATCGCGGCGTTGCCATCGGCGATCCAGTCGACGGCGCCGGCGCCGGGGTACGCGGCGTTGAGCCGCTGGCAGAGCTGCGTCGGGCACTTCGCGGGATCGACGTGAGCGCGGCCGGCGGGGATGATGCTCGACCCGGACGGATCGATGCGCCTGGCGGGAAAGTTGTAGCTGAGGGCACGCTCGGCCCACTGGCGGTTGGCGGCGAGCATCGACGACTGCCGGAACGCACCCAGCGACAGGAGGAAGCCTCCCCGATCGCCGGAGATCCCCGCAGTGCCGTTCAGCTGGCCCTGGAATGCGTCGCCATGCGGGGAGGCGCCGGCGTACCCTTCGACGTTGACCCCGTTCATCCGGCGCCGCGTGATGATGTTCACCACGCCAGCGACGGCGTCCGAGCCGTACACCGCCGAGGCGCCGTCCTTGAGCACCTCGACGCGCTCGATGACCGCGGTGGAGATGGTGTTCAGGTCGAAAGCGGGCACGTACCCGCTGCCCGCGCCGAGCCCGCCGTTGACCCACCGCTTGCCGTCGACCAGCACCAGCGTGTGGCGCGGGCCGAGGTTGCGCAGCGACACCTGCGTCGTGCCGTCGGAGCCGGTGTTGAACTTGCTGTTCACGCCGCCGCCGCTCCACGGGATGAGCTGCAGGAAGTCGCCGAGCGTCGCCACGCCGCTGGCGGCGATCTCCTCGCGGCTGTAGATGACGACCGGCGCGGGCGACGTCAGGTCCTTGCGCGGTACGCGCGAGCCGGTGACGACGACCTCCTCCTCGGCTTGCTGTCGCGTGGAGCTGGCATCCGGCGGCGTCTCGCCCAACGCGGCTCCCGAGATCGCCAGCGAACAGACCAGGATGAAGCGCCGAAACCGGAAGTCCATCCGCTCCCCCAGCGCCCGCTATAGCGCAATGAATCCAGGGCGCAAGAGGGAAGGTGCCCGGCACCACCGGAGGGGGATCTACGCGGGGCGGAAGGGAACTTCCGCGCGAACGATGGTGCCGCGGCCGGGTTCGCTTTCGAGCTCGAGCGTGCCGTCGAGCTGGCGAACGCGCTCGCGCATGTTGACGAGGCCCACGCCTCCGAAATCGCCACCGCGGCCAGGGACGAAGCCGATGCCGTCGTCGGAGACGGTCAGGCGAACGACGCCGTCGGCGCGCATGAGCCGGACGCGAACCTGTTTCGCCTTTGAATGCTTCGCGACGTTGCCGAGCGCTTCCTGCGCAATGCGGTAGAGGGCCAGCGCGGCTCCCGGCGACAACTCCTTCACGTCGGAGTCCGCCTCGCAGGACACTGGAATGCCGCGGGTCTTGCTGAACTCTCCGCAATAGGAGGAGAGCGCCTTGGGCAGCCCGCTTCGTGCAGCGAGGCGGGGTGCAGGTCGTGAGAGAGCTGGCGGATGCCCGTTCCGATCTCGATCAGTTTGTCCTGCACGCCGTCGATCTCGGTGTTCGCCGGAGAGCCAGGTGGAACCTGGTATTTGACCGCCCCGAGATTGAGGGCCACCGTAGTGAGCTGCTGGAGGACGCCGTCGTGCAGCTCTCCGGCGATGCGGGTCCGCTCCTCCTCCTGCGCCTTCATCAGCCGTTCGTTCAGCGCCGTGATCTCCGCCTGGTGCCGCTCCATCAGTCGCTGATTCCGCTCGAGAACTCCGACGCGGATGCGGTAGGCGGTCCAGAGCAGTGCCGCCGCAACGGCGACACAGAGGGCACGGAACCAGGTCGTCTCATGGAAGGCCGGCGGGATGCTGAACGCGAGGGATGCGCCATCCTCGTTCCAGACGCCGCTGTTGTTGCTGGCCTTCACGACGAACCGGTAATCCTTGGGCGGCAGATTCGTGTAGCGCACGTGGCGCTCGTTGACCAGCTCGCGCCAGTCCTTGTCCTGGCCCTCGAGCTTGATGCGGAAGCGCACCTTTTCCGGTGCGACAAGGCTCAGGGCGGTGTAGTCGATCGCGAGATCGCGCACGCGTGCAGGCAGCCGCAGCGCCCTGCTGCCCGCGTCGTAGACCTTTCCGTCCGCGGTGATCTGCTCGATGTGCACGGGCGGCGGCAGGTCGTTGTGCGGCAGGCGCCGCGGATCGATCCGGGTGATTCCGTCGCGAGTCGCGAACCAGAGCTTCCCGTCGGCGGTCCTGGTCACGTGCGGGCCATACCAGCCGATGGTCGCCATTTTCGCGACGCCGTCGGAAGCGTCGAACACGGTCACCCGGATCGTCCGCATCGGATCGTTCAGCCATGCATCCAGCTCCGACCGGGCGAGGCGCACGAGACCGCACGGCGTGATGAGCCAGACGGAGCGATCTTCGTCCTCCATCGACCAGTGCACGGGATCGCACGGCAGGCCATTCTTGGCGTTGAGCGTGACGACGCGCCCGCCTTGAATCCGGCTCAACCCGCCTTCGGTCGCGGCCCACACCGCGCCCTGCTCGCCGAATCGAAGATCGGTGACGGCACCGCCGCCGAGCCCGTCGGCCGCGGTGTATGAAGCGAGGATCCGGCCGTCCTTGAAATAACCCACGCCGCCGGCCCCGAAACCGATCCAGACGCCGCGCTGCGAGCGATCCGGCAACAAGGCGGAGGCGGCATAGTGCTGCTGGCCGAGCTGGTTCCAGGGGAACCGTTCAACGGCGCCGCCCGCCGCCCGGTAGAAGAGGGCCACGTCGTGGAGACTGACCCACATGTTTCCAAAGCCATCCGGAGCGAAGGCCCAGACATTTCCGCCCGGTAAGCCCGGGACGCGTATGAATCGGCCGCCCTCGAAGTAGACCACACCGTCGGTGATCGCCGCCCATGGCCGACCTCGATCGTCCACCCCCAGCGACCGGGCGACCGTCTCGAGGAGCGGCACGGAAGTTCGCCGGTCGTGGGGCGGCACGGGACTCTTGCCATAGTAGGTGATCCGCCCGTCGTGCCAGCGGTTGAGCCCGTTGGCCGTGGCGACCCAGATGCTTCCATCCGCCGTCGCCAGGATGCCCCAGGCCAACGGGTTGGAAAGACCCTGCTTCGTCGAGACGAGCGGAAACGTGTACTCGCGGAACCGGTCGAGGCCGCCGCTCGTGCTGACCCACACGCTGCCTTCGCGGTCCTCGAAGATCAGGTAGGGATTCCCCGAGAGACCGTCCGCCAGCCCGAAGACGTCTGCCTTGCCCTGGTGGAGATGCACGAGGCCGTCATAAGTCGAAATCCACAGGCTGCCGTCGCTGGTGCGCAGAAACCGACTGGGCCTCGATGCCGGATTGATCCCCGGCACCGGATGACGCTCGAGTTTGTCGCCCTGCAGCCGCGGTACGCTGCCTCCGTTGGCAGCGAGCAGAATCCGGCCGCTGTCGTCCTCGATCAGGTCGTTCGCCTCGGTCGTGAGAGGGGGATAGGCATAGCGCTCGGGAGGGCCAGGCTTCCAGCGCCACAATCCCGTCTGGGTGGTGATCCAAAGGTTGCCCGCGCGATCTTCGTACATCGCGAGAACCCAGCGGCCAAAACGCTCGTCCCGCTCGCACTGGACCTTGGCTGCTTGAACGGCGCAGAGCCGACCGGACCCGACCTCTCCAAACCAGACGGTTCCGTGGCGATCCTGCCGAAACATCAAAATCCTCTGCCCGGCAACTTCCGGATAGTGCGTGAGCCTGCTGTCCTTCCAGGTGGCCAGTCCCTTCAACGTGCCGATGAGCAGAGTGCCATCATGCGCAACCATGAGAGAGGTGACGTGGTTGCTGGGAAGGTGCTCCCCCGGAGGTTGCCACGGCACGGCTCGGACGCCGTCGAAGCGAAGCAATCCGGTCTCCGTGCCCAGCCAGAGATAGCCGTCGGGCGTCTGTGCGATCGCTTGGATCGGGCCCTCTGTAAACCCGTCGCGAATCTTCCAGGCCGTGTGCGCGTACTGGCTGACGTCCAGTGATGGATCGAGGGCGAAGGCGTTGCTCGAGCAGAGGAGCATCAGCGCCGCCAACGCGGCGCTTCGCGACCTGCGCGTGGATGGTCGTGTTCTCTGGTCGACCACGTCCGCGCGTCCTCCTCGCGCTGCTGAGCTCGGGCCAGGGCCTCCAGCCTCCGCGCGGGCGGAGTGTAGTCCGCCACCGCCGCGCTCTGCCAGACTGGTCGTGAGACGCAGGAGTCAGTGGCCAGCGTTCGCAAGAGCGGCCTGTATCAGCAGGCGGCGGGAGCGCGGGGGCTTGCGAACCTCGACGTTCATCCTCGCCAGCCGGAGCCTCTTTGACCGGATCGGCGCCCGCGGCGAGCCAGAATTCGGCGGCGTGGTCGGCGAAGGCCGCCGGGTGACTCGCGATCAGGCTCGTCGAAGCGGGCCGCAGCCAGCCGGCGCCAGTGGCGCGATTCGTCGTCGTGGCCGGCGGTCCCGAGAATGCGCGCGAGCTGCGCAGCGTAATCGGGATCGTCCGAGGACAAAGCCAGGGGCCGCAGGCGGGCAACGGCGGAATCGCACTCACCCGCTTCCGCTTCGGCCTCGGCGAGATGGCCCTGCGCCGGCGCGAAGGCGGGCACCAGGCGCCGTGCAGCTTCGAATGACCTCCGTGCATCCTCCAGTCGGCCCTCGTTCATCCACGTCAGTCCGAGCTGGTAGTCGAGCAGCGCCAGCGGAAACGGTGAGACGCCGGGGTACCGGCTGTCGGCTCTCAGCACCTATGGACCCCGGTTTCTCAGAAGCATTCCCCCCGGGGCGCGCGCGACCGGAGGGTTGATCACTTGGCCTTGCGCTGTCCAGTTCTGGCGTCGGGCTTGAGCCGCCG
>Ga0137392_10001287_pt1 | contig 14338 bp, 11 predicted proteins | sample 15con2h34AmetaG_FD_101394 | JGI IMG/M metagenome (GOLD analysis project Ga0137392, IMG submission 101394) | Vadose zone soil microbial communities from Angelo Coast Range Reserve, California, USA - 15con2h3.4A metaG | ecosystem: Environmental > Terrestrial > Soil > Vadose zone > Saprolite... | reverse complement strand
TTCCGGGTTTTCTACGGCGGCGATAGCATTTTCGGTTCGCCCAATTGTGTGGAATCCTTCCGGGAGCGTTCGAACGCGGTCGCCGTGGCTGTTCCACACGCGCAGGGAGGAAGGAACTCCAGCAAACAGGTTGGATCCGCCATGTTCTTTCGAATCATCGACGCTCAGTTGCGCACGGCCATATTCCCGCCGCTCCGCCTTCTCGACCGTCCCGCCGAGCGTGTGCGTGATCCACTGCATCCCGTAGCAAATCCCCAGGACCGGAATTCCCAGCGCCAGGACTTTTGGATCGCACTTGGGCGCTTGGGGGTCGTAGACGGAGCTGGGTCCGCCAGACAAAATGATCCCCGCGGGCTCCAGCTTGCGGATTTCTTCAATCGAAGACGTGCATGGCAGAACGGCGGAGAACACCTGCTGTTCGCGGATGCGGCGCGCAATCAGTTGCGTATACTGACCGCCGAAATCGAGAACCACTATCCCGCCGAGTTCCGCCTTCATTCTGCCTCCCTGCTCTCGCCCCTGCTCCGCCGCCAACTTTGCCGCGCTCTCCATCATGCTATCCCCCATTCCCCTCGCTCGCGCCTTACTTTTCACCGCGATTGCCTTTGTAGCGCGAGCGGGCGGGGCAAGCCCCGCCCCTACGCCACAACTAGATTTAGCAATTTGTCCGGCACAAAAATTCGTTTGACGATGCTTTTGCCGGCGAGATAAGGCGCAATCACCGCGTCCGCTTGCGCCAGTTTTTCGATTTCCTCTCCAGCAGTCCCCACGGCGGCTTTCACCTTGCCTCGCAGGCGTCCATTGACCTGCACGGGAATTTCGACTTCGTCCTCGCGCGTCAATGCCTCATCGAATGCCGGCCAGTCCGCCTTCGACAATCCGCCCGCGTGTCCCAGCTTTTCCCAGAGTTCTTCGGCGAGATGCGGGGTCATCGGCGCCAGCATCAGCGTCAGCAGTTCCAGCACTTCCTTGCGAACTTCCGGCCGCACGTCTTTTTCCAGTGGCTCCTGCAAATAAATCTCGTTGGTCAGCTCCATGATTAGCGCGATTGCGGAATTAAAATGCCAGCGCGTCTCGAAGTCCAGCGTTACGCGCCGCAGCGTCTGATGCGCTTTGCGCAAAAGAATCTTTTCCTTCGGAGAAACCGCCGCCGCGCCGGTGTTTCCGCTTTTCACCCCCTGCACCGCGAGAGAGTGGCGCTCCACCAGCCGGTACACGCGATTCAGGAATCGCCAGGAGCCTTCGATGCTCTCCTCGCTCCACTCCAAGTCTTTTTCCGGCGGCGCCGCGAACAAGGTATAGAGGCGTCCGGTGTCGGCTCCGTATTTTTGCGCCATGTCTTCCGCGCCGACCAGGTTACCCTTGGACTTGGACATGGCCACGCCGCCCTTTTGCACCATGCCCTGAGTGAAGAGCCGCGCGGCGGGCTCGTTGTGCGTGATTAACCCCAGGTCGCGCATCACCTTGCACCAGAAGCGCGAATACAGCAGGTGCAGAATCGCGTGCGTGATTCCACCGATATATTGGTCAATCGGGAACCAGTAAGCGACCTTAGCCGAATCGTAAGGCGCCGTCTCGTTGTGCGGATCGCAGTAGCGGTAGAAATACCAGGACGAATCCACGAAGGTGTCCATGGTATCGGCTTCGCGTTTTGCGGGGCCGCCGCACTTCGGGCAAGTCGTGTTCACAAACTCGGGCGTGGAGGCCAGGGGCGATTCGCCCTCGCCAGTGAGCTTTGGATTCGGCGGCAGCAGGACCGGCAAATCCTTATCCGGCACCGGCACCATGCCGTCTTTCGAGCAATAAACTACCGGGATCGGCGTGCCCCAGTAGCGTTGCCGCGAAATCCCCCAATCTCTTAGTCTGAAGATCGTTTCGGCGCGCCCAAATCCTTTTTGTTCCGCGAAGGCCGCCATTTTTGCAATCGCGGCTTCGCTACTCGTCCCGCTGTACGGCCCGGAATTCACGCTAATCCCATAGTCGGTAAATGCTTGTTCGGCAGCCGCGTGGTTTGAGTGAGCGGCCTTGGGCTTTTCTTTCTCTCCTGCAACTTTCAACTTGGAACTTTCAACTTCTTTTTGCTTCACCACGACGCGGACCGGCAATCCATATTTCCGGCAAAATTCCAGGTCGCGCTGATCGTGCGCGGGAACCGCCATGATCGCGCCCGTCCCATATTCCATCAGCACGAAATTGCCGACCCAGATGGGAATTTTCTCGCCGCTGAAGGGATTGACGGCGTAGCGGCCGGTGAAGAAGCCTTCCTTCTCCATCGTCGCCAGATCCTCGGTTTTCACCGAGGTCTGGCGCATCTTTGCCAGCTTTGCATTTGCTTCCGTTTGCGCGGGCGAACCTTCGAGGAGTTTTGACAGCAGGGGATGCCCCGGCGCAAGGATCACCACGGTGGCGCCATAAATCGTGTCGATGCGCGTGGTGAAAACTTCAATCGGCTCCGCGACGGCTACGTCCGCCACTGCGAACTTTACTTTCGCGCCCTGCGACTTCCCGATCCAGTTGCGCTGCATCAGGATGACGCGTTCGGGCCATCCGCCTTCCAGTTCTCTCAAATCGTCGAGCAATTGATCCGCATAGGCCGTGGTCTTCAGGAACCACTGTTCGATCTCGCGCGATTCCACCAGCGTGTCTTCGTGGCGCCAGCAGTATCCGCCGTTCACCACTTGTTCGTTGGCCAGCACGGTGCAGCACTTTGGACACCAGTTGACGCGGCTCTTTTTCTTGTAAGCCAGGCCGCGTTCGAGCATGCGCAGAAAAAACCACTGGTTCCAGCGGTAATACTCCGGCTCGCAGGTGGAAATCTCCCGCCGCCAGTCGTAGCTGAAGCCAAAGCGCCGCAGCCCGCGCTTGATTTCCGCGATATTGTTGTTGGTCCACGCGCGCGGGTGAGTGTTGTTTTTGATCGCCGCGTTTTCCGCCGGCAGGCCGAAGGCGTCCCAGCCCATCGGATGCAGCACGTTGAATCCGCGCATGCGCTTGACGCGCGCGACCACATCGCCGATGGTGTAGTTGCGCATGTGGCCCATGTGCAGAGTGCCGCTCGGATACGGCAGCATCTCCAGCACGTAATACTTGGGCTTCGACGGGTCCGCCTCTGATTCGAATACGCGCGCTTCCGCCCAGCGCTTTTGCCACTTCATTTCGATTTTCTGCGGATCGTACCCCGACCCTCCCGCCGTTGCGCTGCCTGGTGTGTTCTGTTCCGCCACGCCCGCTTATCCCCTTTTCTTTTTCGCTAAACTCTTCCTCGCCGCGGTCTTCCTTTTCCCCGCCTTCTTTTCCGCGGCCCTCCGCGGACTCTGTGCCAAAATCTTTTTCTTCAGCGCGGCCGTCAGCATCGAGAATCCTTTCTCCGGCTCCGGCGCCTGCTCCTGCAAACCCGCCAGTTCCCACAGCGCCGCCACGTTCCGCCGGTCATCGCCCGGATCATCAATGGGGGTCTCCGCCACAAACGCGCGCCCCATCAACCCTTCCGGAGGAGCGGCTCCGAACCGCGGGTGCCGCAGAATCCTCGCAAAGGCTTCTTCGCCAATTTTTCCTTTTCCGATGTGCTCGTGGCGGTCCACGCGCCCGCCGAGCGGAATCTTTGAATCATTGGCATGAATCACCGGCACGTTGTCGAGCCCAATCGCGCCGTCAATCTGCCCGATCGTCGAAGCCAGCCCGGCTTCGCTCTTGATATCGTATCCAGCGGCAAAAAGGTGCGCCGTGTCCAGGCACGCACCCACCGGCAAGTTGCGCAACCCTGCCAGGATTTCCCCGACTTCTTCCAGTCGCGCGCCAACCGCCGCGCCCATCCCCGCGGTGTTCTCGATCAGGATGCGCAGACCGCCCATCGGCGCGCGCTTAGAGGCTTGCTTCACCGACTCGATAATCGTCGAAATCGCCTGCCCGATCCTGGCCTCGCCGCGCGATCCCGGATGCACCACCAGAAAATCCGCACCCAGCGCCAGGGCGCGCACGATTTCGTCATGGAACGCCTGGATTGAGCGCGTCTGCAGCATGCGCTGCTCGGACGCCAGGTTAATCAGGTAATTCGCGTGAATGACGAGCGGCCCGAGCCGCAGTTCGTCGCGCCGCGCGCGAAACGCCTGCGCATCCACTTCCGGAATGCGCGCCGAGCCGCCCTGCCACATCCGCGGGCTGGCGGAAAAAATTTGCAGCGCGTTGCAGCCTAGTTTGCGGGCCGATTCCAGCGCATTCAGATAGCTTCCCGCGACGGACGTATGAATCCCAATCCGGAAGCTCCCATCCATCCACGCCGGGGGTAGCGGTTCAGGCTCCGGTTCCGGGCGATATTCGTCTTCAGGGTCGAACTCTGGCGGTTGGACGAGAGGCTGCTCAGGCATGCCTGTGGGAAGTTTTTGCTCCGTCATAAACCAGCTATTCTACCACACGCTCCCAATCAGTCCCTCTCCAGCAGTTTTACGGTGCCGGGTCAGTTTGCGATGAGCCCATTTCTGGACCCGGAGCTCGCTGAATCACATGTCCGGCAAGCCGACTAGCCAGGATTTGGCCCAACTGCGCGCCTCCGGGCCGAGGTCGCTGCGTCACTTGATACCGACGAGATCTTCCTGCTAAAATCCGCGGCCACTGGCCGTTCAATCCAATCGGACTCGAAAGAACCCTCACGGCATTAGAACTTGGTACGTTCGCAAGGAGGAAATATGATGCGCTACAGCCTGGTTGCATTGTTCCTTTTATTTTCTGCGGTAATGACGCAAGCCCAAACGGGACCGTGTACTGAAAGCGCCATAAAGCAGGGCCACCTGCCTGCTGCCGATGACGCGTTCTCGTATATGCCTCCATACGGAAAGCCTGTTGTCGGCAAGCCCGCCATGGAGGATGCCAACAAAAAGAGCTTCTCGGACCGTACGAACGTCAAGAGCTCGTGGGTCGGCGAACATCGGATTGTGTCCGCGCCATCCGGCGACATGGCCTATGAATACGGCACGCGTCACGTCTCTTATGACGACAAGGACGGACACCACGAATTTGAAGCTGTGATGCTTCACGTCTATAAAGCTAATGGCGGTGTTTGCCAGATGGCGGCCATGACCATGCACCCGTTAGGCGAAGAAAGCAAAAAGTAAACGCATCACTTAGGCCCAGTGATGCTCGCAAGGCCGATTCACATTTCTGTGACAGCTGAGTGGCCTTAGCCTCAGTGCCTGATTAACGCACTATCCAAACAAATGCCAATGGGCTCCGCAAGGGTCTATCTCCAGGAAGGTATTTATTTGCTTGGCGACTCGGATTCTTGGAATTTGACCCACGCTTGATTTTTTTGGCCACACGACACCCCTGCCTGCCGCTCAAGAGCGCAAGACCGCCGGCGGAAGGTGCCACTCAATTTGTCAGTGCGGACTACCGCCCGAACATGGAGAGCGGAATCCGCCCGCCAGTAGATTCCTCGGCTTGCCTGCTGGACGCCGCCGCAATCACCTGGTCCGCGGGACGATTGGCGATGCGGTCGAGAGCGTCCGCGATGCGCGACAACTCGTAAACGACTTGGTCACTCACCGTAGAGCGCTGCACCACCACGGCCCGCCTGCGGCGGAACTGCTGCACCACCCAGGCCGTGGCGATAACGACGAGGACGAGGATCGCCAAGAACTGTTCGTTTGCTGTGATGGTGATGGTACGGCTGAAGAAATGAAAGACATGATCCGAGAGCAATTTTTCCTCCCGGCTGGGGTCGATTGGACGACTACACTATTGGATGCCTTTTGGCCGGCCGTCGTCAACGGAATTCGTAGCGCCAGCATCCCTTCCGGCGGTCCTTGCCGCTGCCAACCCGGCGCCACTTCACCAGCTTGCCTCTCTCGCGACAGCCTCCTGCATCATCCGACGGTTCAACGCAATCGTCCTCGATCGTAGTATTCTAGGTGAGAATTTTGCTCTGAAGCGACGGTAACTTATGATTTTCAATCCAGCACATCCCGGAGAGGTCTTGCGAGATTACTTGGGCGAGATGAGCATCAAGGAGGCCGCCTCGCGCCTGGGCATCACTCGCGCTCACTTGTCTCGCATTCTCAATCGGCATGCTGGCATAAGCGCGGCCATGTCTTTGAGATTGTCCGCGGCTCTCGGCACGTCCCCGGAATTTTGGCTGCGCATGCAAATCCAGCACGATTTATGGCGAGCTCAGCGCGCCAAGCAGCCAAAAGTGCGACCTTTCCCCCACACAGCAAAAAACAAGGAATTGGTTCTCGCGTAACCCACGAGGGTATTGTCCTAATTTGCAGCTCTACCGCGGCTTGCCGTAAACTCTCATTTCACACGCCGCGCGGGGGAGCCATCCATGCTGGTTGTAATGCAATCGCACGCCACCGAGGAGCAGATCCGCGAAGTCTGCAAGCGCATTGAAAGCCTCGGCTTGAAGGCTCACCCCATGCCGGGGTCCATCCGCACGGCCATCGGCATCACCGGCAACAAAGGCGCGATTGACCTCGGTATCCTGGAATCGCTTCCCGGTGTGGTCGAGTGCATTCCGGTCAGCAAGCCGTACAAACTGGTGAGCCGCGACACCAAGGAGGAAGACAGCATCCTGCGGATTCCGACGCCTTCGGGCGATGTGATCGTCGGCGGCGATAAGATTGCCCTTGTCGCTGGCCCGTGCGCCGTCGAGACCGAGGAGCAATGCCTGGCAATCGCTGAGCGGCTGAAAAAATCCGGAGTGCGGCTCTTTCGCGGCGGGGCTTACAAGCCGCGGACTTCGCCGTACAGTTTTCAGGGCCTTGGCGAAGACGGCCTCAAAATCCTTTCGAAAGTGCGCGCCACTCACGGCTTCGGCATCGTTACCGAAGCGATCGATAATGAATCGCTCGACCTGGTGGAAGAGTATGCCGACGTCATCCAGATCGGCGCGCGCAACATGCAGAATTTTTCGCTACTCAAGCGCGCGGGCCGGGCCAAGAAGCCCGTGCTGCTCAAGAGGGGAATGTCCGCGACGCTCGACGAATTCCTGATGGCCGCCGAGTACGTGCTCTCCGAGGGCAATTACAACGTGATGCTGTGCGAGCGCGGAGTGCGAACGTTCTCCGATTTTTCACGCAACACGCTTGATCTTGCCGTCGTTCCCGCGGTGAAGAAACGCAGCCATCTTCCCATTTTTGTCGATCCCAGCCACGGCACCGGCAAGCGCCACAAAGTTCTGCCGCTTTCGCGCGCCGCGGTCGCCGTGGGCGCCGATGGCCTGCTCATCGAAGTGCATCACGAGCCGGACAAGGCGCTCTCCGATGGCATGCAGTCCTTGCTCCCTGAGGAGTTCATCGCCCTCGCAGAGGAAATGCGCCAAATCGCGGCCGTCCTCCACCGCACCATCAACTAATCTACATTTCGGAGCGTTACAGGCTCGCCGGTATAGCCCGCCACCGTGCCTATTGTTCCCGGCTAAGGCGGGTTGTCTAAATTCTGGGCGGGACTGGTTCGTCGCACGGAGTACTACGGGAGTACTAAGGACTAGTCATGATTCCGAATTAAGGTGTTTACCGGATTGGCGGCAGGGATTCTGGATGTTATTTGGAATCGGAGGACAGTCGGACCCGGGTTAGCGGGCCGCGGCACCCCCACCAGCCGAGCGTCGCAGATTTCCGCCACCGAGCCAGGCTCAGGCCGTATGGCCTATAAGAGCAGAATCGTCGGACGTATGGAGAAACGACTACCCATCGCGATAGTTGTGCGCCTCGCCCCTGCGCAGGAACAGTCTGCCAACGGTGCGGAGATGACCTATACGGATAACGTCAGCGTTCATGGCGCGCGTGTGGCTACCACCCGCCCGTGGCAAGCTGGCGACATGGCGCAGGTTACTTCCTTGAAAGATGAAATCACGCTCGCCGGAAAAGTCGTGTATTGCCACAAACTTCAGGACCAGCGCTACCAGATCGGCTTGAATTTCCAGGGCCGTCGCGTTACTTGGTCCGCCTACAACACTTACAGCAACACCTGACCGAGCCCACCGGTGAACCTCGCAGGCGGCACAGCGCCGAACGACTCTTTTTGAATGATTAGTGTCTGGCTCGGAGCGGGGCCGGTTCTTGATCGCGATTTTCCGGTTTCCCATTTGCGAATTACATGCACGTACCCGACAGGAGTGTCGGATGCGTCGCATCAGCAGGTCCCGGTCCTCCCCCATTGACATACACATAGGTTGCAAATCGGCCTGTTCTCAACTTGAGCGAGGAGAAGAAAATGAAACGACGGTTGATTTTCCCGATGGTATTGGCATTGCTGGTGGCTTTCCCCGTTCTCGCACAGCGCGGCGCGGAGCACGGTGGAGAGCGAGGGCCGAATCCGCCGCGCGCCAACCAGGGGCGTGTTCCGCCGCCGCCTCCAAGGCGGGACGATCCGCGCGCCAGGCCCGAACCCGAGCACCACGTGACCGGCCATGTGAATACGTTGCCGCACGTCAACAATGACCACTGGTACGGCCACGATCGTCCAGACGATAAGCGATTCCACATCGACCATCCTTTCGAGCACGGACGCTTCGAGCATTTCGGCCCCTCGTATCGCTACCGCGTGGAACGCTTCGACCGCGATCATCACCGCTTCTGGCTACCGGGTGGTTTCTACTTTGAAGTGGCTTCGTGGGACTGGCCGGTGTGCGCGGATTGGTGCTGGGACTGCGGCGACGATTTCGTGATCTATGAGGATACCGACCACGTCGGCTGGTATTTGCTTTACAACGTGCACACGGGCGTCTACGTCCACGCCAACTACATGGGCACGTAGCGGCAAGCGGCAGGGCGGAGCCGCCGGGGAGAGAAGACGCTGAATCGCACAAAAGAGTGCGCCTGCGATGTGGCACGTTGCACTTAGAAAACACCCCCTCACCGAAGTCTTTCGGAACAATCCGAGTTGGCGATATCATCGCCTCAAGGAACCCTTCTTTTCCAAGAGGAGAAATCGTCATGAGTGGAACTGTCGCCCGAAACAGGGCTCTCTCGTCTTCAGCGATGTTGATTGTGGCCACCGCGCTCTTCGCCGCATCCGCCGTAGCGCGCACACCGAACCCGCAAACCTTGTATTCCGGGCCGGGACGCTATGAAATTGAAAATGTGGCCTCCGGCAAAGTGCTGGACTTGAACCGGCAGGACCAGCGCACCGTGGTGCAGTGGCCGCGAACGCATTCGCAGAGTCAATTGTGGGATATCGTGGACGCCGGGAACGGATACGTTTTCATCAAGTCCGCAGCCACCGGTCTGGTTATAGACATTGACGGCGGGCGTGCCCGCGATGGCGCTCGCGTCATCACTTCGCAACCTTCGGGGAGCGACAGCCAGCTCTGGAAAGTCGAAGGCAAAGGGGGAGAGCGGCGGTTTACCTCGCGGCTCAGCATCGCTTTGGATTTGCCCCATGGCTCGCACGAGGACGGCGTGGAATACCAAGTTTGGAGCGGAGCCGGCCAGGACAATCAGAGATTCCGCTTCGTGTTGGTTAGCGGCCCGGTTCCCGCAAACCCGAACGACTACGGCGCCGATCGCCCGCTGACCGAAGAGAAGCGTGCTTACGAACGGGGCTACCGTGCCGGCGCCGAGGACTTGCAGGCGCGCTTGCGCCGCACCTATGTCCGCCACAAGGGCCAGTACAATCCGCAATGGGAAGAGGCCTTCATCGAGGGATATTACGACGGCTACGATGCCGCTCGGCCCGATACGAATGTGATGCGAGGGGAGGAGAAAAATTCCTACGATGACGCCTACCGGCTCGGGCAGAAGGATTACCGTGAGGGTAAAGAGCCCAGTTACATGCGATACGCGGATCGTTTCGATCCCCGGTCGGAGCCCTTTTTTCGCCGGGGCTATGCGGACGGCTACTACTCGGCGCGTTAGCCTGAAGTCAGAGACCAATCCAAGACTCGCAGGCTTAAATAAACTACCTCTCCGCACCGCTTCCACTTTGCGGCCGATGTAAATTCCGTTTGTTTAATCAACTCGATCATCCCGCGCCTTGCGTGCTGGGCGCTTGGGGCTTAAGCGCGCGGCATTTGACGCTGACTGGAACCATGGGAGAATTGCAACTCCGGGATGAATCGCCCCAAGAACTTCCGCGTGTACTTTCTGGTTGCGGCGCTGGCCATCGGCGGGATGGTGGTGCTGCTCCGCGAGCATCGCCCGTCATTCCTGCGGCCGGACCTGCACCTCTGCGCTTACGTAACGACTGCGGACGGCAACGTCACGGTGGTCGATCTTGTGAGACTCAAGGCCGTGGCGCGGATTGCGGTGGGGGCAGGACTTTCGGGGATGCGCGAACATCCCAAGCGCCCGGAAGTGTACGGCGTCAGCAGCGCCGGCGGGTATGTTTGGATCCTCGATCCGCGCGGCAATCGCTTCACGGGGCAGATCACCGCGCGCATTCCAGTGGGGCCGCTTCCCTACGCGTTGGATTTTTCGCCGGACGGGAGCCGCATCTATACGACGACATCCGGGAACAACACGGTGCTGGCGATTGACGCGCGATCACGCGGCATCGTGGCGCGCGGGGCAACCGGGCGCGAACCGGTGCTGGCGCACGCGACGCCGGACGGCAAGACCGTGCTGGTGGTGAACCGGCGAGACGGGACGCTGGGCATTCATGACGCGGCGACGCTTGCGCTGCGAGGCAGCGTTTCCGTGGTGGCCAAGCCGGAAGACGTGGCCGTCTTGCCGGACAGTTCCCTGGCGTTCGTGCTAAGCCGCTCCGAGCGGCGCATCTCCGTGGTGGACCTGCAACGCGGAGTGCTGGTGACCAATCTGGAGTTGGCCGGCGCGCCCACGGACATGCTGCTGAAGCCTGATGGCGGCGAACTGTACGTGATTTCCCCGGAGGCTCACGGCTTGCAGGCCATCAACACCGCTACTCACGAGGTGGGCGACTACATGGTGCTGGGATCGGCGCCCACGCGCGGAGTGCTGAGCGAAGATGCCTCGTTGATGTATGTCTCGGATACGGCGGCGGGGCGGGTTACGCCTGTGGATATTTTCAACCGGCGTATCGTGCGCGAGCCCGGAAAGGGCTTCCCGGTTCCGGCGGGCGATGCTCCCGGGGGGTTGCGGTTCGATCCGGCGGAGAATTTGCTGTTGGTGGTGAGCGCGGGCTCGGGCGACCTGGCGGTGATTCGTGTGCGGACGAATTTTCTGCTGACGATGATTCCCGTGGGGGATCATCCGCAAGAGCTGGCGGTCAAATTATTCTAGGGTGTGGTTGACGTTGAGGTACCGATCACGTGAGAAACCCTCGAAGAAAGGACTTAAAGTCAAACCTAAAGTAAGACTTTAATGAGTGAAATGTGAAGGGAAAATCCGGCCCAGCGGCAGTTCAAGAAAGACTTTAATAGTGGCGCAATAGATTCATGCTATTCGGGGGGCCAGGCGGAATGATCTTCGCCCAGGTTTACGTCGAAGAATCCTTCAGTGGGCAGGACGTCGACAGGCAGGCCTCCATGCCATAGCGCCACGCCGAGACGCAGTTTGGTCTGGCCCTTGAGGTCGATTTGGTCTTTGTGGATGGCGACTTCCAGGACGCGTTCGAACGCGGCTTGTGCGACGGCGCTGGGATTCAACAGGCAAACAAGTTTTTTCTCGACGGCGAATTCCCGGAGGTGGCCGCGCTCGAGTTTGACGACGATCGTCACTTCTTCGGCGCCCCCGATGGTGACGCGAAACTCGGGATCCTCAAGTTCGCCGAGGACTTCGAGGAACGGGTCGATGCGCACGCAGAAGCGCCCTTGCTCGAATCCGTAGCGCAATTCGTGCAGGTAGAAGACGCGGCCGTGCATTGAGCCGCCGCGGCGCTCCGGGGAATACAGGCCAGCGCCGAGCCATTCGAAATACGAGGTGTCCCGGCCATCGATTTTCACATTCAGCCAGCCCGTCGGAGCCAGTTGCACGGCGTGCTCCGGTTGGCGCTTGATGGGCTTGGCCAATTCCCCGGGGGCTGGCTGACCCAACGCAAGGTAGATGGCGGTGAGATGCTTGCGATAGAGAGCATCGAATTCCGCGTCGTTGGCGGTGCTGTGTTCGGGGCCGAACCACCAGCACCAGTCGCTGCCCTCCGCGGCCAGGAGCGATTCGTGTGCTTCCTTGATTGCGGTTTCCGAGGGGGCGTCGGCTCTTTCCTGCTTGCGGGCTTCACAGGCGCGAGCGAAGGCTTCGCGGGCGTCCCAGAGCAACTCCCAGGCGGCAACGTCTTCGGCGTGGCCGATCCAGACGTCAAAATTGGCGTTAATCCAGGAGGCCGGGAAAATTCCGGTGGTCCTAGGGATTTCACCAGCGGCGGCGATGGCCTCAGTGGCAGTCAGCGCGCGGAAATCCTGGTCGCCCTGAATGCGAGCGTAGAATTCGCGGAGGAAGGCGCGCCCATTGCCCGGGTAATATTCCCAGGCGTTTTCACCGTCGAGGAAAAGACAAATGGTGAGCGGCTGATCGCCCTGGACGGTTTCGCCGAGATGGCGCATGCGATTGTGGAGATCGGCGGCGGCGGATTTGGCGTCCATGCGGCTATAGACGAAACCCACGAGGTCAGATAGGTGGTGATCGCGGAATAATCCAGCGATGGAGTCTCCCGCGAGTTGGACACGCCAGGGCTTGTACAGGCGGTCGGCGTTGGCGGGAATGCCATTTGCGTCGCGGAAAAATCCAACGTTCAGCGTGCGGCCGAGAACGCCTTCATCGGTTCCGAACCATTGAAAGCCTTGTTCCGCGGCGATGCTCAGGGTTTGATCGGAGACTGAGCCTTCCGAAGGCCACAGGCCGACGGGCTGCACGCCGAAAACGCGTTCGTGATACTCACGGGCGAGCTGGAGTTGTTCCCGCGCGTCTTCGGGACGCCGGTAGGCGCGGCGCGGCAGAGGCGTGCTGGGATTGGCGACGCGCGCGATATCCGAATCGCAGATCAGGTGAAGGATGGGGTGATAGAAGGGCGTGGTGCTGATCTCGATCTGGCCGCGCTTCGCGGCGTCACGATACACGGGGAGCACCAGGCCCAGGAATTCGAGCTGTTTTTTTCGCAGCGCGGATTTGTCAATTTCGGTGTAGTCCTTCCCTTTCGTGGCGAGGCGGCTGACGACGTCATCCGATGCGAACCAGGACTCCTCCATCCAAGCCAGCTGCGAAAGCAGTTGCAGGTCTCGCCAATCGCGCGGGGTGAAGGAAACCACTGCCTGGGCGCCGCCGGCCGGCCGCGACCATTCGAATAATTCGACGAAGCGCGGCCAGCGCGACATCAGACGCTCGTGGTTCAAGTGAAACGCGCGCGCGAGGATTTCCGCCTTGTCCTCGCGGGTCAATTCGTCTGCATTCTTGAACGCCAGGGAAAACCACGGCTCATTGAAAGTGCCGCTGGCGTATTCCTCGAGTTGCATGCCGAGGGCCGGCACGACGTTGAAGGTGGCATGGAAGTTGGGAAATTCGCGGAGCATTTCGACCATGCCCCAATAGTCTTTCAGGGCGTGCAGGCGCGTCCACGGCAGGACGTACCGCCCGGTTTCGGGGTCGCGGTATTGCGGCTGATGCATGTGCCACAACACGACCAGATGGACCCGCTTCATTGCGTGTGTCTCTCCCGCGCCAGTGCCATGACCGGCAGGTGTCCGGCTGGCCGCCAAAGGTTGAGCGGTGGTTCAAGCCCGTCGGGAGGGAATTGAGTCCGCCAGCCCAGTCTCAAAAAGAACCGCTGTAAGAAAAACTATCATGTAATCGACGGTAAGAGAAACGGAGCAGAGCAAACATTGGCCCTTTTTTGCAGGGTGCAAGGCCAGTTCTTGGATGAAGTTGCCGTCGCACGTGCGGTTTACTGTCGTGAGATCGACGCCGGCCCGTTGTGCCAGGCGGTTCGGAAATGGTGGATTCAAGGGAGATGCTCATGTGCGATAATTGCAAGAGGGCAACTTTTCTCCAGCGCACGGGTTCGTAGGGTTTAAGGTTGCGTGTGCACGTATAACGCGTATAACCCCTTTATTTTGTTGAAGTAATGTAGATTTCCCTATTGCCAAGCGGCCTCGCAAAGAGTAGCTTTCGCGAATCGGAACGTTGTCGGGTCCTGGTTGTGCAGACTCTTCTCGTGTCCCGGAACTTCAGGTATTGCAAGCCGGCCCGCAAACCGGGAGGTAGCAAATGAAACGCATTTCCACGTATTTGATTTTCTCGTTGCTGTTTCTGGGGCTCCAGGTGAGCACAAAGGCTCAGGACATTCTAGTGCCAGCCGGGACCCTTCTTCGCTGTACGCTTGACGAGCCAAACTTCTCCTCAGCCACTGCCGATATAGGCGACCCCGTGATCTGCCATTTGAATGGCCTCCGGGAATTCGGACAGAATGTTTTTCCCCGGGGAAGCTACCTCGG
>Ga0137392_10001281_pt1 | contig 14369 bp, 7 predicted proteins | sample 15con2h34AmetaG_FD_101394 | JGI IMG/M metagenome (GOLD analysis project Ga0137392, IMG submission 101394) | Vadose zone soil microbial communities from Angelo Coast Range Reserve, California, USA - 15con2h3.4A metaG | ecosystem: Environmental > Terrestrial > Soil > Vadose zone > Saprolite... | reverse complement strand
TGAAACCAGCAGTACATGGACCACGGCGAAGTTGCCTGCAATACCGTGTCAGTCGGTTCCACTGGCTTACTGAGACCGTTCCCGCCCGGGCGGAACACTCCGCTGTAAGGGCCGTAGGAAGAAGGTGTCAGAGCCAACTGGGCGTGCGCCGTCCCCAAACAAAACCAAGCCGGGAAGATCAGCATGACCGCGACGCCGAAAGGGATAATTGGTCGCATCCGTTTTTCCATCCTGCCCCATGACCCGCGTGTGCGTTTGGCTGGTGCGCGATTGCGGAAGTGTCTCCTAATCCAGGTTGTGCTGGCAAACGCGTGGCTGAAGGAAGCTCCGCGCCTGAGCCGATGAACCGAGCGCCCGTCCTTCGGAGAGCTGCTTCCCTTCCCTCTCCTCGGCGACGGGAAACTGGGCGCGCTCGGCGGAACGTAAGCGGCTATGAGATTGAGTCTTGGTACAGAAAAAATGCAGGGCTGGGAAGCCGGGACTGACTGTCGGCCTCTCAACCCTGCCTTCAAGCGGGGCTAAGTAGCCCTGGGGAGTTTCACCCCGAGGCCCTTCTAGAACTGGAGTGAGCCTCTCCACTCACAGCGCTCCTGTGGTGAAAGCCTCTCCACGCTGCCGCTCCCACGGGCGAGTAGATCGGGCTGTCGATCGATAACCTGAGCAGCCATTCCCAAGCTCGACTGCGATGAACCCGTAGCTTCTTGTATTCCGACAGGCCCGAGCGAACCAGGGATTGGCCGACATGCCTCTCGATGGGCCGTAGAGCGGAGTACACGGCACGCAAACGAGTCGTCTGTCGCCGACTCATTTTGCTCGTGGCCCAGTCAAAAGATAAACTTGACCGCTAGCTGAATCTGTCTTGCTGTACTTCTCACCGAGGTGATTTTGCCGAAGTTACCATCAGTGCATCCATTAGTAGCTGGATCGCGTGTGGAACAGTCGTTGACGTTTACGTCCGGCGCGCCCCAGCGCGCATGGTTGAACGCATTGAACATTTCCACACGGAACTGCGCGTTGAATCGGTCTTCGGGGCCGAAGTAGTTGTTCTTGAAGAACGAGAGGTCAGAGTTGGACAGCCCTGGAACCCGAACATTGGGAATGGTTCGGGGAGCATTGCCAATGGTAAAGTTGGGAAGTTTCGAGAACACCGAAGTATCAAACCACTGGTCGTGAGTCGGGTGGCTGAGTTTCGCGCTCTTACCATTCCAAAGCGGCCGTTGGCCCTGGTCGATGCCAGCAAATATACCCGTTGGATCCCCAACACCGGCGACCACTACCGGGGTTCCGGTGGTCCATCTGACGATACCGACGGTTTGCCATCCCCCGACCAGACGGTTGACCACACCGCTCGTGTTTAGGAACCTCTTACCGCGGCCAAAGGGGAGTTCGTAAGTGTAGCCGGCCACGAAGACACGGGAGACATCCTGAGCTCCGACCGACCATTCAGCCCGCGGATTGTATTGGTCAGCCCGTGTACGACCGACCTGACCAATGAAGTTGACCGGTGCGGCCGAGTTGTCTGTTTCCTTCGATGTGGTGAAGGAAGCGAGTAGGCTCAGCCCCTGAGAAAAGTGTTTATTAACTCTCATGGTGAAGGCGTTGTACTTGGATTCGGCGATCGGCTTGCGGAAGCTTTGCACGCCATTGTATTGGGGGAATTTCCTCAGCAACTGGTTAGCCTGGACTGTAGGTTGGCTGAGTGAAGAACCAGGGACTGTGATAAGACCAAAAAACGGGTTTGGAACCTGGGTGAAAAGCGCATTGCCGAGGGCAAGATCAGAGGTGGGCAGCTGGTCAAAGTTCTCTCCCGGGTCTCCATCGACCAGGAACAGCCCATGGTTACCCAGATAGCCGGCTTCCAGGGTGGTCTGACCCGGCAATCCGTATTGGATATTAAAGTTCCACTGCACATTGTACGGATTGCGGTAAGAACTATAGAAGGAATCGCCGATGCCGCTGCCAATTTGCGTCGATGCACCTCCAGCCGCGCCTTGTGGCAAGTTATAGCCCGCCGGATACGGGTTAGAGATGATGTCGTGAATCGTCAGCTGGTTGTCGAAGGTTGGGGCGAACTGGGTTTGGCCTTGGAAACCCTGGTTTCCCACACCACCCGAGGTGCCTGCAGCCTGCAGAGCGGAAGGAGCAAAAACAAGCCCGAACCCACTTCTGATAACAAGGTTATGACCCACATCGTAGGCAAAGCCAATTCGGGGAGCAAAGTCTTTCCATTGAGTCGGTCCCTGTCTGCGGCCGAATTTGCTGGCCGAGGTGCCGACGAAGATCATCTGGCCGTTGAGATCGTTGCAGTGTGGACAGTTGACACCGGCCGGCACTACGACCTGGCCCTGCAACGGCGAAGGTAGCGTCCGGTCCCAATAGGACAACTTGTTGAATCGCTCTGTTTTTGGAATCTCCACGTCCCAGCGCAGGCCAAGGTTCAGCGTGAGCTTCCTGGTGACTTTCCAATCGTCCTGGACGTAGGTTGCAAAATAACCGCTCGAACTAGCCCCTGACGGGGTGTGGTCCGTGTTGCCACTTTGCGCGAGTCCTAACAGGAACCCCGCAAATGGGTTGCCTGTGCCAGCGCTTCCCGAGGTGTCATTGGCCACCAACTGGGTCCAGCTTTGATCGAGGTTAAAGAATCCGGACGGGCGACCGAATTGATAGAAGTTCGAGTACAGCTTGCGAAATTCAGCGCCAACTCGAATCGAGTGGGAACCGGCGATTTTTACGATGCTCCCTGTAACGTCGTGGGCAAACGGGTTCTGGGAGAACGCATTGAATCCGTTCGGACCCAAGCCGGCGAAGCCGTTCCCCACGTCGAGCCGTGGGAAGATCTGTCCCTGAGGTCCCGCTGTCTGGCTCACATAAGCCGGGAAACCAAGGGTGGTCGGATCGAAGTCTCCGCCTGAACCAGTGCGCTTGGTGGCCGCCCGGCTGACCCCGTAGCGAAGCTCGCCTAGTAGAGTTGGGCTGAAAGTGAAGGTGTTGTTGAAGGCCCCGGTCCACGCACTGTAATGCTGCGGACCGTCAAAACCTTGCGAAGCTTGGTTGTTATAGTCGCTCAGCGGCGCGCTGTGGCCATCAAGGTGGGATACCTTCAAGAAGGAATGCCAATTGGCTTTGAAGTCGTGGTCCACCCGGGCGTCCCAATGAGAGTAGGTGTTCTTGGTGGAGCCCACCACGGTGTAGTTAAAACCACTGCCCGTGGTATTGGGCGCAGGATAGAAAGCCAGCATGTTCTGCGCAACCGGGTTCAAGCGATTGGCGGGGATGATGTTGCCGGGAAAGGCTTGCCTGACGTGTGTCAACGGATCGACCGTGAGGGGATCGTAAATGCATCCCGCCACCGGTGTGGCATTGCAGTCCGTTCCCGCCGGGACCAGGCTCGAGAAATCCCCGGCCGTGCTTCCGCTGTACCATTGGGGCAACGGAAGGTTGTCGTTCTCCGACGCGGCATTGGATTCCTGCGAGTTTTCATAGGCGAAGAAAAAGAAAGTGCGCTTCTTCTCGCCACCCAGCGGGACTGGACCTCCGATGGATCCGCCACTCTGGTAGCGATGGAGATCGGCCTTGGAGTCGGTTGGTTTCGCAAAGTAGCTCAGCGCGTCCAAGACCCCGTTCCGGGCGAATAGAAAACCCGTTCCATGAAACTTTTCTCCGCCGGACTTAGTGATCAGACTGATCGTACCACCGGCAAATCTGCCGTATTCCGCCGACAGGACGTTGGTCTGGACGCTGAACTCCTGGACCGAATCCACAATGGGGTTGTAGGCGGTGTTGTTGTCGCCGACGTTGTTCTCCGGCAGAATGTTGGTCATGCCGTCGATCTGCTCCTCGCTGGTTGAATCCCGGGAGCCACCAATATGCGGGATCATGGCGTTGCCACTGTCATCGACGACCGTGGGCACCAGGGTGGCGAGGGAGAACGGGTTGCGGCCGTTGAGCGGCAAGTCGCTGATCGTCCTGGTCTGGACCACTTCGCCTAAGCTCGAGGTCTGGGTGTCAAGCACCGGGGCCGCCGCTTGGACTTCAATCGTCTCGCTGGTCTTCCCTATCGTGAGATTGAAAATCAGCGACCGCGTCTGGGAGACCTCGACCAGAACATCCTCCTGCTGCGCCGGACGGAACCCCTGCGCCTCGACGTTAACCTTATAGGTCCCGGGGGCGACGAACGGCAGCTGAAACCGCCCTGATGAATCGGACGTCAGTTGCTTCGAAATACCGGTTGCGTTGCTGGTTATGGTGGCAGTCGCGCCGGTTACCGCGGCGCCCGAGGGATCCGCGACCGTTCCTTGTATGGTCCCGGTCGGGGTTTGCGCCAACGTAAACGGTACTAACATCAACAGGGTGGTTAGGACAATCAGTCTTCGCATACTGCCTCCCATTCGATCGTCACGGAGATCGCCAAGCTAAAATGGTAACGCTACCATTCATGGCGTACCTTATAGTAGTTTTGAATTAACGTTGTCAACCACAAAAGTGTGCACCAGGTTTATTTTGCATTCCGGGACCAACCTAGGAGCATGTCGGCAGGCCCTCAAAATGGTCTTCGAGGGTACAAGGGGGAACTGTTAAGACCCGTTTCCCGTATCATTCTCCGGCCCCCTGGGCGAGATCGGCGGTATGATTCTGGGTTCAAATCGATGGTAACGATCCCGGCGCCGGTCGATGGTTGCCAGCAAAGGCCGCATCTCATAGTCTATAAAAGAGTTCATGTCAAGAAAGCCATCGGGTAACCCAACCATCGCAGATGTGGCCCGGGAGTCCGGAGTCGGCACCATGACCGTCTCCCGGGTTGTGAACGGTGGAAAATTAGTAAGCACAGCCACCGCCGCGCGGGTCCTGGCGGCCATCCGAAAGCTTGGCTACGAGCCGAACGAAGCCGCCCGTATTCTCAAGGGTCAAGCCCCACGGACGATTGGGTTGATTGTGCCCGACCTCGCCGACACATTCTTTTCCATCTGCGCCCACGCGGTGCAGCAAATGGCCGCAAAACACGGCTACATGACCTTGCTGCTGGCCTCGGAACGAGATCGGGACAGCGAGGCCAGGGAACTGGCCATGATGAAGTCGCGGAACATCGCGGGAATTCTTATCGTGCCTTCGAATCCGGGCTGCATCAGCCAGTTGCAGGAACTGCGGGCGCGTGGAATTCCCGTGGTTATGCTCGACCGCACCTTCCCCGGCCTGGATGCCGGCGAGGTCATGGTGGAGAACAGGGAAGGAACGAAGAATGCCGTCAATCACCTGATTGATCATGGGCATCGCAGCATTCTGTGCGCCGGATATGACAGCGAGTTCAACTCCATCAGTCAACGCATGGAGGGCTATGAAAAAGCCATGACCGAAGCCGGGCTCAAGCCGCAGTTCGTGGTCGTCGATGAAGGCGCCATGGTGGGACGGCAGGTTCTCAAACGACTTCGCTCGGCCCGGCCGCCGACCGCACTGTTCAGCCTGAACAATGTCACCACCACCCAGGTCCTGAGCGCGCTGCAGCGGGAGAACATCCAGGTTCCGCACGAGATTGCCATCATTGGATTTGACGACTTTGAACTGGCGCCTTTGCTGGCTGTGCCCTTGACCGCGGTTCGCCAGCCGGCCGCCGAGTTGGGCAGAAGCGCAACCCGTCTGGTGCTGGACTGGGTTCGCTCTCGCTCATCCGATATGCGTTCTGCCCGCACCCGAATTGTGCTGCCTACCGAACTTGTCATCCGCCGTTCCTGCGGCTGCGAGCCCATCCGGAAAATCGCGGTTGACGCCAAACCTGCTCTCGCCGCCAGGATCGTTTGAGTCGGGATAGGGGGCCACTTCCGGCCGCGTTCTCATCTTCTTCCGCAGAAGAAGTGCGGGCGCGTATACTGATATCGCTATCAGTGGGGGCTTCTTGTCCGAGGACCGTAAGCTTCAGATTCTGGTTTTTGACGTCGGTGGCAGCCACATTGCCTCTAGCGTGTTCCATCCCGGGGGCATGAGCCTGGGTACGCTTGGCACCCTCCCCGTCCTCGAGACCGGCTGCACCGCAGACTTCTTTGCCGCCTTTGAGTCGCTTGCCAGGACCATGCTGCCGGCTACTGTCGCGCTGAGTGGCGTCGCCGTCGCAATTCCAAATCCGTTTGACTATGACTGCGGCGTCAGCTACATGCAGCATAAGTATCAGCAGCTTTACGGAAACGATTTGCGGCAAGAGCTGGCACGACGGCTCGGATGTGACCCAGTCCGGGTCCATTTCTTGAATGACGCCGCCGCCTTTTTGATCGGCGAACTGTATCAGGGGGCGGCAACCGGCGCGCATCGCGCCATGGGTATTGCTTTGGGAACCGGCTTGGGATCCGCATTCGCGGTCGACGACAAGATTGTTGTCCACGGCCGCGGCGTCCCGCCGGGCGGCGAGATATGGAATCTTCCCTATCGGGAAAGCATTATCGAGAACTTCATCTCCACGCTCGCGATCCAGCGACTGTATCAGGAGCTTACTGGAATCCATGCGCAAGTTCGTGAAATTGCCGCTTTGGCCGCTGAGCAGCAGCAGGCTCGGCAAACCTTCGAGTGTTTCGGCAGCGAGTTGGGCAAGGTCTTGCGGCATATATGCCTTGCCTTCGCTCCGGAACGAATCGTTTTTGGAGGGGGAATTTCGCGCGCCGCGGAATTCTTCCTGCCTGCCGCCGAAAAGGAGTTGGCAGATCTTAGCATCCAGCTTAGAGTTTCAGATTTGTTCGAGCGCGCCCCCTTGATTGGTGCGGGCGTCAGCTGGACGCAGAAATATATGAACGGGAAGGAGCAGCACGAACTCGAACAGAACAGTGTGGCGGAGGAAACTTGAGCGCGGATTCCTTCTTGAAGACGGGCAGCCGCTGGTTGCTGTGGCGGGCATTTGCATGCTTGCTGGTGTGGCTGTTCTGCTCTGGCTTGGCGCTGGCGCAGTCGCGCGGTCCAAAGTGCCACGCGCCAGCCGAGCTTGAGAAAAAGATAGCCTCCCACCCCTCTGCTGCCGCCTACGATGAGCTCGGAGCATATTTTGGACAAGGCGAGCACTATGCCTGCGCAATTCCAGCGTTTCGCGCCTCAGTTCGGCTTAACCCAAAGTCGTGGCAGACGCGCTCTTACCTGGCGCTGGCGCTGCTGGCGAATGGCGACGCGGAGAATGCCGTGCGCGAGCTTGGCATTTCCCTGCGCCTAAACCCCGATCAGCCCCAAGCCCACATGACCATGGGCGCGGCGCTCAGCCAGCTAAACCAGATGGAAGCGGCCATAGAAGAATTCAATGCTGCCCACAAGGCGGATCCGAAATCGGTCACCGCCCTCGATTGGCTGACCAAAGCGCTCATCTCCCAGGAAAGATACCCGGCGGCGATTGCACTGCTGAAGAGTGGGCCCGCGGACGAAGTGCTGCAGATGAACCTGGTAATTGCGTATTCCAAAACTGGACGCAACGACGAGACCATCCGGGTTCTCTTGCAGATGATAAAAGATCGACCGTCGTCTGCGGTGGCCCACTCCGCCCTGGCCACTGTCTACACCCAGCAGAATCGACTGGAGGAAGCGGCATCGGAATTTAGGGAAGCGCTACGGCTCAATCCGCGGGACGCTGTGACTCAGGTCTCCTACGCCAAGCTCCTGGTACTGCTCTCGGACTTCAAGGCCGCGCTTCCCATCGTCCAGGATTATCTCCGCCAGCACCCTAACGAGTTTGAGGCGTTCTACCTGATGGGTGTAATCGATCGCGAACTCGGAAACTATCCCGAGGCGAGGGACATGCTCAGGCAAGCAATTCGCCTCGATCCACAACACTTCGACAGCCGTTATATCTTGGGTATCGTCTTGGTCAAGACGGGACAGCCCGCCGAGGCACGGGTGCAGTTGGAGAAAGCGCTCCAGCTCGACTCTTCTTCGAACGAGGCGCGCTTCCGACTGGCAACGGTACTGCGCACGCTGGGTTTGCAGGAGGAGTCACGAAAACAACTCGAGATCTACCAGCGTAATGTGGAAGAACGTGCGAAGAAAGATGTGGCCGCTACCAAGGCCAATCAAGCCAACCAGTCTCTCGCCGAGGGTGAAATCGGGCGGGCGGTGGAATTGTACCGCGAGGCCATCCAGGAGAACCCTAAGAACGCGCACATGTTTTATAACCTCGCCCTTGCCCTCAACCGGAAGGGCGACTACCAGAGCGAGCGGGAGGCTCTCGAGAAAGCGGTCGAGCTCGACCCGGGCTTTGCTTTGGCCCACAATCAGCTCGGTCTCCTCAGTTTTCAAGCTGGCCGGATGGCGGAGGCGGAGCAGGAATTCAAGACCGCCATTTCCGCGGATCCCCACTATGCTGAAGCGCAGAACAACCTAGGAACTCTCTATGGCCAGCAGGGGAACGACCCGGAGGCGGAGCGCTTGTTCCGGCAGGCGACAGAAAACGATCCCGAATACGCCCAGGCATTTGTGAACCTCGCTGTCATTCTCGCCAGCCAGTCCCATCTTGCTGAAGCGGAATCCGCATTGCAGAATGCTCTTCGAATCGAACCCAATGATGAACAGGCGCAAGCGGTTCGTGCGAAGTTACAGGCTCAACTGAGCCAGCAGAGCAGGGCGGACAAGTAATTTTGTTATTGTTTGTCGCCGCCAATTTGCAGAGGAGAGCAGGATCCACATTAAGCTTAGTCGGCGTACATTTGTCTCCGGTCTCTTGGCTGCCTCAACTGCAACCCTGGCCGCAAGAGGCCGGGTAGGGACCTCGGCCCTGGCAGTCCCCCCGTTACCCCGGGCTCCGGGCCGCCCTCGCTTTTCCCGTTTTACCGATATCGGTGGTGCTGCCGGACTTACCGCTCCAACCATCTTCGGCGGATCAGAGCACGATACCTACATCATCGAATCGGTAGGCGGCGGCTGTGCTTTCTTCGACTATGACAACGATGGTTGGATGGATATTTTCATCCTGGGGGGGACGCGGCTTGAGGGCGATCCCCACGGTGCTACCAACCGTCTCTACAAAAACAACCGCGACGGTACCTTCACCGATGTGACCGAGAAGTCTGGTTTGCAGGATGTTGGATGGGGCAACGGTGTTTGTATCGGAGACTACAACAACGACGGTTATGAAGATTTGTTCTGCACCTACTTTGGACGGAACAAGCTTTACCGGAACAATGGAGACGGCACCTTTACCGATGTGACCAGGCAGGCGGGCTTGCTGGGCGACAGCCCTCGCTTCGGAACCGGATGCAGTTTCCTGGATTACAATCGCGATGGCTTCCTGGACCTGTTTGTTGCCAATTACGTTCAAATGGATCTGGAACATGCGCCCAAGCCCTCGGCCCAGAGTCCTACTTGCAGCTACGAAGGGCTTCCGGTCTTGTGTGGTCCTCGCGGATTGAAACCCGGCTACCACTCTCTTTATCGCAATAACGGCAATGGCACCTTCACCGATGTCAGCAAAGAGGCCGGCATTGCAGCCTTTCAGGGCTCCTATGGCCTCACCGCGGTGACCGCTGATCTTGACGAGGACGGCTGGCCCGATATCTTCGTCGCCTGTGATTCCACTCCCAGCCTGCTGTTTATGAACAAGCATGACGGCACATTCAAGGAGGATGCGCTTGAGCGCGGCGTAGCGGTGAGTGGAGAGGGACGGGAAAACGCCGGCATGGGCGTGGGCGTAGGAGACTACGAACTCCAGGGCCACACGGATCTATTCAAGACCCATTTCCAGCGCGAAGCCAACGGCTTGTATCACAACTCCGGCAAGGCGGATTTTGAAGACGTCACCACCCAGAGCGGGATCGGCAACGAGAAGCGTTTTGTCAGCTGGGGTGCAGGAATCGTCGACCTAGATAACGATGGATACCCAGACCTCTTTCTGGTCACGGGAAATATTTATCGCGAAGTGGAGAAGGTCTTCCCGCAGCTTCCTTACAAAGGACCGCGCATCATCTTCCGCAATCTGGGGGACGGCCATTTTGAAGAAGTGATCGAAGAAGCCGGGCCGGGGATTGCTACGCCGCACTCGAGTCGCGGTTGTGCCTTCGGAGACTTCGACAATGATGGTGATCTGGATATTCTCATCATGAACATGAACGAGCCACCATCGCTGCTGCGCAATGATGCCCCTGGGCAAAATCACTGGCTCAAGCTCAAGCTTGTCGGGACCAACTCGAACCGGAGTGCGATTGGCGCTAGGGTCCTGGTGCGCTATGGGAAAAAGGTCCAGGCTCAACAGCTACTGAGTCAGTCCAGTTACCTCTCCAGCAACGATCCCAGACTTCACTTCGGTCTGGGAGAAGAGACCAAGGCAGACGTTGAGATCCACTGGCCAAACGGTCTAAAGGAATCTGTCGCAAACGTGGCTGCCGACCAGCTGGTGAGCTTTCGGGAAGGCTCGGGAATGGTGCCCGGAAAGGAGCCTCAATCCAACAGAAATCCCGATCACAAATGAGCCCGGCGAATCCGAGGCCACTTACGATCTGCGACTGAGTATCCCCATGTCAGGATTCACACGACGACAGTTCATGAGCACGCTAAGCCTAGCCCTGACCGGCCGGGGCGCGAGTTCGATACTGGGCGGGTTTGGTCCTGCCCTGCCGCCCCCACGCCGGAGTGAACCCGATGGAGCCAGGATGCTATTCGAGCAGGTGCCTGGTTCGGTCAGCGGGATCAAATGGAGACACGTGAGCGGCCGTTCTTCCGAGTATTACCTGCCCGAGACGGCGGGAGCCGGTTGCGCATTCCTGGACTACGACGACGACGGCTGGCTGGACATCTACCTGGTGAACAGCGGCCGCTGCGATTTCTACGATCCGCAGTTGCCGCTGCGCAGTGCGCTCTACCGAAACAATCGTGACGGCACTTTTACCGACGTAACCGAAAAGGCGGGGGTTACCGGCGGAGGTTATGGCATGGGCGTCGCCGCTGGTGATTACGACGGTGACGGTTTTCCCGACCTCTATGTCACGCAGTACGGGCGAAGCATCCTCTACCATAACAACGGTGACGGTACTTTTACCGATGTGACGGAAAAGGCAGGCGTCGCGGCGTTCGGCTGGGCTTCGAGCGCGGTTTGGTTCGACTACGACAATGACGGGCGGCTGGACTTGTTCGTCTGTCGCTTCGTCGACTTCGACAAATCCAAGAACCAGCGTTGCGGCGACGTGCAGAAGGGTGAAAGATACTATTGCCTGCCGCGTGTTTACCCTCCGGCCCCAAGCTGGCTGTTTCACAACAACGGGGACGGCACCTTCACCGACGTCAGCCAGGAGTCTGGAGTCGCCCGGGAATTGGGGAAGGCGTGGGGTGTAGTCGCCGCCGACATCAACAATGACGGCTGGATGGATCTATTCGTCGCCAATGACACCGTACGCAATTTTCTCTTCCTCAATCACCACGGCAAGTTCGACGAAATCGGCGTGGAGGCCGGTGTTGCTTACAGCCCGGATGGGGCGCCGCGCTCGGGCATGGGCGTGGATGCTGCCGACTACGATCACGATGGCTGGCAGGATCTGTTCGTCGACAACATCGACCACGAGATGTATTCCGTGTATCACAACGGCGGGGACCAGACTTTCGACGATGTGGCCGAGCGGTTAGGCGTCGCGCAAGCCACCCGCCTTATGAGCGGCTGGGGCGTCAAGTTCTTCGATTACGACAACGATGGCAATCTCGACCTGCTCATCGCCAACGGACATCCCGACGACAGCATCGAGGCGCGCCGAGCTCGCGTGATGTACCAGGAACCGCTGCTGCTATTTCACCAAAACGGAAAGGCTCTGGAGAATGTGAGTGCCGCCGGGGGCCCTGCGTTCGGCGAGGCCTATGCCGCTCGCGGCTTGGCCATCGGCGATTTCAATAACGACGGGGCCATGGATGTGCTGGTGTCCATCAATGATGGTCCGCCGGTGCTGCTGAAGAACGTCGCAGCAGGGGGCAATCATTGGCTGGGCGTCCGCTTGATTGGAAAGCGCTCCAATCCGGACGCGATCGGCGCGAGAATTACGTGGCAGGCGGGAGATCTCAGGCGCAGCCAGCAAAAGGTCGGAGGCGGAAGCTACCTCTCGTCCCACGATCCCCGCGTTCTGCTCGGACTGGGGCCGCGCAAACGGATCGACAAATTAGAGATTCGCTGGCCCCAGCCTAGCCAACGAGTAGACACTTTCAAAGATGTGCCCGTCGATCGTTACGTCACGATTGTTGAGGGCGCCGGCATCAAGTAAGGCCCGCAGGTTTGCGATCAGCTCCCGTGATCTTTGCGGGGAATTTTCATTTTCTGCATCATGGAATGCACGGTTGCCGGGTTCATGCCCAACCGAGCGGCCGCTCCATGGAGTCCGTCAATCACTCCACCGCACTCGCGGAGGGCGCGAAGGATATATTCCCGCCCCATGCCTTCCAGCGTCACCGAGGGTTGGGTGTTGTGAGTCTGCAATTCGCTGAGTGGAACGTTCAAGACAGGTCCTTCGGAGAGGATTACCAATCTCTCAATCAAGTTTTCCAGTTCTCGGATATTCCCGGGCCAATCCCACGCTTCCAATCTACTCATCGCTCCCGCGGGTATGGTTTCGATTTTCTTGTTCATCTTATGGGCATATTTCTGGATAAAGAAACGTACCAGCAGGGGAATATCCCCTCCCCGCTCACTCAAAGCCGGCATACGAATGGGAAATACGTTCAATCGATAGTACAAGTCGGCGCGAAATTTCCGTTGCGCAACGTCCATCGACAAATCCCGATTGGTGGCGGCCAACAATCGGATATTCACCCGGATCGTCCGATGGCCGCCGAGTCTCTCGAATTCCTGCTCCTCGAGCACCCGGAGGAGCTTGGGCTGTAATTCCAGCGGAAGGTCTCCAATCTCGTCCAGAAACAGGGTTCCGTGATTGACTAGTTCGAGCCGTCCGGTTTTCTGGGTAACCGCACCGGTAAAGGCGCCTTTTTCATGCCCGAATAGTTCACTCTCCAGAAGGCCGCCGGGAATCGCAGCACAGTTCAGCTTGATGAAGGGTGCGTTTTTCCGCGAGCTCAGGCGATGGATGGCGCGGGCAACTAGTTCCTTCCCGGTACCGGTCTCTCCCCAGATCAGCACCGTGGCGTCGCTTCCGGCCACCGTCTTCGATTCCTTGAGTACTCGTTTCAACGCCGCGCTCTCTCCTACAATTTCTTCACAATCAAGTTCGGAGCCAGTTTCGGCCTGTAGGTTGAAGGATTGTTTTCCAACCTTGCTGTCGGTTTCACTAAGGTCGCGAAGCGTCAGGGTTTTGTCCAGCGCGTTGCCGAGCTGCAGCCCAATTTGCTTCAAAAGATCCAAGTCTTCGGAATGGAAAGCATGCTCTTTCACGCTAGCCAGGTTGAGGCTTCCCATGAAGCCTTTCGGCGTAATGAAGGGTATGCAGCACACCGACTGGATTCCATTGTGTAAAAACTGTTCGGCGAAAGTGGAATGAATGGCTGCCACATCCGAACGGTTGAGCATCTGGGGCTGCCTCTCCGCGACCGCCTCCCCGCAAATGGCGTCCGCCAGCGGAATGGCAACACCGGGGCCCGCCAGTCTGGGATCGAGAGGACCATCCGCGACATAGACGCGTATGAATGCAGAGGATTCCTCAAGAATCGACAGGTCAGTCCAGTCGTGCCGCATGACCTTTTGAATACTCGCCGAAATGGAAGGAAACAAGTGCTGTAGGTCGGAACTCGAATGCAGAGCAGCACCTATTTCCAGCAGCATTTGCCGTCGCCCTTGCTCCTGTTCCAGCTCGCACGTCAGGCTGTCAAGCTTTTCTTCCAGTTTTTTCTGTTCGGTGACCTCTACCACAACCACGCCGATTCGCGTCACCTTACCCGAGGCGTCGTTCATCGGGAAGTAATGCACAACCCAGTGCCCCACTTCCGTTCTTGTTGGCAACTGCAAAGTGAGTGCGACATTTGTCACCGGTTCGCCAGTCAGCAAAACACGGCGCAGAATGGGTTCTATCGACTCAGCTGCGTTCCCGAGAATATCGCGTACCGACTTGCCTAGATGGGCTTCGACCGGAAACCCGTTCATCTCGGCGAGCGCACTATTGATAGCTTGATAGTTCAGCTGGGTGTCAACGATTGAAAGGCCAACGTTCGAAGCGGCAAAAAAGCGGACAGCAGCTGCTCTGGCTCGCTGAACCCTTCAGGAGGCCTCGACCATCCGATAATTTCTGACCACTCCATTGCCCGGTTCCAGCTCATCGCTACACGCCTCCTGCGGCGCCGCGCGGCACACTATATCAGTTTTTTCAGACCACGGTTGCCCTGTGCCCGTCTTGCCGATCAAGTCGGGTCGCCAAGAGAATTGCAGGTCGGTGTTCCGACGAAGAGGCTGGACCGCCTGGGGCTGTGACGGTTGCAGTTTTCTGACGCCAAAACATCTG
>Ga0137392_10001273_pt1 | contig 14398 bp, 10 predicted proteins | sample 15con2h34AmetaG_FD_101394 | JGI IMG/M metagenome (GOLD analysis project Ga0137392, IMG submission 101394) | Vadose zone soil microbial communities from Angelo Coast Range Reserve, California, USA - 15con2h3.4A metaG | ecosystem: Environmental > Terrestrial > Soil > Vadose zone > Saprolite... | reverse complement strand
TATCGAGAAAATGAAGCGGGGCATTCCTCTTACGGACGCTGACCGCGCCCCGTGGCTGAAAGCCATGCACGACAAAATCGTTCTCTGGATATCAGAAAAGAAGAATGTTGTGCTGGCCTGTTCGGCGCTGAAGCAAAGCTATCGAAATGAACTGCTCGTGAGTTCCGATGTGAAGCTCGTCTATCTGAAAGGCACCTACGAGCTGCTGTACAGGCGGCTGCTTTCCCGCAAGGAGCACTTTGCCAATGAAAAGCTGCTCGCGAGCCAGTTCGAGACACTGGAGGAACCGACCGACGCGGTAACGGTCGACGCGAGCCACTCACCGGAAGAGATCGTCGCGGAGATCTGCCGCCGGCTTGGATTGGACCAGTTGGAGAGCTCGCCGCAGCCAGATCCAACTTAAACGAACGGAGTGGGGGGCGACTTAGCGCAAAAACCCTGCACCAGAATGCCATCTCGTGCATCTCATGCCGGGTAACGCCAACTCGCGTCTTGGGCCGCCATGCGCGGAATTCCTCCGGGATGGGACTATACTCTGAATTCTTCTCAATAAGGCCAATCGAAGATGCCCAGACAGCAAACCATTGAAGACCAGCGGCTTGAAGAAGCGCGCGCCCGCAAGAAGCACTGGAAGCGTTGGGGGCCCTATCTTTCCGAGCGCCAGTGGGGCACGGTGCGCGAAGACTACAGCCCGGGCGGCACGGCATGGGAGTTCTTCCCGCACGATCACGCGCGCTCGCGCGCCTATCGCTGGGGTGAAGACGGCATCGGCGGCATCAGCGACCGTCACCAAATGATGTGCTTCGCCCTCGCGGTCTGGAACGGCCGGGATCCCATTTTGAAAGAACGACTCTTCGGCCTTACCGGAAATGAAGGCAATCACGGCGAAGACGTGAAGGAGTATTACTTTCACCTGGATTCGACTCCCACGCACAGCTACATGCGGATGCTCTACAAATATCCGCAGGCAGAATTTCCTTACGCGCGTCTCGTCGAGGAAAACCGCCGGCGCGGCCGCGAAGCTCCCGAATTTGAATTGCTCGATACCGGGGTGTTCGCGGAGAACCGCTATTTCGACATTTACGTCGAGTACGCCAAAGCCGACGTCGAAGACATACTCATCAAGATTACGGCGGCGAATCGCGGGCCGGAGGCTGCCGCGCTGCATCTCTTGCCGTCTTTGTGGTTCCGCAACACGTGGTCCTGGGGGCGGGATTTGCGCCGGCCCGCGGTGCGCAAAGCCACGAGCGTCCCAGGAAGTGCTTGCGCCGAATTAGAGCACTGGCAATATGGCAAGCGCTGGCTCCTCTGTGCGGGACAACCGGAACTGCTGTTCACCGAAAACGAAACAAACAACGTCAGGCTGTTCAACTGGAAAAACCGCACGCCGTACGTAAAGGATTCTTTTCACGAGTACATCATTCACGGAAACAAAGCAGCGGTGAATCCGCAACAGACCGGCACCAAGTTGGCTGCGCACTATCCGCTTCAGCTAGGCCCCGGGGAATCAGCGACTTTGAAGCTGCGGCTGACCGACCTGGAGCCGCTGGCCTCGATGGACCGAAGCATGGATCTTTCCGGGACGATTACGTCTCCCGGACATGCCGAGCGCGCCGAAGGGGTCCCCGGCACGAATGATTTTGGCGCCGGCTTTGACAACCTGTTTGGTCTGCGTCAGAAAGACGCCGATGAATTCTTCGCTTCGCGCATTACCAAGGATTTGTCAGCCGAAGCAAAAGCGGTGATGCGGCAGTCCCTGTCCGGAATGCTCTGGTCCAAGCAGTTTTATCACTACGATGTACACACCTGGCTGGAGGGAGATCCGGCCTTTCCGCCGCCTCCCGAGAGCCGCTGGAACGGCCGCAATAAGGATTGGACGCATCTCTACAACGACGACGTCATTTCCATGCCCGACAAATGGGAATACCCGTGGTATGCGGCGTGGGATCTGGCTTTCCATTGCGTTCCCCTAGCCCTCGTCGACGTCGACTTTGCCAAAGACCAGCTCGTTCTTCTCCTTCGCGAGTGGTACATGCACCCGAACGGGCAATTGCCCGCGTACGAATGGGCGTTCAGCGACGTCAATCCTGCCGTGCATGCCTGGGCGGCCTGGCGCGTGTACAAAATTGAGCGGCGGCTGCGAGGCGTCGCGGATCGCGGGTTTCTCGAAAGGGTCTTCCACAAGCTGCTCCTCAATTTCACCTGGTGGGTCAACCGCAAGGACCCGGAGGGGATGAACATCTTCCAAGGCGGTTTCCTTGGCCTGGATAACATTGGGGTGTTCGACCGCTCGGCGCCGCTTCCCACGGGCGGCCACCTCGAACAGTCTGACGGCACAAGCTGGATGGGGATGTATTGCCTGAATATGCTGGCGATCGCCCTCGAGCTGGCGAAAGAAGATCCCGCCTACGAAGACGTAGCCAGCAAGTTCTTCGAACATTTTGTGCACATTGCCGGCGCCATGAACGACATCGGCAAGAACGGACGGTCGCTCTGGGATGAGGAGGATGGTTTCTATTACGACGTACTGCATCTTCCGAACGGCGAAGAACATTTTCTGAAGATCCGCTCGATGGTCGGCTTGATTCCCTTGTTCGCAGTGGAAACTCTCGAGCCGGAAATCATCGATCGGTTACCCGGCTTCAAGCGGCGGATGCAGTGGTTCATCGACAACCAACCCCACGTTCCGGAGCACATTGAAATGACGCAGCGCTCGGCACGCGGCGTTCGCCGGCTCCTTTCACTGGTGAATCGCAAGCAATTGAAGCGTGTCCTTGCCAGGATGCTCGATGAAACGGAATTCTTTTCCCCGCATGGCATCCGCGCGCTCTCGCGTTACCACAAGGATTATCCCTACGAAGTTTATGTCAATGGCCATGTCAATCGCGTCGACTACGAGCCCGCGGAGTCCACCAGCGGCCTCTTCGGCGGCAACTCCAACTGGCGCGGCCCGATCTGGTTTCCACTGAACTATCTGCTCGTCGAATCCTTGCAGAAGTTTCACCACTACTACGGCGAAGACTTCAAAGTGGAATGCCCGACGCGTTCGCAAAACGAATCGGACCTCTGGCAAGTGGCAGGGAGCATCTCCCGCCGCTTGGTGCGGATTTTCCTTCGCGGGAAAGATGGCCGCCGGCCCGTCGCCGGAGGGCTCGAGATCTTTCAGAGCGACCCACATTGGAAGGATTTGGTTCTCTTCCACGAATATTTTCACGGCGACAACGGTGCCGGGCTCGGCGCGAGCCACCAGACGGGCTGGACCGGCCTCGTGGCCAAGCTACTTGAACAGAGCGGTGAATAAAGTGCCTGCCTCGACAAAGACAGCAGGCAGGTTGCAGCCGGCGAAGAGAGCAACCAAAGAGAGAGGAACCGGCGTGGCGTCAGAACGAGCGGAAGTTCGATTCGGACGCGAGATTTGCGGCGACCTCGACGCCGCCGACGCGCGCGAGTGGCTGGTTACCAACGGGATTGGCGGCTTCGCTTCCGGCACGATCGCCACCGGCATGACTCGCCGCTACCATGGGCTCTTGATTGCGGCGCTTCAGCCGCCTGTGGGCCGCACGCACCTCGTCGCTTCGCTGGATGAAACCGTTCGCTATGCCGGGGCGGAGTACGCGCTCGTGACGCATCATTGGGCAAGCGGCGCCGTGGATCCCAAAGGTTTTCTCGGCATCGAAAGTTTCCGCCTCGAAGGCACGATTCCCGTTTGGTCCTACGCCCTGGCGGACGCTCTGCTCGAAAAGCGCATTTGGATGCACCAGGGTGAGAACACCACCTACGTTCAGTACACGCTGGTTCGCGCGAGCGGTCCCCTCGAAATGGATCTGAAAGCTCTCGTCAACTATCGCGATTTCCATTCTTCGACGCACGCAGGCGATTGGCGGATGAAAATTTCGCCCGTGGACTACGGCGTCATGGTCCTGCCGTTTGATGGCGCCACGCCGTTTTATCTAAGGTGCACGAGCGCCTCCTGCGAGCCGCGCCACGACTGGTATCACGATTGTTTCTTGCCCGAGGAGAAAGAGCGCGGTTTGGATGATCATGAAGATCACCTCTTCGCCGCGCAGTTCCACGCCAAATTCAACGTGCGCGATGAAGCTACGTTCGTCCTGACCACGGAAGTCGAAGCCTCGCTCGACGGCGAAACCTCACGCGCCGAGCGTGCGATTCACGAAGCGAACCTGTTGCAAGCCTGGCAATCGCAGAACGAAACCGCGGCCATTGATCCGCCGGGATGGCTCCGCCAACTGGTACTGTCCGCCGACCAGTTCATCGTGAAACGCAGCCTTCCCGATGAGCCCGACGGACGCAGCGTGATCGCCGGTTATCACTGGTTTGGGGATTGGGGCCGCGACACCATGGTTGCCTTGCCAGGCCTGACGCTGGTCACCGGACGCGCCGAAGTCGCTCGCCAGGTCCTCATGGCCTTCTCACATTACGTTGACGGCGGCATGCTCCCCAACAATTTCCCCGACGCTGGCGGCAAGCCCGAGTACAACACCGTTGACGCCTCGCTCTGGTTCTTCGAGGCTCACCGCCAGTATTACGCCAAGACACAGGACGCCGTGACGTTGCAGAAGCTTTTTCCCATGCTGGCGTCGATGATCGACGCGTACGTTAAAGGCACGCGCTACAACATTCACGTTGATCCTGATGACGGACTACTCTATGCGGGCGAGCCAGGCGTGCAACTGACCTGGATGGACGCAAAAGTTGGCGACAGGGTCGTCACGCCGCGCACCGGCAAAGCCGTTGAGATCAATTCTCTCTGGATTAATGCTCTCGAAACGATGGCGGAGTTCGCGAGGTTGATGGCCAAACCAGCGGCCGGTTACGAAACCCTCGCCTCCAAAGCCAGGATGAACTTTCAGAAGTTTTGGAATGCCGAGCGCGATTGTTGCTTTGATGTAATCGATGCCCCTGGTGTCGGCGTCGATTCATCCCTTCGCCCGAATCAGATTTTTGCCGTCTCCTTGCCCGTGAGCCCGCTCAGCAAAGAGCAGCAGAAGTCGGTTGTCGATGCGTGCGCGTTGCGTCTTCTAACGTCTCACGGCTTGCGCAGCCTCGCTCCCGGCGAGCCGGGCTATCAGGGATATTACGGCGGCGATCAAAGTGCCCGCGACGCCGCGTATCACCAGGGAACGGTCTGGGGCTGGCTGCTCGGTCCATTCGCGCTCGCGCATCTCAGGGTCTACAACGACCGCGCTCAGGCGCTCGGCTATCTTGAGCCGCTTGGACGCCACATCAACGCGCATGGCCTTGGCACCCTCAGTGAGATCTTCGATGGCGATGCCCCGTTCAACCCGCGCGGCTGCATCGCCCAGGCCTGGACCGTCGCCGAAGTCCTCCGCGCCTGGAGCGAAATCGCTTGCGGCCGTTGAGCGGCAGCTAGGGGTTGGGGTCTGACGCCTCATACAATTCGATCAGGATTTTACCGGCATTGGGAACCGGCACAAGAAAGAAATTGACGCGCGTTCCGTCGGCACCTGGCCGAGTTTGTGGATAAACCGCCGCAATGCCCAATTTGTCCTTCAAGATCTGCGTCGCACGATCGACATCCAAGCAGCGAAACTCCACCTGCTGCACTCCGTCTCCAAACTTTGCCAGATAGCGTGCAATTGCGCCCGGTCCGCCGGGCTGCATTGTCGTAAGAATGTCGAGAGAAACGCCACCAGGGCAATGCAATTCAAACTCCTCGGCATCCTGATCCGGCGGCACTTTCGCGAGCGGCGGAGCACCGTTCGCCGCGCGAATCTTTGCAAAAGTCTCTTGCTCGACCGCCAGGCCCACGGTTACGGCGGGAACTGGCCTGGAGAGCAATCTCGATAACTCCGGATCCCTCCACCAGGCGGCGACCGCCAGGTCGGCCGGCCCGCGCCCGGTGTGGTAAATTTCTGTTGCCGCTCTGCTCCGCACCGAAGAATCCGCCGAACAAAGCCCCGCAATCGCGGACGTGAGCGCACTGGACATATAGGTCGCAAGGATTGTAGCGTGAAGGGCTTGCGAGGAAGAGCGTTTGCAGAGAACTGACGCCTGATACGCAACGAAAGCCGCTCCCCATTCATCTGAGGGGTATGCCAAAACCAGTCTTACTCACGGTGGATGACGACCCGGAGGTCTTGCGCGCCATTGAGCGCGATCTGCGCGGCCACTACGCGGACCGCTATCGTATCATGCGCGCTAACTCCGGCGGCTCCGCTCTTGCAACCCTCCGTGAGCTCAAGGCCCGCAATAATCCTGTCGCGCTGCTCCTCGCCGACCAGCGTATGCCGCAGATGGACGGGGTCGGATTCCTTTCAGAAGCCATGGAAATTCATCCCCTGGCCAAGCGCGCGCTCCTGACCGCCTACGCGGATACCAGCGCCGCCATCGATGCGATCAACGAGGCCCGCATCCACTACTATCTGATGAAGCCTTGGGATCCGCCTGAAGAAAAACTCTTTCCCGCTCTCGACGACCTGCTCCACGACTGGAGCTCGACATTTCGCCCGCCATACGAAGGCATTCGCGTTCTCGGCACTCGATGGTCCAATCGCTCCTACGAATTGCGAGATTTTCTGGCGCGCAATCAGGTGCCTTACCAGTGGATCGACGTGGAACTTGCGCAAAGCGATCCGGAAGTCCGCAGCCTCATCAGCTCTCTCGGACCGGAAGCGCAGACTCTCCCATTGATCCTGTTCCCTGACGGCGCGCGCCTTGCGGAGCCGCCGCTCCCGGCGGTAGCCGACAAAATCGGATTGCGCACGCACGCGCTGACCAACTTCTATGACCTTGCTATCGTGGGAGGCGGGCCCGCAGGTCTCGCCGCTGCCGTCTATGGCGCATCAGAAGGCCTGCGCACGGTGATCATCGAACGCGAAGCGCCCGGCGGCCAGGCGGGCCTCAGCTCGCGCATCGAAAATTATCTGGGTTTCCCTTCCGGTTTGAGTGGAAGCGACCTCGCGCGCCGCGCCGTCGCGCAGGCACGGCGTTTTGGCGTTGAGATTCTCGCCCCGCAGGAAGTCACCGGTCTGCGAATCGACGGACCCTATCGCTTCTTGAAGCTCGCGGACGGCGTTGAAATCTCCTGCCACGCTTTGCTGCTGGCTATGGGCGTTCAGTGGCGCGCTCTGGACGTCCCTGGCATCGAACGTCTTCAGGGCGCGGGCGTTTATTACGGCGGAGGAACGTCGGAGGCCATCGCCTGCCGTGGCGAAACCGTGTACATCATCGGCGGGGCGAATTCCGCCGGCCAGGCCGCCATGCACTTTTCGAAGTTCGCTCAAAAAGTGATTATGCTCGTGCGAGGCGCTTCCCTGGCCAGCACCATGTCTTACTACCTCATCGAGCAGATCGGGAAGACGCCGAATATCGAAGTGTGGACCCACGCCAGGGTCGTTGAAGTCCATGGCGACTCGCGGCTCAGCGGCATCAGTGTGCAAAGGGGCGCCGCCGGAACGCGCGAGCAACTCCCCGCCACTAGCCTTTTTATTTTCATCGGCGCGCAGCCTCGGACCGAATGGCTGGGCGATTTCATTGAACGCGACGAGCGGGGCTTCATCCTCTCCGGCCCCGACCTTATCCGCAATGGAAAGCGGCCCCGATCCTGGACCCTCGACCGGGATCCCGGTTTGCTCGAAACAAACGTTCCCGGCATCTTTGTCGTCGGTGATGTCCGCCACGGCTCCGTGAAGCGCGTAGCTTCCGGCGTCGGCGAGGGCGCCGTGGTCGTCCAGTTCATGCATCAATATCTCTCGAAAGTGCAGTAAGGGAGCGCATCGTGGGCACAGGACGCGTATGACCGAGAAGCCTGTCAAATCGCCGCCACCGGAGCTCATCGCGAAACTCCGCACCGTACCGGCCTTCGCCGATGCGGAACATGCGGACTTGGAGTGGTTCGTGGCGCAGTGCGAGGAGCGTTTTGCCGCTGTGGGAGAGACCACGGTGAACGAGGACACGCCCGCCGACAGGATGATCGTCATGCTGGAGGGCGAAATCCGCGCGAGACGTGAGAGCGGCCCAGCCGATGGCCCCGTATTTATGGCCCACGGCGGCGATGTCACCGGCGTCCTCCCTTTTTCCCGCATGAAAACTTTCGGCGTAACTGCCCGAGCTTTGATGCCCACGCATGTGCTGGCGTTTCCATCCAGCCAATTCCCGGAACTCTTCCGCCGGATGCCGGAGCTTTCGCGGCGCTTGGTCGGCCTCCTGACGGACCGCGTGCGAGACGTCACGCGCAGCGAGCAGCAGCGCGAAAAGCTCGCCGCTCTGGGAAAGCTCTCCGCCGGGCTTGCCCATGAGCTGAACAATCCGTCCGCGGCAGCGCGGCGCTCCGCGGCGGCCCTCCGCGACTGCCTGCAGCGTCTGCGTGCTGCCAGACGTTCTTCAACAATCGGTCCGGAAGACTGCGGCGTCCTCGCCCAGCGCGAAGAGGAGATCCGCGCATCCCTCAAGCCGCCGCAGTTCAAAAACGAATTTGCCCGCGTCGAACGCGAAGAAGCCATTCAAGCGTGGCTTGAGTCCCACGGTGTCGCCGACAGTTGGAAGCTCGCGCCCGTTTTGGCGGAGTCCAACTTGAGCGACGAGCATTTGGAGAGCTTTGCCACCGCGGCGGGTGATTCGCTCGGCCCAGAGCTGACTCGTTTCGGCACGCTTCTGGAGATGGAGCGAATCGCCGAAGAGCTCGATCACAGCTCCGCGCGCATTTCCGATCTCATCAAAGCCATCAAAGAATATTCCTACATGGACCAGGCCCCGCTTCAGGAAGTCGATATCAAGAACAGTCTGGAAACGACCCTCACGATCATGCATCACAAGCTGAAGCGCGGCGTCACCGTCACGCGGGATTATGCCCCCGGGCTCCCCAAGGTAATGGCCTACGGCAGCGAATTAAACCAGGTGTGGACCAATCTCATCGACAACGCCGCGGATGCCATGGGGGCCAGCGGGAAACTCACCATCCGCGCGATCCGCGAAAACGAATTCTTGCTCGTGGAGATTGCCGATAATGGGCCCGGCATTCCTCCCGAAGTGCAATCGCGCATCTTCGAGCCGTTTTTCACGACCAAGGGCGTGGGGGAAGGAACGGGTCTTGGCCTAGATGTGGTCCACCGCATCGTAAAGAAAATGAGAGGTCTGGTTTCCGTGCATTCCGTGCCCGGCGATACGCGCTTTCAGGTGCGCATTCCCATTCAAGGCGCGCAATGACGGCAACAGGAGGAATTCATGGCTGAAGTATGCACCCACACCGATCAGATCAAGCCTGTTAAGCCTAAAACCAAAGGCTGTGAAGAGTGCCTCAAGCTTGGCGACAGCTGGGTGCACTTGCGTCTCTGTCTTTCTTGCGGCCACGTCGGATGCTGCGATTCTTCAAAGAATAAGCACGCCACCAAGCACTTTCACGCCACGAAGCACCCGATTGTCCGTTCGCAGGAGCCCGGCGAAAACTGGATGTGGTGTTATCTCGACGAAGTGATGTTTGAAGGAGACTGATCGCTATTACTTTGCTCTTGGCCGCGCGAGCAGCGAAGCCGCCAGCGCCACCAGTAGTATTCCGCCCACGATCGGCAGCGCAATCTGCACCGGAATGTGCAGCCAGGGCTCCGCAATCATCTTGGCCCCAATAAACGCGAGAACAAACGAGAGTCCCGCCGTCAGGAACCGGAATCGGCCCAGGATTCCAGCCAGGAGAAAATACAGCGCACGCAACCCCAGGATCGCAAAAACGTTGGACGTATAGACAATAAACGGATCGTGTGTGATGCCGAAGACCGCGGGAATCGAGTCCACCGCGAGGGTCACATCCGTAATCTCCACAATCAAGAGCACCAGGAACAAAGGCGTGGCAAAGAGCTGTCCCCCCTTGCTGACAAAGAATTTCTCCCCATGATAATCCCGCGTCACTCGCAGGTACCGGCCCGCGATGCGGAGAATCGCGTTTCGTTCCGGATGGACCTCTTCTTTCTTCGCGAAGAGCATGTGTAATCCCGCGTAGATCAGAAAGGCGCCGAAAACATAGAGAATCCAGCTAAATCGTTCCACCAGTGCGGCGCCTGCGGCGATCATCAGCGCCCGCATTGCCAACGCCCCGAGAATTCCCCATTCGAGAACGCGATGTTGGATGCGATCATCGACCTGGAAGGCGCGGAAGATCACCAGGAACAGAAACAAATTGTCCACGCTCAGAGCTTTTTCGATTAGATAACCCGTGAAAAACTCAAGCGAGCGCTGTTCCCCGAAGTAATGCAGGATGCCCAGACCGAAGACAACGGACAGCCCAACCCACACCAGGCTCCAGATTAGCGCTTCTCGAAGACTGATCTTGTGCGGGCGGCGGTGAAAAACTGCCAGGTCCAGCGCAATCGCGCCAAGGACGAATAAGTTGAATGCCAGCCACTGAAGAGGCGTGCCCATGGGGGAGGCGGCCGCTGCTCCTCAGGGTGCCGAGGCTGCCTGGGTGTCCGTCGCGTTCAGGTTTGTCAATTCAACTCGCGCGGTCTGGCCTGCTCGAATACTTACAGCCACATCCCAGCGCAAGCGCGTGTCGCCCGCATTAGCTTCGAGATTCAGCGAGCTAATCCAGTAGTTTCCCGGGAGGAGACCCGTAAGTATCGCGCGGCCATCGAGGTCCGTATCAACCTTTCCCACCAGGTAATGCGTTTGCGCGAAATCTGGCGCCAGCCGCTGGACCCGTTTCTTGTGATTACTCCGCATCAGCGCCCAATTCCGTTGCGGATTCACACCGTCCAGTTCGAGCTCCATCCCTGCAACTGTCTCGGGATGGTACTGGATGAATTTCTTCAGCGCGGTCATGTATTCCTGCTTCTGTTTTTCGTACCTCTCAGGGCGTTCCGTCTTGTCGGCATCAACATATTTCGGTTTTGGAATGCCGCTCGTCACTCCTCCGCTGTTCGTTCGCTGGTAGGCCAGCAAGAATTCCGGCGTGTGAAGAATGTCGTCCGGCGTCAAGAGTTTGTCGATGCTGGGCAACGTCAGGTCCATAATGTCGTGGGCCTTGAGCCACGCCTTCAGCTCGGCAGACACTTTCAAGTCATCGATAAACGCTTCGCGAGTCGGAGTTATGTCCTTATCTTCAACTTCCTTCGCGATCGCGCCGTAGCTTTTCGTCAGAATGTAAAACGTAAACTGCCGCACCGGCTCCGGGCGCGCCGCCGTCGGCGTAATACGCGCGGAAAAGTCCAGCGCGCCGGTGGCGCTTTGTGCGTGCAGGCTCTGCGGGGGCCCGAGTGAACAAAAAAGCGTCAGGAGGAAAACAAATGAAGCTCTTCTCATGAAGGAAATCGTAGCAGATTGCAGGGGTAAGGACACGTCTAGAAGAAGACGCATTTTCTTCGATAGGCCTGCCATTAGAAAAGCCGAAAGACCGCTTCCACAGTCACCCACGCCGGCGCCGCCCGCTTCGCGGCATCGCGTCCGGGAACGAAACGCCAACCTCGCACCGTTTCCATTGCTCGCTCGTCCAACCCGTAACCCAACCCCTTCACGATTCGGATGTCCTGTGCGCGTCCATCCGCTCCCACCAGAACGTGCAGCGTCACCGTGCCTTGCACCTTCACATGCCGCGCTTCATCCGTGTACGTCGGATACGGGCAATAATTGCAGGTCGGCAATGTCACGCCTGGGCTGAAGGGATAAGGTGAGTCGCCATGGCCACCCGGCCCGTCTTTGGAATCGCCCATAGTGTTCCATCACTCGAACCGATGGTGTGTCCTTTTCCGGATCCAGGAGAATGCGTGTCGTCCTTCATCCACGGCAGTCCTATGTTGTCGACCGGCGAGAGAACGGGCGTTGCGTTTGGATCAAATACTGTCGGCGGCACGGGAAGCGGCCAGTCTCGCCTTTCGGGTATCGACGGCCTCACGATTTGGATCGAGGAGGTCGGCGCTAGGTTTTCGCGATTCGTGGGGATGGCGTTTTTACCACCGCCGCTCCCTTGACCGTCCGAAGGATGCCTCCCCAATAGATTTTTCATTATGCCTGGAGAGAAGGTGAGCGGACCCACTTTTGTCCTGTCGCGGGGAAGGCCATTCGGTCCTCCAGGAGGATGCGCCACAACGAGAGCAATCACGAGGAAGAGCAGCGCATGCGCAATCAGCGAAGCGGTTTGGGCTCGAGCCGGCCGAGACGTTTTGTCAAACTTCAGCAAATGGATCGGCGCGCCGTTCGCCGAGGATGGCCTGAACCGAGCGGAGGCGAACAGGTGACTCGCGTTTTCGCGAACGCGCCGGATCCACGATTCTCGAAGGGATCTCGTACCGGATGGAGAGCGTACGAATGGCTTGCGCATGGGCAAACCTCCGTCTCCGCCTCGCGTTCTCGCCCAGCCAACGAATGAGGCGGGCACCAGTCGGCTATTCAGAAGTCAGCCAAAACGCTTTGGTTGCCCGCAGCGAGAAAAGACTTAAGGATTGCTAAGTAGAGGAGTCTGCAGCGCGGCCGCTCGTCCGAGCTGCCATCGATCAGTACAAGCGGAAAGTCACTTCGATCGGCACGATCACCGGCACAGCTTTGCCGCTGGGGCCGACCGCCGGTTTGAACTTCCAGGTTTTCACGGCTTCGATGGCTTTTTCTTCCAGCCCCAGGCCAGGGCTTTTCACAACAGAAATGTTGACGGCACGGCCATCGAGGGTAACGGTTATCTGCAAGACCACGGTCCCTTGGTACTTGGCTTTGCGCGCTTCATCCGAGTACTGCGGCGTTGGGCAATAGATGCAAACGGGCACGCCGACGCCGTTTATCCCAGCGCGAAACGCTCCGCCGCCCGTGCCTCCCGTCTCACCGGGGCCCAGCCCGCCCCCGGAGCCGCTGCCGATGCCCGTCCCGCTGCCATGTCCAAGAGAATCGCTATTGGCCGAAGCCAGCGGATCGCCGAAGTTCGGCATATTCGGACTCGGCACTTTCAGGTCCGGCGGACCCAGGAGCGAGGGGTCCATGGCCAGCTTAGGATTGGGGTTCTGAATCTTTACCTGTGGCGGAGTGAATTGCGTCCACTTGAACTTGGGCAGTTTACCCTTCGTCGGCGGCGTCAGGGCATGGTCGTTCGCCCCGCCTCCGCCTCCGGCTTTCTTTGCGCCCGCGGGCAGTTTCGAGACGTAGGGCGACAAATCGATGGGCGTAATATCGACGGTATTCTTCGCCTGGATCGATGGTTGGAACCAATTCGTAAAAATCGGCACGACCAGCAGGGCGATGAGACTCGCGTGCAGCGCGACCGAAATCGCCTGCGTCCAGCCGAAGTTCTCGTCCTTCGACCAGATATCTCTCACCTTGATCGGCTTGCTGGTTACCCGAATCGGTGGCAGTTTTGCCGGAAAGAAAAGCTCCTTGATGCGGTCGCCGAAGCTCCCGAATCCCGCGCCCCACCTTACGGCAAGCCGGCTGTTGATTGGCCCTTTCGGAACCGGGCGCGAGCTCAGAAACTCTTTCAGGTTTTCGCCGATCCCGCCTCCGAAGCTATTCCGTGTGAAGGGTGCGCCGGGACGCTCGACGACCTTTACCGGACGCTCGGTCAAAAACTGCTTCAGGTTGTCCCAAAAATTGTCGGGAACGAGGTGAGCAGGCGCGCCAAATCTGGGAACGGCGGAAGCCGGCACCGGAATAATTTCCTGTGACTTCACCCCCGGCACTTTCGGTCTCGCGGCCTTCGGAGGCATCAAGCTGATAAATGGATCCGGCACCATCTTCCCCTTAGTTTAGACGCAACTCTCCTGCTTTGGGTGTCCCTAGCCGGTTGGATTCTATCCGGCCGCGAAAGGTTGCGCGAGCCCGGCGGCTGACACCGCTTCCTAATCATTGTAACATAGCTAGTTACATCGCCTTTCGATGTTGCCGGCCGTGTACCTGGACTAAAGTACGGTACGCCAACCGCCCAAGGGGATTCCCGAGCGCTCTCATCCATGCCCGAACCACTCGATCTCAAGAAAACCCTCAATCTCCCCAAAACCGATTTCCCCATGAAAGCCGGTCTTCCGCAGAACGAGCCCAAGCAGCTCACAGCCTGGCAGGAATCGCATCTCTACGAGCGCATCCTCGAAGCGCGCAAGGGCAAGCCGCTTTTCGTTCTTCATGACGGCCCTCCCTATCCCACCGGCGAGATTCATCTTGGCACGGGCTTCAACAAAATCCTAAAAGACCTCGTGGTCAAAACGAGGAGCATGGCGGGACATTACGCGCCGTACGTTCCCGGCTGGGATTGCCACGGCCTCCCCATCGAAACTCAGGTCGAAAAAGAGCTTGGCGGCAAAGGCAAAGTCCCGCCCGCAGAGTTCCGCCGGCTATGCCGTGAATTCGCCGCCCGCTACATCGAGCAGCACAAGCGCGATTTCAAGCGCCTCGGTATTTTAGGCCGCTGGAACGATCCCTATCTCACGATGAGCCATGAATACGAGGCCACCATCGC
>Ga0137392_10001262_pt1 | contig 14445 bp, 20 predicted proteins | sample 15con2h34AmetaG_FD_101394 | JGI IMG/M metagenome (GOLD analysis project Ga0137392, IMG submission 101394) | Vadose zone soil microbial communities from Angelo Coast Range Reserve, California, USA - 15con2h3.4A metaG | ecosystem: Environmental > Terrestrial > Soil > Vadose zone > Saprolite... | reverse complement strand
CTGTCCCGCGTCCAGACCATCGAGCCCTGCCACGGCCCCACCGCGTCGCCGATAGTCGCGAAGGGCTTGATGTTGTCGAACTGGATCGCTTGATTGCCGAGCACTGGCGTCGAGTTGACCCCTTGAAAAAGCCACGTCACGGTGCCGTCGACGGTCGAGAGCGTGCCCTGATCGGTCCACACTACGGTTCCATCGGTCACAGTTCCGCCCCCGGCGACCGCCGCCCAGTTGGGTTCGACGCGACCTGTAGTGCCCGCCGTGGTCGCCTTGAAAAAGCGACCTGCCGCCTTGCGCGGCGCGATGGTTGTGTTGAGCAGGAACGCGCCGAGCGCGACCCACGTCGATTGCGGAATCTGCCACGTCGGGGACACCGCCCCAGTCGTGCCCGCGACGGTGACCTTAAAATAATAGCCATTACCCGCATCCACTAGCTGGTTGAGAATATAGGCCGATGATTTGATCCACGGCGTTTGCGTGATCGGGATCGAGGTATCAGCGGTCACGTCGGTATAGACGGTAGTCGTGTTGTCGTAGATGGTATCGAGGATAAAGGCGGTCTGTGATCCGCCAAAGTTCTCCGCCGAAGTGCGCCATAACTCGCGGGCACCTACTTGCGAATCGGTAGATGTGGGAATTTGCGTCAGCGAGTTTGCCTGTAACGCGACCCCGAATACCTTCGCGGAGTCGGGCTGAGGATTGCTGCGATTGCCAGTTACGAGGTTCAAGAACGTGGAGAAATACTCGTACTCGCTGCCGCCGCTGATAGCTGCAGGTCCGACACCGAGAGGTTGGCCTCCGATCATCTGAAACTGATCGAGGTTGACTACAGGGTTGGGCGGTACAGCGCCAGGTCCGCCCGCTTCGATCCGCACCGCGACAACATTGCTCCAGTCGAGATTCAGTTTCGTGCCAATACGCTGGAACTGACTTTTAGCCAGTGTTAATTGCGTCCAGCGGTCCTTGTCGACGGGGATGAGCGCATTCGCGCCCGCCGCGTGCGTGTTATTCGTGCTCGTGACGATTTGAATGACGGCGAGATAGTAATCGGTTTTGAACGTACCGTCGCTCACGTCGAACATGATCCAGAACCAAACCGTCTTGGCCGGAACATCGCAGCTCACCCACAGCGAGATTAAATCCGTGGGGAGTGAGATGTCGCCGTTGGGGTACTTCGAGAGGTCTTTCGGATAACCGACCGTCGAATTGATGAACCATAGCGGTGCCAGTGCAGACGGCGTTACCTTGAGGCTTCCTGTGCCGAACTGGAACTCGGTGTTGTCGTTGGCAACCGCACAGAGATGCGTCGTCCAGTTCCCGGCGTGCGAGTCGAAATTATCGATGGTGATGATGTCTTGAGCGACCTTGGTTACAGCGAGCTGGTCTGGCGGGCGCTCGATGCCCCAGTTCGTCACGGTATCGTCGGGGGCAATCTTAATCAGCTTTCCGGCGCCAGCCATGAACAGGTAATCCTGCAAACCGGACGCGGGCGGCATCGTGACGAACGTCGCGCGGTTCCCGTTGAAGCCGCTGGTTAGCGGCGTGCCGAATTTGTATAGAATCTTGCCGTCGAACTGGTAGCGCTTGTCGTTGAAGCGGATGAGGTTCAGCGACTTGATGCCATAGAGTACCAATGGCGGAAACATCGACTGAACCGAGCCGGTCAGCTCGGGTGCGACGCCGCGCGCGCGACGCAACGAGCCTTCTGGCACCTGCTCGCGCCCGCCTGCGACGTTCAGTCTACGGTTAAAGTTCGTGAATGAGATTCTAGGCGGCAACGATCACTCCAATCTGCGCGGCGTCGATTCCAGCCTTCGTAAAAGGGTTTGTAGTTGCCGGGTCCACCTCGATTATATCCAAATACCACGCATAGCTTTGGGACAGCGGGTCCACGGCACCCTGCACTACGCTCGCCCCGGATTTGAGATAGTTCGATGTGCTGCGCGCCGCCGCATCGTCCTTGCGGCTGACCTGACAGAGCTGAACGGCGAACACCGTTCCAGTACTAGCGGGCGTCGGCGTGTGCTGGTAGAGGTCGATGTCGAGCGCATTGGCGTCGAAGTTGTAGGTGGTATCCCCGTCTTGCTCGACCTGATTGACGTTGAGGTAATGAGCCTGATTCGGCGACGGTGTGAATTGCAGAGTCCCGCCATCGGCAGTCGGGAAGGAAGCAAAGACTCGGGTATCGCCAAGGAATGCTAGATTGCGAGCGCCCACGGTCGGATCGATCACGTAGAGGTCGTCGAACACGCCGACCGTGCTCAACGTGAAATTGAGACCACCGGCATTATTCCCAATGAGACCCAACCGCAAGCCATTCGCCTGATTATTGCCGCTGTTCGAGGTATTTTGGTTGGTCGCGGTGAATACCTGAACGCCGTTGCTGCGGAGCGTGTACGCGCCAAGAGTCCCATGGAAGGTCACGTCCAGTTCGAGGTAGAAGTATACTCCGGTCGCATTAAATACCGGACTGCTGGACGTGGCAAGGATCGTTCCCTCCTTTCCGCCGCGTATTAAACGAACGAATCCAACCTGATCGATGGACAAGCTGACCTGAGCGGTAGCGCCGTCTATAAAGCCGAATGGCAACCACGCAGCTTCCGCACCGAAGGTAGTGACCTTGATCCCCATGCCGACAATCATCCGCGTCGTAGTCGTAAAGCCGCGCTGGAGGTAGCTGCCCAAGGAGGTTATAAGGTTGCCGTTGGTGCTCATCTGAAGCCCGGCCGTACCGTTGCGACCAGCACCGGGTACGACCGAGATAAAAGGCCCGAATCCTGCGAAGACGGATTGCCATTTGGCGAGAACGGCGCTGTTAACGGTCGTCCAGTTGTCGAAGCTTTCCAGAAACGTGACGGACATAAGGCTCTCCTACCAGACCGACCACGCACCAGCGGCGGAATCGATCAGCCGTAATACAGGCACCCATTGAGTTGTGAGATTTACTGCCGCATTGACTCCGTCGATGGTGTTCGTTCCATTCGGCGTGACCGCTATATTGTGCGCGTTCGCGTCGACTTTCTTGACGATCAAGGCATCTCCAGTTCCCGTTGCCACCGGCAGGTTGAAGATAAAATCCGCCCCAGCGCTGGAATTGGCCAAATAGAGAGTGATCTGGGTTGCGCTCAACACGGCCGAGTACGGGGACGCTGCGAAAGCGAGTGTGATGATACGAAATTGTGCTGCCGATACTAGGGCCTTCCACTCGATGTCCGGCACGCCCAAGACGAAGGTCGCCACGGTTCCATCCACTGTCGGCGCGAGGATGGGAACGGTCTGAACGCCACCGACCACGGTCTGATCGAGAGTGCCGGTGACATCGCCGCCTAATTGTGTCCCCACTGCGGGGGGCACGCTGGTGCCGCCACCGATCCCCGGCGTGCCCGGATCGAATGCCGCGCTTTGCGGCACCTGAACCTTAGTAACCGCCTGCCCCGCTGTGATGGGGAGCGAGTCGATCCGCTTCTTGATGCCCGCAAGGATTCGGTTGAGTTCGTTCACTAAGGCATGATGAGCGAAATCGGTCTGCGGAGCAGTCGGCGAGATGTGCCAGTGCTCGCTCATCCGAGCATTTCCTTGAAGAGCATCGTTAGTTGGTCGCTGAGAGCCGACAGCGCTGGATCGGGGTGGTCGCTCTCGCGATTGAACTCGCGCGCCATAATACGGAGCGCCGTGGGCAGTTCGAGGTAGAATGGTGGCTGAATCGGATCGAGCGCTGCCTGACTGTAGAAGACAATGGCGTTATAGGTCGCGTAGTCGCCGCCTAGAGGCTCCCCGAAAGTGCCACCTAGCGGAGTGCTCGGCCTATCGGGCGTTGGATAGAGCGCGATGGTCTTTTTGCTCACGTCCTCTTCGGTATAGCTCGTCGTTATTCCCTTGGAGTCTCGCCACCACGGATCGAGCATCTCAAGCTGTCGCAGGGGAATTTCGTCGATTTCACGGTCGTCATAGATAATCCCAAGCAGATTGATGACGTTGATCAGGACTGTGCCGAGGGCGATTTCGGTTTGTCCGGGAGTAACGGCAAAGGCTTGCGCGTCACAGGTCCAGTTCTCTTCGGCCAGTTCGATCATCGTGTCGTTGTAGTAGCGATCCGTGGTCGACGGGTCATTCGTGCCGCTGCTCAGAAACGTCACCAGCGCGAGAGTGTCGACCTTGGCCATCAGTGCACCACATCCAGTCTCATACCCGTTTTATCGTCGAAAAGCTTAGTCCCTTTCTCGTCGACCAGATATTGCCCTTGCCAGCGTGGGGCATGCGGCAGTGCATAGATCGACTCACGGGAGAAGCTTGGATCGTAAGGGGTTTTCCATGTATCGGGACCGTGAACTTCGCCGGCAGTTGGATTGAACCTTGCCTTAGCCCGAGGATCACCTGCTTTGAGTGCTTTCCAGAAACCTCGATTATCATAGGTTGGATCGTCCACGGAAATCTTGTGCTGTGTGGCCCACGTCCTGAACTCTTGTTCTTCGGTAGGGTGTAATTGCGTTGTCCAAGGGCCGGCTTTTGCGTAGGGCTGGTTGAGTTTTAAGAAGTGTGGATAGAGATCGGTACGGTCTTCGGAGCGCTGGGGACGTTGAGGTGCGGGGCTGGTGCCCGCCATCTTCACTGGCGCAGGCTGAATCGGGAGTTGACCATACATCGTAGCCGCCATAACGCCTTTCTATCAGAGCATGGTTGCGCCTGCTATACGTTTAGGCTAAAGGCTTGGAGAGAGGTGTACCGAAATGGCAGGAACTTCCAGCAATCGGAGCGAGGAATTCGCGCGGATTAATCGCTCGGAATCGAACAACTACGAGTCGGGGCGCAGCGACAGCGCGAGCAAGTATCAGGGCGGGTTTAAGCCGAAGCGGAACGCCAAAGATCCGGCCGCGACCTCGGCGGGGACAACCAAACCGAACGGGCGATAAGCGATGGGCGTAACCGACATCACGAGTTGGCCGGTTATCTTCGACGCTTCGGACGTGGGCGGGGCGCTGATTCCAGCGATCCCGTTCAGTTGGACGAAGCAACGGATCGCGCTTGGCACGGTCCTGTGGGCGGCGAAAGATGCAGCCGCGGGCGATGTAGTCATTCTTCAGGACCAAGACGGTGACGAGATTTGGCGTAGCCAAGCCGCCACGGGTGCGAACTTCGCGGACGATTATAAGTTCGTCGATTCGGTCTCGATCAACGGATTGGTGGTCGCCGCGCTGCCTCACGGTATTCTCGAGTTCTACTACAGGTGACCCTTGCCCTATTTGTCGGTCACCGTCTTAATCGACTCCGACACCGGAGCCGAACCGAACCAAATCTTTGAGTACCGCGCACGGGTATTCGTCAACCAATCTCAGCTAATCAACATCCAGAAAGCAGGCAGCGATGGCGTGGGCGTTTATACGGCACTTCCGTCTATCGAGCAGTCCCCTGCGATCAACGTCCTAGCGATGGCGGTCGATGGGCCTCTGCTGCTCAAGCTCGCGAGCGTCGCGCCTGCGGACGGAATCGTGTCGCTCAAGGCGGGCGGCCTGCTTTTGCTAATCGACAGCAGCCTCGCAGCGGGCATCGCTAACAATGTTCTCGTGAACAACGTGCCTACTAGCGCAGTCACAATCACAGGCGCCGCAGGTGGGACATGAACTATCGACTGCCATTCGTGATCACTCGCGAGCTATGCTCTCGTTGTCGCGCGGTATGGATTCCTGACGGCGATTACAACGCCAATTGCGACCACTGCAAAGCGGTCAGCGCGATTCGCCTTGGTAAAGAGTCCGCTAGATTATTCGATCAAGTCTGTCCACCAACACGCTGGCGTCTAGATGCGCATTATCGATAAATCCGGCGGCAAGCAGATCGACTTCGACTCCCTGACGGACGAGCAGCTAGGCAATCTGTCCCGCTGGCGGCAGGAAGAGCGGCTGCGCTCCGCATCCGCCCGCAAGGCAATTGAAGTCGGATGGATGGACGAGATGCGGATGTACGAAGGCATCCCGCCGTCGAGCGTCCGTGACTCTGCGGGCAACATGGCCGACGCCCCCAATATCGAAATCACGCTCGGGGCGATCGCGACCGACAATATCCACGCCAACCTGATCGAGTTGCTGTACCAGACCGACCAGATGCTTCAGGTGCTCCCGAGCAAGGGCTACGAGGACTATTCGGACGCGGTGCAGGATTATGTCGACTGGGGCTGTCGCGAGGCGTTCAACGTCGACGACGCAATCCCACCGGCGACACTCGACTGCATCAAACTCGGCTCGATGTGCTTATACATTCCGTGGGTCGAGAAGGTAAAAGTCACCGATACCTACAAGATTATCGACCGTGGGCCGCGTATCATTCCGCTCGCAATCGAGGACTTTCACTTACCAGAAGGTGATCGGGGCAATGTGCAAACCGCGCGGTGGGCCTCGATGGATATGTGGCTCACCGAGCCGGACATTAGCCTTTACGAAAAGAGCGATCACAACCCGAAGGGATGGAACACCGATGGAATCAAAACCGCCGCGAATATTTCCGAGGTGCGCCAAAAACGGCTTGACGTGGCGAAGGAACACTCATCTGAGGCAGCAGCCGGTAAGCTCTACCAGATCGAATACTGTTGCGGCGAGTATGACATCGATGATGACGGACTGCTTGAAGAACTCGAAATCGTCTCCGACGTAACCACAAACAAAATCATGTCGGTGGCTTTTGCCAAGTACGACGCGCGTCCCTTCGAGTTTGCCGTCTACCAGCTCCGTCCGCACGTCGCCTGGGGCTTGAGCGTGATGCGGATGAACACGCCTTTCGAGAATGAAGTCTCGACGATTCACAACGAGCGTGTGTTGAATGCCCGCCTCGCGAATGCGCGTATGTGGCGCGCTGGTTCTGCGGTCGCCGCGTTTCTCAATAAGATTTGGCCTGGTAAGGTTGTTACCGCAAACAAGGATGAAGTCGAGCCGCTCAAGATGGCTGACGTCTATCCGTCCACGACGCAGGCCGAGATGATGACGATCTCTTTCGCGGAGCGCCGGACGGGCGTGAGCGACCTGCAAGCCGCGCAGGGTCGTCTGGGGACTCGCACCCCTGGTATTTCCGCGATGTCGTACATGCAGGCCGCTAATCGGCGCTTCACTCCCGCGTTCCGCAACATGCGGGGCTGTATCGCAGCGGCGATTCGGCAGTGCTTGTATCGCACCCAAGAACGCATCAAGGCCAACGACAAGGCGGTCATTAAGGACATTCGGGATGTGCTCGGCGACAAGGCGGACAAGTTCCTTGAGCTGATGGGCAAGGTCGATAACCTGATCGATGCCGTGGACATCCAGGTCACCGCGTCGTCAGTGTCGATCAACCGCGAGGCCGACCGGCAAAGCTGGGTAATGCTCTCGCAGCTAGCCGAGAAATACTACCAGAGCCGAATTCAGCTTGAGCAATTGAAGGCGCAGGCCCCGACGCAGGAGATGAAGCAACTCGTCGAGGCCATCGAAGCGGCGAGCATCAAGCTCATGCGCCGGATTCTCCGCACTTTCGAGACGGTCAGCGACGTGGATGCCTACTTGGCGGAAGTCGAAGGCATCAAGCAAATGACGGAACAACTACCACCGCAGGCCCAAGGCGGATTGAATGGCCTCGCGCAGATGATGCAGGAACGTGCGGCAGCCGGCGCGCCGCAACAGCAGGATATTCCGCCAACTGAGGCGGGAGGAGTGCCGATTCAATGACCGGCGCATATTTCTTTCACGCCATCAAGACGGATCGACTGCTCCGTGAGCACTTCGGCGCATGGATTAAAGAACAGCGTGCTGAACATGCCCGTGAGTTGGAAGGCGCTAATTTCGACAATCTGATGTATCGCGCGCAAGGCAAGATTCACGCACTAGATACCCTCATGTCGCTCCTAGAGCAGGCCCTGAATCTCTCGCCGGCCGATCCCTTTATAGCGGACGCTACCTCCACGAGTTGGGAACATCCCAAGCAACCATAGTTGACATCGCGTTCTATTTCTCATAGAGCCTAGATAGCGACGCTCTTTATGGTTTCGGTCATCCCACCGGACCACGAAGAGCGTCGCTGTTTTTCGAGGGACATAGGGGGGCCGATTCCATAGAGGGCGTCTGGAGAACCAGATGCCCGAAGACGACGTAACTAAGCCGCCCGTAGATCCTCCTGGCGATCCGGGTAAAGACTCGCCCGTAGATCCACCAAAGGATCCCCCGTCTCCGCCCGAAGCTACTTTCAAGTCCGTCGACGTTGAGAAAATCGTTAGCAACGTCATCAACGGGCTGACACCCAAACCGCCCGTTGTTGCCGCCGCGCCCGCCGGTCCCGATCCCGCAGAGTTGCGAACGCAGGTCAGTACCCTCGATACGCAGATCGATCAGGCGGTGCAAGAAGGCAAGCCTATCGCTGCCCTCCAGCGCAAGCGCGACGAATTGCGCGACCAGATATTTGAGGTCGAGCATGTCACGCCGCTTCGCACAGAAGGTGCCGAGGCAATCAACGGCATCGTGCTGACGCAGATGAAAGCCGACTCTGAACTCGGCGATCTGTTCAAAGAGTACGAGACCGAAATTCGCGGGGTGCTCATCAAGAGTCTGCGCCCTGGTCAGACCATCATGCTCGACTGGGTGAAAGACGCGACGCGAATGGTTGCGGGTCGCCATCTCACCGAGATCCGGGCGCGCGATAAAGACGCCACCCTACGGCAACAGAAGCTCGATACCCAAGCGCCCCTTCCCGGCGCGAGCAATGGACGCACGATGAAACAGGGCCAAGAGAAGTTGCCCGACACCATTATCGAACAATTCGGAGATCGTGCCGCAGAGTCGTTTCGCTCCAAAGAGCGCAAAGGATACACCATCGATACTTTCGCGCGGACGCAAGGCTTCGCCAACGGCAAGGCATGGTTCGAGCGAGATCGCGAACTCTCCGCAGATCCCCACTTGGGACTGGACAAGTAGATGGCAAAGGAAATCCGAGACCCGTCACTTCCGGCTGAGCATCTCGGGCAACTTCCCGCTGGTCATGCGCGCGATGAAGAGAATCGAAAACGCACGGACGAACTCGCTGCGGCAATCGAGAAGGATGCAGAGGCGGGCGGTCTCAATACCGATGCGCTGAAACCTGAGAACGAGATCCTTCAGTATTTCGACGAACAGACACACAATCTCGTAGTCACCGATCCTCGTCCCGAACGGCATTACGTGTGGATCAAGGCCCACAACGTCGTCACAGCAGCTTACAAAACGATGGGATTCCAGCCAGTGAGGGGCGACGACAAGGAGTGTTGGGACTACCGAGGCCAGGACGCAGCGGGAGCATCGACTCTACGTGGCGTCGGCGACGTGCTTCTTTATTGGTGCCCGAAGGAACTCCATGAGAAGCGAGAAGCCTACCTGAACGAGAAGGCGCGCCAGAAGATCGGCGATGTCGAACTCAACTGGGCCGAGGATGCGAATTACGGCCCACACTCCCCGACGCGCCGCTACGGACCTTTAGCTCACGGCGACCCTAACGACCCACTCCTGCGCCGCACCATCTTTCGCGGCACCAACGGACAAATCGAACGAGTCAGCGATGCGCTTAAAGCCGGACGCGGATTGCCCTCCGGCGTGCAAGTGAGAAACGAGTAAGAGGAATACACGATGGCGAACCTTGCCCTGGCTGCGATGAAGCTCTCCTATCAAGAGGGCAAATATTCGGGAGCGGTGAATTTCATCACGCCTGAAGCTGCCACGCAAACCTATTTCGATGGTGCGCTGCTCGTCGCATCAGGCGGGAACATCCAAGAATGCGGCGCCAATCCTACGCGCATTGATGGCGTGTCGGTTGGGCCAGCGCACAATGACGCCACGGCGGCAACTCATAACGCGATGTTCACGCTGCCCAACGACGATATCGTTTACGAGATCAGTATCGACCAAGCGTCAGCAAAGGCGAGCGCGACGGCTGTTCTCGCGGCTGCGGATGTCGAAACGACGATCGGCGTTACGAAGGACACGATTGGCTCATCGCCGGCGGGCACACCGCTTTATTGGTATGCCGACGTGGACAAGAAAGGTGCGAATCAACGGGTGCTCATAATCGGGTTTCCCGTCTGGTCGCCAGCCGGAACCGTGAATGGTCGCGTATGGGTGAAATTCCTGAGCGCGAACATCCTGCAATAAGCGAGGTATAACGAATGCCGGCTGCAACACCAGGTTTCAGTAACCTACTCTCGACAAAGTTCCAAGGCGTGCTTCTCGACGTGGGCAAGGAACGGCCCCTTGAGTACCCGATGTGGATCAACGTCCGCGACATGCTGGTCAACCCTGAAACCTACCTACAGGCGACCGGCCTTGGCGCTATGCCGCAGAAGCCAGAAGGCGAGCAGTTCCGGCGCGACCAGCCGATCCTCGGTGGTCAGATCAATCCCGCCGCGGTGCCCTACGGGATGTTGTTCGAGGTCACCTTCGAGATGTACGACGATGACCTCTACGACATCATGGCGTCGCAATGGCGCGAGGAGGGTCGTGCGGGGCGTTTCCGGCAGGAAGTAGTTGCGGCACAAATCCTCATCAATGCGTTCAACAACTCGTTCCCAGGCTATGATGGCGTCTCGCTCTGCCACACCGCGCATCCGCTGTTGGGCGGCCTCAATACTGTGTCGGGCGGTGGTACTCAGGCGAATCGGGGATCACCGGACCTCACATTCAGCGTGACTGGCCTCCAGAACATGATTCTGCGTGCTGAGAACCGAGTGAATCAGCGCGGGTTGCAGCGTCCGGTTGCCCTCACTCGACTGCTGCTAACCCCGACGAATCGTTTCCTCATCCGCGAAGTGCTCGGCTCCTCGGGCCAGCCGCAGACCGCGAATAACGACCTGAACTCCATCGTGCCCGAGGCGCTCCAGTGGCGCATTCTGCATTACCTGACCTCGGCGAATGACTACTTCGCCGCGGCGCCGCTGCCGGATAGCGACGCTTACTTTTTGTGGCGGAATAGACCCAGAGCCAACCATTTCGACGATCCGTATACTGAGAACGGCAATTTCTCACTCTACCAGCGCATCACCAGCTATTTCGGCGCTTACGAGTGGATCGAAGGGTCGCATCCCACTTAATCGAAGGCGGCGGCGAGCAACGACCTAAGAAAGTAAGGAGAAATCCACGTGCCAATGCAGGTTACATCGACTGGGCTCCGCACTTCGCAGAGCGCCGCGCTTGCGCTACCCGCGACCGCTGCCGGTACGATCTTCACCGTCACCGGCCATATCTGGGTGCAGGCCATTTATCTGATCGTCACCACGGTCATTCAGGCGCAGGCCACGACAGTCAAATGGTCCGCCAAGGTCGGGACGCTTACCGCCGTGGACGTGAGCAATGCCACCGCCGACTTGAATGCCGCCGCTGTGGGTCAGATTTTCATGCCGGTGACGACCTTCGGGACCACGGCGATCAATAATGCGAACGGCGTTCTGATTGCCGTACCGATCACGGCGCCGCCGATTTCCTTCATCATGGCGGGTTCCGGCATCATCACGATCACCACTGGCGCGACTAGTACGGGTGCGGCCCAGCATCAGATTCTGTGGGCGCCGATGTCCCCCGGCGCAACTGTAGTTTAAGGGAGCATCATGGCAAATCCGGCTCCACGGTTTACGGGATTCCCCTACGGGTTAGATGCGCCTGGACTCGACATGCTGGCGCAGACCAACCCGCTGTCACTGCCCCAGACGACTACCAAGAACATCTTCACGATCACTGGTGGCCCCATTTGGGTGCAGTGCATTTTCGGCGTTGTGACGACATTGGTCGGTGCGGTGGCAAACGCTACCAAATTGACCTATGTCGATGCGCTGACCTCGACAGCTACCGACATTTGCGCGACGGCAGACATTAACGCCCTGGTCGCCGGAGCGTTCTACAACCTTGTTAACGGTTTCGGCACTGGTGCAGTGATCACTGGGACGGCAGGGATCGTGATTGCCGGTTCGGTGCTAGCGACTGCGCCGATGTCATGCTATATGCAACCGGGCCTGATTCGAGTGAACTGCGCGGGCTCTGATGGTGGCACTGGCCGGATCCAGTGGTACATGAATTATCGGCCGATGAGTCAGGGCTTCCAGACCCTCGCGGGCGCGACTGCTGCTGGCGCTCCCGCTGCGATGGTGGTCGTGACTTCGCCGTTGTCGTGAAGAAAGCCGCGCGCAAAAGCAAGGCCCATAAAATCATGGGCGAATTTAAGCGGGGCCAGCTTCATAGCGGTTCAAAGAAAGGGCCGAAGGTGAAGGATCGTAGTCAGGCCATAGCTATCATGATGAGCCAGACTGGGCAGTCGAAAAAGAAAGGCAAGAAACGGAAACGCACCAATATCTCGGAGGCACTCAGCCATTGAAGAAAAAGCCGATGCCCAAAAAGAAGGGCAGCAAAAAGAAGATGATGACGAAGGGCCTGTTCGCCAAGAAAATGAGCACATGAGCCGACCGCGACCATGCGGGGTGCGCGGCAAGTCGCATATGGCCTGCGGCGCGAAGGAGCAAAACCCGCGCAAGTTGCAGGCTCCGAGCGGTGCCGTGATTCATCGCCCCAAGCCGACAGCCTTCGGGCATCCGGTAGCGAGTAAGTAAATGGAAGATATCGAGACCCATCCAGTTCAGCGCACGCACTATCTTGATAGGGAAAGCGGTCGATGTCCGAAGGCGGTCACGCTCCGCGCCTATGAAGTCTATTGTGCGTTGTATGGGCCACAGGAAGCGCTCATCACCGGATGGTGCCGAGGAGGCTTCGCAGTCGGTGAATTAATACAGTATCTTTATGCGCGCTCATTCCCTAAGGAGGAGTGGCGCAAGCGTGTGGATGAAGCTACTGAGGGCATGGCGCATCTCTAAATGGCGAAGGGTCGCAAATCGCGCACGTTCGGGGTCTATACCCCGCGCCGCTCCAAGGGGGGCAAGCGCAACGGGATGCAGAAGAAGGCCGCGATGGAAAGGGGCGTCGAGTCCATTCAGAAGCGCTTCAAGAAGGGCTACGGGAAATAGCGTGTGGCCGTTACCATCGAGACAATCGCCCGCCAAGCCAAGGCCGAACTGGATTCGGACATAAATATCCAGATCGTCGGCAACTTCGTCTCGCAGAAAATCTCGGAACTCTATGCCCGGACGAAGTACAAGGCGCTCCGCAAGCTCGGCGCTATGTATCTCACTGGTGCACTCGGCGGACAGACCAATCCGCAGGGGGTGGTTAATCCGGGCGGCACGGTCACTGTCACTGTGGGCTCGAAGATTGTGGTGGGGGACGCCACGGCTTCTCCCCTATGGACGAACGTCCTCGAAGGCCAGTTCTTTCGGGTCTTCCAACTCAAGACCTGGTACAAAATCGCCAAGGTCGAGACCTCTCAAACCGCCGCAACCTTACTCCTTGAACTGCCGTTCGTCTCGGAGAGCAACGCCCAGTTCACGCCGAGTACTCCGCTAGCCTCTCAGAGCTACTACATCACGCCCCGGTTCTTTGCCGCCGCGGCCGATGCCCGGTTCTTTGGAACGTTCGCGCTCGACTACCTCTTCAAGTGGCTGCCCTTTATCTCGCCCGAGCGGATGCAGGAGATCTACCCCTCACGCTATTTGGTCGGGCCATATCCTTGGTGCGTGTCGGAGTTCCAGAGCCAACTAACCGCGACGGGACAGCCCAAGATGCTCGAGTTCTACCCGGCGCCGCTGATTTCGACCATCGTGCATTACACGTACTGGTCGATACCGCCGGTGATCGGATTCGCCGAGGCGATCCCCGTCACGCTCGACGACTACATCGCGAAGGAACTGGCGTTCATCCCCATGATGCGGCACGAGATGATGAAAGCCGCACGCAAGGGCCAAGTGGACGTGGCGGCGCTGATGCGGAACGAATACCGCGCGCAGGAAACGCGGGCGAACACGCTCATCGATCAGGCTATCCGCAATGATTCGGGCGTGGACGACCAGACTTTCATGATCGAAACGCTGCGGGGACGTAGACGGTCGACGGACTTCGATCCTTTAACTACGGCCGAGGCCGACGTATGGTCGCGAAACGGATAAGCAAGGAGTTATCATGGACGTAACATCTCCGATAAGTCCTCCGCGTTGGCAGGTGATCGTCCACGATGACGACGGCCTGCCGTACGTGGTGGCGCACTTGGTACATGAGTGGGACGCGCTTGCGATGGCGCGGCGCTATTGGAATAACCCCGGCGTGCGCGTCGAACCCCGTTGGGACGCGGGACTACTTCGGAGCCGTACTGGATGAAATATTATTGGCGCATCGTTCTGTTTGGGGTCGTGCTTGGCTTCGGCATCGGCATCTTCCACGCGCCGATCATGCGTGCGGTCACTGCTTCGTTCGATATGACGGTTCAGATCGTGAGTAGCACCGGGACCGTGCTCGGCGCGGTTGCGTCGGCGACCTCTGCAAGTGTCGACCGCACCGTGCGCGTGGTGCACAGTACGGGAAAGGTGCTCGATCAGGTCGG
>Ga0137392_10001253_pt1 | contig 14477 bp, 10 predicted proteins | sample 15con2h34AmetaG_FD_101394 | JGI IMG/M metagenome (GOLD analysis project Ga0137392, IMG submission 101394) | Vadose zone soil microbial communities from Angelo Coast Range Reserve, California, USA - 15con2h3.4A metaG | ecosystem: Environmental > Terrestrial > Soil > Vadose zone > Saprolite... | reverse complement strand
GGCAACAAAATTCATGCTCCGAGCTTGCGCGACTTTGCCCACGCGGTACCACGGCGCGATCGGGCAGCCTTTCCAGCGCCTTTGCCCACGTTGTCCGAGTTGCATGGCAGGGCCATGCGCCTTTGCCCACCCTACAAGCTACTACGGCGCTACACCGCATCGACCAAGTCGCTTGCGCCGGCCACCGCACCTCCGGCGGCATGCGCAATCTCGGCGTCGCTTTCCATCTCCCGGTCGGAATCCCCGTGCGGCGACATCGTCGTCCAGGTGATGATCTCAAACCGTCCATCCGGGTGCTCCGCAATCGCGGTGCAGCTTTCGACCCAATCGCCGCAATTGATATAGGTGACGCCGAATTCGTTGTGGATGGCGGCATGATGGATATGCCCGCAAATCACCCCGTCGGCCGCATTTCGTCGCGCTTCGATCACCAAGGTTTTCTCAAATTCACCGATATAGTTCACGGCGTTTTTGACTTTGTGTTTTGCCCACTGGGACAGCGACCAGTAACCAAATCCAAAGCGTCGGCGCAGGCTATTGAAAACGCGATTTACCGCGATCGCGGCCGTATAGGCGTAATCCCCCAAATGGGCGAGCCAGCGCGCCTGGGTCACCACGAGGTCGAAATGATCGCCGTGGATCACGAGGTAGCGGCGGCCGTCGGCACCGAAGTGGATATAGCGCTCGGCAACCTCGATGCCGCCGAAATGCGTCCCGTAGTATTCACGCAGAAACTCGTCATGATTGCCGGGCACGTAGATAGTGCGGGCGCCTTTGCGGGCCTTACGCAGCAGCTTTTGGACCACGTCATTATGAGCCTGCGGCCAATACCACGATGATCGCAAGCGCCAGCCGTCGACAATGTCGCCGACAAGATAAATGGTATCGGCATCGTGGTAGCGCAGAAAGTCGAGGAGCAGCTCCGCCTGGCACCCGCGAGCGCCAAGGTGCACATCAGAAATGAAGAGGGCGCGAAAGTGTCGCAGGCCGCCTTCAGTCACGATGTACACCTCATGTTTGCCGAATCTCGGTGAATCTTAAAATGTCCGTGTTGCGACTGAATGACAGGCTGTCACAAGACTGTCATTCGAAACACCTATTGCATGCGCCCATGACAGTTCCGGCCGTGGCAGCTGCGTCATTCTGCGGCACCGCTCTGGTGTTCCATATCGTCAGCATCATCATCGCGGCCCGGCGATGCCGGCCGAGATCAGAGGCGCCATCGAAACGCGCGGCTGTGCTGGCCGCGGTCCCGCCGGTTAGCATCGTGCGGCCGGTGTGCGGCCTCGACAATTTCCTCGAAGAGACGCTCCGCACATCGTTCGAACTTGATTACCCGAGATACGAACTCATCTTCTGCGTCGCATCGACGCGCGACCCCGCCATTATGGTGGTGCAAAAATTGATCGCGGCCCACCCGCAATCCCATGCGCGGCTCCTCATCGGTGACGATCGGGTCAGCCAAAATCCCAAGCTCAACAATTGTGTCAAGGGTTGGCGGGCGGCAAAACACGACTGGATCATCATGGCGGATTCCAACGTGCTCGTGCCGCCGGACTATATCCGTCGTCTGCTTGAAGCTTGGCGGCCGGACACCGGCCTGGTCTGCTCGCCGCCGGTCGGGTGCCGGCCGGTCGGATTCTGGGCCGGACTCGAATGCGCGTTCCTCAATACCTACCAGGTGCGCGCCCAGTATGTCGCTGACGCGCTTGGCCTCGGTTTTGCTCAAGGCAAGACGATGCTGTGGCGGCGCGCGGATCTCGAAAGCGCCGGCGGCATCGGTGCGCTGGGTGCTGAGCTCGCCGAAGACGCGGCTTCAACCAAGATTGTGAGGGCGGCCGGCCTTCGCGTGCGGCTCACGGCTCCACCTTTCGAACAGCCGCTCGGTCGGCGCCGGATGATGGAGGTGTGGCGGCGGCAAACCCGCTGGGCGCGACTGCGTCGCTCAAGTTTTCCACGCTACTTCGTGCCGGAGATCGTTGGCGGTGCGCTCTTTCCGCTCATCGCAGCGGGATATGTGGCAGGCGCGGCTGACGTATCGGTCCTCGGCACTATCGTGCCGCTTGCTCTCGTCTGGTACGGCGCCGAAATCGCGCTGGCGAAAGCGGCGCAGTGGCCTTTGCCGCGGCTCTATGCGCTCCAGGCTTTGCTGCGCGACCTGCTCCTTCCGATACTATGGTTCGACGCCTGGATCGGCACCGACTTCGTCTGGCGCGGCCACCAGATGAGCATTGCGGCCGATGCGCCCGCGCCTTAGTGCACGCTCAAGCGCGGCGCGCCCATCAAACCCACCGCCGCACCCGCCCCTTGTAGGCCCGATACGCATCCCCGAACTTGCGCTCCAGATAGCGCTCCTCCCGCGCAATCACGCCCACATTGATGACCCACAGCAGCGGGACCACCAGCACGATCGCCCACAGGCTCCCGGCCGCGACGCTTAGCCCCAAGTAGACGAGGGTTGCTCCCAGATAGAGCGGGTTCCGGGTCCGTCCATAGATGCCGTCGACGACCAGCGCCGTCGTCGGCAGGTTCGGCGGAATGTTGGTGCCGGCGGCCACAAAGCGCCGCGTGCCCATGCCGATCAAGACGAAGCCGCACGCCGCGAGCGCGGCCCCGGCCAGATAGCGCGCGAGCGCATGCGCGCCCAGCACCGGGAGCGGAACCACCGCCTCCAGCACGGTGGCCGCCACCAGGAAGCCGAGAAGGATGAACGGCGGCAGCGCGATGACGCCGGCCACGTCGTGCGCCCCGGCCGCGCTTGCAGGCGTCTCGCCACCATCCGATCGCGACGTCGCCGTGGCGCCACCCGCCACAGCCCGCATGGCAAGGCGGGCGCCGACGAGGATGGCGATCACGGCGGTGCCGACCGCCAAGATGAGGACTGTTTCGGACATGCCCATGTAACGTACCTGCTAACGAACCTGCCGCAGGGCGTCAGCCCGCAAACGCTGAGATTTATTAAGCTCGTTTCGCTCGAGAAACTTCTGCAGCTTAGTACGAAGACCTTCCAGGTTCCACGTGTCGCATTCCTACACTATTAGAGCGCCCGGTCGAGCGGGGCGATGACGCCACAGAGTTAGGTCAACCTAATACGCCTCGATCGCGGCATTCGCTCCCTCAACTGCCGCCGAGCCCCAGCGCCGTAGCCATGATTCGAAACACCCGCGTGTTGTCGATGCGTCCGTGGAACATCTCCGCTCCAGGTCCGGTCGCCGTCAATACCACGTCATCGGCCGCATGAACGCCGCTGTTGACGTTGAAGGGCAGATTGCCGGTGCGGCGCGCGGCGCCCGGCACATTGCAGTATTTTTCATTCGCCACGAAGTCGCGGTTCGGCCCTGAAACCGCAGGGACGTTTTCCCCGTCGAGGTAGGGATGGCCGGTGTCGCAATAGTCCGGGAACGCGCCGAATACAAACGCCAGGCGTCGCGACACGTCGACCCGCTCGGGATAACCGGCGGCGTTCGGCGCCGGATAGTTCGGCAGAGTGGAGTTCTGATAGACGCCGAGCTTGTCGCGCAGTTGCTGACCGGGGCGGTCGTCATCGTAGGTGCCGACGAGCGCGGTCGGGTGCGCGTGGTCGGCGACAACGATGATCATCGTGTCGTTGCGCGCGGCCGCAAACTCTTTGGCGAGCTTCACGGCGTTGTCGAGCATGATGGTATCGTAGACAGAACGCTCCCAATCGAGCGAGTGGCTGTATTTGTCGATGCGCCCTGACTCGACCATCAACACGAAGCCCTTGTCGTTTCTCGACAGGATGTCGAGGGCCACACCGACCTGGTCGGTCAAATCCGGCTGATCAGGAAACTTCGCCACCGTGCCCTTTTTCAGGAAGAAACGATCGAGCGCTCCGTCGATGTTGCCGGTGTTGAACAGTCCGATGAGCTTGGGCGCACCGCCCGCCGCCGCGAGTTCCGTCTTGGTCGAGACCAATTTGTACCCGGCGTCCGCGAAATTATTGAGATAGTTTACGTTGTCCGTGCGTTTTCCGCCGGATGATACGGGGAGGAAATTCGGCGAGCCGCCACCCATGATCACCTCGGGCTGCACGGCGAAAAACATCTTCACGATATCATCGTAATCCGCGCGCTGACGGGTGTGCGCCACCATGCCGGCGGGCGTGGCATCCTCGATTTCCGTGTTGGTGACGACGCCGATCGACATGCCGCGCAGCCGTTTCACGATTTCCGCAATGGTTTCCACGCGCGGGTGTTGCAACGTGTTCTTGTTTTTGGCGCAATAGACGCCCATCGCGTTGACGCAGGTCTTATGTCCGGTCGTGTAGGCGCTCATGCTATTGGCGCTGTCGGTCACGACTGAATCCGTTCCAGACGTGGAGACGAGCGCCATGTAGGGCATGTCGTCGATCGCAAGTTCGCCGCCATAGCGGCCCTCGACCAGACCTTTCGACAAGATGCGCGCCGCCGTCCGGTGCGCGATAGTCAGTCCGTCGCCGATGAAGAGGATGACGTTCTTGGCCTGCGCGCGCGGCGTATCGAAGACGTTCCAGGTCACGCTCGCGGTGCTGCCGTTCGCGGTAGCCTCAACCACATATTTGCCCGCCTTGGTCAGAGCGGTATCGCGAATCCAGAAGGCCGAATAGTCGCCGCCGTCCTCCCGCTCGATGACGGATGGGCTTTTGCCGACGACCGACGCCGCGTCTGCGCCGTTGATGGTGACCCGCATGGCTGCGGCGGGTGGCGCACCGGGAAATTCGACCTTGAGATCGAACCTCGATCCGGAGAGGATTTCAGCCCTGTTGAATGGATAAATTGTCTGGGCGTCGGCCGTTCCGGTCGCAACCAGGAACAGGGCCGTTCCGAGGCAAATGGCTGCTGTTCGTGTCATCTGTGATGCTCCTCAAATCAAGCGAGGCCTTGTTTAGAGCGGTTCCGCTCATATCGAGCCATTTATTCGGAGTCATGGCCGGGCTTGTCCCGGCCATCCACGTCTTGCTTGCTGACCTGCCGCAAGGCGTGGATGCCCGCGACAAGCGCGGGCATGACGCTGGAGGGTGATCCGATCCCACTCTTTTGAACCGGACGTGCGGGGAGGCCTACTCCCTGCGTTCCGCCAAATCTTCGACTTCGTCGATGAGCCTGCGGGCGCGTTCGATGAGGTCTTCGTGCTCACGAAGGCGCTTGTTGGCGAACGCGGCGCCGTTGAGGAGAGCGATCATATCGCTCGCCAATTCGTTGCGTTCTTCGGTGATCTTGCCGATCTTGGCAAGAAATTTCCCGTAGGTCTTGTCGTCGCTCGTGATCGCCCGATTCGCAGCCACCAGGCTGTTGCGGCCGACCGAGCCTTTCGTTGCATTGATCTGCTTAAAGGCTCGCGCCAGTTCGATGTACTCGTCGCGGCTGTCTTCCAGGGCGTCCGGCAGCGCACGCGACTCAAGCTTCTCGACCAGCACGCGGCCGTCGTGGATGTAGTCGTCCTTCAGGCCGAGAAGCGCCATGATGGTCGGGCGAAGATCGGTGTGATCGGAGAACACGGCATCGTTTCTGCCCTGCTTACGCACCCCTGGACCGGCCATCCCGAACCAAGTGCGCGTGATGTCTTTTTGGAAATCGCCGTGGTTCCAGGCAAATCCCGGATTTTCGAACACGCACGCCGGGGGCTGCGAGCAGTCCTTGCCCTGACCGGTCGACGCGCTCGAAGTCTGATTGAAGTAGTCTTCGTTGCCAAACATCGTGAACGTCGGAACCCGGTCGGGGAGCGACGGGATCATATGTAGGAGCTTCATTTCCGCGCGGTCGGCAAGCAAGGCCGAGAGGCGGTCGGTCTTGCCAGTGATCGGATTGACCGCCGTGAGGGCGTTGACGTCATGCTCCAAAGTGCGTGTCACCGGATCGGTCGGCGCCGGATTACCGATGATGTAGAAGTTCGGTGCATCATCGAAGTGAAGGGCGAACGGCGTCGTATTGCGCCTCTGGGTGAGCAGGAGCCGATCGACGAGGGTGTTGATCTCGCCGATGTTTGCGTAGGTGCACGGCACCTGGATGCCTTCGCAGTTCGACGGGCTCGGCGGTCCGCCGACGAAATGGTCATTTTCGTCCGCCGTGACGACGAACAACGTATTGTCCTTGGTGATGCCATTGGCGGCCAGCCGGTCGAAGAATTTCTTGAACGCCGCGTCGTAGGCGGCAAGCTGGGCCACATATCCGGCTTGGCCAGGGCCGAAAGCGGTATGGGCGACGTGGTTGTCGTGGGCGTCGGAAATATAGAAGTAGACGACCGGAACACCCGCTTCCAGCATTGTCGCCACATAGCCGAGCGATTGCGTCGCCAACGGATCGAAGCCGGGGAATCCGGGATTGCCGGCAGCGGTGTGGATGACATTGCCGTCGAGGTCCTTGATCGGACCGCCGGGCGATATCACCGGCTGCACATGGAAATTGCCGAAGAGCGCGTTGAAGCCCGTATAGCCGCCCGGCTCATCCGGGAGGAGATCCGGCCTGCCGTGGCTGTTGTTGCAAAGCGCGCTGCCCTGCGCGCAATGGATGGCGATGCCAAGAAAGTCGGCGTTTGCCTTGTCTCTCTGTTTGGAGTCGTTGGCTTCGATGCCTTCCGGCGATGTCGCCCCGAACACGGTATTTACATCGGCCGGAATGCTTTCGAATTCGATATTGGCCGTCGAAAATGCACCGAAGTCGCAGCCGGCGCGGGTGTACGCCACCCACGGGGCTGGTGCAATCTTGCCCAGCTCGTTCGTCATCTGCGGGTGACCGTCTGCGGCGTTCGCTGTCCAGTACAGGAACGAACTGTTGAAGCCTACTGAGCCGTCGGTCCGGAAAAAGCCGTAGCTGTTGGCGACCGCCCAACCGAACCGTTCGCCATAAAGGCCGGTCAAGGCCGTCACGATATCCTGCGCGGTATGCGAAATAAGCGGGGTGAAATGATTGCCGCTGACGGTGCCGTGGTCGAGCAGGAAGTTGAGCAGATGTGGCATCTGCTCGAGATCCGACGGTACGTTGGGATTGTCGCGTCGCAGATGGACGTTGTCGAATTGGAGATGAACGACCCGCTTGATCTTGCTGCCGGCCGAGTGCAAATGGCAGGACGCCTGCGACGGCGCCGCGGCTTGTGCATTTCCGCATGCGATCGCAAGAGAGGTGCCCCCGAGCAGGACCGGCGCCAGCAACTTGCGAGAGAAACGTAAGCAATTCATCGCGCTCTCCCGTTTTTTCAAAGCTTGTTAGAAAAAGATTTGAGGTAGGGTATCCCTACGCGGGTATTGGAACTGGATGATGTTGCGATGGGATGACACCCTCGTGACGCCTGCGCGAACGGCCCGTTAGGTCGATTTATGCAAAGCAGGCGCTTGGCTTCTCACCGTTGATCTCGTGCGACGGCAATTGCGCAGGCGCCCCGGCGAAAAGCCCTCGCGGGAAGCGGCCCTCCAAACAGCTCAACGCGATCAGACCGCATGAAACGCGAGACGATGATTCATCGTGCTGTCGCATAAGTGTTGAGTCGCCGTCAGAATCAGCAGGTATCTTCGGCGAATTAATTCGCGACGAGTCAAGAACCGGTCGACTCGATGCGTCGACGACCTGCTGACGCATTGCGAACGAAATGCGGGCATCGCGGTTTACTTGAAACATGACGCTTCACGCTTCGCCGGCTTCTCCGGAAGGGCCGCAATGGACAGCGAATTCCTGCTAACGCGCCGGCATCTCGTCAAGGGCGGCGCGGCGGCCATTGCGCTGTCCACCGCAACGCCATCGAACACGCCTGCGTTCCCGGTCGGCGGCGGTCAACGTCCTCAACGCATGGTAACCGGCGTGGTCTTCGAGGACCTTTGCGGCGCCGGCTCGCGTCGGCCCGGCGATCCGGGGATTGCCGGCGTCCTCGTATCGAACGGTCGCGACGTTGTGCGGACCGACTGCGAGGGCCGATACCGGCTACCGGTCGACGACGAGACCATCGTCTTTGTGATCAAGCCGACCGGTTACAGCGTGCCGATCGACCGAGACGGCATGTTGCCGCGCTTCTATTACATTCATCGGCCGGACGGGACACCGGCAGAGCTGCGGCTGCGCGAGCGCGGGATCGATCCGACCGGGGAATTGCCCCACTCGGTCGACTTCGCACTGAGAAAGGCCGATGAGCCGGACCGATTCGACGTCATCTTGTTTACCGACACCCATGCGGACAGCGCGGCGGCGATCGATTACGTTCGCATGGACGTGGTGAATGGATTGATCGGAACAGGCGCCGCATTCGGCATGACCTTGGGCGACCTCATGTCCGACGATTTGTCGCTTTATGATCGCTATAACCGCGTCATCGGCCAGATCCGCATACCTTGGTACAATATTGCGGGCAACCATGATCTAAATTTCCATGCGCCTGGTCGGAAATATTCCTGCGAAACATTCAAACGCGTGTTCGGTCCGAATTACTATGCCTTCGAAAATGGCGGCGCATTATTTCTGATGCTCGATAATGTCGACTATCTTGGCGGCGGCAAGTATGAGGGGCGGTTCGGCGCGCAGCAGCTTGCCTTCGTCTCCGCGGTGCTGAGGGAGACGCCGAAGAGCCGGCTTGTCGTTGCCGCCATGCACATTCCATTGCGCAGCTATCTCGACCCGAACGACCCCACCATCAACACGTCGGACGGTTCCGAGCTCATCAAGATCATCGGCGATCGCCCGAGCGTGAGCTTCTCCGGGCATACCCATACGACCGAGCACCACTATTTCGGTTTCGAAAACCCTATGGCGGAACGCCGGCCGCATCATCATCACGTGATGACGGCGCTCTCGGGCTCCTGGTGGAGCGGTCCCTACGACCATCGGGGGGTCGCGGTCGCGGATTGTCCTGATGGCAATCCCAACGGCTTCCACATCCTGAGCGTCGACGGCGACCGCTTTACGACGCGGTTTCGCTCTGCCAAGGAGCCCGAGGGCCGGCAGATGCGCATCGTTCTCGCCAATGCGGACCATGCTCCGACCCAGGACGAGTTCGAGATGGGCCAGTTTTTCGGGGCTCCGATCCACCAGGATCGTCTCGGCATGACCGAGGTGATCGTCAACGTCTTCGACGGCGGCCCGCATACCACGGTCGAATACCGGATCGGCGAATTCCCGCCGGTGACGATGCGACGCGAAACGCGACCGGATCCGTTTATCCGAGAGGTATTTGCCAGAAACCAAGCGACGAAGAAGCCGTGGGCTGAAGTTGAGCCGTGCTCTCACATTTGGACGGCGCGTCTTCCCGCCGATCTTAAAGCCGGCACGCACTGCATCAGGGTGCGTGTTGTCGACGAGTACGGCCGCGAACACCACGATCGTCTTTGCATGGAAGTGACTGGCGCACCTGCGCTGCGGGGGTGACCTAGGCATCAACTGGGCTTGATCATCCATCAGCCTCGTCCGAGGGTTTGATTCCGGAGAACGGTCGCGACCGCCCCCAGCATTGCACAATTCGCCGGTGTCCACCGCGCCCCGCCCCTCTCGACGCCGCCGCCCCATGGAGTAAGATTGGCGCAATCAGGCTCGTAAGAAGACTGCAAACATTCGGAGGATCGGCAAATGCCACGAGGGGTTTTGGCTGCGGCATTCGTGGTTGCATCGGCATCGGGGGCGTTTGCGCAGGGCGCGCCCGATGCGTCGTTCAACGATGCCCAACGCGAAGGATTGCGCCTTTTCAGCCAATCCTGCGGCGTCTGCCACACTGTGGTCCAGCAGCGAACGCGGCAATACGGACCGGTATTGTCGCGCGAGACCTTGGGCGGCGACGAAGAGCTGATCCGCGAATACATCAGCAACGGCACGCCGCGCATGCCGGGCTTCCGCTATTATTTCGAGCCCCCGCAAATCGGCTCCATCGTCCAGTACATCAAGACCATAGCGCCGCAGCCCGCACCGGCCGGCGCCAAGTAGATGGCTGACGGTAAACCGTTAAGGCCAGCGTGTAGTCCCTCGACCTAACTCCTTAACGATCCGTGTCACCGGCTAATCAGGAGATCGATCCATGAAGAGTCCCAGAACTTTCACGATAATCGGTACGGTATTCGCTGCCGCCATGTCGGCGACGGCGCTCACGCCGATGACGGCCGGCGCAGCTGACGCGGTGCTGAGCGGCGCTATCAAATCCGCCGACGGCGCCGCGCTCACCGGCGTCACGGTTTCGGCCCGCCTCGACGGCTCCAACATCGTCACGTCGGTTTTCACCGATGACAGCGGCAACTACTATTTCCCGCCGCTCGCCACCGGCAAATACAAGGTATGGGCGCAGGCGGTCACCTTCGACACCGGCCGCGGCGATGTCGACCTTGCCGCCGCCAAGCGGCAGGACTTCGCGCTCAAGCCGCTGAAGGATTTCGTGCGCCAGCTGCCGGGCGACATGGTGCTGGCGGCGCTTCCCGATGCGACGCCGGAAGACGCCAACATGAAGACGATCGTGCAGAACAACTGCACCGCCTGCCACACGCCGAGCTACATCCTGCAGCATAAGTTCGACGAGGCCGGCTGGAACGCCGTCATCAACCTGATGAAGCATGCCAACGTCTACGGCATCTATCAGGGCCCCGATCACAAGGCGAGCCCGGTGCTCGACCACAATCAGAAGCAACTCGCCGCCTACTTGGCGCGCGCGCGCGGCCCCGGCGAGACCTCGATGAAGTTCAATCTGCGGCCGCGTCCGACCGGCGAGGCCGCTCGGGTGGTGTTCACCGATTACGAGGCGCCGCCCGATCCCGATGTCGGCATGCCCTACAAGGTGCAGACCAACAACGGCACCGACTGGTCGCTGGGCACCCCGTCTTACGTCTATCCCGGCTTCGGCGTCCACGACGCCTGGATCGATGCCGACGGCAAGAACGTCTATTTCACCTGCAACGTGCCGAACAATGTTCTCACGCTGGGCAAGTTCGACCTCAAGACCGGGGCGTTCAAGCCTTTGAAGGTCGCGGCCGCCAACGGCCTCGCGGCGCCGGCGCACGGCATGACCCGCGATCCGAGCGGCGCCATCTGGTTCAACGTCAACCCCAGCAAGGGCGGCCTCGGCAAGCTCGACACCAAGACCGACAGGATCGAGGTGTTCATTCCGCCGGAAGGCATGGCGCCGACCGGAGGCGCCACCACGGTCGACTATGACGGCCGCGGCATGATCTGGGTGTCGTCGCCGACCGGCGCGCTGCGCTTCGATCCGGCGGCTGAAAGATTCACCGAGTACAAGTCGCCGACGCCGAAATCCGCCAATGGCGGCATCGGCCTGACCTATGGGGTGGCGGCCGACCGCGACGGCAACGGCTACTGGGCCCAGATGGCGATCGATACCGTCGGCATCGGCGACGGCAAATACGGCACCGCCAAGGAGCTGAAGCTGCCCCCGGTTGACGCGGCCCGCGCCCGGCTTTCGCCGCAGGATATCGCATTCTACGAAGCCAACGGCGCCCCCGACTTCTCGAACCCGGCCCCCTACGCGCAGGGACCGCGCCGCATGGGCACCGACAAGAACGACGACGTGCTCTATGTGGGCAATTCCTGGGCCGGCACCCTCGCCAAGATCAACACGCGCACCCAGGAGACCAGCACCATCCCGCTGCCGCCGCTGCGCAAGCCCTATCACGTGGCGGTCGACTCGCATCACAACGCCTGGCTCAACATCTGGATGACCGACCAGGTGCTGCGATACGACCCGAAGGCCGCCTTCGACATCCCGACGCGCGGCTCCGAGGTGCGTTACGTTTCGGTCTACGAGAAGGACGGTCAGATGCAGGTGGTGCTGCCGTCCTACCGGACCCGCAAGGTCACCGTGATGGCGTTCCGCAGCGAGGCGGATATCGCGGCCGCGAAGGCGCAGGCGGTGCAGTAACGCGGGCATACGTTTCAAAAAAGCCACGGCCGGGCTTGTCCCGGCCGTCGTTTTTTTGGGCGATAGCTAGCGAGGGCTTTGCCTTAGACCAACGAGACACGTCGCAGTGGCAAACACAAACAGCAACCTCATCCTGAGGAGGCCGCGCTCTTCGCGCGGCCGTCTCGAAGGATGGCAACAGGCGACGACCGCGCAAGCGGCCATCCTTCGAGACGCGCGCATCGAAATCGGCTGTTGCCGATTTCGACACTTTTAGATTGCCAAAGTCGGGCAGGCCCGACTTTGGTGCGCGCTCCTCAGGATGAGGTCGGTTGTGAGGACAACGCCGCCAAAACTTGACACGTTCCCATCAACTCACGTTTCTCAATCGGCGCTAGCGTGTCAAGCAAGGCGAAACCAACGTTTGTTCGAGAGACCGGCCTGCGGGATGTATGGGCCGCGATTGAGTTTCGCGTAGCATTACCGTCCGACAATGATCGACATTCCTCGCCCGTTTCGCTACCGTCACGGTCTCGATGCGAACTCGTCCCGCTCTCATCCGCTCTCGAACAAGCTTGGGAGAACAGGCCATGCATCTTTCATCCACGAGAGAGCACATCAACTGTAAGACCGCGACCTCGCGCGGACGGCGTTGGATATTGGGCGCGCTCGCGCTTGCAACACTCGCCGGCATCGCGCCGCTCGGCACAACGAGCGCCCAAACGCCAGCGCCCGCCGTCAAGCTCTACATCTTCGATCTCGGCCAGCTCAAGAGCGCCAACCCGCAGCCCTTGCTCGATCGCGGCGTCATGGTGACCGACATGTCGGTCGTCGGCTATCTGGTCGTGCATCCGCGCGGGACGCTGTTGTGGGATTCCGGAACCATTCCGGACGAACTCGTCAAGCCCGAAGGCACCATCGTTGTCCGCGCCACCGTCAAGAAGACGCTGGTCGGACAACTGGCCGAGGTCGGCTACAAGCCCGCCGACATCACATACCTGGCGCTGTCGCATTATCACTATGACCATTCGGCCAACGCCAACGCATTCGCGGGCTCGACCTGGCTGGTGCAACGGCCTGAGCGCGCCGCGATGTTCCCGGAGACGCCGCCCGCTAATCCGATCGATCCGAACGTCTCCGCCAAGTTCAGCGCGCTCAAGACCAGCAAGACGATGCAGCTCGACGGCGACCATGACGTGTTCGGCGATGGGTCGGTGGTGGTCCTGTCGACGCCCGGGCATACGCCGGGGCACCAGTCGCTGTTCGTGAAGCTCGCGAAATTCGGGTCACTGGTGCTCTCGGGCGATCTCTATCACTATCCTTCCGAGCGCACGTTGAAGGATTTCCTCCCCTTCGGGGGCCGCGGCAACGACGCCCGGGAGGCAGCCTCCAAGGCGAAGGTCGAAGCGCTGCTCAAGGACAAGGGCGCGACGCTGTGGATCCAGCACGACATCGTAGCCGATGCGAAGCTGAAGAAGTCGCCGGCGTTTTATGATTGACGTGTACCGCCCGTAGCCCGGATAGCGTTACGGCACGCGCTCGCGCGTGCCGTAACGCTATCCGGGACCGGTTGTGCCACTCGTGCGCCGGCCGTCCGCTGCGGCGTCAAGCCTGGATTACGCTCGCTGCATCCGGGTTACTGGGCTGTTCCATCAATCCCAGGACATGCCGGCAAAAAAGAGCTCACTCGGTTCCGATTTGTCGTAAACTACAACGTAGCGACCTTGGCCGCGATCAATCCGTTCCCAAAACAGATTGATGCCCAAAGAGCTCTCAGTCCCGATGAGCACCCTCTCGACGAGTTCTCGCGTTGGCTTGACGGTGCCAAACAGCTCGACCAGTTCATCGGGTGACAATGCAAATGCAGCAAAATAGTCGGGCTCGTTCGTAATTCGCATGATGTCGAGTATGGACCTCGTCCTCGACTCAGCTCCAACGTCGATCGCCTCGCCTATGGAACTGTGCCGTGCGCCCGGAGCGGGACTCGTATCATCGGGCGGAAATTTGAATGCGAACATGTATGAAGGCGGATCGGCCATCGACATGGCAGGGTCGTATCTTCCTGCTTTGAATTCGTGTTCACGCAAACCGTCGAGCGCAGCCTGAACGTCCTTTTGGTATGGTGTGAAATAGAAGTATGGGCTGGAACCCATTGTCGCCCCCTGCTGCGGTAGCCCGTAGATGGTGACGGCAAACCCACCTTGACGCGAGACGCCGGCTGCCGCCAGCCCGCCGATGCCGCTCCGACGATCGCGATCCGCCCGTCTTTGCCATGGCCTAGATCGACATCTCGCAACCCGGCGGGAATATATCGCATATTACGGGCAGAACATTTTCGATTACTTAGACGTCATTGTCGTGCCTGTCCGCGACAAGCTCGGCCGTGCCTGCGAATAAAGGGTTCAATATGACCGGAATGCGCTCTTGCGTCCGAAACAATCAACGAGGCATCTCATGATTCGCGGCTATAGTGATCATGCCGCCAACGAGCGAACGTTTCTCGCTTGGGTGCGCACCGGCATCGCCGTGATTGCGTTCGGGTTCGTCATCGAGAAGTTCAATCTGTTTGTGCTGGCGATGGCAAGTGCAAGCTCGCTTGATGCGGGACATCGGCTGCAGCTCGAAAGGGTATCGGGGCCGCTTGGCCGTTACGACGGACTTGCTCTCGT
>Ga0137392_10001231_pt1 | contig 14573 bp, 8 predicted proteins | sample 15con2h34AmetaG_FD_101394 | JGI IMG/M metagenome (GOLD analysis project Ga0137392, IMG submission 101394) | Vadose zone soil microbial communities from Angelo Coast Range Reserve, California, USA - 15con2h3.4A metaG | ecosystem: Environmental > Terrestrial > Soil > Vadose zone > Saprolite... | reverse complement strand
TCCTCTGAAGTTTCATAGAACTGCGAATCCCTTCTCTTTGGAACTAAACTGCCTTAGGACTTAATCGTCTGCGAAGCCTCGTCCCAATATACGGGGCTCTTGCGATAGTAAGATTCGTTTGCCATGTGACAGCCGAGCGCCGCGTGATGACCGAAGACAGCGTCTTGCACGACGGGCTTCCGCGACCTGACGGCCTGGAAGAAATTCCAGAGATGCGGCCGAAGATCGTCATAGTCGTTCCCTTTATAGCTGACCGTTTGCGGCGCCGGCTCCTGGCCAGGTTTGGGATCATGATCTTCGTGCCACTGTTTGAAATAGGCGTTCCTCAGGCGGCTTGGTAAACCATAGCAGTAGTAGCTGGGTGCCATATCGATTCCGGGTTGAGGAATGTGAGCGAGGCCGAACTCCGTGAGTTCGAGGATGCCCTTGGAACCCATGAAGCGGGTGACTTCGGCGGTTTCCGTTCCCAGAGTCAAGCGCATGTACACGGGGACGTTTGCGTATTCAAAGAGAACGGGATGAACATCGGGCGTGTTGCGCCCATCCTTCCAGCGGTAAATGCCGCCAAAGGCCGATGCGCGTTTGGGAGCTTCATTAATTCCGAGAACGAATTGCATGCCGCTGAGCAAGTGAACGAGCAAGTCACCGGCGAGACCTGTTCCGTACTCTTTCCAGCAACGCCAACGCGCAAAAAGAAATGGGTCAAACGGTTTCTTGGGCGCGCTCCCGAGCCAGGTATCCCAATCCAGGTTCTCGGGAGACAAGTCTGCCGGAGGGGGATATTCCCAGGCACCGGTGGGATCGTTGCGGCCCAAGCTTCCTTCGACAAGGCTCAATTCGCCGATGGCTCCGCTGGCGTAAAGTTCTTTGGCTTTGGCGCAGAGAACCGAGCTGGTACGCTGAGCACCGATCTGAACGATGCGATCCGTCTTCTTCGCGGCTGCGACCATCGCCACGCCGTCCGCAGGGCTGTGCGACATGGGCTTTTCGCAGTACGCATCCTTGCCCGCGCCCACGGCGTCCACTACGACCTGCTTATGCCAGTGGTCGGGAACGGCGATGAGGATGGCGTCAATTTCTTTGTCGTCGAGCAATTCCTTGTAGCGCCGCGTTGTTCGAATGGGCTTTCCGACGATTTCACGAGCGAGTTCGTGGCGGCCATCGTAAAGATCGCAAGCGGCGACACACTGAACGCCGGGGAGTTGAATGGCGGTTGTCAGGAGTCCCGTGCCCTCCATGCCAACGCCCACGATTCCAAAGCGAACTCTGTCGCTGGGTGAAGCCAGTCGAGGAAAAGCGACGAGGGGCTGAGCCTCAAGTAGAATGGGCAGGCCGGCAAGCGAGGCACCCGCTACTCCCGCACTCTTCTGCAAGAACTCACGTCGCGAAAAACCAGTCTTGGTCATAACGTCAACTCCTTCGGCGCGCTACACTGCTTCCGTGTCCGCTCCTGTGCATTGCGGCGCGACTCGCCGAATGTCTGAATGGAAGAGAAAGCAATCGATTTCGGAAATCGGTTTCATTCGCTCTTCTTTTACGCAGCTGCGCAGAGCTTGTCAAGGCTGCTCGCTTCTACGAACGATTTTGACGGTGTTTCTGCAAAGAGTCCTTTCTTCGCGGCAGTTAGAATCTCCTGGAAAATGGAATTCAAGGCCGAACGCGCTGCCGGAGTGCTTTTGCATTCGGCGGGGCGGTAGTTTCACGAATGATGAGTTCGGGAGGCACGGCAAATTCCACCGGGTAGTCTTTAAATCCCTGCATTCGTTGTAAGAGGATGCGCGCGGCGGTTTCCCCCATGTCATGCAGAGGCTGGCGGATGGTCGTGAGGCGAGGATTGTGGTAGGCCGCAACCTGAATGTCGTCGAAGCCGATTACGGAGACGTCTTCTGGCACGCGGAGATTGGCATCCCGGAGAGCACGAATCGCGCCAATCGCGGCGATATCGTTGAAGGAAACAATCGCCGTGAAGGCCCGCCGCCGTTGCAGCAATTCCTGGACGACGGGGTAGCCGAGTTCAGGAGAAGTCAAATCGCGCTCCAACTGGATCGTCAACTCCGGCCGGATTTCAATCCCCAGCTCCTTGGCTACCGCGACCAGACTGCGCCAGCGATCGTCGGAATCCGAGCTGAACGACTGTCCGCGCATGAAAGCGACATGACGATGGCCCAACTGGTGCAAGTGGCGCAAAGATAGTTCAGCGGCGCGCCGGTGGTCGAGGAGGACGTTAGTGACGCCAGCAATTTTGCGATGCCCCGCAACGGCAACGACGGGAATGGGCAATGCGTGGTGAAGCGCCGTGTCAATGGCAATGATGCCCTCGGCGCCGCGACCTACGAGCAAGCGCGGATACTCTTCGACCATGTCGGGTTTGTGCCGGTGGTGGGCGCTGAAATAAAAGTAGCCTTCACGCATGAGGTGATCGCCGATGCCGCTCATGACCAGGGTGTGATAGCCATCGCTCAATTCAGGGACGAGCACGCCGACAGTGAACGTCCGCTGTTTGCGGAGCGAGCGCGCGAGCAAACTTGGTTGGTAATTGAATTTCCGGGCAGCGGCGCGAACTCGCTCGCGGGTTTCGGCGGGGATGGAGCGCCCTGGGACATTGTTGAGCACCACGGAAACTGTGGCCGGGCACAGGCCGAGATAGTCAGCAAGAATCTTCAGGCTGACCGGCTTATCGGCGGACAATTGGTCATTCTTCCGGAGGGCCACGGTTGACTCCGCCTCCTTGCCGGCCGGATCGTGTATTTTGCCACTACCCCTGATGGGCTGCATAAGCTTAGCCTGAACAATGGATTACGGCCTAGCAAAGCTGCGTGGCCGTTACGGCACCCTCACCCCACCAATGACGAGTTTTTACGCGGCACCCTGATGCCGCGCCAAAAAGCGCCAAGACAAACGATTGTCTAAACCATATTCAAAAATTTAATCCTTGACAACTATATCTTTGCTGATGCCAAATGTCGGCAACAGTTGGGGGTGCTTGGGAAAGCCGTGGAGCTAACGCCTGTTCTACACAGGCGAGATCAGCCTTTGCTCTCGCCGATCCCTTTGAACAGTTTCCCCAAAACCCCGGGAAGCTTGGCGACTTCGATTTGAGGGCCAGGAGGCGATTGAATGCTCTTTTTAACTTTTCCGCAGAGAGTTATCGCTGTAGCTTTTTTTGTGCTTGTGGCCGCAGGTGCGGCGCTGGGTCAATCTGACCGGGGGACCATCGCGGGGACTGTTTTGGATCCCAGCGGAGGCGTCGTGGTGGGAGCCGCGGTCACGGCCACCAGCGAACAAACGGGATCGGTGTACACGACGACATCGGGGCCGACAGGAGGATATCGAATTCCGGACGTGCGCGTCGGTGTGTACACCGTCTCAGTGGCCGTATCCGGATTCAAAACGGAGAGCAAGACAGGTGTTGTGGTACAAATCAACACGATTGCCTCGCTTGATTTTGCGCTGCAGCCAGGCGATGTGAAAGAAACTTTGACGGTTGTTGCTGATGCCCCTGCGCTGCAAACGGAGAGTTCCGATGTCGGCACGGTCGTAGACAAGAGACAGATTCAGGATTTGCCTCTGGCGCTCAATTCCAGTGGACAGAGCCATTTGCGCTCGGCGGAATCTTTCGTTTTTTTGACGCCCGGAACAGCTGGAGTAGGCACCAATAGTGATAGCCCCTCTTCGGGTGTTTTCGAGTCCAAACTTTCGGGCGGACAGAACTTCAGCACTGAGGTCATTTTGGACGGAGCAAGTATCGTGCACGCCGAGCTCGGTTCGACATTCGATGAGAATGCGCCCTCGGTGGAGGCGCTAAACGAATTTAAAGTCACAACCTCCACGATTCCGGCGGAGTTTGGCAGGACTTCTGGCGGAGTCGAGAGTTTCACCACGAAATCCGGGGCAAATATTTTTCATGGAACCGCCTTCGACATCCTACGAAACGACAAGCTAGACGCGAACTCCTGGACAAACAACTTAAATGGCGCGCCAAAGCCCAGAGACCATCAAAACGATTTTGGGGGAAGCTTGGGTGGTCCAGTGTGGATTCCCAAGCTCTATAACGGCCATGACAAGAGCTTCTTCTTTTTCTCCTGGGAGCAGTATCGAAACAACGAAGGCACGACAAACATCACTACTTTGCCCACCGATGCGGAACGCACTGGCGATTTTTCCGCCCTGCTTGGTGCGCCGACAGGAGCGATCAATCCGTGTGACGGCACTCCCGTTCTCAAGGGTCAGATCTTCAACCCGGCGACAAAGCAGACAGTCGGCGGCGTACAATGCCGCACCGCCTTTCCCGGGAACAAGATCACCAGCTCTTTAAGTCCTGTTGCCCTGAATGTGCTTGCGTTCCTGCAAGTACATCCCAACATTGCCCCGAATGCCGGGAACTTGAACGGCGTTATTAATAATTTCCTTTTTACCTCCAATAAGCCGGTACGGGACACCACAATGTCCTTCCGCATTGACCAAAATTTGGGGGCCAGAAGCAAATTTTTCTTTTCTTACAGCAGCCGTGACCAAGAACAGCTCAATGGAACTCCTGCGCTTCCTCCGCCGCTTGATCAGAACTTTTTTAAATCACGCTTCTCTCATTACCTGAGGTTCGGTTGGGACGACACTCTCAGCTCAAGTCTCCTGAATCACTTTAACGTCGGTTTTAATAGGCTTAACGACCCGAGCAAGGGAGTAAGCGTCACAGGACAAGACTGGGAAAAGACGTTAGGCATTACCGGGGCTAGCGGCCCTGGTTTTCCCCAAATTGGCTTCGGAGGAAGTCCGATTGGCATCGGATATCAGGGGGTCGGCGGCGGAAGTTTCGATAATGCCATACCCAACAGCCTGCTGGTTGCCGACAGTGTTTCCTGGATCAAGGGCCGTCATTCCTTACGCATGGGATTCGAGTGGCGGCATTCCCAGTTCTCCAGGATCAGTAATGCAAATACTTCTCCTAACTTTAGCTTCCAGAACTTGCAGACAGCAGTTATCGCCAATAGTACTCAGACCGGCGATCCCTTCGCCAGCTTCCTGCTCGGCCTCCCTAACGAAGAGAGCTTGACGTTGTCATCGCATAATCCCCGATGGAATTCGAATTATTACGTGGGTTATGTCCAGGACGACTTTAAATTCCGCAAGGATCTGACCTTTAATCTCGGATTGCGTTATGATGTGGACACTCCGCGTCATGAATCTCTAGGTGCCCAATCTGTTTTGGACCTCACCGTCCCCAACAATGGAACTACTGCCGTTCCGATTTCTCCCAGCGTGCCGGGTGCCCTGATCTATGGGCCAAATGCCACAGGTACTCAGACCTATTTCAAGGATATAGGGCCGCGCCTCGGTTTTGCTTACGCTCCGGAGAGATTATTTGGACGGATTCGCGAAACGGTGATCCGTGGCGGTTACGGCATTTACTATTCAGCTCTGAGCTATTCTGACTTCGGGGACTCGCTCACCAGCGGGACCACAGCGACTCCCGATTTCAAATCACAAGACGGCTTTACTCCCGTACAATCGCTGGACGCAGGTTTTCCCAGCTTCGCTCCACCATCCAATGCCAAGGATCCAGCGTTTCTGAATGGAGGGTTTCCCATTTATGTGGCGCCGGGATACGGGCGTCCGGGCATGGTCCAAAACTGGAGCTTCGAAGTACAGCACCAATTGGCTCCTGATCTTATCTTGAGCGTGGGGTATGTAGGAACGCATGCGACCCGTCTGCACTCAAATCTGGTGCAAACCAACAGCATTAATCCTCAGTTTTACTCCTTGGGAAAGAAACTGAACGATCCGATTAACAGCGCAGCAGGGCAAGCTACGTTAGCTAGCCTTGGTATCACTGAGCCAAGCTGGTTTAGGCCGCTATACGGCAACACTGAACCGATAGGGCAGTTATTGAGGCCCTTCCCACAATACCAGGACATCGGCACCTCCTGCTGCCTAGAAAACGTCGGGCAGTCCACGTTTAACGCCTTGGAGGCAAAGCTCGAACGGCGCTTTCGAAATGGTCTGAACCTGCTAGCGTCGTATACCTTTTCCAAAACGCTTACGGATGCCGACTCGACTTTTCCGACCTTTTCCGCGTTTGCGTCAAATAATTTTGGCGCGCAGAACCCATTTAACCTGAAGTCTGAAAAGGCTTTGAGCTATCAAGATACACCGCATGCCGTCGTGATCAGCTACCTCTACGAGCTACCCGCTGGCCCGGGCAAGAAATATCTGAGCCACGGCGCGGCGAGTAAGGTCCTCGGTGGCTGGCAAGTGGGGGGCGTTCAGCGCTATCAGAGCGGCTCGCCAGTCATCTTTAACAGTTTTGCGCAGTCGCCCCCGTTCAGCGGAGGCAACTTTAAGTACAGCCGTGTGCCGGGCGTGCCGATTTTCAGCCCCAACAAATCGTCATTTAACCCTTCGCTGCCCAGCGGTTGTACAGAGAATCCCAATGGGACCTTTAGCAGTCTGACCAATAATAACTACTTCAACTGTGCGGCGTTTTTCGACCAAAATGCGGACACTCTCATAAATCAACGTGGGTACCAGTTTGGAAATCTGCCATTGACGCTTGGCAACGTCCGCAGCCAACATTATTTCAGCGAGGATTTTTCGATCATAAAACGTACTGCGATTACCGAAACTCACTCGTTAGTATTCAAGGCGGATATTCCCAATGCCTTTAACCGGCACATTTTCGGAACGTTAGACGGCTTTCTCCTCGATAGCACTTTCGGCGTACCAAAAGGTCCACGAGGCGTCATCAACTCACGACGTCAGATCCAGTTGACTCTGCGCTATCAATTCTGAAACTTAGCCCGGCTTCGCAGAATCAAGATCCTCCTGCTGTCTAGGTCGAAGCAGGAGGATTTCTTGTCAGAAAAAGTTCTCGCTGGCCAGTGCGCAGGAAGGTATAAGATTTCTGGGTGCGAATTTGCATGAGATTGTGCGCCCTCCCTACTTTCGGAAAAACGACGGCGAGGAAGTCGCCAAGCCGCGGAGCCTTGCTGCGGCTAGAGTTTCCTCTTTTCTTGTGCATGATCTACGGCGTTGCGGTTCCTCTGCGGGCACAAAGAAGCCCCGACGTCGATGATCGATTCCGCCAGGCAACCGAAGCGATGCGAAAAGGAAATCTGGAAGAAGCCGGCGAAGGATTTGCTGCCGTCATCAAACAAGATCCGAGTTTCGCAGAGGCTCATCTCAATCTCGGTTTGGTGCGTGAAGAGCAGCGTCGTCACGAAGAGGCGATCACCAGCTTTCAAAAAGCGCTTGGATTAAAACCGCGCGTACATGGTGCAAGCCTCTTTCTTGGCGTCGCCTACTTTCACCTCAACCAGTTGGACAAAGCAATAGCCGCAATTGAGAAAGAGACTGCCTCTTACCCAAAGGACGCACCTGCGTGGATGTGGCTTGGAGTAGTGCGGCTTGCTCAGGATAAGCCCGAAGATGCCGCCGGGGCGCTGGACAAAGCAGCCAACCTCGCGCCGAATGATATGGACATTCTCTACCACCGGGGGCGCGCCCACTTACTTGTGTCTAACCGCAGCTACCGCAAGATGTTCAAAGTTGATCCGCACTCCTGGCGCGTGCATCAAGTAATTGCCCAAGCGGATGCCGAGGCCGACCGCCATCTGGATGCCGTCGTTGAATACCAGGCCGCTATCAAGCTTGCTCCGACACAGCCTGGCCTACACGAAGAGTTAGGTTCCGAGTACAGAAATCTGGGTAAGGTACAGGACGCGGAAGATGCCTATCTCCGTGAACTGGAAATTGATCCTAATAATGTTCTCGCTAAATACAAATTAGGCGCGCTCACCGTCGAAAAAGGCGACGTCGCAAAAGGCAAGGAACTCATCGAAGCCGCCTTGAAGGAAAAGCCGGGCCTTCTCCATTCCGACTATAATCTTGGTCGCGCGGAAATGCTCCTCGGCAACGACGCCGCCGCTGTTCAGCTTCTGGAGCGTGCTACTTCGGCACCCGGCTCCGATCCCGAAGTCATCCAGCAAGCTTGGTATCAACTCGGAATCGTCTACCGCCGCCTGCATCGCCTGGAAGACGCTCAGAAGGCCATGGCCACATTTCAAAAGCTCAAGGCAGAAGAGGCTGAGAACTCGCAAAGGGCACTAAAACGGTACGAGGTTCAGCAGAGTCCCAACTCTCCTCAGCCGCCGCCCCCACCGTAGGATCCCTAGAGCGGAGGTCTGTACAACTTGGTCAACGCAACTTTGCATCTCGTAAAAACTGCAATACTTATATCAACATTGATAAATAGTATCGAAATGGTATAACATGTTGATGTCACAAGCGATCCAGCTTCGTGCGTTATCCTCTCACTCTTTACACGTCTATCTGTGCCCCATCCAGCCCCTCCTACAAGTTGTCCAAGCGCCTTCCGGGCCTTCCCCCGAAGCTATTTCGCGCAAGCCTCTTGGGATTCTACTAACTCTTTTAAGTGCAACATTTATATGGGCCCTTGCAGCTATTGATTCTAAAGGACTTACCAAATTGCTAACACGTTTAGAATCAACACTTCCAAAAAACCAGAAGGGCCCTATCGCCTCACCCCTCCTTCTTTCAGCCTTGTGTGTGGCGCTCCTTATCTCGCCGTCAGTGAAGGCACAAGAGAAATCCCTCGCGCCCGGTGGGGTTTCCCGAATCATGGTGTACGAATCCTGTGAGGATCTGCATGAAACTCTGCAGGAAAAGCCCGCCTTGGCATTCGCCTCGACCCGGGGCCCACACTTGACCATTACCGTCAACGATGCCGTGAAATACCAGGAAATGGCTGGCTTCGGGGCATCCATCACGGACTCTTCGGCATGGCTGCTCTCTCAAAAACTCACGGCTGCTCAGCGAACGGAACTCCTCAAGCAACTCTTCGACGCAAGGCAGGGGATAGGCCTTGCCGTCCTCCGCCAGCCCATGGGTTCCAGCGATTTTTCACTCACAGATTACAGCTATGACGATATGCCACGCGGGGAATCCGATCCACAGCTGAAACATTTCACTATTGATCGTGACCGCCAATACATTCTTCCCGTCCTCCGCGAAGCACTCGCTGTCAATCCCAAGCTCAAAATCATCGCCAGTCCCTGGAGCCCTCCCGGGTGGATGAAAACTTCCGGTTCGATGATTGGCGGCACGCTGCTGCCGTCGTCCTTCGCGCCCCTGGCACGTTACTTCGTGCGATTCGTGCAATCTTACGAAGCCGCCGGCGTCCCGATCTTCGCCGTCACTCCCCAAAACGAACCGCGCAACATTCCTGGTGACTACCCTGGCATGGGAATGACCGCCGAGGAACAAACCATCTTCATCCGCGAACATCTTGGCCCCGCGTTTCGAGACGCCCACCTAAAAACGAAGATCATGGGCTTCGACCACAACTGGGATTTGATGGATTTTCCCGACAAGATCTTGAGCGACCCCAAAGCGGCGGAATTCTCCGCGGGCACTGCCACACATTGTTACGGGGGCGGCCCGGATGCCCAGACCAAACTCCACGACCATTTCCCCGCCAAAGGCATCTGGCTTACGGAATGTTCCGGCGGCGAATGGCAAAAAGGCAACTTGCTCGTGGCTCAGGCGGATCTCATTATCGAAACGACACGCAACTGGGGGCAGAGTGTCGTTCTCTGGAACCTCGCGCTCGACCAGAATCACGCGCCCCATCTAGGTGGATGCACCGACTGCCGCGGCGTTGTTACCATCGACCACTCTAAATCGCCAACCGTGGTCACTCCGACGGTAGACTTCACCGCACTGGCCCATGCCAGCAAGTTTGTTGCGCCTGGCGCACTTCGCATTGATTCCACCTCATCCGGGGATTCGCCGCTCAAACACGTTGCCTTCCGCAATGCAGATGGTTCGATTGTGTTTCTAGCACTCAATCCCGGCGAGAGTGCCGTAACCTTCAGCATTGCCTGGCAAGGACAATATGCAACCTATGTGCTCCAGCCCGGTGCTGTAGTTACTTTTCACTGGTCGCCGAAATCGAAGACAGGCCGCTAGTATCAATGGAATGCAAAGCAGCAAACCCAGACATAGGAATCTTTGGCTGGCAAGTTACGGCGCAACGATTCCTTTGCCCTCTTTCACAGTAAAAATGTGATCCACGGCCGGAATCGTGATTTCTTCCTTCGCGCCACTTAGCCAGTGAATCTCGACCCTGTCTACTTTTGCCGCCGCTCCCAGGCCGAAGTGCAGGCGTTGATCGGAACTGGACGCATAACTTCCGCCGCTGAAGACGTCCCCGCGTTGCCGCACCCCTCCGGCAGTAACAAATACTTTGGCTCCAATCGCATCGCGCGGGCTCTTTGGGCCACCCACCAGTCTTAGCGTAATCCAGTGATTCGCATTCTTGACCACGTTTCGTAATAAGGTGGGCGTCGAATCGATGTTGTTGAGAACGACGTCAATGTGACCGTCGTTGAACAGATCGCCAAACGCCGCGCCTCGTGCCGTTACAACAACCGCCAAGCCGCTGCCTGTCGCCGGAGGCACTTCCTGGAATTTCGATCCATCCAGGTTGCGCAGCAGCAACGGGCGCTCTGCCCAGGTCGTGCCCCAGTCCTGCAAATCAACGCCCGGATAGACGTGTCCATTGGCAACGAATATGTCGAGCAAACCGTCGTTATCGTAGTCGAGAAAGCCCGTGCCCCAGCCCAGAAACGGTATCGTCAGTGTCGCGATTCCAGCGCGGAAGCTGACGTCGGAAAAGGCCGCGTCACCGTCATTACGGTAGAGCGTGTTGTAATCGTCGGAGAAATTCGTGATGTAGAAATCGACTTTGCCGTCACGGTTGTAATCGCCGACTGCGATTCCCATGGCGGCTTGCTCGCGCCCCTCGTCGTTCAAAGCAAATCCCGAAAGATAGCTGATATCTTCAAACGTGCCGTCGTGTTTGTTCCGGTAAAGATACTTTGGGACCGAATCGTTCGCCACGGCCAAATCCACCCATCCGTCGTCATCCACATCCACGAACACGGATGAAAATCCGTAATATCCCTTCGCATCGGCGACGCCGGCTTTTACACTTACGTCCGTGAAGGTGCCGTTGCCATTGTTATGAAACAGATGATCACTCTCGCCCGGCAGGCCCCGCGGACCACACATGACATCGACCCCGCGAAACTGGCAGAACCCCGCCGGAAGGCCGCCTTTGCCAGCGATCGGAGGATTATCGGGATCGAACTTCGCGTAGCCCGGAACAAATAAATCAAGAAAGCCATCGTGATCGTAGTCGCCCCAAGTCGCACCGGTCGACCAGCCGCCAAGCGTGACTCCGGCAGTTTCCGCGACGTCGGTAAACGTGCCGTCGCGATTGTTGTGGTAGAGACGATTCTTCCCGAAGTTCGATACGTAAATGTCAGGCCAACCGTCGTTATTGAAGTCCCCGACCGCTACGCCGAACCCCCATCTTTCATTTGCTACGCCGGCTTTGTCCGTGACGTCGGTGAATGTTCCATCATGGTTGTTGTGCAGCAGCATCGCGCGCGGCGCGGCTTCCTTGCCTTTCAGCGCGGGAAACGTTGAGCCGTTCAGCAGATAAATATCAAGCCAGCCGTCATTGTCATAATCGAGCAGCGCCACCCCGGAACCGGGCGTCTCCAGAATCGTCCTTTTCTCGCGTGCGCCTGAGCGATGATGAAATCTGTCGATGCCCGCCGCACGCGTCACATCGACAAAAATAACCGGGGCGCCATCAACAAAGCCCCCGGCTGTGATCGGGCGCGAGAGTGCGTCCTTCACCGGAGCGTGCGCGCCGCCGGTGCTCATGCCGCTCTGTTGGCCCCCCACAGGCTCTTTTTCCGCGGGTTTTTCCTGGGCCACGCCGGGGTTTAGAAGCAGCGCCACAAAAATGGCTTGTACTGAGGTAGCGCGGAGAAGGCGCATAAATTGGCTGAATCGCGAAGATGCCATCGAGCCCCAAATGGTTCGTGCAACGCAAAAGGCATCTTCGCACAGAGTCCATTAGCCTGGCCATCAGACTGCTATTTAGTTTGAACCTGCGCCCGGCACGTGAGCCCTCTCCCAACTCCGAACCTTGCGGCGCGCTTCATCGAAAACTCTTTCGTAGTTCCGCAACCGAACTTTGCGGGACGTTTCCGCATCGAGCAACTTCCACAAAGGCTCGTATTGATAGAAGACTTTCAGATACTTGGATTGATCGGTCGGCGCGGCCGAATCCGTACCAAACAAAAAACGACCCGGATAACGTTGTATCAAATCGGCCAGCCCCTTTGTCGCTTCCGGGCTGGCGACAAAATATTTTGCAACTTCGTCCCACGAGATATCGACGCAGACGTTCTGAAAGTCGGGGTCGCGCAAGATCGCTTCGATCTGCGCAAGGTGCCCGTTGGGAGGCGCCACCAAACGTCCCAAACCCATGTGACCCCAGATTATGGTCACGTTCGGGTGCCTCTTAAAGACGGCCTTTATTTGGCTGAGATACGCAGGTTCGGATTCCTCCTTTCGAACGTCCTTTGCAATCGGGATGTCGATATCGTTGTGCAGTATGACCACCAGACCAACTTCCGCGGCAAAATCGAGTATGCGGTCGAGAGCCGGGTTCTGAAGGCTTGCGACTTCGCCTGGAATCTTCGCCGACACAAACTCTTTGTGAATCGTAAACTCGCCAATGCCGGTGAACACGCCCGGGAAAGTCTCTAGCACTCTGCGAATGTGGTCCGCCGCATACATGTCCGTGGGGTTGAAGCCGGTGATCATGGGATCAAAACGGGCCTGCTGTTCCTTCGCCAAGGACTTATATGCCATGGCAATCCAGGCGTCGGTAAACGAGTAGTAGTACAACGGAGCGTCAGAGTGGAGGTAATACGTTGGGGCGCGATCCCCGTCAATCCGGTAGGACCACTGTTGCTGCAAGGGAACTCCAAAAACGGCCACGCGGCCGGCTTTGTTTCCCATCATGTTCAGAAAATCATGAATGGTGGGGCCTTGCTGGACATTGTTCGTCAAGTGGAAATGGGAATCGTTGAATTCATAATTGTTGGTTTGCGCGCAAGCCGGCGCCACGATGATGAACCAAGACACCAGCCCGGCGATCCGGCCAACAAATAGCAATCGTTGCCGACACTCGAAGGAAAGCCTTCTCATAATTACGCCCTTAGTAGATTTCTTCTGGGGTCCGTGCAGGCACCGGTTGAAATCATATTCCTTCGCGCGTGCCGGGAGCATCGACAAATTGCGATGTGCAGGAAAAAGGGGCGATTCGCTCATCGCCCCTGCTCTCCACAGTCTTGTCAGCCTCAGTTTGCGTTGCAGCTGGCTGGCGTTGTCGAATCGTTCGGGTTCGTGCAGAGCGGGCCCAATCCGGTCTTGGCGTCAGGAACACTGAGCATGGCAAAGGGTCCGGCCCTGTGCTCGCCGTTGAACGGCGTGGGCTTGGTCGGGTCGAAGTGACAGCTGGGCAGAGCCGCCGCATCCTGGGGATTGTCAAACCAGAAACCCAGATGGAACGTGTTCGTCGGGGCCAGGCGCACATCGGGGTCGAAACCGAAGATATCGTCCAGAAGAATTGTTTTGATCTGGACATGGCCGTCATCCGTTTGCTTGCCAATCTTGATATCGGACTGATACCAGGCCAAACCGAAGCTCCCCGTGAAATTGGGGTCCTTGGTGCCATTGGCTTGAAAGAAGCTGTTCTGGACGGTGAAGAGGTCAAACGCTAGACCTGGCTTGATCCCATCCAGATCCAGAATGAGTGTGTCATTCTGCTTGCCACGAATGACCGTGGCGCGGGCCCGCGGTTCCTCAAAAGGATTGGCACGAAGACAGTCAACGACCGCCGGGTTCGGCAACAGGTTGAACGTGATCTCGTCCTTCTTATCTTGGGCGGAGACGATGCCGGAGGCGGCCAGAACTGCGAACGCCGCCAGCATGCTGCGCGTGATGCTGTGAGCGGCTCGACCGCTCCAGAACTTCTTGCTGCAATTGTTGTTCAATGCTTTCTCCTTATTTTTCGACTCAGATTGTCGATTTGCAGATTCCCTAGAAGGCCCTTGTTCCTTGTTTCATCGCTACCGCAGCGGCATCGAGAGATGCCTTGAGCGCAGCGGCAGAACTATTGGCCCCTACTTGAGATATCGGAATCTGATGGGAAAAGACGACAAGCAGGATGAAAAGAGCGAGGCTTTACGATGAACTTCAGAGAAAACCAATGCGGGACTTGGTTGCGGATCCAAGCCCCGTACAGGCCCAATTTCGTTCATTGGCATTCTTTTGAGATCACTGCACTATGACCTCAACGGTTGTCGTGTGAGAAATAGTTCCAGACTGGGCGGTAACGACGATAGAAGCAGTTCCGCGGTTTGGCTGTGTGTTGCCGCCGTATGCGCCACAACCACCCGCCACGAGCCCCAAGGCGATGATTGCCGCCACTGCCGTGGCGGTCAGCAGTGAAGTACGAGCTATTCGAACAGTTCTGGCACGCCGCAAAACAAAGCTAAGTAGGGCCAGTGCGACAAGGAGAGCACAAGGGCCGAGTAGGACCGGCATCATGAGCCCGTAACGCGAAACGCTGGCTGAGGTGGTGACCGTTAACGTAGTGCTCGCCGCTCCGTTAGCAGGCATTACCGTCG
>Ga0137392_10001225_pt1 | contig 14605 bp, 9 predicted proteins | sample 15con2h34AmetaG_FD_101394 | JGI IMG/M metagenome (GOLD analysis project Ga0137392, IMG submission 101394) | Vadose zone soil microbial communities from Angelo Coast Range Reserve, California, USA - 15con2h3.4A metaG | ecosystem: Environmental > Terrestrial > Soil > Vadose zone > Saprolite... | reverse complement strand
GTCTTTGAGGCTCTGCACGACGTAGAGATGCCGCTCATCAGCACTGAGCGCCATGCCGTTGGCGAAAGCAAAAGGGCCGGCAAAATATTCGGCGCGTCCGTCGGGACGGAGACGATAGACGCATCCATTTTCCTTTTCCCAATCACCCGAATCGCTGAAGTAGAGGTTGCCTTCGGAATCGAAGACAGAAAAGTTCGGCGTTTTCAGTTTGCGGGAACCCACACGTTCGATGGAATGAAGAACCCGTCCTCTTCGATTCACGCGAATCAGCGCGCCGCGCTTGAAATTGCAGACGAAAAGGTCCTGCTTGCGAGAAAACGTCAAGCCCAGACAAAAGCCGCCCAACCGCGCCACTTCACGGACTTTGCCCCGGCGGTCGATACGGTAGATCTGGCCAAGCTCACCGCCAGCCCAGAGAGTTCCATCCGCATCGAATGCCAGACCTTCAGAATGGTCCAAGCCCTCGGCAAAAACGCGAAAGCGATTGAGGGGAATGAGCGGCATAGGAGTGGACGATTTGTGTCTGATGGGCGCCTGCCTAGACCCGCGCTACTTTGTCCAACCTTTGCACATATATACTCGACCCGTTCCAGAGTCAACCAAAACAAACACCTTTTTGCATTGCAAGCATTCAAATTTTGCTTGACAAATCTCTAAGCTGTCTTATTGTAGGACAAAGTCGAGACAGGGTGACACGTGGGAACCAAGCCAAGCCGCAATGTAGCCGTAGCTGAATTTCTTCCCGTTCGCCGGGAGACCGTCATGGAAATGGTCGCCGGGCGAATCGAAGCATTGGTGCGCAGAGGGGAACTTCGCAGCGGCAGCCGTTTGCCGTCCGAACCAAAGCTGGCGGAGATGCTTCACGTCAGCCGTGGTTCCCTTCGCGAGGCATTGAAGGGACTAGTGTTTCTTGGCCTGGTTAAGGCGCGCCCTGGAGACGGGACCTACATTCAACCTTCCTTGAGCGGAGTCATCAGCCGCCATTTCCAGTGGATGTTACTGCTTCAGGAGATCAAGTACCTGGAGCTGCTGGAACTTCGGCAAATCCTGGAGCCCGCATCAGCCGCACTCGCGGCACGCCGCGCCACCAAGGATGACATCGAGAAAATGAAGGAAGCGTTGGCGGGCATGCGTGCAGGATTGGATCACCCGGAGAAGTTCATGGCCAACGAAATTGTTTTCCACGAATGCATCCTACAAGCAGCCAAAAACGTGGCCATACACACAACCATGCGAATGATGTATGACGCCATGGCGGAAGGCCGTCGCCGCGTTCTGCCCTTAATTGACGACCTTAAACGCAATTTTGACCGGCACGAGCGCATCTTTAACCTGATTGAGAGAAGAGATGCACGGGGCGCGCGGCTCGAAGTGCTCGAAGACTTGCACTACGCAGAGTCGCTGCTTCGCCGTGATCTCGAATCTAAAGACAGACTACGCAACGAACCGGCAACCACCCCGCGGAACCAAAAGAAGAGTCTTTTGATACGCAGGAATAAATCTCGAACTTAATCGAAGTTTCTGCTTACGGATTCATCCGGAGGGAGAACCAAGAAAATGATTCAAACACGCGCATTTCGCATTTTTACCGCAGTTATCGTTGCAGTTGCGGGACTTCTTTGCACGCAGCTCCCGGCGTCGGCGCAGTATGACACCGGCAGCATCGTGGGCATCGTGCACGATCAATCTGGGGCTGTGGTCGCCGATGCCAAGGTGAAAGTGACAAACACGAAGACCGGCCGAGTGTATGAAGTCACGACGGATAGCGCGGGTAATTATGAAGTGCCAGGACTGCCCGCTGGACCGTACGAGGTGAAGGCAGAAAAAACAGGCTTCAAAGTAGCGCGTGTCGAGGATATCATATTGTATGCAACTGACAGAAAGGGCATCAACGTAAATCTGCCCCTGGGGACGGTAAGCGAACAAGTAAGCGTGGTGGCGGACGCGACAACGGTGAACACGCAGAGTAGCGAAACCGGGGCGTCCATCGATTCCAACAAGGTTTTGAACTTGCCGCTGAACGGGCGCGATTTCACCTCGCTGATTGCACTCGTGCCGGGAGCGATAACGACCGGTGGCTTCGGACAGAACAGCCTGGGCGGATTCGAGACTACATTCGCCGGAGTGAACGTGCTCCTTGACGGCGCCGATGCGACTCGCATCGATGTCAACGCGGTAAGCACACAGCTGGGACGTCAGGAATCCCGCATCAGCCGAGCCAGCATCGACAGCATCCAGGAATTCAAGGTGTTGTCGTCGACTTACTCCGCCGAATATGGCCGATCGACCGGAGACATCGTCAACGTCATTACGAAATCGGGCGGAAACACTTTGCACGGTACCGCCTTCGACTACTTTCGCAATGACATCATGGACGCGAGAAACTTTTTCGAAACACAGCCAACTCCTCTTCGATTGAATCAGTTTGGTGGCAATCTCAGCGGAGCAATCGTGAAAGACAAGCTGTTTTATTTCGTGAATTACGAAGGCGTTCGGCAGATTGTCACAACACCCGACCCCCAGGTGGTTGTGCTTGGACAATCGGTTCGCGCATCGTTTGCCCCCGCGATGCAGCCTGTAATTGCGACCATTCCTCTTCCCAATGCGCCCGGCCTGGTTGTCGCATCCGACGGAACACCCCGGCCTGATCTCGGATTTTTCAACGGCAATCTGCGTAACACCCTGCGCGAAGACACCGGCTCCATCAAGATCGATTACAACGCGGGCTCAAAGGATACTTTCTCGTTTCGCTACAACATTTCGGATTCCTTCACAAACACGCAGTACGGCGTTGTAGCCGGACAAGTTTCTCCCTCCTATAGCCGGAATCATCTTCTAAAAGGCTCGTGGAATCACTCAATCACGCCTTCTTTGTTGAATGAATTCGGAGTGGCGTTCAACCGCCCGCAAACGGATTCTCTCGGCGGTGGTGGCGGCTTTCCCTTCTTCCTGTGTTCGGCGTTTTGGGGATGCAGCGATAAAGTCGGTTTTGGTGCGACGCCCGGACCAGCGCTCTTCTCCAATCGACGGCCACAGCACTCTGTGCAATTCCTGGATACTCTGACTTGGGTAAAGGGCAGGCACACACTCAAAGCCGGCTTTGATATACGCCACGTTGTAACTCATGACGCCTTGGACCCCCAAGAATTTCTTGCCTTCGATAACATCGACGATTTCAAAAAAGGCCAGGCGCTGCAGTTGAGCACGCTCGGTCACACGATGGTGGGTGTCCAAAACACGAATTACGGATTCTTTGTTCAGGACGACGTTCGTGTGACGCCCAGGCTAACCCTAAATCTTGGCTTGCGGTATGAATACAACACCGTTCTGCAGGGAGAATTGATTGGCAACTTCGACATTGCCACGCTTACACTCGCACCGCAGGGCAAACCTCTCTACAATCCAGATCGAAACAACTTTGGACCGCGTGTTGGTTTCTCTTGGGATCCGCTCGGCGGAGGAAAAACCGTTCTGCGCGGCGGCTTCGGCGTGTTCTACAGTCCGATGTTGACCGGCGCGGCGCTTGGATTGGCTAGCAATTATCAGCAGAGCTTCAACTTCAACCTCTTTGACCTGCTCTTTGGAACTCGGACGTGTACGCCCTCCTACGGGCTCACATACCCAGTTCCTAATCCCTTGCCAACATGCACTCCTCCGTTGCCTGCGAACGTGACAGGACTCGACAAGAACGTCCGCGACACCTATTCCATGCATTGGAGCCTAGGTGTGCAGCACGAGGTTATCAAAAACACGGTTCTCGAAATCTCCTACGTGGGCAATCGAGGCGTGAAACTTCCAGCCGGTGCGGCTTACGCAGGCGAGGAATTGAACCTGTCCCCATTTCCCGGAACCCCGAATCAAATCAGCCCGAACTTCGGACAAATTCGACGTTTCGGAAACTTTATCAATTCCAGCTACCACTCTCTGCAAACCAGCGTGCGCCGCCGTATCGCCAAGGGCGTCAATATCGATGCAAACTACACTTTTGCCCACGAAATCGATGATGCCGTGAATATTCTGACCGGTGCGTATCAAAACTCTCATAACCCCGCGCTGGACTATGCCAGCGGAGATATCGACGTCCGGCACAACTTCACACTCGGTGCCGTCTGGGACATTCCCGCAGCGACCTGGCTGCCGAGGAAATTAGCCCAAGGCTGGCAGATCAGCAGCTTGCTGCAGGCACGCGGTGGATTGCCATATACCATCGCTCTATCCGCGCCATTCTTCGGTACGGATCAAATCCGGCCAAACCTTGATCCCACGCAATCGGTAAAACCGGCTAACTTCAGCGTTCCTGGCAATCAGCTGAACCGCAACGCGTTTCACGCGCCACCGAGCAAAACATATGGCAACCTCGGTCGTAACACCGGCCGAGGCCCCGGCTTCACACAGTGGGACGCTTCGTTTGCAAAGACGACTCCCCTAACGGAACGACTCTCGCTGCAGTTTCGCGGAGAGATGTTCAATCTGCTAAACCACCCGAATTTCGGCAATCCGGTCAGTGTCCTGGACGACTTCAACTTCGGAAAGAGCCTTTCGACCATCAACAACCATGTGGGAACCGGAACCTCGCGCCAGGCACAGCTTGTTCTCAAGCTGATTTTCTAGGGCGGAGGCATCCACTGCCTTTTCTCGAAAAGAGGCCTCTCCAAAAAAGGGGCCTCTTTTCTATTATGTAGTCGACGCTTGCGAGGGAGATAGAACCGTGAAAAGGAATTTCAAAGGTACTGCCGTCCTGGCGCTATTTGTTGCCATCCATTGTGGCGCGCTTCTTTTCTCCAGCCCCGTTGCATTTTGCAGCCCCTTGCCACCACAGGCTGTGCCCGCGAAAACCCCATCCATCAAGACAATCTACGTGATTCCCTCGAGTCACTGGGATCTGGGATTTCTGGCGCCTCCAGAAGAGATTCTCCCGCGTTTGAAGCCGCACATCGATGAAGTGATCGCCAATGCCAAGACGGATCCGGAGTTTCGCTGGACGATTGAAAGCGCGTGGCAAGTGCGCGAGTGGCTTTCGCGAACTTCGGATCCGAAAGAGATTCAAGACTTTGTGGACTTGGTGAATAAGGGGCAAATTCAGCTTTCCGCGGTTTACGGGAGCATGCACACGGAGTTCATGGGTGCGGAAGCACTAAACAGGATCGCGTACGACATGAAGACAATCGAAAAGCGTCTGGGCGTGAAGACGGATTTCGCGATTATGGACGATGTGCCTGGATTTACTTCGCGTCTGCCTCAGGTTCTGGCACGCAGCGGCGTGAAATATTTTGTGAACGGGTCGAACCTGTTTCTCTATGGCGGAACTTCACTAACACCGGGGAAAATGCCGTTCTATTGGACGTCTCCAGACGGAAGCAGCGTGCTGACTTGGCAAACGCAAAGCCGCCTTGGCGGATACACGGAAGCAATGGCGGACTACTATCTTGACCCCGATTCGGTCGAACCCTATACGCAAGAACATTTCTATCCGAAGGAATTGAATGGAAAATCCCGGCTGGAAATCATGCAGAGCGGCGTGGACAACCTGCTGGCGAAATACAAAGAGTCCGGTTACCCCTACGATTCGTTGATGCTGCTCTACCTGCATGATTTTGTTTCGTCGAATCGAGAGGCGAAGCAACTGCTACCCGCTGTGCGCGAATGGAATGCATCCGGAAAGGAACCAAAAATCGTAGTGGCAACACCAGCTGAGTTTTTTCACCATATGGAAACAACGTATGGAAAAGATGCATTTGCGAGATATTCGGGCGACTACAGCGGGTTGTGGTCCGAAGTGAAGATTAATTCCCCCGTGATCAGCGCAAATGCGCGGTGGGTGCAGGATCATTTGCCCGTGGCAGAGACGATTTGGAGTCTGCTGACGTTCCGGAATTTCACGAGTTTGCCGGAAGGCAACCTAGAGGACACGCGAGTCAAGTTATACAAATACGAGGAGCATTCCGGCGCCGCACAGGTGGGTTGGCCAAAGCTGATGTCACGACTGGAGGTCGACCAACAGAATCGGGAATACGCCTACTACACGTCAACGGGAAAGCAAGACATTCAGTATCTGATCCATTCGGGATTGCAGACCCTGCTGGGCCAAAGGCAAGGAGATGGCGAATCGGTTGTGGTGTTCAATCCACTTAGCTGGACGCGAACCGATGTGGCGCGGTTGAAATCTCAGAGTGGAGAAAGAATTACTGGGGTCCGCGATTCAAGCACGGGGATAGTCTTGCCAGTACAAAAGACAGCAGACGACGAGGTTGTATTCTTGGCAAAAGATGTGCCCGCCGTTGGTTACCGCAGCTATCGAATTGTTGCCGGTCAAGACGCAGCGGCAAGCGTGGTGGAAAGAAAACAATCAACCAGCCTGGAAAATGGATTTTTTCGGCTTGCGCTGAGACCACAGGATGGTTCTATTTCCAGCCTCTATGACAAAGCTTTGAAGCAGGAATTGGTCGATTCCACCGGAGGAAAAGCGGCCAACCAGTTGTTGCGATGGATCCCAACGGAGAATTTAGCCGCGGGATCGTCGAATGTGCAAATTATAGAGGAGAGAGGACCACTATTTTCGAAGCTGGTAGTGCGACGTCCCGGCTCGTTTTGGCCAGAGACGGAGGTAACGCTGTACAACGGCATTTCGAAAGTTCTGATACAGAACGTGCTGGACCGCGACAAGATGCCTTTCGTCGCGAGCAATCAAGCTGGCGAATACTATTCCTTCCAGTTTCCTTTCCGCTTCAAAGGATCGGCTTCGGTTTGGCTGGAGGATGGAATCGGCTTTCACCGGATTCCGGAAGACTATTTGCCAGGCGCGCGAACCGATGCGGGAGCGCCCCTGCACTCGCTGGTGCTCAGCGGCGAACTCGGGGGGAAGCAAACTTCCATCTCACTGGCGCAGCGCGAATCCTTTTTCAATTACTTTCCCGGTCTTCCCGGAGTCAAAGGACCGAACACATTCATGAATTCGGTTCGCGCGACCGTGATGCGCAAGCAGGACCAGGGCGACACGCGAGACCTGGGAATGGTGAACTTTTCCACGGTTGAGCCCGGTTTGCCAGCGGTTTCCTCTTACTCATTCTCACTGACGGCCAAAGAAGGTCCGTTGGACGCCGTTTCGTCTTACCGCCAAGGACTCGAAGAAAACGTACCGCTTATCGCGGATCGCCTTGCTGACGCGATGGCTCCTGCAACGGACAGCGCCAGTTTTTTCTCGTTGAGTGCCGATAACGTCACGATATTGGCATTCAAACCAAGCGCCGACGGCAAGCCGGAACATTACATTTTGCGTTTGCAGGAAATTGCCGGCAAATCCGCGGACACAGAGATTAAAACGCCGCTGAAAGTCACGGAAGCGAAGCTTGTTGCCATGACGGAGGATACAGAACTTGGACCTATGAACACGGCGCCCGTGAAAGTTCACCTGAAACCTCATGAAACACTGACGTTGCGGTTGACAATCCCCCACCCGCACAAAGAGCGGTCAGCACGCTGGTGGGAGTGGTAATCAAGCGTCGGGCATGAAAGTGGCTGCGAAGGCTGGTGCGGACACGCAGGTACGCAAGAGCACTGCTCATTTCGCGCTGCGGCGTTTGACAAGCCCTTAGTAGACGGAAGGTGCTCAAGCATCCAGGGAATGGTCGAGGGATATTTCTCGCCAGCGGCCCGGTCACCACTTTGATCGCTAGCCAAGGCGGAAAAGAAAGCGGAAGCGTCTCTGTTTACAGTTGGATTGGCTAGTCAAAGAAGTCGCCTTAGAATCGTCGTAACTCGTCCGATGACCTCCGCATCAACCCCATTCCTAAATTGTTGCGTGCCAAGCGATCCGCCGGGATAGGCGCGGACGACGAGCTTACCCTGATGCAGAACGCAACAACCGCACAGGTAGCTGCCGTCCCGTTTGAGAATAAGACACAGCGGAGGTTCGCAAGCGGTCTTGGATTGGGCGGGATTCTTGACGCGGCGGTTGACGACAACAAATGTGGCGTTGACGAGCAAACGATGCATAGGGGCCGCCTCATCGCCTCCTACCCAAAAAACATCCGAAAGAGAAAAGTTCTTAAGGCCGGTAAGCTCGTTGAGTGAATCTCTTAGGAAAAGCGGAACTTCTTCCCACCGCTTCGTGAGCAAACCCAAAAAACCGCCGACTTCCTGAAGGCTTTCCTGGCGGCTGGGGTTGTGGAGACCGGGGCTTCGATTCGGCACCTGCCGAGGGACAAGTTCGTCCGGGATCGGCTCGTGACCAGTTTGATCGAGTGGAAGTCCGCAAGCGCGCAGAAATCCCTGAAAGTCGATGCCGTACAGAATGCACAGCGTGATGGTCTTTTGGATGTGGCGTGGTGGAGCCGACAGCGTTTCGTAGTCGGAAAGGGTGCTTGGCGCCGCGAAATAGAGTTCGTCGGAGACTGTGTCCGCAATCCATCGGCTCATGCCGGATACCTCACGGAATGACAGTCCGGCCCGCAAACGGGAACTCCTGAGAAGATCTTTAAGACTGGTCTGAAGACTTGGGCCACGCAAAGGACGCGACTTTGGCAAACCAGCCGATCGGTGCGGCATTTCTTCCGTGCGATGACCGATGAGCGAGCGGATTTCGGCGTCCACCACGCCGAGGATTCGGGCTTCCCTACCGAGCCGCAATTCGAGCTGTGCACAAGGCCGTTGCGGCGCTTGCAGCAATATCCTGTCTTTATCGAGCACCGCGAACTGCGAGCACGTTAATCCGAAGCCATGCTCAACAAGGAAGACCCGCCCTTCGGCATTATTCTTCCCGTCAGACAGCAGTTCTTCGGAAAGCCGTTCATCCACTCTGACGACGCTGCCGGGCGCAAGGTGTGGAAACGCATGCACGTCTCCTTCGCCAACTTTGCAATAAAGAAATCTTCTCTTGCTTAGCGCCAGTAATTCCGCTGCGCGCCTCGGCCCTGCCGAAGCCAGGAACTGTCCCAATGGAGCGATCGGGGGTACCGGTCCGTTGTTGGGTCTATCGGCAAACCAAGGAATCCAAGCATGTACGTCGTAAACCGAGGGGTCCAAGAACGTTGTCCGCTGCCTGGGAATCAACAACTGAAGCCGAGAAATTTGGTCCAAGTCGAATGCGAACACTGCCAGCCAGTCGTACAACCGGTAGTTTGTGATATGGCTGAGAGCAATCATCTGGTGAATGGTGGGGATCAAAGGAGGATTACCAACGTCGTAGTACAAGTTGTGAGGAACATAGAACCGAGAGGAACGGCCGAAGATTTCAGCGGACTGCTGACAAACGCGGTAGAGAGTTAAACCTCTAGTAGAAAGAATTTGCCGTACTTGTTCGGCCCGGTCCATTCGAAGGGAAACCAATCCTTGGCCGTATAGCCAAGATTCCGCCCACGGCGCAAACAATCGCTACCGTGGCCGCAATTGCGACCAGTAGCGAGATTTTCAGCAGTCCGGAGAAATCCCATATATATGTCAGAGAATGACGTGCTGGACATTAACCGGCTAGGAGAATAGGATTCCGTAGGATTCCCGCCAATGGACGCACGTAAGCCGAGTCCGAGTGCCGGAGAGAGGCTGAAGGAATTGCGCGTCGGCCTTGGACTGGCTACACGCGATGTGGAGGAGAAGAGCCAGCAGATCGCGGCGGATAGGCATAACCGGGAATATTACATTTCCCACGCTTGGGTGACGGACATCGAAAACGGCAAGTTCACCCCGAGCATCTATAAGTTCCATACGTTCAGTGCAATCTACAATCGAAAAATCACAGAACTGCTCTCCTATTTCGGCTTGCCGGTTGGTGATTTGAGCCGCTATCGTACTTTCATCGGAGTTCCTAAAACGCATCTCTTGGATACTGGATCCGATCTTGAGATCGAGAAAGTGTCGTTGCCAGTGCGGTTCAAGCCGGAGTTCAGCTTGGAGAAAACGAATCTCCTTGCCCGAGTTGTGGAGAAGTGGGACGAGATCCCCGTTGGTTTCTTGCAGCATTTGGACCTGCGCAAATCCGTATATGGCTATATCGGCCTCGAAGACTACACCCTCTTCCCCCTCATCCGCCCCGGTTCGCTTGTGGAGATTGACGCAAATCAAAGAAAGATCAGCACCGAGAGATGGAGTACGGAGTTCAACCGTCCCATCTACTTCGTGGAACTCCGAAACGGTTACGTTTGCAGTTGGTGTCAGGTGGACCGGGGTCAGCTGATCGTAATTCCCCACCCTCACTCCCACCAGGATGTTCGCCGATTTGACTACCCGTCTCAGGCAGAAATCATAGGCAGGGTGACTGGTGTAGCGATGCGAATCGTAGGCGAAAAAGTGACGGAATCAAGGGAGCCGTCAAGCCGCGGACCTCTCTGAAACCCGTTCCAATTGTGAGATGAAGTTCGACAAAACGAGCGGTTGGGACCGAACAGAAGGAGGGCCGAGCGGTTCGGCTCTGTCGCCTCGGCGTGACAGACCACCCCATCAACAAAACTCTGGCCGGGCCGGCATTCGGAGTATTCGTGCCTCAAAGGCTCTATTGTTCGCTGCGCGTTTCAGCCTAGAGGCCGTTGCTCATCGGAGCTACTACTTGCTGAAAAGCTGTCGCGGTGGAATAATCCCACCATGATTATTGGCGACCGCCTGCGTGAACTGCGCGAGGGAAAGAAGCTCTCTCAGGGGGACATCGAGAAGCGCACGGGCTTGCTTCGGTGTTACATCTCACGCGTTGAGAACGGGCACACAGTTCCAGCCATTGAAACGCTGGAGAAAATGGCTCGCGCTCTGGAAATTCCCATGTACGAGCTTTTCTATGACGGCGAAGAACCGCCCAAGCTGCCGAATCTGCTCAAGCGCAATGCGTCTGACGAAAGCGCTTGGGGTAGTTCCGGCAAAGATGCGCGTTTCCTAAACAAGCTTCGTAGTCTGTTGGCGAAGACCGACGAGGAAAACCGCAAACTCGTGTTGCATATGGTCCAGAAGATGGCCCGTCGGTAGCTACAACGGAGCCTTTTTAGGGCTCTTTGGCAGAAAACGAATTCACAACCGTGGGCAATCGTGCACCGATCCGTTCGAGGATGAAAGCGGCGTCCTCGACAGCACGATCCACGAAAAAGCGCTTCGCCAAATTCGGTTTGTTCGGGTCCAAGTCGATGAGCTTCCGCGCAGCAAGAATCATTGCGACAAAAAAGGGACTTACGGTGGCAGGCTCTGTACGTAGTCATCCGCTATGATCTTCACTCGACTGCCGAATATCTGATAGTCCCTAAACTGGCCGCGACACCAGTAGATGTGCTTCTTGTAGCGAGCCTCTGTAAATATGGTCAGAGGAACGAGCCGAGGAGGCTCATTCTCTCGCTTGAGCCAACCGTAGGTAAGGACAACCTTGAACTCCTCCCATCCTCGATAGGCCTTCAATTTGTCAGAAAGCTCTAAATGCTCCGACATTCGGATTATGTTCGCATCCTCGTCCGTCCAAACTTCCCCGTAACATCCGACGGCGACAGTCTTGCTGATTGTGAAGAAGCCAAAATCTTCGACGGGTGCAAAGGGACACAAGTTATCCTCGACGCTGGCGTAATACTGAAAGACCTTCATCCGTTGCTCGTTCACAACTACGTCGGCGGCTTGATGAACTTTTAGTCGGAATTCCGCTCCAACCATCTTAGGCAGCTTCGACCATTCGTCAGCCGGAAGCACCCAACCATTCTGACGAGGGTAAGTTACCTCCTCTAACTCTTTCTTGCCGTCGGGATAGCTGCGGAATCGTTGAACGCCGTCGATAACCCGGACTTCATACTCTGCCTCAGCGGCGGGCTCCTTGTCTCCCGAGCCCCAGGCAAAACCCTGCACAGCGATAAAGTTGCGCATGCTATCTGCCAGAAGTTGAGCTTTTTTTCGTAGCACGCTGACTTCATACGGTTCATCGGGTCGGTGCTGTAGCCCATCAGCAAGGAGTGGCAAGAATTTTGGATAGTGGTCAGGGGGTGGTTCGAATTTTGGATAGAGGTCCGCCGAGACTGGTGAGACTTCTTTGGTGGTGGGGAAGATTCTCTGTGCTAGGAACGGCTGTACTTTGCTCACGAAGTCAGCCAGGGTTTGAACCGACACAGCCACCGCCGTCGTTTCATTGGTCTCGCTCAGAATACCGATAATCTTTTCGGTTCTCCTATCAACGACGATGCCGCCGCTTGCCCCCCTTATGCGAATTGGTTTATCGGCGGACAACTGGTAGGCAAAGGCGAGAAAGCCTGATGTCGTCGGGGCTTTGAATGTGGCGGGGAAGCGGGTCAGTTTGCGAGTAGGATTGATAGTTCCTTTGGGGTAACCGTAAATGTCTACTTGCTGGCCAACTTGCAGCTCATCGAGACTGTAACTAAGACCATGATGATGGGGCAGCGAGTGCCGTAACTCAAAGATGGCAAGGTCCCGTTTCTTGACATAGGGAAGCACGCTCCCGTTCAGGAGGTTGTTCGCGGTAGCGCCTTCATCCTGCGGACCCGTGGCAAAATATCGTTGGATAATCTTTTCTCGTTTGACCTTATGAGCCCGGGTGGTCATAGCCACGTGATAATTGGTTACGATAAAACGACACGCTGCGTCCAGGCAAAAGCCCGTACCGAAGTTAGCATCTATGTCGAACTTGGGGCCAAGCTTCCCGGTGATACCAAGCTTTAACGAGGGAGTTAGCTTCACCGAGGTAATAGGAACGACGATCTCGCTAAAATCTTGAGTGTGTTCCACCGTGGAAGAAGTTGGGATTGTCGAGGGGCCCGGTAAGACTTCCTGGGCCGGTGCCGAGGGGGACAGACACGAACATACAATCAAGATCGGAATGACTTTGAGCAAAATCATCAGACATCACGAAGACACTGAACGAGTCGGTGCTAATGTTTTGCACGCGCTTCTCCACGGAGTGAGCACTTAACACAAAGGATTTAGTTAGTTTTGAAACGGCGGCCAAACCATAACGAAACAGATTAGGAACCAATTGCGGGAAATGGTGCCGATACGAACTCATGAGCGGCACATTCGCCCTTGCGTTCGTTCCAAAACGGGACCACAAATATCAGAGCAAGTCACTTTCGGACGGTACTTAATTCTCCGTTCCACAGACCGACGCACACCGTCTCTACACCCGGCTGTCCCCTCAAATGCGTGGAATCCTTTTGGCCGACCTCTCCGCCCGAGTGAGACAACCAAACTTGCAATTTCGTGTCACCTTCCATCCAATAAACATAGGTCAGTTTCGTGGCGTCTGCCGGGTCGTCCCTACCTATCAGAGCAGGCGGTCCGTAGATTTTCTCGAAGGAGCCTAGAACAGTCCGAATAGACCGAACGTTTAGGTCGAAACCTAAGTTATAGAGTCTACTTTTCCAGAAGATTGCGGAAACAGCGCGGACATCGAGATTCAAGAATGGAGACGGTGAGATTCCAGCCAGCGAGTCTATCGGTCCTCTAGATAGCAATGACATTTTCAATCAATTTCTGCATTGGTTAAATTCCGAGGCTTCGTTTTTGCGGAAGCGGCGTTCCCACATATCGCCTTTGGATAGCGAATTTGGACTTCCTTCAGACTTTCGCCGAGTGTCTCGGTAAACAAAATTGTGCCCTGTATCAGTTCAAAGTGACTCTGCGCGGCATTCATCCGCCGGTCTGACCGCGCGTCCAGGTCTGGGAAGACGAAACGAAGGCGTGGGCGAGCTCCAGCAAACACAAGGCGATGAGGTATTTGCGGAGGAAGGAAGAGGATCAGAGACTAAAGACGGAGATCGTGGAGTTGTTGCGACGTGCGCAGAAGATCGGGGAAACCGAAGCAGAGTAGTAAGGAGCGAAGCAACGGGGTGATGAGCTCCTGGAAAAGCTGGGGAGCTACGACGTTCGGCTGAAGAAGATTTGGGAAGCGAGCAGCAGATGGAGGAGCGGCAGGAGGAAGAAGATCGCGCGGCGTGGCGCTATCTTCAAATGACCGGGACAACTCGTGTTTAGAACGGATCGGGGATGGCGAGTCGCACAATGGGGGTGCGCGAGAAGCTATTATTGGAGCAAACCAGGAGCATCTTCACGCGGCTCTAGCTAGAGATCAGAAGCGACGAATCTCTTGACGTGTTGTGCGCTCGGCCGCAAAGCCAAGTCGCAGCTGCCTGCGCCAGTATCCCATTCTGACACCAAATGTTCGCGCTAAGAGCGAATTAGAGAGAACCGAATACGCGGGTCTGGACGCTGGAGTGGGGTACTCCCTTGTCGTAATCGGGATAATGCGACGGGTGATCAAGGGGTGCCCGCCCGTGGCTGCAGCAAACCACGGGATACCCTGCGGCATGCTAGAGGCTTCCCCTAGGATGGCTCTTGCAAAATCGTACCAAGTCGTCTCACCTGCCGCCGTCAAATGATAAGTCCCGCTAACTTCTGAGAACGCAGACGTGGCGCTGCCTCGTTCAATGACTTGCGCCAAAATGTTAGTGGTCGCGGCAGCAATCTCCACACTCCAAGTTGGCGCTCCGATCTGATCGCGAACGATCCTCAACTCTTCTTTTTCTGTGGCGAGCCGCAAAATCGTCAACAGGAAATTTCGACCGCGCGTTGCGTAGACCCACGCCGTCCGAAATATCAAGTGAGGAACGCCAGCGCTACGGATGGCTTGCTCACCGGCGAGTTT
>Ga0137392_10001221_pt1 | contig 14625 bp, 14 predicted proteins | sample 15con2h34AmetaG_FD_101394 | JGI IMG/M metagenome (GOLD analysis project Ga0137392, IMG submission 101394) | Vadose zone soil microbial communities from Angelo Coast Range Reserve, California, USA - 15con2h3.4A metaG | ecosystem: Environmental > Terrestrial > Soil > Vadose zone > Saprolite... | reverse complement strand
CTTTGGGCTGGTGGACTGGCGCGATGGGTGGTTTGATGGCAGGATTGCACCCGGAAGGACGGCTGATGTCTTTTGCGACCAGGTGCGCGCAGCGGTGGCGCGTTCGAGGGAGCGTGGCCGTGTGGCGATGATCATTACGGACAATCTCAAGACCCACACCGCTCTTGGCTCCCTGCTCGTGCGGAGCATGCTGACCGAACTCTCCGATCAGTTGCATCTCATCTACACGCCTGCCTATGACCCGGATGCCACTCGCATCGAGTGGCTCTGGCGCATTTCACGCCGCATTGTGACGCATAATCATCACCGCAAGGACTTTGAGACATTGCTCGCTGATGCCAGAACGCACTTTGAGACGCTCTCCCGGACCCCTGATGACTTGCTTCGTCATCTTGGCAGCCCTTTTGCTCCTGACAAGCGCCCTACCCCACCACAGGCCCTTGCCGCATGATCGACTTGCAAGCATTTTGTCTGTATGCTACTTACATGCATGAGAATCTTCACATCTTGCTCCTCCAGTCCCCGTTGTCAGGGTGGTACTACGTACCTTTCACACCTCTCTGCTGACCATCCACACGCGACGGTGATATCGCACTCGCCAGTGTCATCGAGCTACCTCAACACCCCCAGCAAATGAAGGTGTTGAGACTGGTTGCTTCCCTCATCCTTATGAGAGGGCCTCACACATCCGCTGATTAGCGGCCGCGAAATTGTCGAGGAAGTCATTCCGACCTGCCTCGAACTCGATGGTGCCATCGGGGGCGGTGACGAACCTGCCTGCGTTGTGAATGACCTGCCCGATGTGCGGATCGGTAAAGATATTCTCACCTGTTACCGTCTCGGTCGCTGTGCTCAAGTCCCCGGAAACCGCCAGGACGTCGGTGAGCGTGTCATGCTGCGTGTAGGGAACGGTCGCGCCGGTCACTGAATTGATGGTCTCCCCGAAGATGTAGACCTCGTGGATGACGCGGCGGGTTAGATTGCCGTCCTGATCGTAATAGCGGGTCGCGTACTGGTGGAGGGCGCTGTTGTCAAGGATCTCGAAAGCGTTCGGGCCGGTTCCGCAGATGATACCGGTGCCCGTGAGCCCGTGGTCCACGATGCGATCACCCATGCAGATCGTGCCATTTCCGACGGTCTTGCAGGTATAGAACGACGGTGGCGGTGGGTTGAGCGTCTGCGCTCTAGCAGGATGGACAGCGACGAAGGCGAATGCTACCAGGGACAGCAGCAGAACCAGGAGACAACAAGTAACGCGGAAGAGTTTCATCATAAGACTCCTTTTCTTTGCGTTGACGGGACGAAAGGGACAATGGACATGTGATCACCCCTGCAAGCAGACACCAGTCCCGGACGGATCCACCGTAAAGGTGCTGGCGTCCTGGAATGCGCCGAACACCGGATCGGTCGCGACAAGCCCAGCCGTATGGTCGCCGACACTGAGAGCGGCCGGTGAGAGGATACTCCCGGTCTGGAACGCAAACAATGGCCCCGGGAGGTCGAAGCGCTGCTGATCCGCCGCGTTGAGCATGATGATGGGCGTCCGGATCGCGGGCAGGGTCACGCCATCCAGTGTGAGCGTGACGGTGGTAGCCTCGAGATCTGCGATAGCCTGCTCCTTCGTAAAGAAGAAGACGTTATCAACCCCTTGGGAGATGGCTATGCGCACCACGTGCCAGTCATCCACGCAATAATGCGTCCCGCTGTGAAAGCTCAGGGGCGTGATGGCGGCGCGTGGGTAGTCCTCGAAGCCTGGCACCGGGTGCTCGTGGAAGAGGATTCCGCCTCCACTGGCGACGGTATGCAAGATAGCCTCGACATCGCCTTTTGTCACCGGGCTGGAAGTTGATTCAGCAGCGTAGGCGTGAGTGATGGTGCCTGGCAGCGAGATGGCGATAGCACCTATCAGTAGCACCACTGTGACGAGGCTTAAGACAAGTTGAGACTTCAGTAGCCCTTTCATATGTGTTTCTCCTAACTATTTGAACTACACAACAAAAAAACGCTAGGGAAGGGGTGCCAGAGAAGAAATGCACCTTTTAGAGGTGCTCGGTTCTTCTCAGTTCAAAAAGTGAACCTCTGTTTGCAGTTTGCCAGAAGATGCTCTCAGTTACCAGGATATTTTTTGACTTGTTGCTAGACTTTTTTGACTTGTTACATGCAGATAGTCAAATTCCCTCGTTTCTGCTATACTTGAGGATGGAAAAACGTATCGGAAGTGCATGACGGTCATGTGTAGACGAAAGTCGGAGTGGAAGCGATCCGCTTCATGTTCGGGCAATGACTGGCTCTCTCCTGTTCATTTCCCGGTCCTACCGGGTTTCTGGGGTGAGACTGAAGACGATCAACACCGGGAGTGCTGATCGAGGAGGGGTCAATCGATGAAGAGTTCAGAAGAGTTCGTGCACAATGAACGCTTGCGACGCGCACGCAGCCTCAAAGGCTGGTCTCAGGCGGATCTGGCCGAGCAGGTCGGCACCAGCTTCGAGGTGGTGAGCCGCTGGGAGCGCGGCGTCACGGTTCCCAGCCCCTACTACCGCGAGCGCTTATGCAAGGTCCTGGGCCGGAGCGCCGAGGACCTCGGGTTGCTTCGCAGTCGCCCGGACGCCTTCACTCCACCCTCCACACCGCTGGTGTTTTTCGCCTCGTCCCACGAGGATGCGGAGAAAGCGATCGTCTCCCAGCTCAAGAGCGCCCTGCAAGAGCGGGGGTTCACGTTGTGGAGCAGCCGCCAGTTCGGCAGGCAGGGAAACAGGAATGCCCAAACGACCTTACGCGAGATCGTGCGGACTGCCCAGGTGATCCTGGTGATCGTCTCGCCTGAGGCGCGCGCCTCCCGTCACGTGCGCGAGGCCCTGGAGACGGCCAGCAGGTATCAGCGACCGGTGTGTGGCGTGTGGATCGAGGGCGAGCGCTGGCAGGAGTGTCTCCCCAAAGGCAGTAGCGACCTGGCTGCTCCGATCGATGCGCGTGGGAGAGAGGATGCCGTGCTGCTCGAAGAGATCGCCAACGCACTTGAACAAGCGGGGCTGACCTCCGGCGAGAGCGGCATGTTCGCTCCTGCAATGGGGGCAATGCCGTTAGCGAGCCAGCCAGCCGTGCCCACGGAACTCGTCACGCCACAAGGCCAGGCCACGGGTGCGACCCCTCCCCCGAGCCGCGCATTAGAACCAACCGTTGCCGCCACGCCATTACCTGCTGACATGCCACTCCTCCCAGCGCCACCGAGCACCCGCCAGCCGAGGCGCGTTGCTCGCAGCACCACGGGGATACTCATCGGACTGGCTGTGCTGGTCATCGCAGGAGGCATCCTGGGCAGCCTCAGCCTGCTGGCTCACTTTGGGGTGCTAGGCCCACGAAGCGGTCCACCTGCTGTCATCCCGGTGCACGGAGGCACCTGGACTGCCGAGACTCATGACCCAGATTCGCTCATCCCAAAGGGCGTTCCAGGGGGGGGTTATGGGGGCGGGGGGGTGCAGGATAATGCGCTGTACCTGCCGCTCTTCTACGGGGATGCGCAAGGCGTGATCCATCCTGGCGCGGCACGCGAAATTCCCAGCTTGCAGAATGGCGGCATCAGTGCCGACGCTACAACCTGGACGTTCCGTATGCGACCACGCCTGGTGTGGTCGGATGGAGCGCCCTACGATGCCCGCGACGTGGACTACACCTGGAAGCTCTGGCTCAACCCCAGGTTCGGGGCCGGCTTTCCTAATGGCGCAACTGGCTTTAAGCTGATTCGCTTGGCAGACGTCTCGGCGGATCACCTCTCGATCAGCTTCCACCTCAAACAAGCCTACGCTCCGTTCCTCCAGTACTGGGTGGATGGCTACTTTGCCCCGCTGCCCGCGCACCATTTCAGCGCGATGGCGCCCGAGACAATCTTGAAGTCATCTGACATCCTGAACCCCAGGATCACGAGCGGCCCCTTCATGATGGCGGAGAGCGTGCCGGGGGATCACTACACGCTGGTGCGCAACCCCAGGTACTACCGCGCCAGCGAAGGGCTTCCCTATCTGGACAAGGTCGTGCTCCGCAGCGCCGCAGATCAGGACGCCACCCTCAAGGATCTGCAGGCGGGGACCATCAGTTCGGCCTGGTTCCTGGATGTGAGCAAGGTGCAGGCATATCAGCGCCTCAGAGGCTATACACTTGTCACCTCTCCCACCAGTGCTATCTTCGAGGCGATGTGGTTCAACTTCCACAACACGGTGCTGGCCAGCCACCTGGAAGTGCGCCAGGCCATGGCGATGGCCATTGATCATCAGGCCTTGATCGCTGTGGCGCGCCAGGGGTTCGCCACACCGCTGTGCACCGACCATCCCTCGGCCATGCATCCGGGCTATGAGCTGTATGCGAACTGTCCGGAGTTTGATCCGGCGCTAGCCAATCAACTGCTCTCAGACAACGGCTGGGTGAAAGGCGCCGATGGCGTGCGCACCAGGGGCGGGCAGCGCCTGGAGTTCGAGTACTCAACGAATGTGACACTCAATGCCTGGCGCATTGCTGGCGAAGCGATCCTGCAACGCAACTTCAAGGCGATCGGCATCAAGCTCGACATCCATAACTATCCCGGTGGCACATTCTTTGGCTCCTTCTTGCCTGGCGGGAAGGCGTCGCCGCCCACGGGAGCCGTAGCGGGCAGGTATGACATCGCCGAGTGGGCGTGGACCTTTGGCTATGACCCCGACGATTCCGTCTTGCTCTCCTGTGACCACATCCCGCCCAATGGAGTGAACTATGCCTTCTACTGCAACCCTGCCCTGGATGCCCTCTACACACAGGAACTGGCGACAGCGGATCCGGGCGAGCGGCAGCAGATCTTCCATCGGATCCATCAGATCTATCTGAAGGGGCTGCCTTTCATCACGCTCTACAGCCCGACAGACCTCTCGATCGTGCGCAAAGGGACGCACAACTACCTGCCCAGCACTATTGCAGCAGATACCGTCAATATCTGGGAGTGGTGGTGCGACCGTGGGGAGTGTTAGGTGAGTAGTCGAGCCTGTTGGCCCCCAGGAAGCAGCAACGAGGGGGCGCAAATCGCTCCTTCACGACCCTTGATGATCGTGAGGTGGCGCAGACTGAACGATGTATTGTGCTTCAGAACGAGCCGGAGGTGATCTGCTTCCTCATACACTTTGATTGGCTGCCTCCTGCTCATGCAAAACAGCGGTAACCCACAGGATTCGCTATTACTCTTGGCTGTGTCTATTCCGCAACTCCTTGTTGGAAGCATATAGTTCTAAACGTTGGTTTTTGTCCAACTGCTACTGGAACCCCTGTAAGCACGATCTCCTGGTCCTGGATGAGTTTGGCTTCATTCCCTTCAGTCGTGATGGGGCTAATCTCCTCTTCCAACTTTGCTCGGCACTCTACGAACGCAGCGCGATCATCATTACCTCGAATCTCAAATTTGGTGATTGGAATTCCGTGATGGGGGAAGAACATCTCACGGCGGCGCTGCTGGACAGGCTGACGCACCGCGCGCATATTCTCGAATTTCTCGGTGAGTCATTCCGCTTTCGCCAGCGGCTCCGGCAAAGCGAACAGCGGGGAGAGGAGGGACAAAATGAAGCATGAGGAGAAGAACGTAGCAGGCCAGCAACAAAGTGCAGATGAAAAGAAGGAGAGCATGGTGAATCAACCGTCCAGGATGGATCGTCTGGCATCAACGGCTGGCTGGGTTGCAGCGGTACGAGCGCACGAGCAGAAACGAGCAGACCGGCTCTTCTCTGATCCCTGGGCAGCCAGGCTTGCAGGAGATGAGGGCTGGCTCTGGCGTGAGCGCGCCACGGGAGGGAAGGACGAAAACGAAGTGGGCCTGGTCATTCGGACACGCTTTTTTGATGACTCCCTCTTGCAGGTGACGCAGGAACATCTTGTGCGCCAAGTGGTGATCCTGGGGGCTGGCATGGATACGCGTGCCTTTCGTCTCCTCTGGCCACCGCACACGCATCTCTTTGAACTGGACCTGCCCCAGCTCTTTGAGACCAAAGAGCGCCTGCTCGCAGCCTGCGGGGCAGTACCCACCTGCCGACGGCAGATTGTGGGCGTTGATCTCAGGGACCGCTGGCGCGAGGCACTGCTGCACGCAGGCTTTGATCCCGGAAAGCTGAGCGTCTGGCTCATGGAAGGTCTGCTCTTCTATCTCCCGCAAGAGAGGGTCGTACACCTCTTTGAGGTGGTGACAACGTTATCGGCGGCAGGGAGCTGGCTGGGATGCGAAGTCAAGAATACGGAGATGCTGACTTCTGCTGGCACGCGTGCCTGGATCGAGACGTTGGAGCAGGAGGGCGCTCCCTGGATCTCGAGCATTGATCACCCGGAAGCCTTCTTGGCAGAGCGTGGCTGGAGTGCGAACGTGGTTCAGCTAGGCGAAAATGATGCACATTTTGGACGCTGGCCGTTCCCTGTTCTCCCGCGCTCAGTCCTGGGCGTGCCGCGCACCTTCTTCGTCACAGCTACTCGCAGCTAGCCCTGAGAGCCAGGATGAACATGGGGGAGAGACTGACTCTCTTTTTCGGCTCTCCGTCACTTTAAGTGTGTTTGCTTGCTTGCAACCTCTTTCACTGTCCAAGGGCCTTCTTAGAAAGGTGACCATCTGTCGAACAACTATCAAGGGTAAGTGCAAAGAAGACCACATCGATTGCGAACGTCACTGAAATCTGGCCGTTCGTAACGCGTTTCGTAACGCTTTCAGGACGATCATATGGTAAGATGGGAGTGTCTCTGGGAACAGAGGAGAGGATGAAGGCGCCTTTCTTCAAATTGTCGTTTAGACTAAATTCTTGTGAAGCAAGGCGGGAAGCCGTGCGAGCCACATTTTATGAAAATCGCCTGAAGCCAGTCTACAAGCCGCTTGACGCGAAATTAGTCTAAACACCAATTCAAACAAGAGACCCAAGAAGCCGCTTGGCATCTCATGAGCGTCAGTAGAACCATCCACAACAGGACCAGGGCAGCAAACAGGGAGTGCGCGAATGAACATTCAACAGGCGCCAACAGCCAGGACAGAGAGCCGTGAACGGCACAACTACGCACGCTTGCATGGGCGCTGGCTCCTGCTCGCCCGAGGTGTCTGGATCACCCTGGTCGTCCTCACCCTGGCGATCTTCTTCGGCAGCCTCCCCATGTATCTGGCACAACTGCGAACGCCGTGTACTGAGATCGCATGCGAATACCAGCAACTCACTCACTTACAAGCAGAGACGCTCAAAGGGATGGGCATGTCTCTCGGCGATTACGCAGCACTCACGATCGCGATCGCCCTTGCCTCGGTAGGGGTGTGTTTGGTGATCAGCACGCTCATCGTCTGGCGGAGGTCCTATGACCGCATGGCGCTCCTCGTCGCGCTCATGCTCGTGACGCTCGGCCCGATCATCGTGGCCGTCAACGTGTCGAGCCTCTCTGCCTGGTGGGTGCCCAACGCATGGCTGGGCGAGCTCGCTCAAGCCTTGCTCGTGCTCGTCTTCCTCCTGTTCCCTTCTGGGCGGTTCGTGCCTCGCTGGACACGCTTTACCCTCGTCGTGTTTCTCGCCGTGCAGGTCCCTCTCACGTTCTTGCCAGTCGCGCCTTTGCTGCCAAACACCCCGGAGAGCGAGCCTGGCTGGCTCGTGGCTATCAGCGAGCTGGCGATCGTTGCAGGGGTCCAACTCTACCGCTACCGACGGGTGTCCAGTCCACGAGAGCGTCAGCAGACCAAATGGGTGGTCTTCGGTCTCGCTGTGCCGATCACCGTCGGTGTTCTCGCGACTCCGTTGGGTCTGTTTTTCCCCGTGCTCGCCGAGCGCAGTTCACTCTATCTCCTGGCTCTCAATGAGGTCGGCTTCTTGCTGCCGCTCTTCCTCCCGCTCTCGTTTGGGTTCGCCATGCTGCGCTCTCGGCTGTGGGACATTGATGTGCTCATCAATCGCACGCTGGTCTATGGAGTGCTCACGGTCATCCTGACGGCGGTCTACATAGGCCTGATCATTGGGCTGCAAGCGCTCCTGCGTGGCGTCATCAGCCAGGACAACGGCGTGGCCATCGTCATCTCCACGCTGGCTATCTACTTTCTGTTCCAGCCGCTACACCGTCGCATCCAGCGGATCATTGACCGGCGCTTCTACCGCCGCAAGTATGACGCCGCTAAGACCCTGGCAGCGTTCAGCGCCACCTTGCGCCAGGAAGTGGACCTGGACCAGCTGCGCCAGCAGTTGCTGGCCGTGGTGCAGGAGACGATGCAGCCGACGCATGTCTCGCTCTGGCTGCGTCCGCCTGAACACGACGGAAAACAGCGGGCTCCTTGGAGAGCCACTCCTCCTGCTCCCTGAATGTGATGAAACAAGTTGTAAGCAAGCACACTTAATATGAGGAAGAGCCTTTCGGGCTCATCCTCATATTAAGTGAACCTGCTTGCTTCTTGGTCAATCTGCTTTTGAGGTCTCTTTCGACGAGTCTTTCTCCATACCTGATCTCGAAGGCCCGGGACTTCTGCAATCATTCCAATCAAGACGGCATGGCGCTTCTTTAGTCTGCTAAATGTGGATAGAACATCTTCAGCGAAGCTATTCGGCCAGGGGATTTTCGAATGCCATCCATACTCTATCCCTTGCTTCTGCCATCTCAGATGATTAATATACCAGGAATTGTAGTGATCTAAGAAGGTCAGGAAGCTTTCAGGGACCCTCTCACCTTCGATCAGATGGGTTTTACTGGAAAGGAGTTCCTGGATTTTTTGGTTCCGTGGAAAGAAATCATGCTCCACCCAAAAAAACCAGGTTTGACGTTCCTGCTCAGAAAGCACTTTACCCCATGGCGGTGCCACCTTCCACCCCAGAGCAGCAAGCAGGTCTCGAAATGTTTGTCGTCCTTCTAAGATGAGAAAGGCGAGCGGCCCGTAGAGTTCTTCCAGTTGCTGTTTGGTAAATTCCATTTGGGAGATTAATCTCTGCCGACGGTTTTCTGCCGAGGTGGAGAGGTTATGAGTGATCAACCAACCAAGAGCTGTCACAACTGCTCCAAGTATAGCAACTTCCAAGGTGACGTACATCGTTTTCTCCCCTCTGTCATCAAGGTCGACCGCACTTGTGGTAAGGGATAGGAGAAGAGTTATCTCTTCATTATTTAAGACGTTTCTGCGGGAAATGTTCTAAACAACATCCTATGCGGTTCTTCTCTCCTACAATGGGGTACCGGGTTACATTGATACGAATCTATCAAAAAAATGAGCTATTGCCGAAGCAAGCAAGCTCACTTAAATTGACGGAGAGCCCGAACTCCACAAGTCAAGGCAGACAAAAGTTAGAAGTGACATGTCCCTCATTGAGGCCGTAGCGGGTAATGGGCTGGTCGCTGGTCAGCTTCTTCTTACGGGCATAGCCGAGGAAAAGCGGGTCCGCTGGTACGCTGCTCACCGTCCAGAAAGACATCGAGCGCCAGTCAGGTGTGCTTTTTCAACCAAAGCAGGAGACCATTCCAATGCGGGGGCAAACTGCTGTTGTTCTCGACTGTTGAGGTTACCCCTGTTCTGGAATGATCTCCGTCACCACATCGTCTAAAGATCCCACCTTTTCTGTTTTTACATAGAGTGGGTACCACATTTGACCATTTTTGTCTGGTGCATAGCGCTGCTTTCGCTTATGCTAGAGGTGTGTTGAACACCATCCTCTCCATTTCATGAGGCTGAAGCATATGAAGACACAACAGCAGTCTGCCGACAGGAAGCAGCATACCTGTCGGCAACCAGGTGCACAACGTAGCACCATGCTCTCACGCTCCCAGCGTAGCACGAGGTCGTGGGTGATCACTGTCCTGGTGGTCCCCATACTCATCACCTTACTCAGTGCAGCATTGACGCTGCTCTTGATGCACCGGAGGGAAATGACATGTGGATAGTCAATGCAGCAGACGTGTTCAGGTCGATGAGCCACCAGGGGAGTCCTGAGCAACGCATCTACACGAAAGAAGAGATGCTGGCCTATGCACGAGCGCGCGGGGTTCCTCTCTCTGTATGGACCTTTCGCGATTGGATCAAGATCGGGCTGATCGGGACGGCAGAGGAACGAGACTGGCCAGGGCGTAGTCATGGTTCGGGTTCGGTGGCCGGGTGGTCACCCCAGCAGTTTGTACTGTTTCAGATGCTCCTCGCTCAGAAACAGACGTTTCGGTTTGAGAGCAACGCTCCCTATTGCAATCTCCCCGTATGGAGATGGCTCTACTGGGGGGAGCAGGCAGGTGTGGAGCTGTTGCAGGTCAAGCGAACTCTCGGGACATGGCAACACTGGTATCAAAGGAATTCACTCAAAGAACGGTCTGTTCGAAAACATGTACGGGAACTCGTTGCCCGAGTCGCTAGCCGGCACGCCATGGGGACGCGCGAGCTGATCAATGAGCTTACCACGATGGCGCTTGAAGGAGATCTCCTTGACGAAGCCACTTTACGGGAGCTGTTTGTGCTGATTATTGACCCGAAGGGGAAGGGAGAAGCCAGGGGACCGCAGGGGCGGAAACTCACCCCCGAACATCTGAGCAGAAGGATCTCCCTGCAGGCGCTGGCTGCCGAACTCAACCTGGAGGATGTGCCTGATCCGCTGTGGGAGTTGGCGCGTGTCAGTCTGTTGCTTGTGCGTGAACGCTATCAGGTCGCACAACGGGAGTGGGAGGCTGAGGCTCGATCTGTGCATGCACCTTGTTTCCCGCGTGCCAGCCTGAGGGCGCTCACCGACTCGTCCTGCTTCCTCCTCCTGTACGTGCTTGCGATGCTCCAACGAGGAATCCATCCCCATGTTCAAGCAAACTTACAGCCGCGAGCGTGGCTGGCTGGCGAAGCGACGGCAACCATCCGGGCTACTCCTACGCCAACAGCATTGTTGCTGCACAATGGCTTGCCGCTGCTCCACCTCCGGATTGATGTGACTGTTTCGTACCGAGGCAATCCCTGGAACTTTTCGTTCACCTTGCCCTACCTCTAAGGAAATGAAACGATGACGGTACTCACGACGTTTGGCATCATGCCAACGCATCGTGGGAATACGCTGGCTCCGCGTGAGTTGGCGCTCTCGGGCCTGACGATGGTCGTGCCAGTGAAAAACAATCAGGCAGGTGTGACGCGCCTGCTCGAGGCTTGTCTCAGCATGTTTGCCCCGAATCAGGTATGCAGAGGGAGCAGAGCACAGAGAGCAAAGAAACCGGAATACTGCAAAGAAAGGAGGAAACTTGTCGTATGGGAAAAAGTGGCTCAGCAAAAGCGAGCATGACACCCAAAGCTGCCGCGCGCATTCAAAGCGCGGGTGATCGCCATCCCAAGAGTGCAACAGCACGCAGTGGGTTTGCTTCTCGTGCCCAGAGTGCAGCAGCTAAACGGGCACAGCAAGGAAACAAGTAACACCAGCATGAAGTAGCTACTGGATACGTATCAACGAGGAATGAGCGATCTCGTTTGGCCTCTCAGGCCGTTTCCAATACGTTCAGAACACATGAGAGCAAAGCGTGTGAAGGGCAAGAAGACCGCTCTTGTGCGCCAGCCAGCTAGGAGAACCAGGATACGTTCATTCCTCGCCTGTGCTTATCCGGCAGCTACCTCCTCTTGGGCTGACAAGCAGCATGAAGCTTGCAGCCAGTTGAAGGGGCAGCATGGGTCACTGACGCGTACATGAAGTGAGTCAGAACTAACATTCACGCTCTTTACCATGAGTCGCTTTACTAAACTGAGTCACTAGCAGAATCGTGGGGGGAGGATAGCCTCTCGGTGAGCAGATCCTGTATCGGGCCAAAGTTGAGCTTGGCGAATTGGCCAAGTGAAGCTGTTCCCTGTGTTTGAATAATGTGACGTACTGCGGCGGTCAAATTCTTGAGATCTGATGCCCCCTTTGGGAGCTGCTGCCCTATACCCGCTCGCTCTCCGAGTTGACGCATTGCCTCGGCGAAAGCGGCACTGGCAAGGATCGAGGCCGCTGCCACAGCTGTGCTAGCATTTTCTGCATGATGCTGCTGGATTGGAGGTGGCAGATGCCTCGCAGCGAAGGCGCTCTCCAACCGGTCGGCCCTCTGTGAAAACTGATCACAGACGATCTTCGAAGAGTGTGTAGCTCGCCAGACTTCCTGCGCCGCATGTGCGTACTCTTCGGCCAATAGGAGGTTACTATTCTTGTGCCTCTCGTACTCTTGGTTGTACGTTTCAGGGCTAAGGATCAGCACGTGGTACTGATGCACGGGAATGACCACCTTCATCGCAGCCGCCAACCGCTGAATGACCTCTGGCCTGAGGGATTTGCTATCGCGCACACCCGTCTCTCGCATGGCTTTGCTCTGCTCTTCGTCCAAAAATACCGCAGCAACAACCAGAGGACCGAACCAGTCCCCCTTTCCGGCCTCGTCTATTCCTATGTGAGGGCCTGCAATCACAGGCGATCCTAAAGGGAAACCCTCGCCATTCGCCTGCATTGGGCGGCGTCCAGTTGTTTCTGGGTTTCCCTGCTGAACTGCTGCATACGAGGGCGGTTGTGCGGAGTCGAGCCCGTGCGCCCAGACCTGCAAAGCAGCTTTCAGCGGTGAGGCAGCACCTCCGAACACCAAGGAGGCGCTCTTTGGATAGTAAGTAACGGGTACTTTTAGCGCCCCATCGGTAACGACTAGTTGCTCTCCATGAGGGATCGGCTTACCGGGCTCGATGCTCCATCCTCGTGCCGTCGCGTAGTTCCTTAGCATGTCCAGCTTGCTGCTAGTAGCCATGGTTCCCCTTTCTGTCTGGCTTTGCCAATTGCACTTCTCTCGCTCGAACCGATTCGCGGTTCTTTTTGTGATCAAAGCTCGGCTCCAGACAGGCTGGAATACTCTTAACTGGCCTGCCCAATATTGATTGTAGCGGGCTCAATATAGGTGAGAATTTACAAATCCATACGTCAGCGACACCAGGGGCAAGATAGTTATATCATAGTTATATGATGGCCTATTAGGCCCATAGAACTGCGAACGGCAGCGCTGGTCACTTGAGGTGAAGATAGTGGTCGAGCACCGACTGCTTGATGCGATAGCGGTTGCGTCGTCCCTCCTTGATCTGCTCAGCTTCTAGAATACCATGTCGTACCCACTGCCTGACCGTATTTGCATCCACACGCAGGAGGCGGGGTCAGCACATCGAAACCTGAAAAGTGTACGATAAGCAAGGGAGAATGTCCATCAAATGTATTCATTTGGCTTCTCAGGCGGATTGAGAGAAAGGCCAAACCCCGCCAACACCTGCTTCATGTATACCTTTCCTATCCATTGGACTAAAAATGCTCGTTGACCTTGGTTTAACAGCCTGTAAAGCTGATTGAGTTGTCTGAAAAAGTTCATTTTGATCCAACGATTAGGAAAGGTATTTGTCACTATGGTCTTGGCGAGGTCTGGAAAGGCGTTTCAGCTTGAAAAGCACGCTCTCTTGGGAGATCTTCCAAAGAGCGCGTTTTATCATATATGCCCATCTGCCTCTGCAAGCCACCTTATCAGGGTCTTTGGCAAAGTATCCGCCTGCCCATATAGATTAGGACAATTCACTCTGCTATAATGAAACCCCGTCTATCTCTTCGTGTCACGATGAGTAAAATGAGAAAAGAAATTCTCCAGAACTCACCCGACGTACTGTCTCTGCGAGTTCCTCCGAAGAAATCGTACGCGTTTTGTAGGCATTTGCTCCTACTTTGAGAAATTGGAAGAGTCGTTCCTCATCTGGAAACTTTGTTAAGATGATGATACCGACCGTCGAATCATAGAAGCGCAGCAACCATACGATTTCGAGGGCATCGCTCGCGGTGAGATCTCCACTCAGAAGCACGATAGCAGGATGATGTATTTGTGCCATCTCAATCACTTCTGTGGGAGTAGTGGATTCACCGACAACGAGGCACTCTCCCAGCAGCTCAAGAACAGCGCGTATCTCCTGTCGGAATTGTGGGTCATCATCCACAATGATCACTTGTATCATATTCGTCCTCGATCTCGTCAGGAAACGGTCTCCAGCAGCTCGCTTGCAAGCTGTTCCGCTCAATGCCGACACGTTTCCCTCTCTCGTCATAAAGAGAAAATCAATAATGGTTCGAATGAGGATGCAGACATGGGAGATGGCACGATGTATGTGCCGCTGGCATTTGCAAATATATATGGACCAAATTACCACTACCTAGCTCCCTCAAGTCGCACTAAAGCGACCCATTGGTGTCTTTCTCTTGTCTTTCTTTTGTCTTTCTTATACCAGTCTTCTATACGAGTTCAGCCGAACGGTGAGAGAAAAAACTTTCTTGCCGTAGAGGCAGGAAGAGGCTGGTTAGATCGACTCCTCAGGTTGCAACTTTCACATCGTCCGTTGTTGTGAAATTCCTGCTGAGGGTCGAAAACAATAACCGATCTTCAGTACTGTGTGGATAGAGAGTTTTGATGCTCCCCCTGCGACTTTGCGGCGCCGTTGATGCACGAATACGCCCAGATCGTCAATGCCCAGAAATCTCTTATGTGCAAGCTTCTCTTTGCCTCTTGCATTTCTTCAGAATCCTCACGTACTTCCCCAAAGGGAAGTTAGCCGATGCCGCCATCGAGGGAACGTGCGAAACACTCAGCAAGACATTCTACCTCCTCCCTAGTACTACAACCGTAGCTAGCTCTCAT
>Ga0137392_10001203_pt1 | contig 14693 bp, 10 predicted proteins | sample 15con2h34AmetaG_FD_101394 | JGI IMG/M metagenome (GOLD analysis project Ga0137392, IMG submission 101394) | Vadose zone soil microbial communities from Angelo Coast Range Reserve, California, USA - 15con2h3.4A metaG | ecosystem: Environmental > Terrestrial > Soil > Vadose zone > Saprolite... | reverse complement strand
CGGTCGTCTTCGGCGCTTCGTGGATTTGAGCCCCGTTCTTCTTCTGGGTCGCGGCGAAGTAGGTTCTGGGGAGCACTGCGGAGCACCAACGTTCAGCCTGCGCGAAAAGGGAGTAGTCCTGGAAGAAGAAGGCGTTGCCCCACGAGCGCTCAACCGACCTGCCAACGTTGCAGTAAAAGCGTACGCTGTTCGTGGTGTCGCCCCACACTCGGTAAATCACGATCCACCATGAATAGCCGCGGCCCTGCAACTCGGCGACGAGATCGGGCAGCGCATTCATCGCACCGCTCTTTCCAAATTCCATCGCGCTGTCCCAGAACTCCACGGAGACCAAAGGGTATCGGTGTGAGCCCATGCCGCGAACGACTTCGAGGTCGAAACCCTCGGTATCGACTTTCAGGTAGCCAACTTCCGTTGGCAGGACACCGTCGGCGTGCAGTTTTTCCAGCGAGCGCACCGGAACATCGAGGGTGCCATCATAGGTGAGCCCGTCGGGGAGCGCGTGGCTGGTAAACGTGCTCAGCGTGCTGGCGTCGTAGACATGATCCGGGGTCGAATCCTTCAGCAAGTGCAAAGGCAGAGTGCCATCGCTCGATCCGACAGCGAGCGCATGGGCGGCGAATCCTTTCCGTCCCCCTAAACGCGCGCGCAGCTGCGCGATCATTTTTGGGTTGGGTTCAAAGGCGTGGACGGCGAACCCCGCTTTTAGAAGGGCTTCGGAGTACAACCCAGCGTGGGCCCCGACATCGATCGCCACTCGCTGAGGGATGAACGCGGCGAGGTGGGAAACCAGCGTCAGCTCGGGCTCATCCTCTCCTCCGGGGGCGCCGTCAAGGCGCGGAGCCAAGCCGATTTCCTGCCGTTGAAGGCAGACCACCAAGGCGTCCAGGTCGGCGCGCTGGAGGACCGCTTCGCGTCCGGCGGCGATCGACTTCTCCAAGGCCTCGTACCGCTCGCGAAATGCCCGCTCGAGCTCGAGAATTTGCCGCGCGCAGCCAATCAGGCGCTCGTCGGTTGCATCCGCGCGCTGCCGGATTTCTCGCAGCAGCGCGGCTTGGCGGGACTCCGCCAGCGCGTTGTCTGCGGGCGCGCGCTGCGCCAAATGCACCAGAGCCTCGAGGATGGAGGTGTCGTTGGCGCTGTGTTCGGCCTGTTGAGCCTCGATGCGATCGAGCTTCACCTCGACGCGGTCGAGCTTTTCAAGGATCAGATTCTTGACCCTCTGAATCGTCCTGAAAAGCGGGGTTCGCTTCAGCAGTTGCTCTAACATTGCGCCTCCGGACCATGGCTGTTGTATTGGGCTGCGCGCGGTTTCTCTGCCAAGCGCGGGAAGAGATCCTCGAAGCGCCGGTCCAACGGCCGGCCGGCCTCGAGCGAGTCCCAGAGCCAATCGCGCACACCGCCGGAAGAGAACGATGGTGCAAGCTCCGCTGCCCTTGCCCTCATCTGTCGCTGCGTTTCAGGGTTCAGCAAAAAGTTCATGGCGCGCAAGATTTCGTTCCTTTCATACCCCGCAGTTGCGCCAAGGCTAAACGTCTCGACGAATTTGGAGGCAGCAGTCTGCCTGCTACCCAGCACGAGGAGCGGGGTGTTGGCGGCGGCGGTCAAAAAAATGATCCGGGAAGGCAGACTCAACGAAGCGATTGCTCGCCGGTCATCCAACTCCTCGAGCGTGCCTGAAGGAACAATGGCAAAGGGTCTGCCTTGCATTTCCCGCTTCAGCTCCATCTCATTGGCGAGCGAGCCGCGTACAATCAAACCATCGAGCGCCAGCTCGGCCTCGGACGCCCGCAACCACCTTGCACCGCTGTTGCAAAACCAATCCAAGCGAAGCCCGGAGCCTGCCAACGCGCCTCGCAGCAGGCTAAGCCAATGCTGTCCCCAGATGTTGCCGACAATCGCGGCACGCCCGGCGGTGAGTGCGGTGCGAGGAAGTGCAAGGGGCTCGACCTGCACGAGATGAGGCGGAACGGTGGGCGGCAAAACTCCGAGCTCGAGGCCGTACTTTGCCTCGTACGCGTCGCGCATTGGCCCCGAGATGGCGAATCGAACGCGTGAGCGTTCGAGCAGCTCGCGCATCAGCACGTCCGGAATGCCGCTTTCCACGACGTTCTGGTCGTCCATCAGCCAGGTGCACAGGTCGGCGCCGTGAACATCGGCGAGGGCGATCGCCGTCCAGACGTCATCTGCGAAGTATGGGCAAGCGAGGATTCGGCCGATCCGGCCACCCAGGGCCGCCACGCTGGCATACACCGCCGGTCTGGGCGCCGTGCCGTGGTGCAGGCGCAGATGATGCTCGCCGAATTGTTGTTCGCCGCCGAATTGATCCTGTGAACGAATCGAAATGATTCGCGGCGCGGTGCCAAACAGCCGCTTGAGCAAGGTGCCCACACCGTGTTTCTCGGTCACCTCCACGTGAGAGACGATGGCGTCGAATGACGCTTCGACGATCGGTGGAGCGTTTGAGTGCGGTTGGGCGGCAATGAGCCCAGAAAGGCGGGCTCGAAGCGACGACTGAATCTCGTCCCGTTCGCTCTTAGGGAGGTGGTTCATTGCCCTGAGTCTTGCATCTCTGATTCACCGCGGGGGAACAGTTCCTCGAAGCGGTCGTCGGCAGGCTCGCCGCGATCGACGGACTCAAAAAGCCACTCGGCCACGCCCTCGCTTGAAAGCGTACCCGCAATTTTGACCGCGCTGCGACGCATCGCCGCTTGAGTCTGTGGCGCGGTGACCTGCCCCACGGCTCGGCGAAACGCCTGCGCTTCATAGGCGCTGGTGACACCAATGCCAAAGCGGCGCACGAACCTTGAGGCAGACGACTCCTCGTCGCCAAGTACGATCACCGGCGTGTTGGAAGTGGCGGCGATAAAGAGAATTCTTCCGGGCAGACTGAGGCGCGCCATCGCTGCGTCGTTGCCCCCCTCGGCAACCATTCCCGTCGGGACCAGGGCGTAGGCGTGCTCCGACAGTCGGTTCGCGAGCAACCGCTCGGGGAGGATCCCATGAACGCGAATTCCCGATTGCTCCAAACGCCGAATGTCCGTCGGCGTCAAGCCCAGCGCCGGTTGCTGGTGGTTCCCGTACCAATCGACTTGAATTTGACTGTCCGAAACCATCGCGCAGAGCCGGTCGAACCAGGCACGGCTCCACACGTTGCCCACCAGGGCCGCTCGCGCGCCTGAGCCCACCAATGAAGGCTCTGCCGGCCGGAGGCGAATGAGGGCAGCCGGAACGACGGCTGGAAGCAACCGAAAGCGCAGCCCAAACTTCCTCTCGTAAGCTTGGCGCATCTCCGGATGTGTCGCCAGGCGTAACTTCGCCTTTTCCAGAGCCTCCCGCATCAACCGGTCGGGGATAAGGTTTACGACAATATTCTGGTCGTCCATGATCCAGATACAAACTGGAGCTTGGAACAGATCGCCGAGAACGGTGGAGGTAACGAGGTCGTCTGAAACATAGGGCACGCAAATAACGCGCCGCACGCTCCTGCCGCCCATCGCGTGCAAAACCCGCTCAAACGCGATCCTGCGGTTGGAGTTGCCGTGCGCGAGCACCATCGCCTCATTACCGAGGTCGTGTTCCCCTCCGTAGTCGTTGCGCGCGCGAATGGACAGCAAGTGCCTACGGTCGGCGAAAAGTCGACGGACCAACGAGCCGGTCCCGTGGCGCTCGTTCATCTCGTTGGGAGTTACAATGACGTCGACGGGTTCGCTGGCCGCTGCGGAAGTGGTCCCGAGTATGAGAGAAAGCTTAGAGCGCAACTCCTGGTGGCGCGATAGCGATGATTGCGACAGCGATCTCTCCTTTTTCTGGCTACGCAGACGGCGTCAGGACAGAAACGGGCAGCCACCCGGCGTCCCCAAGGCGGACGGCTAATATCAGGCCATTTGACAACTTAGCAAGCGGCAGCTACCGGCAGCGCACGCCGTAGAGCGCCTCGACTCCGGAGTCGTAAATGAGCTGCAGTTGGTCCCGTAGTCGAGTGATGTGGTCCAAAGTCGAGGGAAGGCCCTGCAGTGGCGAGCCTTGCAAAACGGTGGTGATGGTCCCGCCAGATTCCGGAAGGCACCATGCCTCGAGATTCATGGGAATGCGATCGACATTGTAGACCGAGGTCTCTTTGCCCCCGCTGTCCCGGCACACCTCAAGTCGGCCGTCCCAGCGATTGTAGAAGAGTTCCGCCGGAAAGAGGGCGCAGATCCACGCCGCCCACCTGTGGTTTGCGTATCCATTCCCAAAGTTTAGAGCGGAAGCCGGGGAGGACGACCGGTAGTACTGGACGACGCGTGCACCGTGGAAGTCGCGCTGCAGCCGAGTCACAATAGCCAACTGACGCTCGCGCAGGCTGAGGAGCCAATCTCGGTGCGCGGCGATGTCGCGCCCTTCGCGGTACACTGCGATCGACAATGCCGCGCCGATAACTCCGGCGACGATGCGCCTGCCGGCCTGAGTGGCCCCCACCCAACGCAGGACGGCGTGGATCGCGAGGGCCGCGGTGAGCCCGGAAAGCGCGAGCGCGGGAATGAGGTAGTGAGCGCCCCAATGCCGCGCCACGAAGAGAAAGGCCGCGAGTTGGGTGACGATCGTGGCGAGCAGAGTATTGCGCACGTGGAGGTCTTCCTCTGCCGCCTCGTCCTGGCGCCAGATGCGAAAACTGAGCGCGCTGGCCACGACTCCGGCGGTTACCGCCAAGGGGATCATTATCGGGCCGGTCTCCGCAGCCAGCGATGCCAACCCATGCGCGTACTCGGCCGGGTCGAAAACCGATGGTGGGCCCTTGCCGTACGTGCCTGAGTGGGTGACGATCTGCCTCATCAATCCCCGAAAAATGGACAGCGCTGGCCAAGCAGGGATGGTGGCCAAAGCGGTGGTGATCGCAGCGCTGGAGAGGAACCGCGCGCGGTCTGCGTTGTTTCTCAGCAGAAGAAGGGGCAGTAACACCAGAGGAACAGCGGTGATTTTCGACGCGACCGCGAGCCCGACGATGATGCCGAAGCCGGCCGCATCGAACAGAGGGCGTGGTGCCCTCCGCGGGTCAAGCCTCCGCATCACCAGGGCAGCGAGTGCTGTCGCCAGAGCAGCCAGGAGAGGCTCGGGCTTTACGCACAGAATATGGACGGCGATCACGGATGAGAGCCCCGGCAGCAGCTGCATTGCGAGCGTGGCCAGCACGCTGCCCGTCGTCTGCGCTGCTGCGAGCCCAGCCGCGACGAGCGCGGTCGCAAACAAGACCAGCATCACCCAGCATGAGACCCTGAGGTAGAGCTCGGGGCGCCGGATCACGTCGTCCACCAGCGGGCCGGCGCCTGCCAGCGCATGGGTGGCCTTGACCACAATCGCCACGAGCACTTGAACCGGGGTCCCAGGATGGTCGACGTGTCCCGGGGTGAACCCCTTGAGGATGTTCAGGCCGTTCAGGAGATATGCGTAGTCGGGATCGAGATTTCCTCCCAGCCAGTATGGTCCTTTGGCCTCGAGCATCGCACCCCAGAGGGCGAGCAACGCCAGAGGCACCACCACGGCGAACACGGTGGTCAATGCGCGCTTAGGGCCGAGCATCAAGCTCCAAGCGCGCCTTGTTGGCGTCAGCGATCATCGCTAACGCTGGTAGCCGAGGCGATCGAAGAGCGGCGCCGCCACTTCGACGACGCGCGCGGCCTGCTCGTCGGTGAGATGCTGGCGCCAGTAGCCGCTGGTCCCGTCGCGGACGTGGTTCTTGTGCAGGAGCGTGACCGGATCGTAGTGAAATTCGAACGCGGCATTGAACGGTATCGCGGGATTGGTCGCCACCGTCCGGGCCGCATCCAGAGAGGTCGCGGCCGAAATCGATTCCACCATCTGCTCATCCACGTGGATTCCGAGATACTCGGCGATCTCCGGCACCAGCGCCTGCGGCCGCAACAGAATGTCGTCGTACGCGACAAACAACGTGTTCTCCGACTGCCGGCGTCTCTCGAAGACAGACACGGTCGTCGCCATCGAATGGATCGCACGGTCGATCGACCAATTCCACATGCGGTGGGCGGAAACGACGACGTCTCGCGGATCGCGATGCGTGTACACGTCCTTTGTTCGACGTTCCCGAATCAGTCTTTCGGCGTACGGGCCAGGATTGTGAAGCTTGAGAAGGACATTCCGGGCCTTTAGGTCCAGCTGTTCCAGGACCCGATCGGCGTCATCTCCTTCACCGAGGTATCCGGGAACCGTCCGATCCAGGTCACCGCACTCCTCGAGCAAAAGCCGACAGACGTTGAACATCCACGTCGAGCCGCTGCGGATCATTCCTGTGCAGAGAAACAGCATGTCAAGATTCTCGCCCCCGGGCAGGCTCTTTACAAGCGTGCCGCAGCTCTCGCCTCCGTCACACTGGACATGCTCATCGCTGCACTTCCAATTCTGCGGTGGGCTTCCAGATCATCTGGCGGATCCGGTTGGCAGCGGCCTCCCAAGCATCGGCCGGCAGGAATACCGCGTTATCGGTCAGGCTCGTACGGTGGAAGTATTGAGCGGTCACTTCCCCGCTGAACGCGAAGTCGGTGACCTGGGCGAACCGAAGCAAGAGCAGAAGGTCTTCCCACACGTCGAGCCTTGGATCATCGCCGGCTTCCCTTACCAGTTCCTGCCGAACGACCCATGCGTTCGAAGCGATGTAATTCTTGATTGAGAACAGCCGTTCCCTATCAAAGTGATCGTGGTAGACAAGCGAAGCAGCTTCTGCAGGCAAGGCTGGCGCGTCCGGGCTATCCTGCTCGAGTCGTCTGACTGCTCCCGAGTACGCGAGCGCGGTTTTCCGGTCCCCAGCGACGAGTGGCACCAGAGTCGCCAGGTGGTTCGGAAGCCAGACATCATCGTCGTCCAGGTTGGCGACAAACTCGCCCCGTGCTGCATTGAGCCCAAGCCAGAGATTTGTCGAACGAGGATTGTCTGGGGGTACCTGGATCACCTCGACTTTGGATCCCGGGCGACACGAACCGAGCGCATATTCGATGTCCTGGGGCCCGTCCTTGACGATCAGCACGCTCAGATCCGGGTACGTTTGATTCGCAATGCTTGCGAGCGCACGCGACAGCTTCGCCGGCGATCGCCTGCCCGTCCGAACGACTGCCTGAACGTGACCCTGCGAACGTGCTCGTGCTGACTTCGATAAGCCCTTGGTGTTCACCAGTTCGCGATGCTGGCGCCCGATCTCCTCGAGGAGGGTTTCGAGCGAAAATTCGCGCTCGAATATCGCATGGGCGCGCTGAGACATGGCTTCGGCCTTTTCACGGTCTTCACCGATCCACTTGAAGCGTTCGGCGATTTGCGCGGCCATCTGTGCAGGCCCGAGTTCTTCATCCAGGTAGAGCACCGCATCGCCGAACTTCTCTTCGATGAAAACGTGCCTCTGACAGATGGCAACGGCCCCCGAAGCGGCGATCTCGAAAATCCGGGGCGAAGGAATGCCTGCCTCGCGATGTTCTGGGCGGTGGAGGCAAAGCCCCGCGCCCGATCGGTTGAGAACATCGAGGACGCTCTCGCCATCAAAGGGAAGCGGGCCGCGATACGCCACGGCTGCGTGTCCCCACCGGCCGCTTGGGCCGTAAACATCGAAAAAGGGGAGGGTCGCGAGCTCACGGAAGAGCTCTTGGTATCTCGAACCGTCCCAGTTCGTGCCGAAGTAAACCAGTCGCGGCGAGTCAAGGCTCGGACTCCGCCAACGGCCTCGGGGACAACTGGTATAAAACGGAGCAAAGAACGTGCGCTTCGCCGTGCGGCGAAGCAGATCCCGGACCCATTGGCTGGTTCCTTCGGACGACGTCAAGTAGGCATCGTAGGAAAGCACGTTGCGCACAAACTCCGGGGCCTGTTCCATGAACGACGGCGGGTTCCACAGACAACCGTAGGTTGGCAAACCAGTAAGCTTCGGCGTCCGGAAGTGGAGGGCCAGCACGAAGTCCGGCTGCAGCGAGATGATTTGGTCGGAGGTGGCTACTTCGATCGCCTCCCACCCGAGGCAGCGCGCGGCAACCGCGATCCGCCGAGCGAGCTCCGTTTCCGCGACTTCTTGACCGAAAAAAGTGTTGTGCAACGCGATCTTCAAGGTTTCCTTTTGCGCTTCTTTCGTCCTACCCGCTTGTCATTCTAGGTTGCGCGCGACGTTGTCGGATGAATCACTTACGACAGACCACCGATGCGTCGGTCGGGCAACTCCGGTCCCCTGCATCTTTGAAGAAACCTTGAAAGAACAAACACCTCGGTTCGAATCGTAGTCGACGCCGGCGCGGTTGTGGGCCGCGACGTCCATCAAATAGGTCCCCGCCGGCAACCCGAGCCTCTCGATCGTAAAGCGCACCACGCCTGCCCGGGGAAGCGGAGTCGGAAGCTCGACGGATTCGATGAACGAGTTTGTTCCGAAGACCTGCATTCCATGTGAATGATAAATGCGAATGGTAAAGCCGACATCCACCAGGGCCTCGCTGGCCTCGAATTCGATCGCGACATCGAGGCTGTGATTGGGATCGAGGGTAGGGGCTTCGCGACCGACCTGATCCAGGAGTTGGACGTGTTTGAGGTGCAATGCAAAGTGCGCCTGTCCATTGCCGGAGGGGGAGGTTGGGGTTGCGCCAACCGCCGGGTTGTCCGGAGTGAGGTTTGCCACCGCCGCTTCGCCGAGCTCGACCGCGTCTCGATATTGCGCCACCACGTCCCGCGGGACGCCGACCGAACGGATCCGTCCGCCGTCAATCCAGGCCGCCTGATCGCACCATGTCTCCACCGTGGAGAGATCGTGGGTGACGAGGACAATCGTCTTTCCAGTCTTCTTGAATTCATTCATCTTCGCGCGGCTCTTGCGCGAGAAGTGCTCGTCCCCCACAGCGAGAATCTCGTCGATGAGGAGAATGTTCGGATCAACGTGGGTGGCGACCGAGAACGCAAGCCGCATGTACATCCCGCTCGAATACGTCCGCACCGGCTCGTCAATAAAATCGCCCAGCTCGCTGAAGTCGATGATCGTCTGCATCCGAGCGCGAATCTCTGCGCGAGACATCCCGAGGATGATTCCATTGATCAGGATGTTTTCGCGCCCCGAGAAGTCCGGGTGGAATCCAGCACCCAAATCGAGGAGCGCCGAGATCCGTCCGTTGACCTCCACCTTTCCCGAGGTTGGGGTGTAGATTCCGGTAATGATCTTGAGCAGGGTGCTCTTGCCGGCGCCGTTTCGCCCGATGAATCCAATCGTCGTTCCCTGCGGGATGCGAAGGGTCACCCCGTTGAGCGATTGAATGAAATTCTGAGGCGGCGGCCGCCGCCGCTGCCTTCGAATCCAGCGGATCAGCTCTGTTTTGAAAGTGGTGTGCCGCTGGATGGTGCTCTTGCGGAAGTGCTTGGTGACATTTTCGATGACGATGGCGTCCATTCGGTGAGGCTCAAGGCTCACTCAGACGAGCTCGGCGAAATCTTCCCGTCGGTGGTTAAACACCAGCGAAGCCAACCAGAGGAGCACGACCGACTCCACGCCCACCAGCGCCAGCGATCCCGCGGCAGGGAGATGATGATCGTAGAAAACGGCCTGGTATGAGGTCATCACCGCCGCCATCGGATTGACGAGCATCATTGCCTCGCGAAACCTGGCCGGAATGGTGGCGGAGGAATAGAGGACCGGCGTCACGAAAAACCAGAACGTGAGGATGTTGGTGAGGATGTGTTGCAGGTCCCGAAACGCGACATTCACCGCCGAGACGAAGTAGACCAGCGCGAGCGTGAAGAGGATTTGAATGGCGAGGATGATGGGATAGGCGACGATGTGCCACGATGGGAACATGCCAAAGTAGATGCCCAGGGCGAACATCAGCGGCATCGAGAGCAGGTAGTTGCAGAGATTGGTCAAGATCACCGTCGCCGGCAATACTTGCGGTGGAAAGCGGACCTTGGTGAGCAGGTCGCGGCGATCGCTGATCGCGCTGGCGCCCATTCCCACCGAGTTGGAAAAGAACGTCCAAGGAAGCAGGCCCACGAACAAGAAGAACACGTAGTTCTTGATTGGGCTCTTCATGAACACGCCGAACACCAGCGCGTAGGTAACCATCAACAGCGTGGGGTTGAGAAACGTCCAGAGAAAGCCGAGGACCGAGCCGCGGTAGCGCGCCTTGAGCTCGCGCAAGGTCAAGCTCCAGAGCAGCGCCCGGTATTTGTACAGCTCGCGAAGATTTCGAACCATCGAGCAACCTCTTATTTCAAACCGCCCCTGATGCCCAGCATTCGCCCGCGAAGGTGGGCTTCAGCGGGGATCACATCGGTCAACCTCGACGAACAGCCCGCTTCTTGGTCGACGCGGCCTGGAGCCTCTCCACCTCGGCCCGAAGGCGCAGCACCTCGGCGGAAAGCTGTGCGTAGGAGTCGCGCACATGACCGTTGAAGAGTCGCTGGCGGGCCAGGGCCTCGTTGATGAAGACCTGACAGGTCGTACGGAAAGCCCACTTCGCCAGCAACACGGCGCGTCCGACGCCGCCCCGGTGGGTCTGCAGCGGTAACGAGCGGGTGGGATCGGCGTGCTCTTCGAGCGCCGCCAGATTGAACGAGAGTGGATCGACCGGAGGCTCAATCCCGACGGACGAGGCGCGCGCTTCCGGGTCGGGCCCCAGCCCCCGCGCGCGGAGCCGCTCTTCGAGTCTTTGGAGCAGATCGCTCTGCTTGATTGCATCTCCCAGAAGCCTCATCGCTGATCCTCCACGATCTTCCGCATCTCCTGCCGGTACGCTGATATCACGCGCGGCCAGGTGTGCTGGCGTGCATAGCTTAGCGCGCGACGTGCCATCGGCCCCCGCTCGGCGGCGATCTTCCGGATGCCGCCTTGGTAGGACTCGAAATCTTCGTAGCTCGCGCCGGCTCCGCTGCGCGTCACCTGTCCGCACAAGACGTCCGACTCGGCGTTGGCGAGAATGGGAGTGCGCTGAGCAAACGCTTCGAGGGCCAATAGAGAGAGGCTCTCGTACCGCGACGGAATCACCGCCGCTAGCGCCCCGGCCAGTCCGTCCGCCTTGTCGCCGTCCGAGATCACGCCCAGGTACCGGACTCCCGGACCCTCTATCTTTGCGGCAGAGGAGCCGGCGAGCACGAGCAGGGGCGCCTCCTTTTCGGCGCGCAAAAGTCGGCGATGCGCTTTCACCAACTCGGGGATGCCTTTGCCTGCCTCCATTCGTCCCACGTACATCAGGTACGGCCGGTCGATTCCGTACTTTCGGCGAAAACGGGCCGGATCGGCCGTCGCTCGATCCACGCCCACTCCGACCACCCGGATTGGCGCATGTTTCGCGAAGCGCCGGCGAACCAGCTGGGCCTCTTCCGGGGTATTACAAAACAAGACCCTCGCGTGCTCAAACACGTCTGTGTAGAGGTCGAATCGAAGGGGCGCCTCGTCATGCGCGGTGGGCACGACGATCGCGCGATCGGCGACCAACGGACACCCCCAGACGGTGGTGGAATACAGGTAGGTGAAAAAAATAAATCCCTCGTAGTTCTTTGCCTCCGTCGAGAGATACTCGAGCAGCGCGGGCGCGGCGGGTCCTTGTTCGGCCACCCAATGCTCCTCGTGAAGTCGATCATTGGACCGCTGAAACAGCTGGCGAGAAAGGCGGTTGAACGAGCGCATCGTCCGGGCACGCTCGGTGGGGAAACGGATCACCGGGATGCCATCGATCCGCGTCTTTCCCGGAGCAAACTCGTTGGTCCAGGTCAGATGGTCTTTCGCGCAAGTGGTGAGCACGGTGATCTGAAAATCGCGCGACAGGCGCCGCGCAATCGAGCGCGCGTGGGCTTCGGCGCCGCCGATCACCTCGCCGAATCTTTGAACGACGATCGCCACCCGTGGCTTGCCGGCGCGACGGCGAAGGGTTTTGCGCGGTCGGTCGGGCGTCGCCAGCGCTTGCTCCAGTCGCCGGGCGGCTGCGTCCGCCGACAACTGGCTCAGCCTTCGCGTCTGGGTGCGGTGGACCGCCTCTCGCAACTTGGGATTGCGATGCAGCTCATCCACGAGCTCGGCGAGCAGGGCGTAACGCTTCTCGGTGAAGCCGATCCCACCGCCCCCGAGCGTTTCGGGCACGGCGGCCGCCGCGTAGGCGAGCACCGGCAGCTCAGAGGCCATCGCCTCGAGAAGCGGCAGCCCGAAGCCTTCGTGCTCGCTCATCGAGATCAGGATGGATGCCGCCCGGTATGCCGCGACGAGCTGTGCATGGGACATTCGCCCGAAGAATTCGACGTTCGCCAGCCGCTTGGCCAGCCGGAAGACTTTTCTCACGTAGGCGTTGCCGGGGGCGTAGCTTCCCACGATCCACAGCCGCGCGGTGGGTCGCAGCCGGAGCAGCTCCGCATGAAGCGAGAGCACGTCCTCCACGCGCTTGTGCGGCACCACCCGGCCGACGCAGAGCAGCGCCGGCGCCGGATCGCTCAGTTTGGCGAGCATCCTCGGGTCCGCCCGATCTGCCCCGAAGCGCCGTGGCTCGACGAAGAGCGGAACGGTGTGCACGTTGCGATGTCCCGTGGATCGCAGCTCCTCGGAGTTGAATCGGGACACGCCGATCGACAGATCCATGAAGGGCGCCATCGCCGTGAGCTGCGCTCGCCCGGACATCAGCGACTCCCAGAGCGGCGTTCCCTCGTAGAATCGGGCGGGGGTGATGTTGTGGTAGATGATGCCGCGGCGGCAGCGCAGGTGAAGAAGCGCTCCGCTCAGGGGCGAGCTGATGCCGTGGTGGTAGAGGACGAGATCGTCCTTGGCCGGCCTTAGCTCGCGGGCCGGCTTTACCAGGGACGAGAAGCCTGGCGCGAGCTCTTCCGCATACAGCTCTCCAAAATGCCCCAGGCGCCGCAGGAGAAGCTGGAAATGAATCGCCGCTTGCCCCATTGCGTCGCCGGGCAGCAGGCTGGGAACGAGCTGATGGACCGCCATCCAGGCGGGTGATTATCACAGGACGAACGTCGAGGTTGGGCCGCTGCGAGCGGCCGGGCTGTGATATCCCATTCCCCGCGCATGCCGGAGCAAGTCGGGCACGAAAGCACAAAACCGATGGAAACCGACGCCAACTCGTCGACGGCGAGGGCTGGCGCTGATTATGACGGGCAGGATCTCGAGGCGCTCGCCGATCTGCCCGCGTATCAAGATTGGGTCCTTCACCGGTTCCGCCCGTACTTGAAGGGCAAAGTGGTCGAGATCGGCGCCGGGCTGGGGAACATTGCCTCCCGCTACGCCGATGGGGTGGAGGACCTCTTGCTCGTCGAGCCCGCGAAGAACCTGTACCCTCGGCTGAAGGAGCGCTTCGAGGGCAAGCCACACGTCCGGACGATCTGCGCACTCGTCGAAAGCCTCGCTCCCGTCGCCGGTGCGGCTCCGAGCATGGGGGCGCCATTCGATGCCGCGCTTCTGGTGAACGTGCTCGAGCACGTGATGGATGACGTCTCGATGCTCCGCACCATCCGCAGCATTCTTCAACCGGAAGGGAAGCTGCTGATCTTCGTGCCTGCGCTGCCCTGGCTCTACGGTGCGCTCGATAAAAAGGTGGGCCATGAGAGGCGCTACACTTTGCCTGGGCTGTTCCAGGTGGTGGAGCAAGCGGGATTCGTCGTCGAAAAGATTCGCTATTTCGATTTTCCAGGCGTTCTTCCCTGGTTTTTCGCCGGACGGATCAGCCCTTCGTCAAAGTTTTCCGACCGGGCGGCAAAGATGTACGACCGGCTCGTCGTTCCGATCGCCCGGGCGGCGGAGAAGTACATCAAACCTCCGATCGGCAAGAATCTGCTGTGCATTGCACGCGTCGCCGACAATGGACGACCCTGATTCCGCTCCCCCCGTGTCGATTGCGCTGGACGCCTCCCTCTGGGATGAGCCGACGACCGGGATTGGACTCTACGCGAAGAATCTTTCCGCCGCTCTGCAAAGGCAAGGCGTTCGGGTGTGGCGGATCGGAGCTCGGCATTCCGGCGACAACCCGCGGGGCGAGATCGGCCGGACGGTCTATTTCCTCTGGAAGCTCGCCGAGGTTCTCCAACAAGTCGAGCAGCCGATCTTCCACGCCGTCTGCAACTTCAATCTTCCACCGAAGCGGGTGCCGGAAAAGCGCCTGGTGCTCACTGTCCATGATCTCATCCCCGAGTTGCTACCGGAGACGGTTTCATTGGCATTTCGTTGGCAATTCCGGCTCTGGCTGGCACGGAGCCTGTGCGTCGCAGACAAGGTCATTTGCGTGAGTCGCCAAACGCGAGAGGATCTCACCCGGCGATTTCAAGTGAACGAGGACAAGCTCTCGGTGGTGTATCACGGCGTCGATCACGTGGATTCGATGCCCGCCCCGGATGCCACCGGTCTGGCGTTCCTGCGTTCCCTGGCCCTCCCCGAGCAGTACGTGCTCTATGGGGGTGCGCTCGACGCTCGAAAGAACGTGGAGATCCTGATCTCGGCCTGTGCGCGCCTGCGCGCCCGCGGAAGACCCATCACCCTCGTTCTCACCGGCCAGAATTGGTTCGGGTCGGGCCCGCTCTCCACGCTGGTTGCGCGCGCGCGAAGCGAAGGCGCCGACATCCGCCCGCTCGGGTATCAACCGGACGCGATCTTCTACGAGCTGATGCGGCGGGCGTCGGTGTTCGCGTTTCCATCGAAATATGAGGGCTTTGGATTGCCTCCGCTGGAGGCGATGCGCCTGGGTATCCCCACCGTGGTCTCG